>Ga0070668_100000221_pt1 | contig 36652 bp, 38 predicted proteins | sample KBSS43metaG_FD_64661 | JGI IMG/M metagenome (GOLD analysis project Ga0070668, IMG submission 64661) | Switchgrass rhizosphere microbial communities from Kellogg Biological Station, Michigan, USA - KBS S4-3 metaG | ecosystem: Host-associated > Plants > Roots > Rhizosphere > Soil ...
GGTCCACTGACCCGCGCGGTTCGACTCGGGGCGATCTGCTACCTCGACGAAGTCGTCGAAGCCCGCCAAGACACCACGGTGGTCCTGCATCCGCTTGCCGACCATCGGCGCCAGCTGCCCATCGATCGGCTCGGGATCACGCTTGAGGCGGCGCCCGGATTTGGCCTGGTGATGTCGTACAACCCCGGCTATCAGTGCGTGCTGAAGGACCTCAAGGATTCGACGCGGCAACGCATGGTCGCGATCGAGTTCGACTTCCCCGAACCGGAGGTCGAAGAACGCATCGTGTGTCACGAAGCCGGCGTCGACCACGCCGTGGCCCAACAGTTGGTCCGCTTCGCCCAGGCGATACGCCGACTCGAGACCGGCGGGCTGCGCGAAGTCGCGTCCACCAGGTTGCTCGTCGCGGCGGGTCGGCTGATCGCCGAGGGGCTGAGCCCCCGCGACGCTGGTCGGGCTGCGATTGCAGGGCCGCTGACGGATGACGCCGCGGTCACGCGCGGGCTCTTCGAGATGGTCGACCTGTATCTGGTCGATCCCGACACGTGAGTCGTGATTGACGCTGAGTCGATCCCGACGCTATCGTCTGAACAAATATTAGGTTCTAGTTCAAAGTTCGGCTCGCACGATCCACGCCAACGGAGGTCGGATGTCCTACGAGAGCACCGCCGAACCGATCAAGGTCGGCTATCTGATGGACTTCACGCTGCCCCCGGGGTTTCCCGAGGAGCTCCAGGCCTCCTTCACCCAGTGCTTCGACCTCGTTTTCTCCGAAGCTGTCGAGCAGGGCTTGATGGATCGCCCAGTGCAGATGGTCTACCGCGAAGTTGAGGGGTTGCCCAAGGGTTCGGTCAAGTCGGTGATCGACGCGTACGGCGAACTCGTCGACGAGGGTTGTCTGGTGGTGTTCGGCCCGCACATCACCGACAACTGCGTGCCGACGCGTGAGGCCATCGAGGAGCGCTTCAAGGTGCCGGCCATCAGCGTCACCGGCACCGACGACTGGCTCGGCGAGTGGACGTTCGCGTTTCCACAGGGGTCCATGACCGACGAGCCGATCTTCATCGCCGACCTGGTGGCCAAGCGTGGCTTCACCGAGGTCGGCGTCCTGGTCGAGCAGAACCTCATCGGCGAGAGCTACGTGAAGAACCTGCGAAGCGCGTGTCGCCGCAAGGGCATTCGGATCGTCGCGGAGGCCGCCATCGCCCAGACCGCCCAGGACATCAACGAAGCCGTGCGCACCCTGCACGACGCGAAGGCCGAGGCGATCGTCCACCTCGGGTTCGGATTCGGAATCGTCTTCATCAACCCCGCGCTCGAGGCCGTCGAGTGGGACCCGCCGCGCTTCACCACCACGGCGTTCCAGAACGCCTGGGTCAATCCGATCATGTGGAACGCGTTCATGGGCTGGGTCGGCATCGACCAGTACGACGAGGGCAACGCGATCGGACAGGACTTCCTGGATCGCTACACGAAGCGCTACGACGGCAGTCGCCCTGAGTTCTGCGTGCCCGTCGTCAACCGCGACGTCGCTGCCACTCTGGTACGTGCCTTTACCGACTCGCATCCCCTGAGCCCGCGGGGCGTCAAGGAAGCGCTGGAGCGGGTGAAGATGATGCCGGCCGCGTCGGGTGCGCCCGGAACCCGAGTGTCCCTTGGCAAGTGGACCCGTCGCGCATGGATGGGCTCCGGCTACCTGGTCGCGCGAACCCTCGATGCCGACGGCGTCAACTCGCATCTCGCCGACCGCTTTGGGGAGGAATGACCGAATGACCATCCAAGAATCCACACCGCCTGATAGCCAGGCCGAATCACCAGCGCGCACCGGGCCGAACTGGGGCCGATGGATCTCACTGATTGCTTGGCTGGGCTTCCTCGGGTTGTTCGCCGCCGTCGGGCGGACGGACGTCGACCCGCGCGTGGCCAACCCGAACATCGGGGGGCGGCCCCGTCCGGTCGAGTTCCTGACGGGATTCGATCATTGGCAGGTCATCCCGCAGATCGGTGCCTTGATCATGGTCGTGGTGCTGACGATCGTCTTCATCGTTGGGTGGCGGCGAAACCCCGGCAGTCCGGTGCTGCTGATGGTCCTTGTCACGACTCTGATCGTGTGGCAGGACCCGATCATGAACTGGTCGCCGTTCGCGGTGTACAACCCGATGTTGCTGCACTGGCCGGAATCCTGGCCGCTGGTCATGATGTCGCCTACCGTCGAGCCCTTCATCGTGTTCGGGTACGTGACGTTCTACTTCGGCCCGTACTTCCCGGCGATCTGGATCCTTCGCAAGTTGCAGGCCAAGCGCGGCCCCGAGGCGTTCGTCTGGAAGCACCCGCTGATCAGTCTGGGCGCCCTGGTGCTGGTGATCGGCTTCATCTTCGATGCCATTCTGGAGATCAGCTTGGTGCGCACGGGGCTGTACATCTACTCGCAGGCCATCCCACTTGGCACGTTGTTCCCTGGCAGCACCTTCCAGTTCCCGCTGATCTGGGAGTCGCTGTCGGTGACCTTCGTGATGATCCCGGCGGCCATCCTCGTCTACCGCGACGACACGGGGAAGTCGGTGGCGGAGAAGCTCGCCGCGAAGGCCAAGCTGTTCCCGAAGAAGCCGGTCCTCGGCACGTTCCTGGTGATGTTCGCGATCATCAACGTGTCGTACTTCGCCTACGGCGGATGGTTCTGGGCGATCAAGGCCAGTGGCGCTGCCACCTCGGTGGCGTGCCCGTGGCCGTTCCCCGAGGCCAAGGTCTATGACCCGCAAGGGTATTACGAGAAGGAAGGCGCCGAGGGTCCGTTCTCGGTCGGCAAGTGGGCCACGTGGCAGAGCGGCGTTCCGAACGGTCGCCCGGACGTCGAGCCGCCACCAGCAGGCGAGGGCGCTTGTGCGCCGCAGAGCCACAATGGGTGAGCCTCGCTCCGTAGTCATCACCGGCGCGTCCCGTGGGCTGGGCTTCGCCTCGACGGTCCGGCTGTACCGCGAGGGCTGGCGCGTGGTGGCGGCAATGCGTTCTGAGGACAAGGGAATGCCGCTGCTGCGCAAAGCCACCGGCGCCCGCGAGGACGACGATCGGCTGATCGGTGTGACGCTCGACCTCCTCGACCCCGCTTCCATCGAGGCCGCCGCCAAGACCATCGAGGAAGCCGTTGGCGCGCCTTACGCATTGGTGAACAATGCCGGGATCTCCGCTGCCGGAATGGTGGAGGAGACGGACATGGCGTTGTGGGAGAACATGTTTGCCACCCATGTCCTGGGTCCGGTCGCGCTCACCAAGGCCTTGCTGCCGTCGATGCGGGCGGCCGGATGGGGCCGCATCGTGTTGATCTCGAGTGCCTGCGGGGTGCGCGGGCAGCCGGGCATCGCAGCCTATTCCGCGGCCAAGGGCGCCATGGAACGGTGGGGCGAATCCATGGCGGGCGAGATCGCTCCGTTCGGATTGGGTGTGACGATCCTGGTGACCGGCACCTATGACACGGACATCATCACCGATGCCGGAACCACCGACGACCGCGACTTCGCCGGGCCATACGCCCGGTTGCACACCACGATGAACACCCGCGGGCGATTTGCGATGCGTTTCGCGCAGCCGCCGGAAAAGTTCACCGAAGGCTTGGTCAAGGCATTGGACGACCGCGGATCGTTCCGTCGCCGCGGCGTCGGCCCGGACGCCTCGATGTTGTTGGTGTCCAACCGGATTCTTCCGGCCATGGGTATGCACCACATGTCCCGGCTGGTCATGGGAATCCCGAAGCAGGGAGCCATGCGCGACGGCGCATGGCCTTTGACCGGTGCACAGCACGCGATGGTGCTGGCGGCCAAGGTGATTCCGAAACCGCTGATGCAGCGCCTGGCTGACCGAGCGGCGAGACGAGCGGCCGCCCGCAAGGCGTCCGAGCAAGGGAGCGAGAGCAATGGCTGAGTCCACGGCCGCCTACGAAGCGCGAATGCTGATCGACGGCAAGCTCGTCGACGGTGAGGCCGGCACGTTCGCCAACATCAACCCCGCGAACGAACAGGTGTTGGGCGAAGTCGCCGATGCGTCGAAGCCGGACATGCGTCGAGCGATCGACGCGGCCCGGCGGTCGTTCGATGAAACCGACTGGTCCACCAACCACCAACTGCGCAAGCGGTGCCTCGAACAGCTACACGACGCGATCGAGAGCGAAGTGGAGGAGCTGCGCGAGGAGCTCATTCGCGAGGTCGGTGCCCCGCGCGCGGTGACCCACGGCCCGCAGCTGGACGCCCCACTCGAAGACGGACTCAAATACCCGGCCAGGCTCATCGAAACCTTCCCGTGGGAAACCGATCTCGGCGACATGGTCGTGTCCGTCACCGGCGTGAACACCACGCGGAAGGTGTGGCACGAGCCGGTCGGCGTGGTCGGCGCCATCACGCCGTGGAACTTTCCGTTCGAAGTCACCATCAACAAGCTCGGCCAGGCGCTGGCGACCGGCAACACCCTGGTGCTCAAACCTGCACCGGATACGCCGTTCAACGCCACGCGGGTAGGCCGGCTCATCGCCGAGAAGACCGACATCCCAGCCGGTGTGGTCAACGTCGTCACTGCATCCGATCACTTCGTCGGTGAGGAGCTGACCATCTCACCCAAGGTCGACATGATCTCGTTCACCGGGTCGACCGTGGTCGGCAAACGGATCATGGAGAAGGGCGCCGCGACCATGAAGCGGCTGTTCCTCGAGTTGGGCGGCAAGTCTGCGACGATCGTCTTGGAGGACGCCGACTTCAACATGGCTTGCCTGATTGGCATCGGACCGCTCGTGCATGCCGGCCAAGGGTGTGCCGCTCCCACCCGAATGCTGTTGCCCCGCTCGCGATATGACGAGGGCGTAGCGATCCTGCAGGGCATCTACGAGAACATTCCCGCCGGCGACCCGCAGGACCCCGGCACCCTATGTGGTCCGGTGATCTCCGCCAAGCAGCAGGCCCGCATCCTCGGCTACATCCAAAAGGGCGTCGACGAGGGCGCCACGATGCTCGTCGGCAGCACCGAGCCGCCCAAGCAATTCGACAAGGGATTCTGGGTCAACCCAACGCTTTTCACGAATGTCGACAACGACATGACGATCGCGCAGGAGGAGATCTTCGGGCCCGTGCTGGTCGTCATTCCCTACGAGGACGAGGACGATGCCGTCCGGATCGCCAACGACAGCGTGTACGGCCTCGCCGGGAACGTGATGTCGAGTTCGCTGGACCGATCGCTCGCCGTGGCCCGTCGGCTTCGCGCCGGATTCATCGGACTCAACGGCACGGCGGGCTACGGCGCTGATACGCCGTTCGGCGGCTACAAGGACAGCGGTGTCGGCCGTCAGAACGGTCTCGCGGGCTTTAGTCAGTACACGGAAGTGAAATCGGTGGCCTACCCGGCCCAGTAGAGGAGCCAGCATGTCAGACCTATTCGATGACCTCGAGGATTTCGGGGCGTTCGATGACGTCGTCTCGGGCAACGTCCGCGATCCGTACCCGGAGTTGGCCAAGCAGCGCACCGACACTCCGATCCAACGGATCGACATGTCCGCGATGCCCGGCGAAGAGGGCAAGCCCGTCTTCATCGTGTACCGGCACGAGGACATCCAGCAGATGTTGCGCGACAACGAGACCTACTCGTCCAACGTGGTCATCCAGATCTTCGGTGACGTTCTGGGCCACGGGGTGATGCTGGGCATGGACGAGCCCGTGCACGGCAGGCTTCGGTCGCTGGTGACGAAGGCGTTCACCCAGAAGGCACTCGTGCGTTGGGAGGACGAGATCGTCGGGCGCATCGGCAACGAGTTGATCGATGGGTTCGCCTCCAACGGCAAGGCCGACTTGGTCAAGACGTTCACCTTCCCGTATCCGACCCGGATCATCGCCGCGCTGCTCGGGCTGCCGGAGGAGGACTTCCCGCAGTTCCAGCGCTGGTCGATCTCGATGCTCAGCTTCACCGTCAACCCGGAACGCGGCTTGGCCGCGTCGAAGGCGCTGGTGGACTACTTCAATCCGACCCTGCAGGCCCGCCGGGCCGAGCCACGCGAGGACCTGATCAGCAGCCTCGCCGCGGCCGAGATCGACGGGCACAAGCTCGCCGACGAGGACATCTACTCGTTCGTTCGGCTGCTGCTGCCCGCCGGGGTGGAGACGACGTACCGGTCGCTGGGCAACCTGTTGTTCGCGCTGTTGACCAACCCCGACCAACTCGAGGCGATCCGCGCCGATCGGTCCCTGATTCCGCAGGCGATCGAAGAGGCGGTGCGGTGGGATGCGCCTCTGCTGAACATCACCAGGGTCGCGACGTGTGACACCGAATTGTCCGGAGTGCCGATCCCGCAGGGCTCGTCGGTGATGCCGATGCTCGGTGCGGCCAACCGGCAGGACGACAGGTATCCGGACCCGGACCGATTCGACATCTTCCGCCCACCCAAGGTGCCCATCAGCTGGGGGCATGGGGTCCACGTCTGCCTCGGCATGCACCTCGCGCGCCTGGAAATGAGAACCGCCGTCAACCTCTTGCTGGATCGGTTGCCCAACCTGCGGCTGGATCCTGACGGCGACGACCCGCACATCCGCGGCATGGTGTTCCGTTCCCCGACGTCGTTGCCCGTGCTGTTCGACCCGGTGGAGATGTCGTGACCGACACCGACTTCGAGGCAATCGACTACTTCTTCGATCAGTCCCTCGTGCCCGACCCCTACCCGTACTACGACCATCTACGTTCGCAGTGCCCGGTGCGGCCGGCGACGCCGCACGGTGTCGTCGCGATCACCGGCCACGCCGAAGCGCTTGCGGCATACAAGGATCCCGCGTTCTCGTCGTGCGTCGCCGTCGCGGGACCGTTTCCGCCCCTTCCGTTCACGCCGGAGGGCGACGACATCAGCGCGCAGATCGAGCAGCACCGCGCGACGATCCCGATGGCCGAGCACGTCGTCACGATGGACTCGTTCGACCACACCAAGACCCGAGGTCTGCTGAGCAAGCTCATCACACCAAAGCGGTTGAGCGAGAACGAAGAGTTCATGTGGCGGCTGGCCGACCAACAACTCGACACGTTCATCGACAACGGCTCTTGCGAGTTCATGGAGGACTACGCAAAGCCCTTCGCAATGCTCGTCATCGCGGACCTGCTCGGGGTTCCGTTGGAGGACCACACCGAGTTCCGCAGGGTGCTGGGCAACGAGGTGGTCGGCGACATCCGCGAAAGCGATACCGTCGCCCACAACCCGCTGGTGTGGCTGGACGACAAGTTCTGCGAGTACATCACCGATCGTCGCCGCGAACCACGCGAGGACGTCCTGACCGAACTTGCCGCCGCAACCTATCCCGACGGCGCCGCGCCCGAAGTGGAAGAGGTCGTCAAGCTCTCGACGTTCCTGTTCGCCGCGGGCATGGAGACGACGACCAAGCTGCTGAGCACGGCCATGCGGGTGATTGGTGAGCGTTCGGACGTCCAGCAGTCGCTTCGGGACGACCGGGCGCAGATCCCCAGCTTCCTCGAGGAGTCGCTGCGGACGGAGAGCCCCGTCAAGAGCCATTTCCGGTTGGCGCGGACGGCGACGAGCATTGGGGGCGTGGACATTCCGGCGGGTGCGATCATCATGTTGCTCCCGGGGGCGAGCAACCGCGACCCGCGTAAGTTCGAGGATCCGCACGAGTTCCAGCATGACCGCCGCAACGTGCGCGAGCACGTCGCCTTCGGGCGTGGTGCGCATTCGTGTCCGGGAGCGCCGTTGGCGCGTTCGGAGGCGCGGATCTCGATGAACCGAATCCTGGACCGGATGGCCGACATCCGCATCGACGAGTCGGTGCACGGTCCAGCCGACGACCGCACCTACACGTACGACCCGACGTTCATCATGCGTGGGCTGTCCAACCTGCACGTCGTGTTCACCCCTACTTGAGCTCCGCCGAACGTTGGTTACCGTCACGCGTTCGTGGGGTGGAGCGTGGCGGTAACCAACGTTCGGCCGAAGTTGTTAGCGGGCGGGCAGGACGTCGAAGGTGGCCGCGCAGGAGGTGACCGGCCGGTCGTCGTTGCCCTCGTCGTGGATGAGCACCCGCACGCCGAGTTTGCCGGGGCCACCGTGATGAGCGGTGCCTTCGGCGCGGAACGGCCCGACCTTGCCGCGGGCCATGAACATCACGTGCCAACTGCTCACCTGAACCATTGGCGTACCGGCCAATTCGGCGGCGAGCTCGGTGGCGGCCGTCTCGAGCAGCACGTGCTGCGGTCCGATGTGCAGAGCCGCGTCGGGTGAGGCCAACTCGAGTGTCAGCGGCGGAAGCACCCAGTATCCGTCGTCGCGCTTGCTGGCGCCGAACGCCTTCCACAGCGGAGGCAGGTCGGGGGAGTCCTCGACGACGAGCTCGGTGCCGGACACGTCCATCTTGTCCAACCCCTCGGGAGGGATGCCGATGACCGCGCCCTGGCCCTCGATGAACGCGATCACGCGGTCCGGCCGGTCGGCGTCCACGATCATGCAGCGGCCGTAGCCCATGGTGCGGCCTTGGTGCACGACACCGGATCCGACGACCTCGATGGTCTTGACGTCGAAGCCAGGATCGATGATCTGCACCGACGCGATCACCGGATTGGGCACCGCGACCATGTCGGTCTGGCAGCCCTCCGGCGACGAAATGGCCAACGGCGCCACCATGATTCCGCCCGCGGCAGTGCGCATATCGCGGCGAATCCGGACGGTGTTGTCGACCTCGCCGAGGTTCATGCTGTCGTGGTTGCGGCCGATGTAGCGGTAGCTCAGCAGCCCCGTCCAGCGCCGCTTCAGCTCGTCGCGGTAGGCCTCGGTGTCGTCCATCAACTCCCGGATGTCACGTACCTGATCGGTCACCGTTGACCCTCCCTTTGGTCGTTCCCCGTACGGCAACGTAGCCCCGAAATCGATGCGCGGGCAAGCCCTCAACAATGCACCGGCGCCGGTTTCGGCGCACCGGACCAAACTCTTGACCCCACGCCATCGTGGCTGTTAGACATACGCGATCGCAGAAACTGAGCGACCGCCCAAATTGGGCCGCGACGGATTCGAGGAACGATGGCGGGACGGGTCGAGGGCAAGGTCGCATTCATCACCGGCGCGGCGCGAGGTCAGGGCCGCAGTCACGCAGTGCGCTTGGCGCAAGAAGGTGCCGACATCATCGCCGTCGACGTCTGTCACGGCTTCGACGGTTCGCCCGCACCGGCGGCCACGCCCGAGGACCTCGCCGAGACCGCCGACATGGTCAAGAATCTCGACCGTCGCATCGTCACCGAGATCGTCGACGTGCGTGACTTCGACGCGCTGAAGGCCGCCGTCGACAGCGGCGTCGAACGACTCGGCAGGCTCGACGTCATCGTGGCGAACGCAGGCATCGGCTCGAAGGGCGTCAAACTGCACAAGATGAGCGAGCCGACGTGGGAGGAGACCATCGACGTCAACCTCGGCGGGGTGTGGAAGACCGTCAAGGCCGGTGTGCCGCATCTGCTCGCAGGCGGCCGCGGCGGCTCGGTGATCATCACCAGCTCGGTCGGGGGGATCAAGGCCTACCCGCAAGTCGGTCACTACGTCACGGCCAAACACGGTGTCGTTGGCCTGATGCGCACGTTCGCCGTCGAATTGGGCCAGCACTCCATTCGCGTCAACACCGTGCACCCCACCCACGTGTGCAGCCCGCTGTTGATGAACGAACCCACCTACCGGCTCTTCCGGCCCGACCTGGAGAACCCCGGGCCCGACGACCTCGCCCCGATCTGCCAGTCATTCCACTTTATGCCGATCCCATGGGTGGAGCCGGTGGACATCAGCAATGCCGTGTTGTTCCTCGCCTCCGACGAAGCCCGCTACATCACGGGCGTCACCTTGCCCGTCGACGCCGGCAGCCTTCTGAAGTAAGGGGATTCGATGACCACTGCCAGCGACACCGACGTCTACTACGACCCCTATGACCTCGACATCTCCTCGGATCCGTGGCCGACGTACGCACGGCTGCGCGACGAAGCACCGATCTACTACAACGAGCGCTACCGCTTCTGGGCCATCTCGCGGCACAGCGACGTCGAGAAGGCGCTTGCGGATTGGGAGACCTTCTCGAACTCCCGCAGCGACATCCTCGAACTCGTCAACTCCGAATTCGACATGCCCAAGGGCGTGATGATGTTCGAGGACCCACCCGTGCACACGATGCTGCGCGGGCTGATGGGCCGGGTCTTCACCCCACGCCGCATGGCCGAGATCGAGGACCAGATCAGGCGGTTCTGCGCCAATTGCCTTGACCCGCACGTGGGCTCGGACGGGTTCGACATCATCGCCGAGCTTGCCTCGATGATGCCGATGCGCGTGATCGGCATGCTGCTCGGTATTCCGGAGTCCGACCAGGTCATGGTGCGCGACGCCAACGACGCGAACCTTCGCACCAAGCCGGGCGCCCCGATGAAGGTGTCGAACGCCGACAAGATCGCCGATGGACGCATCTACGCCGACTACGTGGAATGGCGATCGAAGAACCCGTCGGACGACCTGATGACGGCGCTGCTCAACGTCGAATTCGAAGACGAGGACGGGGTGACGCGCAAGCTGCGCCGCAAGGAGGTGCTGCACTACACGCAGGTGGTCGCGGGCGCGGGCAACGAGACCACCGGCCGGCTGATCGGGTGGCTGGCCAAGGTGCTCGCCGAACACCCGGACCAGCGGCGCCAGGTCCACGAGGATCGTTCGCTGCTCACCCGTGTGGTCGACGAGACGCTGCGCTTCCAACCGACGGGCCCACACGTGGCCCGGTACTCCTTGCGGGACTTCGAGATGTACGGCACGACAGTGCCGGCGGGCAGTGCGATCTTGCTGCTGTTCGGAGCCGCGAACCGCGACCCACGCCGCTACGACCGCCCCGACGTGTTCGACATCAACCGCAAACACGGAAGCCACCTCACGTTCGGCAAGGGCCTGCACTTCTGCCTTGGCGCCAACCTTGCGCGGCTCGAGGGTCGGGTGGCGGTCGACGAACTGCTCAATCGTTGGCCGGAGTGGGGAATCGACTACGACACAGCCGAAATGGCGCCGACGTCGACGGTGCGGGGTTGGGAGCGCCTGCGGATCCTGCTGCCCTGACCCGGCGGAACTCTGTTCGCGATCTCATGCCTCGAGATACGCCGGCAGCAACAGAGTCGGCAGCCCGTTTGTGTCGGTGAGTTGCTTGATGACGGCGACGGACGGTCGCGGCGTGCGTTCCTTGGTGACGGGATCGAAGGAGTACAGCCCGAAGTGGTCCTCGTAGCCGTTGGACCATTCCAGCACGTCGGTGAGCGACCAGTACACGTAGCCGCGGATGTCCATGCCGTCATTGGCGATGGCGTCCTGCACCACCGCCAGGTGCCTCACGAGGTACGAAGACCGTTGCGAGTCATCGGCGTTCGCGATGCCGTTCTCGGTGATCCAGATCGGGACGTCGTACGACGCTGCGACGTCGAGCACCTCGCGCAGTCCGCCAGGATCGATGGGCTGCCCGGTGTCGGTGCTGCACGCATCGGTGGGGCAATTGCCCGCGGTGTACGTGCGGCTCGGCAGCCCCTGCGCGAAGGGCAGCCCCGGTAGGAAGGGGATGCCGAAGCCGCGGATCGTCCCGGTGGCGTAGTAGTTGACGCCGAGAAAGTCTGCGCTACCTGCCATTTCGGGGTGATGCTCGTCAGCGGTGATCACACCGTCGAGGTTGGCGTCCACGTCACCGCGAATCACCGCGTCGGGGAACCACTCGTTGTAGAAGGAGGTGAACGCGGCAGCGGCCGTCCGGTCGAGCGGATTGAGCGGGTCGGCCGGGCGGAACGAGGTCATGCTGTTGGTGAACCCGACCTGGCTGCCGGGATCGCGGAGGTGAATCTCCTTCGACGCGGCGACGTAGGCGTTGGCCTCGTTGACCAGGAACGTCGACATCAGATCCGGCCGCAGCACTCCTGGCGGGAAGGCGGGTACTGGGCCGCCGGGGATGTAGAGCAACCCACCGAATGGGTAGGCAGTCGGCTCGTTGAGCACCAGCCAGGTATCGACGTCGTCGCCGTACTTCCACGCGACGTAGGCGGCGTACTTCTGAAACTCGTCGACGGTTTCGGGGTCCAGCCAACCCGTCTCCGAACCGGGCACCCCGAGTTGTAGCGCGATGCGCTGCGCGAGCGTGGGATTGTGCAACCACGTCGGCAGCGTGAAGTGGTTGATGGTGACCATCGGTTCGAGCCCTTGGGTCCGCAACGCGAGGAATACGTCGCGGTAGTGCGCGACGGCCTCCTGGTCGGCGAGCGCGTCGAGGGCGGCGAGATCCTCTGCGCTGATGCCGTCCGAAGCGTCGACCGATGCCGTGGAGTTGGGGAAGATGCGGCTCCATTCGATGCCCGTGCGGAAGGTGTCTACCCCAAGCCCGTCGGCGGCCAGCTCGGCATCGGTCTCGTACATGTCCCAGCCGTCGGGCCCGTCCTCCGGGAGGCCGGGGGCGGCTCCGATGAGCTTGTTGATGGCGTCGTGCAAGAACACCCATTCGTCGGAGTTCACGGCGTTGGGCGCGTCACCGCCCATCTCGCTCTGAAATGACCCGGTGGCCACGCCCCAGTGGAAGTCCGGGCCGAACGACAAGTCCTGGCCCGGGGTCGCCGTGACGGTGAGCTCGATGGTGGCGACGACGGCGTGTTTGCCGAACGGTGCGATGAGGTCGCCGATGATCGGCAGCTTCGACAGCACCGATGCCACGGTCGACACGGGGCCTCCGATGACCGGAAGTGCTTGTAGCACAGCGAGTACCGGCGTCGCGATAGGCGCGAACTGAAGCAGTCCCGCGGGACCGTGGAGGTGCAGGCCCGACGCTTCGTCGCTCACCACGACGGTGAACCGGTCGGTGCCGCCGACCTCGGCCATGGCGTTGGTCGGCCGGTAGGCGAAGGTACCGGTTACCGGGTTGAGTACCACGCGGCCGCCGTTGACCGGGCTGCCCACCAGGGTGTAGGTCAGCGCGTCGCCGTCGGCATCCTCGCCGCCGACGTCGCCGAAGACCAGTCCGGAGGTCTGCTCGTTGTTGCCTGGCGTGTAGGCGACGGTCGGGGACTGATTGAGGAATTCGCGGCGTACCCACGCGAGCAGCATCCACGGCGCGGGCGAGTCGGGGAGTGCGGGCAGGCCGCCCGCGGCGGCGAACGGGTTCAGCAGGACCTGGGCGAGACTGGTGACGATGCCCGCCACGTAGCTCGTCGCCACGCTGATGGGGTTCGACGTCAACGAGGGCGCAGGCGTCGGGACGGCCGTCTGCAGGAGCATGGCGGTCGGCGCGGTCGTGGCTGAACGCACAACCTCGGGTTCGACTTCCGCGGGGGCTGCCGATGGGGCTATGACGGATTCGTGGTTGGGCTCGGGGTCCGGGTCGACGGCCGTGACCGCAGCCGGCTTGGCCGTCGCCGACGGTGCGCTCTTGGCGACCTCGTGCGCGCTCTTCTTGTTGGGCTCCTCGGGAACCGGTGCCGACTCGGTCGCCGTCGGAGCGCTCGTCGAGGGGGCGGCCGCCGTCGAACTTGACGTGACGTCGTCGTCGTCGGTCTTGGTGTCTTCCGCAGTCGCGGCGACCGGCTCGGGCTCCTGCAAGGCGGGCTTGGTCGGTGAGGAGCCGGACATCGCCCCCGAGGGTGGCGTCGCGCCCGACTCCGATGACGACGCACTCGGATCGGATGACGAGCCGTCCGGGGTGTCGGCGTCGGCCACGCCGTACCCGGTCGCGATGGCGCCCCACACGCCGAGCGCAACGGTGAGCGCGCCCACTCGACCTACGTGCGGGCCCGCTCCCATGCCATGCCCCCAAACCGTGGAGTTCGCCTCTTCCTACCACGGTTGGCGGAGGGTGGTCGGGCAAACCGCAGCCGGCATCCGCCGCGGTCGAACGGTACGACGCTGTTGCACTGTTTTGCCAGGCCTTCATGTGGGAAGCTGAGCCCATGAGTGGAATCCGACGCCGGCTCGGCGCTATCGCAATCGCCCTCGCGACGCCGTGGGTGGGCGTTTGCGTTGCGCCGCAAGCAGCTGCGGTCCCAGGGCCCGAAATCGAATATGTCTACAACGTGATGGTGCGGCGACATTTCGACTTCCCGAACAACGACGCGCTCGGTTACGGCTGGGGAATCTGCGACAAGGTGACTAACGGTGTCCCGTACGCCGCCGTCATGTCCGATGTGAAACGCGACCTCTTCCCGAACGACGAGCAAGCGGCCAACTACGTGGTTTCGTACGCGGTCGGCATCTTGTGCCCAGCGCAGATCTGGGCGCTGAGGAACTCAGCGGCAGGCTATCAAGCCCCTGTCTAGTGACCGCCACGTCGACGTTTGACGTTGGGCTCTACTTCTCGTGACAGGGCACTGACGACGGCCGGTACGACGGTCGAGTTCGGCGTGAGCCAACAATGGGCATCGTGGCCAACCGCATTCAAGCCCTGTTGGGCGTCCAATATCCCGTCGTCCAAGCGCCGATGACGTACATCGCCCGCGCCGCCCTTGCTGCCGCGGTGTCGGAGGCGGGTGGGCTCGGCATGATCGAGACCCTCACCGACGAGGGGCGCGCAGATCTGCAGCGGGTCCGCCAACTCACGAACAAACCCGTCGCGGCCAACCTCATGATCCAGGGCTGGAAGCGGGACCCGTCGATCGTCGACGTGCTGGCTGCGGCCGGGGTGCGACACGTGTTCACCTCGGCAGGGGATCCGGCCCTGTTCACCGCGCGGCTGCACGACGCGGGCATGACGGTCGTGCACGTCGTCGGATCGCTCAAGGGTGCACACAAGGCGGCCGACGCCGGCGTCGACGCCTTGGTGGTCGAAGGCGTCGAGGGCGGCGGCTTCAAGTCCCTGCTTGGCGCCTCGACGATGGTGCTGCTTCCGCTCGTCGCCGAGTCGATCGACCTTCCGATCATCGCCGCAGGCGGCATGTGCGACGCCCGGTCCGCGGCCGCCGCCGTGGTGTTGGGCGCGGAGGGCGTGCAGATGGGGACGCGGATGCTGGCGAGTCGGGAGTCGGCCGTCCACGTCAACTTCAAGGACGCGATCGTGGCAGCGGACGACGCAGGAACGGTGATGCTCGACATCCCCGGCAATCCGACGATGCGGGTATTGCGCACCGGACTGGCCGCGCGGGTCGCCGCCAACGACCCCGACGCGCAACTGCTCGGCCGGATCACCGAGCTCTACTTCGACGGTGACATGGAGGCCAGCGTGGCGAATACGGGTCAGGTGTCCTCCCGTATCGAGGACCTGCTGCCGGTCGCCGAGATCGTGCGCCAGACATGGGGCGACATTGCGGCGGTGTTGGATTCCGCGCGCCCGCGCGCGTGTCTTGAGTAGAACCGCCGTGATTACAGTGAGAGGTTCAAGTGTAATGGCGGGCTGACTGCAAAGTCGCAGAAGAATGGGAGACCGACGTGATCAAGGTGATGGAGGGCGTCCGCGTCCTCGAAGTGGCACAGTTCACGTTCGTGCCCGCCGCGGGAGCCATCCTCGCCGACTGGGGAGCCGACGTCATCAAGGTCGAGCACCCGGTGCGCGGCGACACCCAGCGTGGCTTCATCAACATGGGCGGATTCCAACTCGACCCCAACCGGCACCCGCTCATCGAGCACCCGAACCGAGGCAAGCGCAGCGTCGGCATCGACGTGTCAACGTCCGGCGGTCAGGAAGTGCTCTACGAGATCGCCAAGACTTCCGACGTCTTCCTCACCAACTACATGCCCGCGCAGCGCCAGAAGAACAAGTTCGACGTCGAACACATTCGCGCGGCCAACCCGAACATCATCTACGCCCGGGGCAGCGCATACGGCGACAAGGGCGCCGAACGCGACACCGGCGGCTTCGACGGAACCGCCTTCTGGACGCGCAGCGGCGTTGGGCACGCGTTGACGCCCGAGGAGCTCGGCGGCGCACTGTCGCAGGGCATTCCGGCATTCGGCGACTCGATCGGCGGGATGAACATCGCTGGCGGCATCTCTGCGGCGTTGTTCCACCGCGAACGCACGGGGGAGGCCGTGGAACTCGACGTCTCGCTGCTGAGCACCGCATGGTGGGCGGCCGGCGCCAGCGTGACCCAGGGCATGGAGACCGGCGAGACGATGCGCTCACTGATGCCGGATTCCATCGGCCCAACGGTGAACCCGTTCCTCGGCAACTACCTGACATCCGACGGCGGCACCATCAACCTCTGCATCGTCAGCCCCACCGGCTACATCCGAGACGCGTTCGAACACCTCGACCTGCCGGAACTTGCCGACCACCCGCGCTTCTCCGACGTCATGCCGCTCATCGAAAATGCCGCGGCGGCAGCCGAACTCATTGCGGACTCCATCCGCAGCAAGCCGTTCGACTACTGGCGTCAGCATCTGAAGACGATGAAGGGGCAGTGGGCGCCGTTCCAGAGCCTCGTCGACCTCGGCAGCGACGAGCAGGCCCTCGCCAACGACATGGTCGTCGAGGTCGAGGCCAACGACGGGGGAGCGCCGTTCAAGGTGGTCCGCGGTCCGGTGCAGTTCAACCACGAGCCGCTCGAGACCACCCGTGCCCCCCAGGCGTCCGAGCACACCGAGCTGGTGCTGATGGAGATCGGGCTGGACTGGGACCGGATCGAGGCGCTCAAGGACGCCGGCGCGATCGCCTGAGCGTCACGGCAGCATCCTTCTCCTCAGCACTCGTTCGACTTCGGCGCGGCAGGCGTCGAGATCGACGTCATCGTCGAGCATCGACTGGAGTGCCACGCCACGCAACATGCCGACGATGACGGTGGCGAGACCATTCGGATCGACATCCCCGGCGAATTCGCCCGACGCGATGCCCCGCTCGATGCGTTTGGCGAGCTCGTCGCGGAACTCGCGGTCCGAGGCCAGCATCGCCGGCCGGACGTCGGGTGAGCCGGTGGCCACGGCGTCGGCCCACAGCATCAGTCGCGCGCGGCTGGCCGGCTTCGGGTGTGACAGCGCCTGAAAGTAGGCGCTTACCAAGCCCATCGCCTCGTCGAGGGCGGAGTCCGAGACGCTTTCGGCGAACACCTCGCGGCGGAAGTCGACGGTCACCGAGTCGACGAGCCGCTGCATCATCGCGCCCTTGGAGCCGAAGTGGTGGGTGGCCAGCCCGCGGCTGTAGCCGGCCCGCTCACCGATGTTGGCGAGCGTCACGCCGGAGGGTCCGAGCTCGCCGATGAGTTCCGCGGCGGCGGCGAGTAGCCGATGCTCGGCCTCGACGCGGCGGTCCTCCTGCGTGCGGCGAGGCTCTGTCATTCGGTGTTCTGAACGCCGGCGAGCGCCAGCAGTTCACCGCGCCCGATCTGCGTCACCAGACTGGCCGAGTCGAAGTAGATGCGTTCGTTGACGATGCGGTCGCCTTCGAAGAAGAACACGGCGATGATCGGCACCCGGAACGACTTGCCGGTCGGTGGCAGTCCATAGAACTCGCCGAGATTGGTTCCCAGCAAGTCGAATTCGACGATCACCCCGTCATCGGTGACGTGAAACCGGGAGTTGTCGTGGCGCTGGTCGGGGAACGCGGTTCTGGTGATGCGGTAGTAGTCCATCACCTCGCCGTCGCCGTCGAACACCTGCCCGGTGGCCATGATCTCGTAATGCGGGTGGCCGTTGAACGTCGCGAGGGTCCGGTCGAAGTCGTGGGTCACCTCGGTGTCCATGTGTTCGCGGATGACCGCGAGGCGGCGCTGGCGCAGATCGTCGTCGATCATGGTGGACCTCTCGGAAGGTAACTAGCTTGTTGACCAACAAGTTAGTGTGGGCGGCCGTGGGGGTCAACCCCGCGACGGCGCTAGACCGCCTTCACGTATCGCTTGCTGACGATGCGCTGCACCAGGGCCGTCACCGGGCCGGCCAGCCGGCTCCACCACGTTCCATGCCGGGAGAACGCCGTCACCTCCGCGTAGACCGCGTCGTCGCCCGCGTCGTAGCGGACGGCGAACAACTCCTCGCCGATCTCCGCATGGCCAGGCAGCGTGCCGTACGCGAACCCGCGATGGTCGGGCGCGTCGAGCACGTAGACCACCCGGCAGGGCGCACGCACCGGGCCGAGTCGCACGATGACCTCCGACCCGACGGCCGCGACCTCCGTCGTCGCGTCGACACGCACCCCGGCGCCGCGCAGCATTCCCCAGCGCATCACCGCAGCGGCGGCCTCGTCGAAGCGTCGGCGGCCGTGCCCGATCACCGCCGACTCGTGGACGTGGTGGTAGCCCGCGGGCAACGGACCCGCGGTGGCGCCAACTTCGGTGTAGGTCAACGGCAGTGCGGCGAGCTCACCAAGCTTCACCCACCCACCTTCGCACCATCGGAGTACGTTCCCTTGAGTGACCACAGAATCAATTGCACGAGATTCGGGAACCTTCGCCATCGGCGGCGACCTGACCGTCAACCGGTTGGGCTTCGGAGCGATGCGCCTCACGGGCAAGGGCGTCTGGGGCCCGCCCGTCGACCACGACGAGTGCATCCGCGTACTGCGCCGGGCGGTCGAGCTCGGCGTCAACTTCATCGACACCGCCGACTCGTACGGGCCCCACGTTTCGGAAGAACTCATCCGCGAGGCATTGCACCCGTACCCGGACGACGTCGTCATCGCCACCAAGGCGGGGCTGCTCCGCACTGGGCCGGACGAATGGCCGGTGCTCGGTTTCCCGCCCTACCTCCGTCAGGAGTGCGAGCTGAGCCTGCGCAGGCTGGCCGTCGACCGCATCGACCTGTTCCAGTTGCACCGCATCGACACCAAGTTCCCGCTCGAGGACCAGCTCGGCGAGCTCGTGGCGCTGCAGCAGGAAGGCAAGATCCGCCACATCGGATTGTCCGAGGTGAGCGTCGAACAGTTGGAGGCCGCCCAGAAGGTGGCGACCATCGTGTCGGTGCAGAACATGTACAACCTGACCGTGCGCAGCTCCGAGGCGCTGCTCGACAAGGCCACCGAGGAGGGCATCGCGTTCATCCCATGGTTCCCGCTGGCGGCGGGGCCATTGGCCGCATCCGACGGCCCGCTGCAGCGCATCGCCGCCGACCACCACGCCACGCCGTCGCAACTGGCGCTGGCATGGCTGCTGAAGCGGTCCCCAGTGGTCCTGCCGATCCCTGGCACGTCCCGTGTCTCGCACCTCGAGGAGAACGTCGGTGCCGCCTCGATCACGCTTTCCGACGAGGAGTTCGAGACGTTGAGCAAGGCCGGCGCGACCGGCTGACGGTTCGCCGCGAACGCACCACCCCATACGGTGGACTCGTGGAAGCCGATCAAGACGAGCATGCCGGCGGCGGGTTCAACCCGCCGGTGCCCACCCGACGAGGTGGTCCCGACTACGGACGTTTCATCGAAGCCGTCCGCACGTTGCAGGACCTCACCCGGGGCGCCGACGCGCCCGACGACGTCGTCAGCAAGGCGGCCGAGCTCATCGAGACCGCCAACCGCCTGCTCGGGCCCTACGACGCGGACGAGTGGCACTCGCCGTCGGGGCGCCGGATGGACCTGCCCAACCGCGGCAACATCCTGCAGGTGCCGGTGGACTTGGTCGTCACCGAGGCGGGCCGGGTCGGCGGAACTGCACGATTTCGCAGGTATCACCTCGGGCGCAACGGGGCCGTGCACGGCGGTTCGCTGGCGCACCTGTTCGATTCGCTGCTCGGGTTCACGGCGTTCAAGCTGAGCGAGAGCAAGCGACAGCGCACCGCTTTCCTGCACGTCGACTACCGCAACATCGTCCCGATCGACCGGACGCTGCGCGTGGACGCCGGCATCGATCGCATCGAGGGCCGCAAGATCTTCGTCGCGGGGCGGTTGCTGGACGGCGATGCGGTGCTGTGCGAGGCGGAGGCGCTGTTCGTGATGCTGAAGCCGGGTCAGCCGTGAGCGACCGCACCCGCGCGTGGGCCCGCTGGCGCGACCGGCTACGTGACCGCCCGGCGGCCGACTTCACCTATCGCATCGTCGTCGGAGTCGTGGGGCTCGCCGTGCTCGTCGTCGGCGTGCTCGCCATTCCCTACCCGGGCCCAGGGTGGGCGATCGTCTTCGTGGGGCTTGCCATTCTGGCCACCGAGTTCGAATGGGCCCGACGCGCGTTGGCCTGGACACGGCGGCGGTACGACCGGGTGATGGACTGGTTCAAGGCGCAGGGCCTGTGGGTGCAGGCGCTGGGGTTCGTGCTCACGGCCGCGGTCGTGGTGGCCACGCTGTGGCTGCTGGGTGCGCTGTCGTGGACGGCAGGCCTCTTCGGCATCGAGTGGCCATGGTTGAAGAGCCCCATCGGTCTGGGGTCATAGACACCGGCACAGATAGCATGGTCGCGTCCAGAACGCCCAGCACCCATGCCCGAGGAGACCCACCGATGAGCGCCGTCGCCAGCCCCGCCCCCGCAGCCCTGATCCGGGTCGCTGCCGGGACTACCGCGGGTGCGGCCGTGCGCGACGCCGGGTTGCCCAGTCGCGGGGCCTCCGACGCCATCGTCGTCGTTCGTGACGCCGAGGGACGGCTGCGCGACCTGTCGTGGGTGCCCGACACCGACGTCGAGGTCACCCCGGTCGCCGCGGACACCGAGGACGGGCGCAGCGTCATCCGGCACTCTGCCGCCCACGTGCTGGCCCAGGCCGTGCAGAACCTGTTCCCCGAGGCGAAGCTTGGCATCGGCCCGCCGATCACCGACGGCTTCTACTACGACTTCGACGTGCCGCGCGCCTTCACCCCGGAAGACCTGGCCGCACTCGAGAAGCGGATGCGCCAGATCGTCAAGGACGGTCAGCTGTTCGACCGCCGGGTGTACGAGTCCAAGGAGCAAGCGCGCGAAGAGCTCGCAGGGGAACCGTTCAAGCTCGAACTGGTCGACGACAAGTCCGGCGACCCCGACGTCATGGAGGTCGGCGGGGACGAGCTGACGGCCTACGACAACCTCAATCCGCGTACCCGCGAACGGGTTTGGGGTGACCTGTGCCGCGGACCACACATCCCCACCACCAAGTACATTCCGGCGTTCAAGCTGACCCGGAGCTCCGCCGCGTACTGGCGCGGCGACCAGGAGAACGCCAGCCTGCAACGCGTGTACGGCACCGCGTGGGAGTCGCAGGAGGCGCTCGACGCCCACCTTGCGCTACTGGAGGAGGCGCAGCGCCGCGACCACCGCAAGCTCGGCGTCGAGCTCGACCTGTTCAGCTTCCCCGACGAAATCGGTTCGGGGCTACCGGTCTTCCACCCCAAGGGTGGCATCGTGCGCCGCGAGCTCGAGGACTACTCGCGCCGCAAGCACATCGAGGCGGGCTACGAATTCGTCAACACCCCGCACATCACCAAGGCGCAGCTGTTCCACACCTCGGGCCACCTCGACTGGTACGCCGACGGCATGTTTCCTCCGATGCACATCGACGCCGAGTTCAACGAGGACGGCACGGTGCGCAAGCCCGGCCAGGATTACTACCTCAAGCCGATGAACTGCCCGATGCACTGCCTGATCTTCCGCGCGCGAGGCCGTTCGTATCGCGAACTTCCGTTGCGCGCCTTCGAGTTCGGTGCCGTGTACCGGTACGAGAAGTCTGGGGTGGTGCACGGGCTGACTCGGGTGCGCGGGCTGACGATGGACGACGCCCACATCTTCTGCACCCGCGACCAGATGCGCGACGAACTGACGTCCCTGTTGCGCTTCATCATCGAGTTGCTTGGCGACTACGGGCTGGACGACTTCTACCTCGAGCTGTCCACGAAGGACCCGAAGAAGTTCGTCGGCTCCGACGAGATCTGGGATGAAGCCACCAACACGCTGGCCGAGGTGGCCGCGGAGTCCGGCTTGGAGTTGGTACCCGATCCGGGCGGCGCGGCGTTCTACGGCCCGAAGATCTCGGTGCAGGCGCGCGACGCGTTGGGCCGCAGCTGGCAGATGTCCACGATCCAGCTGGACTTCAACTTCCCGGAGCGGTTCGAGTTGGAGTACACCGCCGCCGATGGCAGCAGGCAGCGGCCCGTCATGATCCACCGCGCGCTGTTCGGGTCGATCGAGCGGTTCTTCGGCATCCTCACCGAGCACTATGCGGGCGCCTTCCCGGCCTGGTTGGCACCCGTGCAGGTGGTCGGCATCCCCGTCGCGGACGGCCACGTCGAGTATCTGGAAGGCGTTGCCGCGCAACTGAAGGCGCACGGCATTCGTGCCGAGGTGGACGCCAGCGACGACCGGATGGCCAAGAAGATCGTCAACCAGACCAACCAGAAGGTGCCATTCATGCTGCTCGCGGGGGACCGCGACGTCGAGGCCGGGGCCGTCAGCTTCCGGTTCGGCGACCGCACCCAGATCAACGGGGTGTCGCGCGACGACGCGGTCGAGCTCATCGCGAACTGGATTGCGCGGCGCGAGAATGCCGCTCCCACGGCGGAATTGATCGGGGCGGACCTCCAGCCGTGAGTAGCGACGAGCGTCCGCGCGAAGAGCGGACGATAACCGACCAGGGGGCGGGCGACCCCGACCACCTCCAACGGTTGTGGACGCCGCACCGCATGACCTACATCGCCGACGAGATCAAGTCAGGTTCGGCGAAGTCGTCGGAACCGTTCACCGACATTCCCAACATGTCCGACGAGGACGGACTGGTGGTGGCACGCGGCGAACTCGTCTACGCGGTACTGAACTTGTACCCCTACAACCCGGGGCACCTGATGGTGGTGCCGTACCGCAGGGTGGCCGAGCTCGAGGACCTCACCGAGGCGGAGAGCGCCGAGCTGATGGCGTTCACGCAGAAGGCGATTCGCGTGATGAAGGGCGTGTCCCGGCCGCACGGCTTCAACGTCGGACTCAACCTCGGCACTTCGGCTGGCGGATCGCTCGCCGAACACTTGCACATGCACGTGGTGCCGCGGTGGGGCGGCGATGCGAACTTCATCACGATCATCAGCAGTTCCAAGGTCATCCCGCAGCTGTTGCGAGACACGCGTGCGCTGCTCGCGGGAGAATGGGCGAAGTTGTCGTGAGCGACTTCTACCTGTTGACGCGGGCGGCCTACGCGAAACTCAGTCGCCCCGTCGCCAAGGTCGCGCTGCGGATGGGGCTGACCCCCGACAGCGTGACCATCCTTGGCACCGCGGGAACGGTGATTGCGGCACTGACGCTGTTCCCGATCGGCCAGCTCTGGTGGGGTGCCTTCGCGGTGTGGATGTTCGTGCTGGCCGACATGCTCGACGGTGCGATGGCGCGGGAACGGGGCTACGCAACGCGATTCGGCGGCGTGCTGGATGCGACGTGCGACCGGATCGCCGACGGCGCGGTGTTCTGCGGGCTGCTGTGGTGGGCGGCGTTCGGCGTGCAGAGCAGCTCGTTGGTGGTGGCCACCCTGATCTGCCTGGTGACCTCGCAGGTCATCTCCTACATCAAGGCCAGGGCCGAGGCGAACGGGCTCGAGGGCGGCGGTGGCATCATCGAGCGCCCCGAACGGCTTATCATCGTGCTCGTCGGAGCGGGGCTGTCCGGGGTGTGGTTCCTGCACGTGCCGTGGTTGCTCCAAGCCGCCATGTGGGTGTTGGCGGTGGCCAGCCTGATCACGCTGGGCCAGCGCCTGCACGCGGTGCGCACGTCGCCCGGCGCGATGGAGCCGCTTCACACCGAGGCGACACCCCCCGGCGACGCCGAAGAACCGAGCGAACCGTGAGCACCCCCTCGGCGGGACTGCCCAGCGTCCGCGGGTTTCGGCTGCCGTTCGGCGGCCAACTCACCGATCTCGGCTACGCGACGGGCTGGCGCGTCGTCCGGGCGATGCCGGAGTTCGCGGCGCGCAACGTCTTCGACGCTGGAGCGCTCTACGCAGCGCGCGGCGGAGGACCGGAACAGCTGCGCAAGAACCTCGCCCGCGTCATCGGCGTTCGTCCTGCCAAGGTGCCGGGCAGCCTGATTCGTGCTTCGCTGGCCTCCTACGCCCGATACTGGCGGGAGGCGTTCCGGTTGCCGTCGATGGATCACCAGGTGCTCGCACGCAAGTTGCAGGCGGCCGCTCAGGGTGGGGAGCACGTCGCCGCCGCCCTGGAACGCGGCAAGGGCGCCATCGTGGCGCTGCCGCACAGCGGCAACTGGGACATGTCTGGGGTGTGGATGACCCACACGTACGGCCCGTTCGCCACCGTGGCCGAGCGACTCAAACCCGAATCGCTGTACAACCGCTTCCTCGAGTACCGCGAGAGTCTCGGCTTCGAGGTGATCCCGTTGACGGGCGGGCCGAGACCACCCTTCGAGATCCTCGCCGAACGACTGCGCGGCAACGGCATCGTCTGCCTGATGTCCGACCGAGACCTGACCCGTTCGGGCGTCCAGGTCGACTTCTTCGGCGAGCCAACCCGATTTCCTTCTGGCCCAGCCAAATTGGCGCTGGCCACCGGCGCGGCGCTGTTGCCGACGCACAGCTGGTACGAGCCCGACACGGCCGTCACTGGCGTGTATGCGCCGCTGGACACGTCGTCGGGTGACGTCGGCGTCATCACGCAGGCGCTGGCCGATCAGTTCGCGGCCAACATCGCTGCCCACCCCGCCGACTGGCACATGTTGCAACCACAGTGGCTCGCCGACCTGTCCGACGAGCGGCGGGCCCGGCTGGAGGGCAACGGCCGCGGCGACACGGACGACGTCGGGACGGGCTGATGCACATCGGCATGGTGTGCCCGTACTCGTTCGACGTGCCCGGCGGCGTCCAGGCGCACGTGCTGCAACTCGCCGAGGTGATGCGCGGCTACGGACACCAGGTCAGCGTGTTGGCGCCGACTTCCGCCGCCGCGCACGCCTCGCTGCCCGACTACGTCGTCTCCGGCGGCAAGGCCGTGCCCATTCCGTACAACGGGTCCGTCGCGCGGCTGCGCTTCGGGCCTGCCACCCACCGCAAGGTCAAGAAGTGGCTGCTCGACGGTGAGTTCGACGTCTTGCACATCCACGAGCCCAATGCGCCCAGCCTGTCGATGCTCGCGCTGATGATCGCGGAGGGACCGATCGTCGCGACGTTCCACACGTCCACCACGAAGTCGTTGACGCTCAGCATGTTTCAGGGCATCCTGCGGCCCTGGCACGAGAAGATCGTCGGCCGCATCGCAGTCTCCGACCTGGCCCGCCGTTGGCAGATGGAAGCGCTCGGATCCGACGCCGTCCAGATCCCCAACGGCGTCGACGTCGCCGCGTTCGCGTCCGCACCGAAGCTGGACGGATACCCGCGGGCGGGTAAGTCGGTGCTCTTCCTCGGGCGCTACGACGAGCCACGCAAGGGCATGGACGTCTTGCTGCGCGCGCTGCCCGCGTTGGTCGACGCGTTCCCCGACGTCGAAGTGCTGGTCGTCGGCCGTGGCGACGAGGACGAACTTCGCGAGGAGGCCGGCGATCTCGCTGCTCACCTGAACTGCCTGGGGTCGGTGGACGACGCGGCGAAGGCGTCGGCGTTGCGCAGCGCGGACGTGTACTGCGCGCCGAATACCGGGGGCGAGAGCTTCGGCATCGTGCTCGTCGAGGCGATGGCGGCAGGCATCGCGGTGGTGGCCAGCGACCTGGACGCCTTCCGCCGCGTGCTCGAGGGCGGGGCCGCGGGCCGGCTGGTCCCCGTCGACGACGCGGCGGCCATGGCGTCGGCGCTGATCGAGGTGCTGTCCGACGACGCCGCGCGGAAGCGCTACGTCGACGCGGCCGCCGAGGCCGTCCGCCGGTACGACTGGTCGGTGGTGGCCCGCGAGATCCTGCGGGTCTACGAGACCGTGGCCGGCGCTGGGGTCAAGGTTACGGTGACCGGCTCTACGGCCGGCCGCGTGCCGACGCGGGGCGTTAGCTGATGCTGAGCTGGGTCGCGTTGATCGCACTGGGGCTGCTGCTGGTGGCGCTCGTCGGGCTCGGCGCTTGGGCGCTGCAGACCGCCAGCAGGCTGAACCGACTCCACGTGCGGTACGACCTGTCCTGGCAGGCGCTCGACGGTGCCCTCGGTCGACGTGCAGTCGTGGCTCGGGCGGTGGCCACCGATGCCTACGGTCGGAGCAACGCCGGCAAGCGGCTGACGGCCTTGGCGGTCGATGCCGAACGCGCACCCAGGTCGGCGCGCGAAGCGGCGGAGAACGATTTGTCGGCGGAGCTGGCGATGGTGGATCCAGCGGCGCTGCCGGTGGGCCTGGTGGCCGAACTTGCGGATGCCGAGGCGCGAGTGCTGCTGGCTCGCCGGTTCCACAACGACGCCGTGCGCGACACCCTCGCGCTGCGTGAGCGGCCGTTGGTCCGGTGGCTGCATCTCGGCGGAACTGCCGCAATGCCAACCTATTTCGAGATCGCCGAACGTGCGGCGCAACATTCCGTTGAAGACTTCGGCAGGCGAATCTCGGCGCGCGTCGTGCTGCTCGACGAGTCGGGGTCCGTCTTGTTGTTCTGCGGCTCCGACCCCTCCATCACCGCAGCACCTCGGTGGTGGTTCACCGTCGGCGGCGCCGTGGAACCGGGGGAGGCGTTGCCCGAAGCCGCGGCCCGGGAGGTTGCAGAGGAGACCGGGTTGATCGTCAGCCCGTCGGATCTGGTGGGGCCAGTGTGGCGGCGCGAAGCGGTGTTCGACTTCAACGGTTCGGTGATCCGCAGCGAGGAACTGTTCTTCGTCTACCGCACCGCCCACTTCGAGCCGACGACGCACGGACACACCGCTCTGGAACTGCGCACCATCCACGGGCATCGGTGGTGCGATGCGGCGACCATCGATGAACTGATCGCCGGAGGTGAGACGGTATATCCGCTGCAGCTGCGTGAATTGCTCGCCGAGGCCAACGCGATGGCCTGCGGAGGACCGACCCGAGAACTGCAATCGATTCGCTGAGCTGCGGATCAAATCGATTTGGTCCGCCGATTAGACTCGATTCGTACCAATACGGAGGAGACCACGGTGAAAAGCGCCGAGAACGGCGGTCAGACCGGAACCGCCCGCGTCAAGAGGGGCATGGCTGAAATGCTCAAGGGCGGCGTCATCATGGACGTCGTCACGCCCGAGCAGGCCCGCATCGCCGAGGGGGCCGGCGCCGTCGCGGTGATGGCGCTCGAACGCGTCCCCGCGGACATCCGCGCGCAGGGCGGCGTCTCCCGGATGAGCGACCCCGACATGATCGAGGGCATCATCGCGGCGGTCACCATCCCAGTGATGGCGAAGGCTCGCATCGGGCACTTCGTGGAGGCGCAGATCCTGCAGAGCCTTGGCGTCGACTACGTCGACGAGTCCGAGGTGCTGACCCCTGCCGACTACGCCAACCACATCGACAAGTGGAAGTTCACCGTGCCGTTCGTGTGCGGTGCGACCAACCTGGGCGAGGCGCTACGCCGCATCACCGAGGGTGCGGCCATGATCCGCTCCAAGGGCGAGGCGGGTACCGGCGACGTGTCCAACGCCACCACGCACATGCGCGCCATCGGAGGTGAAATCCGTCGGCTCACCTCGTTGTCCGAGGACGAATTGTTCGTCGCCGCAAAGGAATTGCAGGCCCCCTACGACCTCGTCGTCGAGGTAGCGCGGGCCGGCAAGCTGCCGGTGACCATGTTCACCGCTGGCGGCATCGCCACACCCGCCGACGCCGCGATGATGATGCAGCTTGGCGCGGAAGGCGTGTTCGTCGGCTCGGGCATCTTCAAGTCCGGCGACCCGGCCGCGCGCGCCGCGGCCATCGTCAAGGCCACCACCTTCTACGACGACCCCGACGTGCTGGCGAAGGTGTCGCGCGGGCTGGGGGAGGCCATGGTCGGCATCAACGTGGAGGACATTGCACAGCCTCATCGGCTCGCCGAACGCGGCTGGTAACGCCAGCAGTGTCTATCGAGACGATCCTCGATCTGGAGCAGATCGAGGTGAACATCTACCGCGGTGGCGTGTTCAGTCCCGAATCGGGCTTCCTGCAGCGCACTTTCGGTGGGCACGTGGCAGGCCAGTCGTTGGTCTCGGCGGTCCGGACGGTCGACCCGAAGTTCCAGGTGCACTCGCTGCACGGGTACTTCCTGCGCGGCGGGGATGCCAGGGCGCCGTCGGTGTACTCCGTGGAGCGGCTCCGCGACGGTGGCTCGTTTTGCACCCGGCGGGTGACCGCCATCCAGCACGGCGAGACGATCTTCTCGATGTCGGCGTCGTTCCAGACCGACCAGAGCGGCATCGAGCACCAGGACGCCATGCCCGTCGCGCCGCCGCCCGACGACATCCCCGACTTCAAGTCCGCGAGCTTGGTGTTCGACGACGCCGGCTTCCGGCAATTCGACGAATGGGACGTCCGGATCGTGCCCCGCGACCAGGTGGCGCTGCTGCCTGGCAAGGCGTCGCAGCAGCAGGTGTGGTTCCGGCACCGCGATCCGCTGCCCGACGACCCGGTGCTGCACATATGCGCGCTGGCGTACCTGAGCGACCTCACCCTGCTGGGTTCGGCGCAGGTCAACCACCCCGACGAGCGCAAGCACCTGATGATCGCGTCACTCGACCACGCGATGTGGTTCATGCGGCCGTTCCGCGCCGACGAGTGGCTGTTGTACGACCAGTCGTCGCCGTCGGCCTGCGGCGGTCGCGCGCTGACACAGGGCAAGCTGTTCAACCGGTACGGCGAGATGGTCGCGGCGGTCATGCAGGAGGGGTTGACCCGCTACCAGCGCGACTTCACGCCGCCGCACCAGTGAGTCGTCCCATTGTCGCCGGCAGCCCGGCTCCGCGCGTCGGTGTCCTTGCGCTGCAAGGGGATACCCGAGAACATCTGGCCGCGCTGAGTGAGGCGGGCGCGGCCGCCTGTACCGTTCGACGGTTGGCCGAGTTGGAGTCCGTCGACGCGCTCGTGATTCCCGGTGGCGAGTCCACGACCATGAGTCACCTGCTACGCGAGCTCGACTTGCTAGAGCCGCTGCGTGCCAGGCTCCGCGACGGCATGCCCGCCTACGGGTCGTGTGCCGGGATGATCCTGCTGGCCAGCGAGATCAACGATGCGGGCGTTCCGGGTCGCGAGGCGCTGCCGCTCGGTGGGATCGACATGACCGTGCGGCGCAATGCCTTTGGCAGACAGGTGGACTCGTTCGAGCACGACATCGACTTCGTCGGGCTCGACGAGCCGATGCACGCAGTGTTCATCCGCGCGCCCTGGGTGGAACGGGTTGGGCCAGGCGTCGAGGTGCTCGCCAGCGCGGCGGGGCATCCGGTGGCGGTGCGGCAAGGCAGGGTGCTGGCGACGGCGTTTCACCCGGAGATGACCGGCGATCGTCGCGTACACCAGCTGTTCGTCGCCTCCCTCTAGACGGTATGGCGGGTGAGTGCGGGGAGTAGCAGGCGCGATGACGAGCGGACCGTGTTGAGGCTGCTGGTGCCGACGCTGGCATGTCGGAAGCCCATGATGGCCGGCGAGTCCGGAACCTGATCGTCGCTGGCCAGTGTCAACTGGATGCGGTGGCCTACGGCGAATCGACGGGCGTTGGGCACCAACGGGATCCGGTATTCGACGTCCACACCGACCGGCACGGCCGACGCACTCCGGCACGGCAGCGCAGGGGCGCCTGGAGAGCTTGCGGCCTCGTCAACCTCCCGCATGCTCGCGCGCAACCACCCGGCGGTGACGTCGGTGACCTCGTCGTCGGGCGCCACGTCTTGCAGTGTCGCGATCCAGCCGGTGTCCGCGGCGGTAGCGGATGCGACAAGGCGCAGTTCGAGCTCACCGACGACGTCCAGGTCGGCTTCCAACGGCGCGGACGTCCAGGTCAGGTTGGTCGGCGGGTCGAGCTCGCTGGCCTTCACCTTGCCCGTTCCGGAGGCCAGCACCAGGTAGTCGCGGGCGCCGGGGTCGCCTTCGTCGTCGTCGAGTGTGCCGTCGGCGCGTAGAGCCAGTTCACGTTGCGCCGCTGGCGGCGGCCACGATTCGCTGGTGTGCCACTCATCGGCGCCCGGCAGTGCAAATCGAACCCGGTCGCCGTCCAAGATGCCGGTGTCGCGCCCCTTGAGCCAGTGGTCGTACCAGGCGAGCGCCTCGACGTGCAGGCTCTCCCACGGCCAGGTCAGCCCGTACTTGTCGAGCATGCCCATCTGCACGTTCGGGTTGTGCGCCAACCCCTTCCACGCGATGAACGTGGATGGCAGGTGCAGCGGCACGTTCTCCCAGTCGCAGCCGAGGTAGACGGGGACGTCGATGTTCTTCAGCAGTGGGGTGAGGTCGCGGTCATCCCACCACCCGTCCCTCAGCGGGTGCTTGACGAACACGTCCAGCCAGAGGTCGTCCCACGGGTGCGGGTCGTGGGGCAGCTTGAGCAACTGGTGCATCATCGTCACTGCCGCCTCGCCATTCATCGTGCCGAACTTGCGGTGCAGCGGTGGAAGGTGGAGCACCTTGCGCGCGAGCTGCAGCGGCAGGCCGCGCCAGAACTCGTCGCTGCGAGCGGCCGTCAGGCCCATCATCGACAGGAACGGCGTGCAGAATGCCGAGCTGACGAGGCCATGGTGCGAGCACGCCTCGAATAGGTCGGCCGTGACCGCGAGGGGGAAGATCGCCTTCAGGTGCGGCGGCCGCTCGACGGCGGCCTCGAGCTGAGTCATCGCGAAGTAGCTGATACCGATCATGCCGACGTTCCCGTCGCACCACGGCTGCGCGGCGACCCACTCGACGAGGTCGTACATGTCCCGACGTTCCTGGGAATCGAAGAATCCGAACTCGCCGCCGGAACCGCCGGTGCCACGCAAGTTCGCGATGACGTGGACGTAGCCACGGGATACCCAGTAGTCCGTGACACCCGCCTCGATGAATCCCATGGGCGCGCCGAGGTCCTGGATCTGGCGCGGGTAGGGCGACGCGGCGATGAGCGCCGGGAAGCGCCCATCGGCATCGGGCCGGTGGACGTCGGCCATCAGTGATATCCCGTCGCGAACGGGGACGGCAACGTTGACGTCGTGGTGGATGGGGTGCTCGGCCGCGCTGAGATTCCGGAAGCTACGGCCGGTGGTCTGCGGCCCATTGAGTTGCTCGGTCATCGCCATGAGTCTCACGGTACGATGAAACTAGTCTCAACGCAACGTGAAACTTTTGATATGGTTCAACGCATGCCGAAGAAGCCAGCGCCGGGACCCCGCGACGAACGTGGCGTGCTATCGGCGCGCATCCTCGCCGCGGCCCGCGACGAGTTCGCCCAAAATGGTTGGGCGGGAACGACGATTCGCGCCATTGCCCGGTCGGCCGACGTCGACCCGGCACTCGTCTACCACTACTTCGGTTCCAAGGAAGCCTTGCTCGATGCCGCGACGACGCCTCCGCAGCGGTGGCTCGAGAGCGTCGCGGAGACCTGGGGGAGGCCGGTGCCCGAGCTGGGCGAGGCCCTGTTGCGGCTGATGCTGGGTGCGTGGGCCGACGACGAGATCGGTCCCGTACTTCGGGCTGTGCTTCTGACCGCTGCGCACGAGGGGTCGACCCGCGAGAAGCTGCGCGCGGTCGTTGAAGCCAGCCTGATGGGCGTCTCGCAGCTCGGCATCGACGAGCGGGACCGATTAGTGCGGAGTGGGCTGATCTCGTCCCAGATGATGGGGCTGGCGATGATGCGCTACGTGTGGCGGGTCGAGCCCGTCGCCTCGATGAGCGAGGATGACCTCGTCGCGGCGATCGCGCCCAACTTGCAGCACTACGTAGAAGGCAACCTGACATGACGATGATCGAGGTGGAGCCACAACCGCGTATCGACACGCTTGTGCGGTTGCCCGCAGGCGGCGAGGCCCGTCACACGGAGTACGTCGGGACGGTCTGGTTCGACGGCAAGCCGATGGTGAGCGGCCCGATGTTGGGCCGGGCGCCCAACGCCCCCAGAGGTATCCGGATGCCAGGCCTGCAGGTCGCGTTCTTCCTCCCCGACAGCCTGCCGTACGAGCGGGCAGCGCTCGGCAACGCGACGCTCAGCGTCTCCGTCGTGCTGCAAGGTTCGGGGGAGCGCAGCGCGATCGTCGGCGCCGCCGCGTCGTTCGTCGACGACCCGAAGGGCTCACCCACCTGGATCCAGGTGGGTGTCCATGGTCACCTCGGCTGGCCGGCGGGCATCGGCTACCGGATCGTTGCGCTGACGCCACCCGATGCAGTGCGATAGCGCCGGCCCGTGCACCTGTAGTCGCGGTGAGCGCTACTGCGGGTGCACAAATCGCAAGGGGGTAAGGGGCACGTAGACTCGTCCCTTGGACTTTGTGTAACTGAAAGAGGTTGTACCTGCATGAGCGGCCATTCCAAGTGGGCCACCACCAAGCACCAAAAGGCCGTCAAGGACGCGCGCCGTGGCAAGGAGTTCGCCCGGCTGATCAAGAACATCGAGGTCGCCGCGCGCACCGGCGGCGGTGACCCCGCGGGCAACCCGACGCTGTACGACGCCATTCAGAAGGCGAAGAAGACGTCGGTGCCCAACGACAACATCGAGCGCGCACGCAAGCGCGGCGCCGGTGAAGAGGCCGGCGGCGCCGACTGGCAGACCATCATGTACGAGGGCTACGGCCCCAATGGCGTGGCGGTGCTCATCGAGTGTCTGACCGACAACCGCAACCGTGCCGCGAGCGAGGTCCGCATTGCGATGACGCGCAACGGCGGCAACATGGCCGACCCCGGCTCGGTGTCGTACCTGTTCACCCGCAAGGGCGTGGTGACGCTGGAGAAGAACGGCCTAACCGAGGACGACGTGCTGACCGCCGTACTGGAGGCCGGCGCCGAAGACGTCAACGACCTGGGCGACAGCTTCGAGGTCATCTCCGAGCCCACCGACCTGGTTGCCGTGCGAACGGCGTTGCAGGACGCCGGAATCGACTACGAATCCGCCGAGGCCAGCTTCCAGCCGTCAGTCACGGTGCCCGTCGACCTCGACGGCGCCCGCAAGGTGCTCAAGCTGATCGACGCCCTCGAGGACAGTGACGACGTGCAGGACGTCTACTCCAACGTCGACATTCCAGACGACGTCGCGGCTCAGCTCGACGAGGACTGACCCGCAGCGCTCAGCGGCCGCCCATACCGTGGCCGCCACCGTGGTGGAACACCAGCAGCGGCCCACCGAACAGGAACGGGTACTGCTGCGTATTGGGCACGTACTGCGGCGACGAGGTGAGTTGCGCGTTCCCCGGTGACTCGCATTGGCTGTTGCCTTCGCTTTGATAAACGCAGGTCAGATGGGGATCGGGCGCCTCGGCGGAGGCCGTGGGAGCGACCGCGACGGCCAAGGCGGCGGCGCCTGCCACGACGAACGGGGCGACCCGGCGAGAGTTGTTGCTCATGATTAACTCCAGACGAAACTGAACGTACAGTTTCGAAATGTGCAGCGCTGTGACGACCCCGGTTAGTCCGTGGTCGTCGGTGACATCCCTCACGCGGAGAGGCCGCGCAGCGCCGTCTCCACGATGGCACCGGCCGCGGCGTCGTCGAGCGCGCCGTGGCCGACCATCAGCCGGTACAGCGTTGGCCCGATGATGAGGTCGATCGCCGTCCCACGGTCGACGTCGGCGCTCAGTTCGCCGCGCGCCACACCGCGGTCCCACATCGTTTGCAACTGTTCGCGGCGCGGGCGGATCAACCCGTCGCGCAGTGCCATTGCGACGTCGGGATCGAACTGTGCCTCACCGACCAACTGGGCGAACACCCGGCCGCTCGGCCCCGTGTAGAAGTGGAACAAGCCGCGTAACAGGACGGTGAAGTCGCGGCGGGCCGAGCCGGTGTCCGGGTCGGGCGAATCGGCCAGCATCTCGGACAGGAACGCGTCGACGGAGACTGCGTACTTGTTGGGCCACCACTTGTAGATGGTCGCCTTGCTGGTCCCGCTGCGGGCGGCAATCAGCTCGGTGGTCATCGCCCGTAACCCGACCTCCTGCATGAGCTCCGAAGTCGCACGCAAGACAGCGGCCCTGGACTGCTCGCTCCGAGGTCGGCCGGGCCGAGCCCGGGGTCGCCCATCGACGAGGTCTTCGGTCATCGATAACCAGCGAGCATCGATACTGAACGCATCGTTCAGTATCAGGTATCGGGGTCTGTTCCGCAGCGCGTCCGAGGTCGCCGACACCGTCGACGAACTCCGCGCGACGACGGCCGAGATATTCGCAGGCTGGCTCGACGGCGGCACCGCGTACTTCCGCGCCAGAGGATTGCCGGCCGCGACGGCACGCGACGTCACGGTCGTGCTCATCGGCGCGCTCGAGGGCGCGTTCGTGCTCGCGCGGACGCTGCGCAGCACCGAACCCCTCCTGGCGACGGGCCGCGTGCTCGCGCCGCAGTACCGGCGGGATCGCGCTGACCGCACGATCGTCGGCCACAATGGGCGCGTGACGGCGGTAACCGATCCCAACGGCATCCAGTGGAACGTGCACCGGCGGTGGTGGCCGTTCCCCGACCTCTTCGACTTCGTCGACTTCGACTTCATCAGTTGGATCTTCGCGCTGCCCTTCTTGTTCCTCTGGCCTTTTTGGTTCGCGATGAAGGGGCTCGGCGTCAAGTGGCGGATCGTCATCGAGCGCAACCACTCCGAGGTCGGCAGTGAACTCGTCCGCGGGTATCGACGGTCGGGACGTCGCATCGACGAGCTCGCCCAGCAGCTCGCCCAGGGCCGCAGCTCCGGATACTCCGGATACTCGGGACAGTTCGTGCTCTGATGCCGACCTTCCGCGACTCGCACGGGGTGCAGTGGGCGGTGTCCCGACGGTGGTGGCCGTCCCGGTTTGGGCTGCTGCGCGGGCCGATGATGAGCGGTGACGGTATGTACGGACTTGTCCAACTCGTCATCGCGCTGCCGTTCCTGCTGGTCTGGCCGGTTTGGCTGGTCACTCGACTGTGCGGTGCGCCGTGGACGATCGTCGTGGGCCGGGCCCGAAGACAGGTGCACGCCGAGCGGGTCGCGGGCTGGGTCGCATCCGGCCGGCGCATCACCGAAATCGTCGCCAGCGTGCAAGCGGACGGTGGCGTGTCCCTGCCCGGTCCCGTCGCCGGCGCCGGTTAAGCTCTCGAACAGCTGTTCTACTCGACAACCGAGGAGTGTTCGTGCGCGTGATGGGCGTCGACCCCGGGCTGACGCGTTGTGGGTTGTCCGTCATCGAGAGTGGGCAGGGCCGCAAGGTCACCGCGCTCGACGTCGACGTCGTGCGCACCCCCGCCAGCGATCCGCTGTCGCTTCGACTGCTGGCGATCAGCGACACCGTCGAACACTGGATGGACACCCACCTGCCCGACGTCATCGCAATCGAGCGGGTGTTCGCTCACCAGAACGCATCCACGGCCATGGGCACCGCGCAGGCTGGCGGCGTCATCGCGCTCGCCGCCGCCCGTCGTCACATCGACGTGCACTTCCACACGCCAAGTGAGGTGAAGGCCGCCGTCACCGGCAACGGGCGGGCCGACAAGGCGCAGGTAACGGCGATGGTCACGAGAATCCTTGCGCTGCAGACCAAACCGACACCTGCCGATGCCGCCGACGCGCTGGCGCTGGCGATCTGCCACTGCTGGCGAGCCCCCATGATCGCGCGAATGGCGGCGGCCGAGGCGATGGCCGCCGAACAGAAGCGCCTGTATCAGGCCAAGCTCAAGGCGGCCCGATGATCGCCTCGGTACGCGGTGAGGTCATCGACATCGCCCTCGATCACGCCGTCATCGAAGCCGCCGGAGTCGGATACAAGGTGTTGACCACCCCGACGACGCTGTCGACGCTTCGGCGTGGCACCGAGGCGCGGCTCATCACGGCGATGATCGTCCGCGAGGACTCGATGACGCTGTACGGCTTCGCCGACGCCGACTCCCGCGATCTGTTCACCACGCTGCTCGGGGTGTCCGGCGTTGGGCCCAAGATCGCGTTGGCGACGCTGGCCGTCTACGACCCGCAGACCCTTCGCCAGGCGTTGGGCGACGGTGACGTCACCGCACTGACCCGCGTGCCCGGCATCGGCAAGCGCGGGGCCGAGCGGATGGTGCTGGAACTGCGCGACAAGATCGGCGCCGTGACTCCAGGTGGGTTGGCCTCGGCCAGCGGCCACGCGATCCGCGGACCTGTGGTGGAAGCGCTTGTCGGACTTGGCTTTGCGGCCAAGCAGGCCGAGGAGGCCACCGACAAGGTGCTCGCTGGTGATCCCGATGCCACGACGCAGAGCGCACTGCGCGCCGCGTTGTCGATGCTGGGTAGGAAGTGATGGGACGGTTCGACGAGGACGACCACGAGGACACCACCGACCGTGAGGTGTCCTCGGCCCTGACCGTCGGCGAGAGTGACGTCGACGCCAGCCTGCGGCCGCGGTCGTTGGGCGAATTCATCGGTCAGCCCCGAGTCCGCGAACAGCTGTCCCTCGTTCTGGAAGGCGCCAAGAACCGCGGCGGCACCCCCGATCACATCCTGTTGTCCGGCCCGCCCGGGTTGGGCAAGACGTCACTCGCGATGATCATCGCGGCCGAGCTAGGGTCGTCGCTGCGCGTCACCTCCGGGCCTGCGCTCGAACGCGCGGGTGACCTGGCCGCGATGCTGTCGAACCTCGTCGAACACGACGTGCTGTTCATCGACGAGATCCATCGCATCGCCCGGCCCGCCGAGGAGATGCTCTACCTGGCCATGGAGGACTTCCGCGTCGACGTCGTCGTCGGCAAGGGGCCGGGGGCCACGTCGATTCCGCTCGAGGTCGCGCCGTTCACGCTAGTCGGCGCCACCACCCGCTCCGGTGCGCTCACCGGGCCACTGCGTGATCGGTTCGGCTTCACCGCGCACATGG
>Ga0070668_100000228_pt1 | contig 36392 bp, 39 predicted proteins | sample KBSS43metaG_FD_64661 | JGI IMG/M metagenome (GOLD analysis project Ga0070668, IMG submission 64661) | Switchgrass rhizosphere microbial communities from Kellogg Biological Station, Michigan, USA - KBS S4-3 metaG | ecosystem: Host-associated > Plants > Roots > Rhizosphere > Soil ...
TCCGCTAACCGGCAAGTCGCGACCAACTCAAGCCATTCAGCTACAGGTTCTCGAAAGGCCGCTAGTGCCAGGATCTGTCGTTCAGCGCACATGGCTAGGCTAGGTTTCCGCACTGATAATCTGGCAACGTCGCCCCTCGAAGCCCACGAACGTTACAATGCCGTCTAGCGTGGGGACCGCGCGATATCTGTACCGCTTTCTCTCACCAGAGGAGCCGGCCGCCGGAGAGAGGGTTAAATCCGACGGCCGACCAATGCCTCTCTTCTAAGGACTGAGAGGCAACCTCATTCTTTCTTTTACGCATGCCCTCGGCCGACGACATGTCCAAAAGTGCATGGGGTAGGCGGGCTTTGGCTAACTGCCGGCGTCGAGACATCGATCGAAGAGCCTGCAGGCCACCCGAAAGTTCATATCGTTCGTTCTCATGGATCGTGTGAAGAAACCGCGTGGCTATAGCACCTCACTCTTCCGATCCCGCCGGTCCACATAGTCGCCGGCTGACTGTCTGGTTCGATGGTGCCTGTCCGATGTGCCGACGGGAAATTGCACTCATGCGGCGGCTCGATCTGCGCAAGCGGATCCTGTTCGTCGATATTGCAAGTGAAACAGGCGACTGTCCCATCGATCGCCGCGCACTGCTGGCGAGGTTCCATGCGCGGGAGAATGGCGTGATGCTGTCCGGTGCGGCGGCATTTGCCGCCATGTGGCGCGTCATTCCCCTGCTGCGCCCGTTGGGCTTGCTGGCGCGCAATCATGCCATACTCGGTCTGCTCGAAAGGCTCTACATGCGCTTTCTGACGCTCCGTCCGGCTCTCCTGCGGCTGCTTCCATGACAGATCGCTTTCGCAAGGTGCCGACGGGCCGCCTATCGCGACTGATGGGCTTTGGGCAGATGGCCGCCGGGGTAGGCGGCGCGATGGTGAGCGAGGGCGCCAAGCGGCTGGCGCGCGGCGACCGGCCGCATTTGTCCGATCTGCTTTTGACGCCAGGCAATGCTGCGCGCGTTACCGATCAGCTTTCCCTGCTGCGCGGCGCGGCGATGAAGCTGGGGCAGATGATGTCGCTCGATGCCAGCGACCTGCTGCCGCCTGAGCTGACGGCCATTTTGGCGCGGCTGCGCGATTCGGCCCATTTCATGCCCCCCGCCCAGCTCAATGCCGTTCTGACCCGGAACTGGGGCAGCGACTGGCGGCTGCGCTTTGCCCATTTCGAGGCGCGACCGATCGCCGCAGCATCGATAGGCCAGGTGCATCGTGCCCGGCTGCATGACGGCAGGCTGATGGCGGTCAAGGTCCAGTATCCAGGCATCGCGAACAGTATAGAGGCTGACGTGGACAACGTGGCGGCGCTGCTGCGTCTGTCAGGAATCATCCCCGACGGCCTGGACGTAAAGCCCTTGCTCGCTGCGACTAAAGTGCAGTTGAAGGAAGAGGCGGACTATCTGCGCGAAACCGAGCAGATGCGCCACTACGCAACCCTTTTGGCGGATGACGATCGCTTCGTCATTCCCCGCCCGCATGATGCATGGACCAGCGCTGAAATACTGGTGATGGATTTCGTCGGTGGCGTACCCATCGAGACGCTGGACACGAAACCGCAGGATCAGCGTGACAGCGCGATGGAAGCGTTGCTTGATCTGGTCATGCGCGAGTTGTTCGTGTTCGGCTTCATGCAGACCGATCCGAATTTTGCCAATTATCGCTGGCAGCCTGATAGCGGCCGGATCGCGCTGCTCGACTTTGGCGCGGCAAAACCGATTCCCCCGGGTATCAGCCAGGCCTATCGCGAAATGCTTGCCGCGGGTTTTGCCCGAGACCGGGAAGCCTTGCGGGGCGCGCTGATCGCGTTGGGGTTCGTCTCTCCCGGTCTGCTCGCTGCCCATCGACCAGTGCTCGACGCCATGTTCGATACGATCCTTGCCCATGTGCACACACCCGGACCATTCGACTTCGCGGACCGCAGCTTCATGGAGCAAATACGAACTCTTGCCGTGCCCGTCGCGACAGATCGCGCAAACTGGCATCTGCCCCCGGCCGACACGCTGTTCGTTCAGCGCAAGATCAGCGGGATGGCGATGATGGCGGTACGATTGAAAGCACGGATTCCGCTGATGACGATGGTTCGGGATCTTCTGAATCTGCCAGCTTGATAATGTCGATAGCACTCACAGGGTCCGATCGGGATACAATCGCCCCGTGCTGAACTTCGGATGCCTTTAAGACGTTATGCAAGGCGGTAGCCAGTTCGTCGACCGAATAGGGCTTGCGCAACAGATCGAACCCCTGGGTGCCTTCCTTTGAAACGGTTTCGCTATAGCCGCTGGTTAAAAGAACGGGCAAAGTGGGAAAGCGGCGCCGGATTTCACGGCCGAGTTCAATCCCGTTCATGCCGGGCATCATGACGTCGGAAAATACCACGTCGAAGTCATGGCCTTTTTCTGTCAGCAGCGCCAGCGCCGCCTCCCCGCTGCTGGCATGGACACTGTCATGCCCAAGCTCCGCAAGGGCCGCCGCCGCAAACCCACCCACTTCCTCATTGTCGTCGACGATCAATATGTGAAGGAGTTTGCCTTCCACATCGGAACGGACTGCCGGAATGGCAGGTGCGTGTACGATATCTGAAGATTGCGGCAGGTAGAGCGTGAAGGACGAACCCACGCCCAGGGTGCTGGCGACCAGCACATCGCCACCGGATTGCTTGGCAAAACCGAAAACCTGGGAAAGTCCAAGTCCCGTGCCATGGCCGACGGCTTTCGAGGTGAAGAAGGGCTCGAATATATGGTCAATCTGGTCAGGCGCGATGCCGCAGCCGGTGTCGATGATGGATATGGCGACGAAATCGCCGGTTCGGGAGGGGTGCCCGCGCACGGAAGGAATATGATCGGCGCGATCGACCGCGATAGTCAATATTCCACGCTGGCCCATCGCGTCCCGTGCATTAATCGCGATATTGACCATCGCTGCCTCGAACTGGCTGATGTCGGCATTTACGAAGCAGATGCTATCAGGCAGCCGCAGTTCTACGGTAATGAAAGATCCAGCCAGCATTGCCATCATGTCATTCAGCCCGCGAATGACGGCGCCCACATCGAATTTGGTCGGCGTGAGCGACGATCGCCGCGCGAAGGCCAGCAACTGGCTTGTCAGCTTGGTCGCCCGGTCGGCCGTGTCGGCAATGGCATGGACGTATCGTTCGCGCCGGATATCGGTCAATCCGGGGCGCTTGAGCAGATCGGCCGATCCCCGGATCACGGTCAAAAGATTGTTGAAGTCATGGGCAATTCCCCCAGTCAGCTGGCCGAGAGCCTCCATCTTCTGGGCCTGTCGAAGGGCATCATGGGCCTGTGTCAGTTCGATCGTCCGCTCCGCCACACGCTGTTCCAGCATCTCGTTGCTATCCTGCACCGCTCGAAACAGCTGGGCATTGTCGATGGCAATGGCGGCCTGTGCCGCGACGCCGACGATCAGCCGTTCGTGCCGCTCCATGAAGCGCCCGGGCTCGGGGTGGCCGAACAGCAGTCCGCCGAGCACCGTTCCGACGCGCGAAACCACCGGCACCGCCATATAGCTTCGCACAGGCAAGTGGCCTGGCGGCATGCCCCGATAGGGCGAATTATGACCATAGCGTGGATCAGCGAGGATATCGGCGGAACGGATGACGCCCTCGTTGCGAAATGTCGGGCCGAAGACCGCCGTGGCGCGAGGCCGACCCAGCGTTTCGAAAGCGGCGCGCTCGGCCCCCGATAGCGTGAACAGATGCAGCCGTTCGCCCGTCTCATCCATGAGATTATGGAAATAGGCGCCAAACTGCGCGCCTGTGAGCCGAACCCCCGCATCGGTCACCATCTGAACCAGCGGTTCTAGGTCAAGCTCCGCCGTCAGCGCCGCGCCAAGCTGATTTAGCATCTCCAGAGTCTGGGTTTCCGTCCGCAGTTTCCGTTCCATCCGCACGGTTTCGGTCGTTTCGATCACCAGACCCAGGACGGCTGCGGGGATGCCCCGTTCATCAAGAACCGGCGAATAGGTGAGATCCATGAACACCTGTTCGGGATTGCCATTGCGCCAGAGCGTAAGTTCCTCATGCGCATATGTCAGCGTTTGCCCGCCAAGGCAGCAGCGCAGGACATGATTGTTGAAAGCGATGGCTTCGGGCCAAGCAGCGCGCACTGGCATGCCCAATATGGCCGGATGATACTGGCCGGCGACCGGGACATAGCCGTCATTGTAAATAAGGGTGCCGCTTGCCCCGCATAGCAGTGCCGCCGGAACCGGCATCCGCAACACGATCGACACGGCGGTTCGCAGATAGTCCGGCCAGCAGTCAATCGGGCCAAGTGGTGTGTGCGACCAGTCATAGACGCCGATGGCGGCACCAAGCGTGCCGCCGCCGTTCAAAAAGGCTAGATTGGCGGTCATGCGCTTTATCTTTCTTGTGTGGGCCGCCTTGCGAGGCGATCCCTCAACTTACGGCGCGTTGGAAGGTTTCCTATCCTCAAAACGCTATGGATTCCCCGTTCCAGGCATAAAATCCACCGCTTTGCTCCGGCGTCAGTGTGCTGATGACATTTATCAGATTTGCGGCGCTCTGGCTGGGCGACTGGAGTTGCCTAGCTGCTATGTTGGGCTGGAACGGTGCGGAAAGGCCGGTGTCGACAGTGCCCGGATGCAGTGCGACAACGACGCCCTGAGGATTGCGCGTGCGCGATTCCCATGCAAAATTACGAACCAGCATGTTGAGCGCCGCTTTGGATGCGCGATAGCTGTGCCATCCCCCCAGATGATTGTCCTGCGTTGAGCCGACGCGCGCTGACAGGGCTGCAAATACTGTCCTTTCACCTTTTTTCATGACCGGTAGCATATGCTTGGCGATGAGCGCAGGGCCGGTGCTGTTCAAGGCGAACATCTCGGCCATGACCAAAGGGTCGAGAGCGCGCCAGCTTTTCTCAGGGGCCAACGCGCCTTTCCTGTGGAGGACGCCGGTCGCCACGATGACAAGATCCAACGGTCCTTCGTTCGCAATCCTTCTGGCTACATCCGCGATGCTCGGCTCGCTTGTGAGATCGAAGCGCAACGGAACGATTTTTGCCTGTTTCCAACGCCTGTTCGTTCGGGCGCACGCATAAATGCGCTCATAGTCGGCGGCGTCCGCCAGCATCCTTGTCAAGGCGCGGCCGATGCCACCCGTGGCGCCAAATATGCAGGCGCGTTTGCTGGTCATGTCGGATCGATCGCCACGGGCTTGAAACGCACCGTTTCATGCAGTCCTTCCTGCTCGATGATGGCGAAGCCGGCTTCGGCCAGGGCGTGGCAGATATCTTCGATTGACGAGGCGGGTGTGGACGCGGCAGCCGTCAAGCCAACGGTCTGGACCTGACTGATCCTGGTCCAATCGACGGCGGCCGTTTCGTTAACGAGCGCGGCTTCGGGGCAACCGGCAGCGAGCGCTACCTCAATCAGACGCTGGGCATTGGAGGACAGGTCATCGCCTACGACCAGCATATAGTCCGCCTCCGCAGCCATTGCTTCTACTGCTGTCTGGCGGTTAGTAGTGGCATAGCAGATATTGCCTGATCTCGGCCCGGCCACGTCGGTAAACCGATCTCGGATAGCAGCGACGATTGCCCGGGCATCTTTGACGGAAAAGGTCGTCTGTACCGCATAGGCGATGCTGGCGTGCGAAGGAATGTCGAGTTGCTCCACGTCCTCGGCGCTGGAGACGAGAGATATGGCCGAAGTCGGAACATGTCCAATGGTGCCCACAATTTCGGGATGGCCGACGTGGCCGATGAGCAGCACATGACGTCCGGCCCTATGATGCGCAACGACATCGACATGGACCTTCGTCACAAGCGGACACGTCGCGTCGATGACGTTCAGCCTGCGGGCACGCGCCGCCCGGACGACGGACGGATCGACGCCATGGGCTGACAGTATGAGATTGGCATGTTCAGGAACGTCCTCGACTTCGCGCACAAAGATGGCGCCCATATCCTCGAGCCGCGCCAGGACCGCATGATTATGAACGATGGGGCGGCGCACGTAAACGGGCCGACCAAAGACGGCGAGCGCCTGCTCCACACTGTCGATCGCGCGAGTCACGCCGGCGCAAAAACCCCTTGGATTGGCGAGCAGAACTCGGCGGGAGGCATAACCGCTGCAGGTCAATGGAGAATCCGGATCGCGCATGATGGCCAATGGGGCAAAGCAAGGGTGTATTCCCATTAAGCAATCAGTCCGCCAGCGGATATCAGCACCTTAGGACATGTTGTTCGACGCGATTTTTCGCGTGCATCACCGAAATTGCCAGTCTGCCGTCACGCTGCGGATGTGGCGATAACCGGCCTCTCGCATCAGGAACTCATCATGCCCTCTCGTCGCAGCGCGATCGTCATCGGAGCGGGACTGGGCGGGCTTGCGCTCGCCATACGCCTCCAGAGTGCGGGTATCGCCACCACTATTGTCGAAAGCCGCGACAAGCCCGGTGGCCGCGCCTATGTCTTCAGGGAGAAAGGCTATGTGTTCGACGCGGGCCCAACCGTCATTACGGACCCGGCCTGCCTGCGGGAACTATGGGCCCTGTCGGGCAGCGATATGGCCGCTGACGTCGAGCTCGTGCCCGTCGACCCCTTTTACCGGCTGATGTGGGGCGACGGCACCGCGTTCGACTATTCCAACGACGATGATGCGCTGGACGGCGAGATTGCGAAGCTCGATCCAGCCGATGTCGCGGGTTATGCCCGGTTCCTCGACTATTCGCGCCGGGTCTATGATGACGGCTATGTCAAGCTGGGCGCCGTGCCTTTCCTCACGGTCGCTAGCATGGTGAAGGCCGCCCCCGCGCTGATCCGGCATCAGGCGTGGTCATCTGTCTACGCAACCGTCTCGCGCTTCGTGCGCAACGAGAAGCTGCGGCAGGCATTGTCCTTCCACACGCTGCTGGTGGGCGGCAATCCGATGCGGACCAGCAGCATCTACGCGCTGATCCATGCGCTGGAAAAATCCGGCGGCGTCTGGTTTGCCAAGGGCGGAACCAACCGGCTCGTCGCAGGCATGGTCAAGTTGTTCGAGCGGCTGGGCGGCCAAATGGTGCTTAACAATGCCGTGGTGGACATTCATCATGTGGGCCGCCGGGTCGCTGCGGTCGTCACGCGTTCCGGCCGCATGATAAACGCCGATATGATCGCAACCAACGCGGACCTCGTCCATAGCTATGGTCTGATCAAGCGGTCGCCCGTGGCCAACGCGCGGCAGGCAAAGCTGCGCGGCAAACGATTTTCGCCCAGCCTGTTCCTGGTTCATTTCGGCTTGCGCGGTCGCTATCCCGGGATCGCCCATCATTCGATCCTCTTTTCCGATCGCTACGGCCCGCTGCTGCGCGACATTTACGATCATGGGCGGCTGCCGCCCGACCCCTCCATCTATCTCCATCATCCCAGCGCGACCGATGCCTCCATGGCGCCCGAGGGCTGTTCGGCCTTCTACGCGCTGGCGCCGGTGCCGCATCTGGGCAAGGCGGATATCGACTGGAGCGTCGAGGGGCCGCGCTATCGCGATATCATATTGGAGCGGGTGCAGGACATGCTGATCCCCGACCTGCGCGACAGGACCGACGTCGTTTTCCACTATAGCCCTGCCGATTTCCAGTCCGACCTTGGCGCGCATCTGGGCAGTGCCTTCAGTCTGGAACCGGTGCTGACGCAAAGTGCCTGGTTCAGGGCACATAATCGCGACGATCATTTCGAAAATCTGTTCTTCGTGGGCGCCGGCACGCATCCTGGTGCCGGAATACCGGGGGTCGTGGGCAGCGCCAAAGCGACGGCGGGGCTGATGATCTGAGGCTCAGGCTGCTGCCCTTTGGGACATGTTGTGCCTCGCCGCTGGCGGCCTATTCGAGGCGCCATGAGAAGTTATTCCGATCCGCTCGATACGGTGGCGTTGCGATTCGGCTATGCCGGCCTTCTTCCCCCCATTGTTTTTCTATGCATTGTGTTCAGCGATCCCACGCAGCGTTGGATCATCCTGGCCGCGGGCTTTGGCTACGCCGCGTTCATATTCAGCTTTCTGGGTGGCGTCTGGTGGGGATTGGCCATGACGATCCCCACCGCGCCGCCATGGATCTGGCTTGTGGCCGTGTCACCCAGCCTCATCGCGCTTGCCCTGTTCCTGCCCTGGACCTTTGGATGGGAATGGCCGGGTCCGGCCATGCTGATGCTGGCAGTGTTAATCCTGTTCTCACCGCTGGTCGACCGGGCCATCGGGGCGGCGGCGCCGTTGCCCAGGGGCTGGATGCGCCTGCGTCTCTACCTTTCGGTTGGACTAGCGCTTTCGACCGTCCTCCTTTCCCGGCTTTAGCTTTTGTTCAGGTGGCCATGCCCCCGGCGCATCCTTCCAGAACCCGGTCAGCCAGCTTGCGCCCAGACAGCCAAGCAAGTTCGACGCGGGGGCCTAGCAGCCAATCTCCGCAGGCGCCCAGGCGAAGGGTTGGGTTCCAGAGAGCGCCCTGGTCCGTTCCCCGCGTCATGGCGAAGCGCCAGCGATGTGCGGTGAGGTTGAGCAACGCCGGCACCGCTGCGGTGCCGCGGTGAGAAACCAGAGCGTCCAGAAGCGCATGGGCGACATGCAGCGAACCGACGTCCAGATGCGCAGCCGACCATGTACCCGATCCTTGGACCACCCAGGCTTCGGGGCCTTCCCGACCGGGCTTGGCGCCATTGCGGCACGCCCAACTGATCGGGCCGGTCTCACGAATATGATCGACGTCGATGTCCAGCCTGGAATCGAAAACGATCATCGCTGTCCAGCAGGGCTGCGACCGTGCGGTCATGGCCTGGCTCGCCATGCCCAAGTCATGCAGCCCCAGGAAGGGCGCCGCCTGCTCCGCGGGAAGGGCAATGATGGCGCCATCGAACGGCCCATGGGTTCCGGTATCGGAATGCAGCCACCATGCCCCATCGTCGCGCACGAGACCCTGGACATGTTCCGAAAAGCGAACGTCATGGTGGGAAGCCATGTTCCGGATCGGGGCGTTCATTGTGGGCGTGCCGACCCAAGCGTCGGAACCTACTACCAGCCAGGGCGCGGCAAGACCCTTTCGGCTCCATGCACTGACCTGATCTACGAACAGCGGATCGCGGGCCGTGAAATATTGTGCACCATGATCCAGAAGAACCGGGCCGGCCGATGTCGCAATGCGTCGTGTGGACATGCGCCCACCCGCGCCCCGCCCCTTGTCGAAAAGGACAGTGTCGATGCCTTGGGCGCCCAGTCGGTCGGAGCATGCCAGACCTGCGATGCCCGCACCGATGATTGCAATGCGCACTGCTTCTTCTCCCATACGCGCGGTCATCTGCGCGTCCATCCCTTCCTGCTTGCGGCAACTGCTTGTTTTGCGGCAACATGGCAAAAGGGGCAGGGTACGGGCCGAACGCTCCTTCCAATGGGACACACACGTGCATGTCACTTTCTGAAATGATCGCAGGCAGCGCAATCGCCGCCGTGATCAGCAACCCGCGCTTGGCAGACAATCCAATTGTCGAATGCAATGACGCCTTCACCACGCTCACAGGATATGAACGCGCAGAGATTATCGGGCGCAATTGCCGGTTCATGTCGGGTGCCGGAACAGAAGCGACGCTGACCGAAACGATCCGATCGGCAATCCGCGAGCGGCGGCCGGTCCTCGTCGAAATCCTGAATTACAAGAAGGACGGATCACCTTTTCGGAACGCGGTGATGGTGGCGCCCGTCTTCGGCAGCGATGGCGAGCTGGAATATTTTCTCGGGTCGCAAATGGAGGTCGATTCAGACAAGGCCGAAGCTAACGCCTTGCGATCCGACACCGCCCGAACGAAAATCGGGCAACTCTCGCCCCGGCAAAACCAGGTGCTCGTCGCTATGGCGGCGGGCAAGCTCAACAAGCAGATCGCCTATGATCTTGGCCTGACCGAACGGACTATCAAGATGCATCGGGCAGCGATGCTGCGGACGCTCGCGGTCCGAACCGGGGCCGAGGCGATCAGACTGGCGATCGAGGCTGGCTACTAGGCTTGAGGGTCATGACGGTGCAGCTTCCGTCAAAGGGTTTCGCCCAGGGCATCGGCCACCGTGAAGATGTCCTTGTCACCTCGACCGGACAGGTTGAGGATCGCGATCTGGTCATCCCGATACGAAGCTGCCGCGGTCGCGAGCCCGGCTATCGCATGGGCACATTCCAACGCGGGAATGATGCCTTCGGTCCGACAGCATAGCTGGAATGCGGCCAATGCCTCCCTATCGGTGACACTTGCGTAGCGCACGCGGCCGATGTCGTGGAGCCAACTATGCTCGGGGCCGATTCCGGGATAGTCGAGGCCCGCAGAAATCGAATGGGCCTCCGTGATCTGGCCGTCCTCATCCTGTAGCAAATAGGTGCGGTTGCCGTGCAGGATGCCCGGCACCCCTCCGGTCAGGCTGGCGGCATGCTTGTCCGTGTGCAGCCCATGGCCAGCCGCCTCAATACCCAGCATATCAACGGCCTGATCGTCCAAGAACGGATGAAACAGGCCGAGCGCATTCGATCCGCCGCCTACCGCGGCGACAAGCAGGTCAGGCAAACGTCCCTCCGCGGCCAATATCTGGACTTTTGCCTCGATGCCGATCACCGATTGGAAGTCGCGCACCATCTTGGGATAGGGATGCGGCCCGGCAGCGGTGCCGATGATGTAGAATGTATCTTCGACATGCGAAACCCAGTCACGCAGAGCTTCGTTCATGGCGTCCTTCAGTGTCTGGGCGCCGCTTGTCACGGGCTGGACTTCAGCGCCAAGCAACTGCATGCGGAAGACGTTGGGCTGTTGTCGCGCAATGTCGCGCGCGCCCATAAATATGACGCAGTGCAAGCCAAAGCGCGCCGCGACCGTCGCGGTTGCGACGCCATGCTGACCGGCGCCGGTTTCCGCGATAATCCGCGTCTTGCCCATCCGCATCGCCAACAGAATCTGGCCAATACAGTTGTTGATCTTGTGCGCACCGGTGTGGTTGAGTTCCTCGCGCTTGAAATAGATTTTCGGGCCCATTCCGGTGGGCAGTTCGCGGCGCAACGCTTCGGTCAGGCGCTCGGCATGGTAGAGCGGGCTCGGCCGACCCACATAATGTGTCATCAGGTCCCCTAATTCGTCTGCAAAACATGGGTCAGCTCGCGCCGCCCGATATTCCCGTTCGAGATCAAGGATCCTTGGCATCAGCGTCTCGGCCACATATTGGCCGCCGAACGCGCCGAAATGTCCCCTGCCATCGGGCTGATTGCGCAGGCTATTGGGGCGCGTCGTCGTCATCGCCCCATGAGGCCCAGAACTTCACGCCGACTGGCCGGATCATCTTTGAAACAGCCCATCATGCGGCTGGTGACCATCGAAACGCCATGCGTTCTGACGCCCCGACCGGACATGCAGCCATGCTGCGCGTCGATTAGGACGGCAACGCCGCGCGGGCACAGTTCCTGCCAGATGCAGTCGGCGACCTCGGCGGTCAGCCTTTCCTGTACCTGAAGCCGTCTTGCAAAACCATGGAGCACGCGAGCGAGCTTGGAAATGCCGACCACCCTGTCGGCCGGCAAATAGGCGATGGACGCGGTACCCGTGATCGGTGCCAAATGATGTTCGCAGTGCGACTGAAAGGGAATGTCACGCAACAACACGATTTCGTCATAGCCGCCCACCTCCGCGAATGTGCGGGCAAGATGTGAACCGGGGTCTTCGCCATAACCGCCGCAATATTCGGTCCATGCGCGAGCGGCCCGGGCGGGCGTATCCAGTAGTCCTTCGCGGGAGGGATCATCGCCGATCCAGCGTACGAGCGTGCGAAAGGCCTGTTCGATGTCTGCTTGCGTCGGCGGCGGTTCGATCGTCGATGGACTTGCGGCGCGCTGACGGGAAGTGTTGCTCATATAGTTCACGGACATTCCTTCGATCAGTGCGCGGAGAAAAGGAGGCCAAGTACCGTCACGGCCAGGACGGCCAGCGCCTGAAACAACACGCGCTGCGACATCATCCTGTTTTGTAGCTCGCCCCGTTTCAGATAGGCGCCTTTGCCACCCCTGATGAGGTCGCCTTCGCGCGAGAAAGCGAGTAACCCCCGAGCTAGGGCGACGACCGCACCCGCTGCAAACAGCAGGACCAGGATGATGAGCACGAACAGCATGCGGTTTCTTTCGGTGAGGGACAGCTCAGGATGGGTATGATCCTGGTCACCGAAATGCTGCACCCCTGCGGCATTTGACAGATGCCCAAAAGGTCAGTGGGGACATGACGGCAAAAATACGCGCCGCAGATTGCCCCAGTGGCGGCTTTGGTCTGGGCTGCCGCCGATGGCTGATATTAAGCTGGCCCAACCCACGTCGATCGACGCTGGCACCCGTGCGAGGCTGGGGCGTCCGCTATCATGGAAAGCCGTCATCTAATTAGGGCCGCGGGAACGACGGCTTTGTCCCACTTCACGGCGTTCGGTGCCCGCGACCGACCCATTCAAGACCTTCGGCAGCTGATTGTCGTCCTTAGGTGCGGAAGGTCCCCTATTCCGGAAGCTGTCGACCAAACAGCGACTGTCGCCACAGCTGTCGCGAAGATCTGTCGTCCGAGACTCATGAAAATCCGGACTGCGTTTGCCTAAACATATGACGTCAAATTCGACTCACATTTGGTCGCGCGGGCATTGACTGTTCGGCGGCATCGGCGTTCTATCAGCCACTCGATTGATATTGAGGTCTCCCGATGCGCGAATGGACGTCCACAATAGCTGCGGCATTTCTGATTGGGTCTTCGACGTCAGCCTCGGCAGAACAGAAGGACACGTCGATAGCTGCGATGGATCATGTTGCGATATCAGTTTCCAACGCAGATAAGAGCGCCTCCTTTTACGAGGAGATTTTTGGCTTTCGACAGGTTCCTGCACCTGTGCCTATGGCCCGGTGGCTGGTTATGGCAAACGGGGTCATGCTGCACATTGTCGGGAACCGCACCGCTACGTCCCCCCACAGTCGATGGGATCATCTTGCGCTGGCATGTGCGGACATGGATACATTCATAGCCAAGCTCGACAGTCGCCATGTGGCCTGGTCAAACATGGAGGGCGGTCATTCGCCTCAACTGCGCTCGGACGGCGTTAAACAGATCTTCGTCCAAGATCCGGACGGGTACTGGATCGAGGTAAACGACGGCCTGAAAAAGAAATGATCTGCAGCTTATAGGCTATTTGGGAAAGGATCAGCCATTTTTTTCGTTTGATGATCTGCTTAGCAATCGTAAACCAAGCAGAACGGACCAAGTCGCAAACAGGCTAAATCCAGGAAATCCGAACAAGCCCAATCCGATATGGAAATTCACGTTGTTCCCATAGGCCATGGGGCCTTTCGAAAAGACAGCTAGGCCGCCATTGAAGAGAAAGTTTAGACCAACCCCAACCAGACCCAGCCCGGCCACCAGACCCCAAATCCTCATCCAACCAGGCAACGCGATGGTGTTCTTCCAGTTGATAGCTAATAGCCATACACCAACCAAGCCCATCGGAAGCATGAAAAGAATGTCGGATACAGCGCCATCGACCATCGCTGCCAACCGAAGAATTGCGACTCCAGCCAACGCCACGACCCCAAAGATGGTCCAACTCTGGACCATCCCATTGCGCTTCGGCGTCAGGGATCGCCGACCACTCCCACCGTAAAGCCAGATCGCCACAGGGATCATCATCAGAACCTGAGCAGCGGATGACAAAAACTGAATGTTCAAAAGCAGGACGCCCATAGGCGGCACCGCGCCGGATTCCTGCATCTGAAGGGCCGGCGTCGTAATGTAGGCAATCAGGCTTCCGAACGAACAGATACCAAGAACGCCGCTTACGATCGCCAACGATGGGGTTGAACGGCCTATCGCGCAGCTCCTGTCGTTAGGTGTTGCAAGAGTCATATGGATTGTTCCAATTGGAATTGAACCACAAATCGGCTTTGAACGCAGGAAGATCGACTCATTGCCGCGAGCAACCTCTGGAACAATGCAACGCGTTTACGAAGTGTGCTTAGCTCTGTAGCCGCAAGAGGTCCACTACACCAATCTGAGATCAGACCGATCGCTTGCAACGATAGCTTGCGGTTGAAGCGGAGTTCATGACCGGTGCCCTGAATGGCTGCTACGTCCCACTTGTCGCCTACCGCAATCGACCGAGGCTGTCGTCTTGTCTTATGACTTTTGCGCTTGCTGGGGCATCATGAAATGCCCGATCCGGGGTGGCCACCCCGGATCGGGCGGAAGGGGATGGATCGAAGTCGTCTCGGTCGTGGAGGACCGTCGATTAGTGTGATCACCCCTTTCTTTTCCAACAGGCCTGGACGGAAACCAGGGCTTCGGGCCCGGATGACAAGAATAGGACAGCGGAAAAGATGGATAATTCTCTAGCACAGACAGTCGGTATCGACATCTCAAAATCTAGCCTTGATGCTTACGCCCATCCTGCCGGTAGCGCGCAGCAATTTGCCAACACAGTCAAGGGGCACAAGGAATTGATAGCCTGGCTCGGCCAATGGCCAATCGATCGGATCGCTTATGAAGCCACTGGCGCTTATCATCGCCAATTGGAGCAGGCGTTGGCGGATCTGCCATGCGTCAAGCTCAACCCGGCCCGCGCGCGCCGGTTTGCACAAGCAGTAGGCACACTTGCCAAGACGGACAAAATCGATGCGGCGGTCCTGGCTCGCATGGCCATGACGTTACAACCTCCGGTCCGCCCGGCCACTACGCCGCGGCAAGCGAAGCTTGCCGAACTGATCAGTGCCCGCGATAGCTTAGTCCGCGATAAGATTGCCATCCAGAACCAGGCGAAGAACCTGACAATCCCGCTTCTCAAACGGCAGCATAAACTTCGTCTGGATCAGATAGACCGCCATATCGCACAGGTCGATGCGGAGATTGCGGCAACTATTTCTGCCGACCCAATATTGGCGCGACGGCACCAGATTATCTCCAGCATCGCCGGAATAGGCGTACGTACCGCAGACCAACTCGTCGCTACCATGCCAGAGTTAGGAGCACTTGATCCCAAACAGACCGCCTCCCTCGCAGGACTTGCGCCTGTTGCTCGTCAATCTGGACAATGGAAAGGACGCAGCTTCATTCAGGGCGGAAGGGCCAATGTCCGACGAGCGCTGTACATGCCAGCTCTTGTCGCTGCCCGCTATAACCCTGACTTCAAAGCCAAATATCAAAGCCTCATCGAAGCTGGAAAACCGGCAAAGGTTGCTGTCGTTACCTTGATGCGAAAAATCATCGTGATGGCAAACGCGCTCGTGAAGGCCGACAGACTATGGGTCGTAGACCGCCCTTGCACATAACGGAAACTAATAGCGGCCCATTCTAGTAGTGAAGAAAGCCGCTGCGCTACATTCGGCGAAACAAACATCGAATGCGGATAGCCGCTCGCGATATTGTTGCTAAGATCAATCGCCATGGAACGCGATCTGGATGAACTCGACGATATTCTGCTGAATCAGATGCTTCTGTCGGAACTCGACGGCTTCCTGACCGGCATCATCGTCAGTCCAGATGAAGTGGCCCCCTAAATCTCCTGACAGGCAGTCTCACCTATGTAAGAGTGAGTAATATGCCTGACCCTATGCCTGGTAAGTATGATCGTGTGGACGTGATCAGGTCGGTGCAGCGCCGCCGGCGGTGGAGTACTGAGGAGAAGATCCGGATTGTCGAAGAGACGTATATCCCCTTTGGTAGCCCGCCAGCATGGCATTGCCAGCAACCAGCTGTTCAACTGGCGCCGTTTGATGGCTCAAGGCGCTCTGACGGCAGCGACAGCTGGCGAAGAAGTCGTAGCAGCGTCTGAGTATCGGGCAATGGAAGCCCAGGTACGCGAGCTGCAGCGTATGCTCGGCAAGAAGACGATGGAGAACGAGCTGTTGCGTGAGGCCATGTCCCGCGCCACAGGCGCAAAAAAACATCTGTTGCACTCGACCTCGTGGCCCAAGGGTGGACAGTGAGCGCTGTCGCCCAGGCGCTGGACATCTCCCGACCGCATCTGTCTGCCATGCGCCAGCAAGGCCCGATGCAACGCCGCGGTCGACCGCCGCTGCCTGACGCTGATCTTGTCGCCGAGATCCGCGCTCTCATCATGGACTTGCCGACCTATGGGTATCGCCGAGTGCATGCGCTGTTACGCCGCCAAGCCGAAATGCACGGGCGCGCAGCGCCCAATCAAAAGCGCATCTACCGCGTCATGAAGCTTCATGGCCTTCTGCTCGCGCGACATAGTGGGCGCGGGGAAGAGCGCAGGCATGATGGCAAGGTTGCGGTCGCTATACGCAATACCCGTTGGTGTTCCGACGGCCTCGAAATAGGCTGCGACAATGGCGAGAAGGTGCGCATCGCCTTCGCGCTCGACTGCTGTGATCGTGAAGCCATGGGCTTTGTCGCGACGACGGGCGGCATCACCGCCCAGGATGTCCGGGATCTCATGGTCACCGCCGTCGAATATCGCTTCGGGCAAGTGAACCGTCTGCCCCATGACATCGAGTGGCTGACCGATAATGGTAGTTGCTACACCGCCAGGGAAACGCGGTCCTTTGCCAGAAGCATCGGCCTGATACCAAGAACCACCCCAGTCGAGAGCCCCCAGAGCAACGGCATGGCTGAAGCCTTCGTGCGCACCATAAAACGCGATTACGCTCGCGTCAGTCCAAGGCCTGACGCCCGCGCTGTCATCGACCAAATCCCCAACTGGATGGCCCACTATAATCACGTGCATCCGCATCGTGCCTTGGGCTATCGTTCCCCGCGTGAGTTTATCGCGCTTAACCCATGACTGACTGTCAGGGAATTAGGGGGCAACAACACCAGATCTCATCAACCCGTCCGTCTGGTTCAAACACATATGTGGTCCAGACACTCCCAAGTTTGACGACGCCGCCGGGCTCCAAAATTTTTTCGATTTGGTGATACGCCATTACAACGAGCCGGCGCTGGGCGGGTAGCCGGCTGCTATATAGAGGAGCCTGCGAAAAGATGCCTTTGGGTGAATGACAGGCGCCGGCTGTGCTTCACGATTGAGAATTTCCATCTCACGGCGTTCAATCTGCGCGACTTCACTTCTTCAGCCATATATATCCGAATATCGTCGGCCGAATTGACGGAAGCTAAATATTTAATATTAATTGCGACTTGTCTTCCCAAACATGTTATGTTGAGAAACAAAGAAACTCACGAGTTAAACTCACGGAATAGCTTGGATGGGAGCCACGGCTTTGACGGTAGGGTCTACTTGTGGGGCGTGGTTTAGACTGGAAACTCATGCGACCCGGTGGCTCGTTTAGGCCGCGACGCGATTATCAACTGCGGTGGCACCCGCCTTGGGCTCAGCAGCCGCCAAAATCGTGGGGTTACTATTAGCCCTGGTGGTCATAATAACTGCGCCGCGGGTTGAGAGCCAGGTGCTCAACAGGGCGATCGAGGAGGGCATTGTGCGGTTGTTTGCCGTCCCAATTGAAGCTCGAGAAGGGGGTCACTTAATCGCCGACGGCACTTACAGGAGAGGCATCATGACAATTGACCTCAACTACATTTTGATGCGCGAACAGATTTCTCTGGAACGCGCTATTCATTCCAGATCGCTATCTGCCAGAACGGTGCACAAAGCGTTTGCAAAGGCATATGGCAGACTCTTGGCTTCTAGTTCCTTTCCGCACAACGCCTTACAATCTGACCTGGAACGTAAGGTACTAAGGGATCGGCGGGTAAGAAATGAACAGGCTTCGGAAGAGTGGGACAACGAGGGTGGCTATATTGAGCCGGAAACCATACCCCATTATGCGTCGACCCAACAGAATCTTGAGCCTGTCTAATTTGAAATAGCCACGTTCAGCGGCCTAAATGTTTGCGTCCTCATTGACCGCCATCAAGTCAGATTCACGCGCTCCGCAGGGACTGCAATCCAGTGTCACTGAAAGACCTCGTTCGAACGGCGGTTTACCCGTCAACAATCAGCAGGTGAAAGCGACCATGACTGAATCCAACCTCCCCGCCACGGTCATAGTTGGCACCGCTGAAACAGCCATAAACGACGGTAAAAGGGTGGGGGTGCTGATTGCTGGGACTTGGTACGAAGACATCACCGCGATCCAACACGATGACCTCAGCGCCAATCAGGGATATGTATGGATGATAGAGGTGACCTCTCCGAAGGGAACGATGCTCATCAAGCCAGACGCCCTTCAAGGAGTGCGCATCAGCAGCTAAAGGAAAGGCCATGTTCGCATCGGAAATTGCATGTTTACGGTAATTGGCGACTTGGATTTGGTCTTACTGGGCGTCGCATGGGCTTCCGCAGCAGGCCGTGAATATTAAGGTGGGAAACAGGGTGTCACACCCTTTTTCCTCCGATGTCCGGATCCGGAATCTAAGACCGCGATAACGTCGGGATATGTTATGATCGCGTATCACTCACATAAAGTCGCAGGCATTTTGTGACTGAGAGACCATTTTGCTCTCGTCTGTCGTCAGGGGTCACATTGATGTTTCTTATATTTTCCGACACCGTTCGAAACGATCGTCAACCGACATGACGGTTCGCTCAACGAGAAGTTCGGTCACTTTCGGCGCGCCCTTCAGCTTGCCTGGCTTCGACCACCCGCTGCCAGCCGGCAGCTACATGGTCGACACGGAGGAAGAGGCTATCGAGGGAAATGTCCGTACGGTCTTTCACCGCGTTGCGACAACTTTAATCGTGCTGACGACCGGGCGAGTCGAACATCGCACGGTCGATCCGAAAGACCTAGAGGCGGCTTTGCAGCAAGATCGCGAAGCGGCAGCTACTCTACCAAAAAAGCTACCTCCAGACGTGCCTGATCCTGCGATGCCGCTGCCCTCCAGAGGGCGTTGGGTTCCCTTGTGGGTCCGCGTCCCTTGGTCCGGCAGAGGAGTATAGGCTTCCGCCATGATCAACAGTTCCGCGTTGTACAGACAGCAAGAGGCGTATCACCGTCGGATCGCGGCGGAGACGGAGCTCAAGAATGTTCGAACGGTCGCGCTGGCCGCAGCTCGCGCGTGGGATGTGCAGGCGCTGGAAGCCGAGAGCCGCGAAGCTGGCTTGATGGACGCGCTGAGTAATGAGGACGCAGCCATCGCGCTGGAATTTTTGCTGGAGGACGAAGCCGATGCAGAAGAGATCGGTGATAGGTTTGATGAAGGCGATACGAAACGACAATCAATTGTGTCCCTTCACATCAAAAACGAGGAAAACCCCGCTTGATACTGCATAATCTTCTGGGTCAACATCAGGCCGATCCTGCCGGTCAGCGATGGCAGAACGGTCTGTTCGTCAGTGTCTGCGTGATTTGCCGCCGCGCAATGATTAAGCCGGTCAACAGTCATTGGCAGCTTGCCGGTGGGACGACGCGACGGTGACATCGAACGACCTTAATTCCTCCGCGACTGACAATGTCACAATCAGCGCCGGGCTGCTGATCCAGCACGATCGTTCGGGTTGGGTGGGCGATTTGGTCAGAGCTGCCAAGGTGGACAGTAAGTTCCCTCGTGCGAATGAAGTGAGCAGTATCCTGGGCCGTCTGATAGTCTCGATCACACATGCGACATTCAGGTCACGCAAGTTGGGAACGCAGTGAGCCCCCGGCCCGCAAGCGGACATCATTCTGTGGAAACGGGGCGTGATCGAGTCGCCATTATCGGCGCCGGTCACGTCGGGGCGACCGCCGCCTATGCGCTCATGTTGCGCGCGCTGTTTCGGGAAATTGTGCTGATCGATAGCGACGCGAACCGCGCGGCAGCTGAGGCTCAGGACATTGCGGACGCCAACGCACTGGCTCGCCCCGCACGCATCTGGTTCGGCGATTATGCGGATGCTGCCACAGCATCCATCGCCGTCGTCACGGCTGGCGCAGCTACCCATGGCGCGGAGACACGTCTTTCGGTCGCCGCCCGCAGCGCCGCGATCGTAGGGGAATGTGTCACCAAACTATCCGCTGCCGGTTTCAATGGCATTATTCTTGTCGCGTCCAATCCGGTCGACCTTATGACGATGATCGCGTACGATTGTGCCGATCTTCCTGCAAACCGGGTTATCGGCACGGGCACCCTACTGGATTCCAGCCGCCTGCGGACGTTGCTGGCCAGAGAACTTGATGTCGCATCTGGCAGCGTCGACGCGCTTGTCCTTGGCGAGCATGGTGACAGCGAAGTCGCCTTGATGTCGGTGGTCCGCGTCGGCGGTTTGCTGCTGGCCGATTTCTCCGACGCTGGCGGCAACCTGGATCAGCTGGAGTTGGCACAGACGGTGCGCAGTGCTGGCTACGGGATCGTTTCAGGCAAGGGCTACACCTCCTACGGGGTCGCTACCGCGATTGTGCGCATTTGCGAGGCGATCGTGCGCGACGAGAAGGTGATTCTGCCAGTATCAACAAGGGTGAGTGGCGCGTTCGGACTGTCAGGAATCTATATGAGCATGCCATGCATTCTCGGCGCGGCAGGTGTGGAGCGGATGCTAATCCCTTCTATGAGCACTGAGGAAGCTACTGCGCTTGGGGCTTCTGGCGCAACTCTGCGCGCCGCCTACGCCTCCCTATGTCGGGATCAGCACACCCCAGATAGGTCTATATTTTGAAGGAGGATGTGTAGATCACCGTCACCGGATCAGTCGCTACAAATGCTTCCATTTCCGTACGTACTCGATAGCTGCCGAACCACTTTTGCACGGCAAAACCGCTGGTTAAGAACCGACCCTTGCCTGACGCTCAAGGCCAAATTTTCGATCCCTAGCTGCCGACGGTCCGCTTTTCTGGCAGCTCGCGACCAAAGCCCGCCGTGCGCCGGTCGAGCCTTATACGGCAGTTGCTGCCGGAATCTGCCATTCGCCAGCGCAAATCGACCGAGACCGGATCGAGGCAGCCATCAAGCAATTTTGGAACAAGCTTAGGCACAATGCTAGCACGATTGCTGACTGATCTGCGAGTTTCCCGGATGATCGGCACAAACCCGCTACAGATCCACTACGCTATTATCTGCCGAAGACTCGCTGCTAACTCGTCTTTACGGAATGGCTTCGTGAGCCGTGGCAGCCCTGAGTCCAGACCTTCCGCCTCCGCGTAGCCGGACACGAGCAGAACTGGCGTGCCTGGCCGCGCCTGCCGGACCCGCTGGATAAGTTCGGTCCCGCTCATGCCAGGCATCAAGTGGTCGGTTAGGCAAATCGACCCGCATACTGGTTGCCTGCCCCCAAATTGCCGGCCAACTGGAGGATTTCGCGCAGCTTGCCTCACTGCCGGCATTGGCAACGCACGACGAAGCCGACGACCTCGAATGGCATTTGGAAACGGAGGACGGCCGCAAGCAATGCATTCATGTGACTCCACGCATGGGGTGCGCCGACATGGCGGCTGTCCGGCACGCCGCTATTCAGGGGCTGGGTGTCGCAATTCTGCCCGATCATGTCTGCGGCGAGGCATTGCGGGAAGGAATGCTGGTTCGCGTGCTGCCGACCTGGCGCGGGGTGCAGGGGATTGTGCATCTGGTCTTCACGACGCGGCGGGGCCTTTCCCCCGCAGTTCGGGCGCTTATCGACCATTTGGCAGCCGGCTTTCCGCGCGATGTCGGAAGTGAAATACAAGGCCCCGGCAAGCGCTAGGTTTGCGCCTGGCTAAACATTTCCATAAAATCGAACAAACAGGCAGATTTTATACGTCTGTTTGAGACAAACCCTTCAGCGTAGATCGACATCAGCCCGAACGATTGGGCTGGAGCAACGCCAGTAAGGAGCTTTTCGAATGACGATCACAGCCACCCCGATCCCCGCCAAGGCCCTGATCTCGCCGACCAACCACGCCCTTGTCCTTATCGATTTTCAGTCGCAAATGGCCTTCGCCACCAAGTCGATTTCGGCCGAACTGTTGCGGAACAATGCCGCTCTGATCTCTAACGGTGCCGCTGGCTTCAACGTTCCGACCATTCTGACAACCGTCGCCGAAAAGAGCTTTTCCGGACCGATGTTCAGCGAAATCTCCGAAGCGTTCGATGGCCAGCCGATGCTCGACCGCACGTCGATGAACACCTGGGAAGACGCCGCCGTGATCGACGAGATCAACCGGATCGGCAAGGAGCGCATCGTCTTCGCCGGTCTTTGGACCAGCGTCTGCATAGTAGGCCCGGTGCTGTCGGCGATCGAGCAAGGCTTCGAAGCCTATGTCATCACCGACGCCTGCGGCGACATTTCCGAGGAAGCGCATGAGCGCGCGATCGAGCGGATGATCGCAGCTGGCGCCAAGCCCATGACTTCGCTCCAATATCTGCTCGAGCTGCAGCGCGACTGGGCGCGCACCGAAACATACGACATGACCACCGGCATCGCCCGCAAATGGGGTGGCGCCTATGGCCTCGGCATCACTTACGCCAAGACGATGTTCAACGCATCGGAAGCACACTGATCTGGTTCAGGCGGCCAACGCTTTCGCCAACTGCATTTTCACCCTCATTTCCAAAGGAATTCCTCATGAGCAATTTCGTGACCACCACCGACGGCGTCGACATCTTCTACAAAGACTGGGGCAACAAGGATGCACAGCCGATCATGTTCCATCATGGCTGGCCGCTCTCGTCTGACGACTGGGATGCGCAGATGCTGTTCTTCCTGTCGAAGGGGTATCGGGTCGTCGCCCACGATCGCCGCGGTCACGGCCGCTCCGCTCAGGTCGATTTCGGTCACGACATGGCGCACTACGCAGCAGATGCCGCAGCCGTCGTCGAACATCTCGACCTGAGGAACGCCATCCATATCGGTCACTCAACTGGTGGTGGCGAAGTGGCCGCCTATGTCGCTCGCCACGGCCAGCCGCAGGGCCGCGTAGCCAAGGCTGTGCTGGTCAGTTCGGTCCCACCGCTGATGGTGAAGACCCAAGCCAATCCCAACGGCCTGCCGATCGAAGTGTTCGACGGAATCCGCGCCGGGGTGGCGGCGAACCGCGCCCAACTGTTCCGCGATTTCCCGTCCGGCCCATTTTACGGCTTTAACCGCCCCGGCGCGACTGTGCTGCCCGGCGTGATCGACAACTGGTATCGCCAGGGCATGACGGGCTCGGCCCTGGCCCATTATGAAGGTATCAAGGCCTTCTCCGAAACCGACCAGACGGACGATCTGAAAGCAATCACTGTGCCTTCACTGGTGCTGCAGGGGGATGAAGACCAAGTCGTGCCCTATAAGAATGCGGCCATCCTCCAGGCCGAACTGTTGCCGAACGCGACCCTCAAAATCTACGAAGGCTATTCGCACGGAATGCTGACGGTGAATGCCGAGGTGCTGAACGCCGACCTGCTCGCCTTCATCCAGGCCTGAGCCAAAACAAGGGAGAACGGACATATGAGAGCCTATATCTTTTCGCTAGGCGCAGGACTGCTGGTGGGCATTGTCTACAGTCTGCTCGGTGTCCGGTCTCCCGCTCCGCCGGTGATCGCCCTTTTGGGGCTGGCAGGCATACTCCTTGGCGAACAGTTGATCCCGGTTGCCAAGCGTATCACCAGCCTGCCTGAACTGACCCGCTTCGTCACCACCGACTGCGCCAAACACGTGCTGGGGAAGCTCCCCGGCAATGCTGAGCGCGAAGCATGATCACCCGCCGCCAAGCGCTCGGCAGCGCCGCTTGCCTCCCCATCCTGACTGTTACGGAGACTTTCGCCATGCCCCCCAGGGATCTCATCATCACCAACGCCAAGGTGACGACACTTGATCGAGAAAATCCGGTTGCCAACGCGGTTGCCATCCGTGATGGCAAGTTCCTGGCAGTCGGAACCGAAGGCGAAGTTCGCACTGCTGCTGGCGCCGACGCCACGATTATCGACGCAAAGGGACGCCGCCTGATCCCTGGTCTGATTGACAGCCACATCCACGTCATCCGTGGTGGGCTAAACTATAATATGGAACTGCGCTGGGAAGGCGTCCCGAGCCTGTCGGAAGCAATGGCGATGCTCAAGCGCCAAGCTGAGAACACACCGCCGCCGCAATGGGTGCGCGTGGTCGGCGGCTTCACTGAGCATCAGTTCGCCGAGAAGCGCTTGCCTACGATCGATGAGATCAATGCTGCGGCGCCCGACACTCCAGTATTCATCCTTCATCTTTATGATCGAGCATTGCTCAACGCCGCCGCCCTACGCGTTGTCGGCTACACCAAGGATACACCGAACCCGCCTGGTGGCGAGATCGTGCGCGACGCGGCCGGCAATCCGACCGGCCTTCTGCTGGCCCAGCCCAATGCAACTATCCTATATTCTACGCTCGCCAAGGGACCAAAGCTGCCGCAGGAATATCAATTGAACTCTACGAAACACTTCATGCGGGAACTGAACAGTTTGGGCGTCACCAGCGTCATAGACGCGGGCGGCGGGTCGCAAAACTATCCCGACGATTATGAGGTGATCGACAAGCTCCACAAGGATGGCGAACTGACCCTACGCATCGCCTACAACCTGTTTACCCAGAAGCCGAAAGAGGAACTGAAGGACTTCGCCAATTGGTCAACACAAATCAAGCCGGGCGATGGCGACGATAGCTACCGCCACAACGGCGCGGGCGAAATGCTTGTATATTCCGCCGCCGACTTCGAGGATTTTCGCGTTGCCCGTCCCGATATGCCATCGGAGATGGAAGGAGATCTCGAGCCGGTCATCCGTTTGCTCGCCGAGCGCCGCTGGCCCTGGCGGCTTCACGCCACCTACGACCAGACGATCGGTCGTGCGCTCGATGTGTTTGAAAAGGTGAACAAGGATATCCCGCTGCAGGGCCTCAACTGGTTCTTCGATCATGCCGAGACGATTAGCGACCGCAATATCGACCGGATTGCAGCGTTGGGCGGTGGCATCGCTGTGCAACATCGCATGGCCTTCCAAGGCGAATATTTCGTCGAGCGCTATGGCGAAAAGGCGGCCGAGGCCACACCGCCGATCAAACGGATGATGGCCGCTGGTGTGCCGGTCGGCGCGGGGACCGATGCGACACGGGTCGCGAGCTATAACCCATGGGTGTCACTCAGCTGGCTGGTTACGTCGAAAACGGTCGGCGGCCTTACACTCTATCCGGTCCGCAACCGGCTCGATCGCGAAACGGCGCTGCGGCTGTGGACGGAACGCAACACCTGGTTCTCGAACGAAGTAGGCAAGAAAGGGCAAATCAAAGTCGGGCAACTGGCCGACCTCGCCCTTCTGTCGGACGATTATTTCTCCGTGCCTGAAAGCGAAATCGCGCATCTTCGTGCGGTGTTGACAGTGCTGGGCGGCAAGATCGTCTATGGCGAAGGCGATTTCGGCCCGCTTGGGCCCCAAGCGCCCAAGGCTATGCCTGACTGGTCACCAGTTGCGGCCTTCGGCGGATATTATCGCCGGCCAGAAACCGCGCAGAAAATGGCATCTGCGTGTGGCTGCGCGTCATCCTGCACAATCCATGGTCACGACCATGCCGCGGCCCTTGGCGCAAACGTCCCCGCCGCCGACGTCCAGAGCTTCTGGGGTGCGCTCGGCTGCGGCTGCTGGGCTGTATGAACAGCTGATCGGCACCTCCCATGTGAGGAAGGGGCCGATCACCGATCCAATCTGAACAGTATCGCTTCGCGGTTCTTCGCAAAGCGAAAGGAGAAATCGTGCCATGTCCTTCGAGAATCCCCGCCCGATCGCCGCGATCCTGGCCTGGCCCGGCGCATCCTTCATCGCCCGCCTTGCGCTCGTGGGCCCCTACATCTTAGGCGGCATGGTCAAGCTGACCGACTGGCAGGGAGCTGTCGCCGAACAAGCGCATTTCGGACTGCAACCCGCCGCCCTCTACGCCGTGCTCACCATCGCCGTCGAACTTATCGGCTCCGCGCTGATCCTTGCCGATCGCCTCGCGTGGCTCGGTGCTGGAATGCTGGGCGTCTTTACGATCCTTGCCGCGTCGGTCGCCAATGATTTCTGGACCATGCACGGGCCGGAACGGTTCATGGCGACCAATGCCTTCTTTGAGCATATCGGCCTCGTTGGCGGCTTCTTCCTTGTCGCCATCCTCTCCTTTCTTCGGCAGTCTCGTGCGTAGCCTGCTCATCCTGCCAATGCTCCTCGCCGCCGCGCCGGCCGTCGCGCAGTCGGGCGAGCCGTGGCAGCCGCCTACGCTCACCAACACCCGCTATGACGAGGACTGGAGCAAGCTTGCCGATCCCGCCAATCGCGATGGCCGCTGGACAGATGACCTGAAATATATTCCGCTAAACGACGATGGCGCGAACTGGATCGGCACCGGAATGGAGTTGCGCGCCCGGATCGAAAGCTTCCACAACAATCTGTGGGGCGGCGCGGATGCACCTAACGACGCCTATCTGTGGCTCCGCGCAACACCCTACGTCGATTTGCACGTCGGCAAAGTCCGTGCCTTCGTCCAGCCTATTGCCGCCTATGCCGTCGGCGTCGCCCCATCCACCAGTCCGGTCGACCAGACTCGCGCCGACCTGCTGCAGGGCTTCGTCGAGGTCGAGGCCGGCCCCGTCACGTTGCGCGGGGGGCGGCAGATGCTGTCGCTCGGCACAGAAAGGCTGGTCGGTACGCGCTACGGCCCCAATGTTCCGCTCGCCTTCGACGCAGTACGGGCAGACATCCGTCACGGCGACGCAATGCTCAGCGTGTTTGCGGCTAAGCCAGTGCAGGCACGCGCAGGCACCTTCGACGATCGTAGCTCACCTACAAAATCGCTGTGGGGCGCTTATGCCGCGACGCCTGGTATCGACGCCTATTATCTCGGCTATCGCAACCGCGCCGCGACCTTCGGCGGCATCGAGGGAGGCGAGCTCCGTCACAGCCTCGGCCTGCGTGTTCATGGCAGAGCGGATAATTGGCGCTGGAATGTCGAGGGCGTCGTTCAGTTTGGCCATTTCGACGGTCAGTCGATTCACGCCTGGACACTCGGGACCGAAGTCTCGCGCAGCTTCCCTGCCGTCCCACTCAAACCGCGCGCGACCATGCGCTTCAACATCATCAGCGGCGATCGCAATCCGGACGACGGTCGCTTGGGCACCTTCAACGCGCTGTTTCCGAAGGGCAAATATTTCGGCGAGCTATCGCCAGTCGGACCCTACAACATCATCAACCTGCACCCCAGCGTCACGCTGGCGCTACGCGATAATCTGTCGCTCGGCGTCGCGGGCATGGCCTATTGGCGCTACAGCAAAGGCGATGGCATCTATGATATTCCCGGCAATCTGATCCGCGGGCCGGGCGACGCCAGCGCGCGGTTCATCGGCAAGGAAGTGGAAGCCGCGCTCAGTTGGCAGGCGACGCCTGAACTGGAGCTCTCGACATCTCTCTCAGCCTTCGCGCCAGGCGCATATATCCGCCAGACGGGAGCCGCCGAAACGATCATTATGCTAGGGCTGGAGAGTAATTTCCGCTTCTGATGTTCCAGTATATCGAATGATCTGGCTGATATTATTCTACTGCATCAAGTGTGAGGATCCAATTAGACCGAGCAAACCAAATCATCCCGGAGACCCGCCATGACCGTCCCTAAACCTTCCTCCGCACCGCTGCCTTGGTTGCTTCTTCTCCTCTCCGTCACCACCGGCCTTGTCGACGCGATTAGCGTCCTCGGTCTGGGCAAGGTTTTCACCGCCAACATGACCGGCAACGTCGTCTTCTTGGGTTTTGCAGCTGCAGGAACACCAGGATTTCACGTCGCCCCTTATCTGGCTGCGATAGCGGCCTTCCTATTGGGCGCGCTGGTCGCGGGCCGCGTCGGCAAGCATCATAGCGGTCTACCTCTGCGCCGCTGGCTGCTGGTCGCGGCCTTGGTCGAGGCGATCCTGCTTTGGATTGCCGCGGGAGTTGCAGTAGGCTTCAATATCGCCAGCCAGTCGCCTAGCTCGCATCTCTTTGCAATCATCGCGCTGACCGGCGTGACGATGGGCTTTCGCAACGCGACCATCCGCCAGTTGAAGGTGCCAGACCTGACCACGACGGTCCTGACGCTCACCATCACAGGCCTTGCGGCAGATTCCAGTATTGCAGGTGGCGGCAACCCCAATTGGGCGCGGCGCATCGGCAGCATTGCCGCTATCTTCCTCGGTGCTACGATCGGCGCATACCTCGTCACGCATGGCGGCCTCGTTGCGCCCCTCATCCTTGCAGGAGGGATGGTTCTTGCAGGAACGCTGGCCTGCATGTTGCACCCTGCGGCAGGCGAAACCCTCCAGGCCTAGTCAGCGGATAGCGAAGGGGTCACACATCGCCCATACCCTCCAGCGCCTTGTCGTTTTGCCCCAGCGCGACGAACTGGTCCAGTAACCAAGCGGCGGCGGGGCCAGGTGGCGTGTCCCGGCGCCAAACCCCTGCAAAGCGATACATGCCGCCCGGATGGTCGGGCATCGATAGCCGTATCAGAGATCCATCGATGAGGTCCGGCTCAATCATCGGCAGCGGCATGTTGCCCCATCCGATCCCCTCACGCAGCAGTGCGTGCTTTGCGCCAAGGTCTGCCAGGCGCCAGGTCTTCGGGCTCATCACCGAATAATCCTGCCCTTCGGTGAAACGCGATCGATCGGTCAGAACCAACTGGGTGTAGTCGCGCCCCGCGCCAGGCGGAATACGCTCCATACGGCCCAACGGATGGTCGGGCGCGGCGACCGGCACCATCGGAACCGATCCTGCCCCGATACACTCGACGCCCTCGACGCCTGACGCCAGCGGCCCAGAAATGCCAACGACTGCATTGCCGTCGAGCACCATCGCCGTGATCGCGCCCAGCGCCTCGACATGCAAGCGTAGCTGAACTGTCGGGAACTCGGTCGCGAACGTGCGCAGCACCTTTCCCAGCCGCTCTGACGGCAGCATCACATCGACGGCGAAGTCGACTTCCGCTTCCAGACCGTCAAGCAGTCCCTTCACCTTCGCGCGGAGCCCATCCATGCCATGGGATATGTGGCGCGCCTCCGCCAACAATGCGCGACCGGCGACCGTCAATTGCGGCTTTCGCGTCCCTTCCCGCTCAAATAACAGAAGACCCAATTGCGCTTCGAGATTGGCGATGCCGTAGCTAATCACTGACACCGCCCGGTTAAGTCTGCGTCCTGCGGCCGCAAAGCTGCCCGTTTCCACAATCATCAGGAAGATACGGAGTTGATCGAAGGTTGGCGTGCCCGGGGTATTCACTTTTCGATTTCCTCGAACGTTTCATCTGCTTTTATCTCTCTGAGCAGGATGATCCGCAAGGTCTAAAAGCATCTCAACAGGGCGGCACGACGCGGCCCGCAGGAGATAACCAATGATTGAACTACGCCCTTTCAGCAGCCTTGGCGGCGCCAACCACGGCTGGCTCGATGCCAAGCATCATTTCTCATTTGCGGGTTATCACGATCCGGCCCGGATGCACTGGGGGAACCTGCGCGTCTGGAATGACGACACGATCGCCCCCCATACCGGCTTCCCGCCGCACCCCCATCGCGACATGGAGATCATCACCTATGTTCGCGAAGGCGCGATCACGCATGAGGACAGCCTGGGCAACAAAGGCCGCACGGAAGCGGGCGACGTCCAAGTGATGAGCGCGGGCAGCGGTGTGCGGCACTCGGAATATAATCTGGAGGACGTGACCACCAAGATCTTCCAGATCTGGATCGTGCCAACCCGCGACGGTGATGCGCCTAGCTGGGGTGCGCGCCCCTTTCCCAAGGACGATCGCTCCGGACATTTTGTGACGTTGGCGTCCGGCTACGAAAACGACAATGACGCTCTGCCTATCCGCACCGACGCGCGGATAGTTGCAGCAACACTCAAAGCCGGCGAAAGCGTTGAATATCCGGTCGGCAAGGATCGCAAAGCCTATCTGGTTCCCGCCACTGGCGCGATCCAGATTGACGATGTTCGCGTCAACGCTCGTGATGGCGCCGCGATCAGCGATCTCGATGTAATACGCGTGACCGCGATCGAGGACAGCGAAATTGTGCTGGTCGACGCGGCATGATTTTATTGCAGGGCGTGGTCGACTGGCCACGCCCTGCACCAGCTAGAGTCGACCCTTGTGAGACACTCAACGGTCAACTTTTCATTCCCAACAGCAGACCGGCAGCTTTTCTGAAAGAGGCAAGCGCCTCGTGGAAAACACGGGTGGCAAGCAGCCTGTCTACTAAGGGTGAGCTTGCACTGGTTAGCGGACCTTCAGAAATTGTTGCCGATGAATGCAAAAATGGCTCGTGCACAAAAGCGGACGAAAAATCCCCACGCGATCATCAAGGGGCCAAGCCATATGATTTGAGTATCCCAGCCCCACCCAAGGCCGAACACATAGTCACAGGCAGTAGCTGCCCACATCAAACCTATGACCACGACGAAAATTGCGAGGATTGTATCGACGCCTCGCCTTTGGCTCTCAATGGAACGCTTAATCACCATATGGCAAGCATAGCTGACCGCTATTCGCGTCCGCAATAGCAGCGATCCCCTAAAAGGGCTGACGGCCATAAATGGTCTCTATCGGCCCACCTGCCGATAGTCAATTTTGACATCATCGACAGCACTTATCTGTTCAAAGATGCGGGACTTCGAGGCGTAGCGGACGATCAGCCGATCTGGTGCAACCCATTTTATGTCCGCCCACGGCCCTTGCCAATCGCCGACGGCGGCAACACCATGGTTGTCATCTGCTCGAAAAATATTCCCGCTCCCGGTGGGAACCGATCCGTTGTCCAATATGGAAATTTGAGTTGAGTAACCCGTAGTTGCTCCACAATCCCGCTGAAATATGACTGCATCGTGCTTGCTGTCGGGTGAAGTTGCTTTTGCGGCGACGCTGTTCTCACATGTGCCTGAGCAACCGGCAGCCATAAGGCAGGGAATAATCAAGAGCGAAGCTTTGAGCATAGCTTTTCACGTCTGGTTTCGGGAAATGGCGCAAGGAAGCGTTACGGTAGACTTTGGTCGTCTCGCGACGGGCAGCTTTGCAGCCCCTGACCGGACGTGCCGCTACCGAGTATGAGACGGCGGGGCGCTGGCGGATGTCGACTGTCTGGGTGGAAAGAGGACTGACTGGTATGTCTCGCGTAAACGCAAGAAACGCGAGGTATCCGTCGTTCAATCTTTGGCGTGAATTTGTGTAGCAATCGTTTTTGCTTCGCGGCTTAGCTTAGATAAATCGTCGGCACCGGCCGCTGCGCCGTAACGAGTGATCGCTATGATCTTTCCACTAATTACAGTCGTGCAGGTCGAAAATCCTTGGTCGTATCCCACAGTGTTTCCATGCACTGTAGAAGAGATAGATGCCAAACCTACCTGAAAAATACAGGTGTCGTCTTGACCAACGCTATAAAATTTGTTCCCAACGGAAACATCGTTAGATATCGCTCGACTTATATTTTCTGAAATTTTTGATAGCGTTCCGCTGCTCACTGTCTGATTACCTAATTTCTTAAATACATCATCTTTTGATAGCTTTTCATCGGCCAATTTTAATGGGCTTGTAATTCGCGTGTAATCAGCAGCGCCAATACCGATGGGCTCGTTGCATTTCATAACAAACACAAGGGTATTGTTTGCCGGATCGCCAGCTACAACCGTTGCGGCCGCAGCAGCGTCTTCACCAGATGGAAGGCAATATCCCTCTGGCGGTGACAAGCTAAAATGAGCCTGCCCAACTGCGAAATTTACCGGTTTAGCTGAACAAGCACCTGCGACACAGCCTAACATGGCTATCGTCAAAACGGACAATATTCTCATAGCTTGCGTTTGCCCCATCGCACACACTCTCGTCACCGAATAGCAAGGTTCAGCGATAGCATGTCTGTCAGCTTTTCGAGTGGTTTTGTTTGACGATGAATGTCTCACTTTGGTCGACGCCGGTCCGGCAGGTTACATTTTCAGCCCGTCGTGCATGATCGCAGGGCTGCAACGGCCTATTTACCACTGGAGGATATAGCGCACGACAGCACCAAACCCGGGCGGCCCTCTATTGACCTCCAGATAGCGACACATGGCCCTAGAACCAGATACAGAGCCGACCATCCGAGAGCGTCATCCTTCCGGCATGCGTCCACTCAACATTGCTCGGGACGGCGCGTTGCTGTTTCGGCCTTCTGAAGCGAAGCATGACAAGATTTTCGTAAACTTCCCGGTAATTATTCCCATCACGCACCATCAAGCGCCTGCCTATGTCGAGGCGGTAACAAACCAAGATGCATCTGGGCCAGACATACTGCAGCTAAGGTATCATCAGAGCGATGGTTCCCTATCGGTCGCCACCAGCGATCAATGGCACTTCGGTCTTACCGGGAAACTGCTACCGGAGACTGGCCGGTATGCTGGCACACTGAAGCTTGCGCTGAACCCTACGCGGTTTCTGGCTCATCAACACTCGGCAAACCCGGAAGAATTGGAGGGTCTTGCCGCACTTGATTTGCTGGCGATTAACGGGGACCGATCAACGGAGCTATGTGCCTGCACCCTCGACGGCAAAGACAATATTCTAGTTTCGCGACCAGATGCTGCACCCCAAACTGCATTTTTGGGAACGGAAAGGTTCAACGCCCGAGCACAATGGTGGCGCGCGATCCTCCAGCTATACGTGGACCGCGTTCAAGAACTCATTCAGCAGTCACTCTCTCCACCCACAATGCCGTTGCCCGCCTTTACCGCCGATTATGGCGCGCTCAGGCAGTGCGAGGTTTACTGGGAGCTATCAACTGTCCTTGCCCCGGTAATTCTGCGTGATTTTGTTGCGGCGGTTAAGAGAATGGACCCAGAAGCTACTGCAACGTCTCTGACGACAACGGATGGTGGCGACGCCAATTCTACTTGGGTGGCCATATCTCCAAGACAAAGCATCAGAGTAGTTATCTACGCCAAAACAATGGACCGCGTCAGGGTAGAGGTCCGTTATCTCACCAATATCAGTGGCGTCCTGTCTGACCTGAATAACGCGCACGCTTCGTTGGATATATCCGCTCAGCTTCCGCTCGTAGACAAACTCATGGCATTACCTATGGATGCGTCGCCTAGAACAACACAGTTTTGGAACGGCGCGCGCCAACAGTTCGGAGTGCCTGACGATGCTGCTGACATCGTGGAGTTTCTGTCTGCCATCAATGAACGAGTGCCCGAGGAGAACCGGATGGCTTTGATCGCCCTCCTTGCTGCTCGCGGATGCCTTTCCCAGACTTCGGATGATGGTATTGCACCGATGCGGCTTATCAGGTCGCTTGTGCGCGCTGAAGTTCTGAGCAGGAATACTCTGCGCAGCAGGTCTGGAACCGCTTTTCTGCATCGGCGGTATCGAGCAGTGTTCCGGCGAGTGTTTCCTGCGAGCGGGTTGTAATAACCCGCAAATGTGCTACACAAACTGGCATCAGGCTTGTGTGCTGAAGTGGCTAACTCATTGAATTGCTTGGAGGTGTCGTTGAAGGGCGATACTCCCGGCGTCTCCGCCAAGGCCCTATCCTTCCCCATCCATTGCGAGTCGAAAAAGCCCAGGATTTCTGCGGCTTTTGAGGTGATTCGCGTCCTTCCGCATCCGCTCGCATCCATCGCTAGCCGATTGGAAATGTGGGAAAGAATGTGGGAGAATATAAGCATGGGAAAGCTTTCGGCGACTGCAGTGAAGAGCGCTTCGCGTCCGGGTCGCTTAGGCGACGGGGATGGCCTTTTTCTGATTGTTCAGCGCGGCGGAACGAAGAGCTGGATGTGCCGCGTTCAGAAAAATGGCAATCGGCGAGATTTTGGCTTGGGAAGCGCGTCGAAGGTTTCCCTGTCGCTGGCACGGGAGCGAGCCCGCGAAATCCGAACCTGGGTGGAGATGGGGCTCGACCCGATCTTCGAGCGACGCAAGGCCGAAGGCATTCCAACCTTCAAGGAGGCGGCCGCCAAGGTGCTGGCCGCTCACAGGAAGACTTGGCGCAATGAGAAGCATGAAGGGCAGTGGATACGCACGCTCGAAACCTACGTGTTTCCGCATATAGGCAATGTGCAGGTCAGCGAGATCACCGGACCTATGATCCGCAACCTTCTTGCCGAGATATGGCTCAGCAAGCCGGAAACCGCGCGGCGGGTGCGGCAAAGGATTGGGGCCGTCCTCGACTGGGCTTACGCTTCTGGCTTTCGGGAGACGGAAGCGCCGATGCGCGCCATCTCCAAAGGACTTCCAAGACAGCCCAAGAATGACGGCCATTTCGCCGCCATGCCTTATGTGAAGGTTCCCTCTTTCGTTAGGAAACTGCGCGAACGCGAATCCTTCAGCCGGTTTGCGTTAGAATTTGCCATCCTCACCGCTACGCGATCAGGGGAAGTTCGCGGGGCTACGTGGGATGAGATCGATCTTGAAGCGAGGCTGTGGACGATCCCCAAGGAGCGGATGAAAGCTAATCGGGAGCATGTCGTGCCTCTGACGGAGGCCGCCATCCGCGTGATAAGGCGCTGTGCCGAGCTGCGTTCGCAGGACTGCGCACTGCTATTTCCTGGCATCAAGCGTCGTCAACCTTTGTCCGACATGACTCTCACCAAGCTTCTGCGCGAGATGAAGGAGCCCTATACCGCGCATGGTTTTCGGTCGGCCTTTCGAGACTGGGCCAGCGAGGAAACGGATCATCAGGGCGAGATAGCGGAGGCGGCTCTTGCCCATGTCGTTAAGGACAAGACCGAAGCGGCCTATCGACGCGGTAATCTGCTCAACAAGCGCCGGAGCCTCATGCAGGACTGGGCGGACTACTGCACAGCAAAGTGATGAGGTTAGGGCTCTGAGCGCGTGACTTCGGCAGGCGTATGATTCGCCTCTCTGAGAGCCAGGACGACCTCATCGAATCCGTGCGTTCCGCGCCTTTGGCGCGACCCGGCTCTATTGCGCTTCGCTCCACCGAGCCGCGCTTTGCGCGTCTCGTCCCTGCCGGGCGACGATCCGTAACGTGTAGGGCCGGCGCTGCGCGCCGTCCGGCAGTCGCCGCGCGTTGCGCAGCGGCGTTGGCCTGGCGGCGTCCTGTCTGGCGGATGGGCGTCGCTGCCCTTTAGGCCCGCCGCGCCGGGCCGCAAGCCGGGCTTCGCCCGGCTCCTCCACTTGCCGTTCCGGTCCTTGCGGATGCAGCCCGGCTCTGCCGGCGGGCCTGGCGTGCTGCTCCTGCCGCCCATCCGCCATTCCGGCGCCGGTTGCGGTTGTTGGAAGGAGTAGGGGTATGACGGATAAAGCTGGTGGACCAGACCTGCGGCAGCGGGCGCGGCATGCACTGGAACGGTCTCAAGGGCAGGATGGCATAGGTGTCGAAGACGCGCCCGATGCGCATACGCTGGTGCTGCTGGAGAAGGCATTGGAGGCGATGCCCGTGCGGACACGGGAGATCTTCCTGGCCGCGCGAATCGATGGCATGTCTTATAGCGAGATCGCCAGGGCAACGGGTCTTTCCGTGACCGCTATCGAGCGCCACATGGCAAAGGCTATCGGCCTACTCGATCATGCGTTGCGCTACGGCAGTGTTCCCGCCCCCCGCCGCCGATGGTGGCGCTTATGGCTCTGGTGACGACGATCGCCGCCAATTCCGACGCAAATCGTGCGGCATGGTTGGCGCTCGCCTCATAGCGGGTTAGGACTATTCTCCATGAAGACCAGCCTCGATCATCTGCCCGAAGGCAAACGGCGCGAGCTCGCCTATGTGGTCGAGACCCTGCGCGCCGGCTTTGCCAAAGCGACGGCCCAGCGCACCCAGCCGCGCTTCCGCAACGGCAAGCTTTTGAAGATTATTCTATTCGGCAGCTATGCGCGGGGCGACTGGGTCGAGGACCCGATCGGCCGCTATTATTCCGACTATGACCTGCTGGTCGCCGTCAATCATGACGACCTCACCGATGTCGCCGAGTTCTGGGAGAAGACCGAGAGTCAGTTGGTCACCGACTTGTCGGCAGGGACCATCCTGCGCACGCCGACCGGCCTGATCTATCACAGCCTGGACGATGTGAACGAGAAGCTGCGGCTTGGCCGCTACTTCTTCATGGATATCCTGCGCGAAGGCATCGTGCTGTTCGAGGAGCCCGGCCATCCCTTCGCCGAGCCGCAGCCGCTATCGCCGGAGCAGGCGCTACAGGAGACCCGGGATTATTATGAGGAATGGTTCGAAAGCGCCGATACGTTCCTAAAGACTAGTAAGTTGGTTCGCGGAATGGACCGCCCTAAGGAGGCCGCGTTCCTCCTCCACCAAGCCACCGAACGCTTCTACCACTGCCTGTTCCTGGTCCGCACCTTGTACTCGCCATTATGCCGCGCGCGGCATAACGGTGATTATGCCGAGCGGCGGACTATGCCGATGCCGAGCGGTTTTCCCCCGGCAATGCGCCGATTAGGCGAACTTCGCGCGGCATAGTTTCCTGCTCCCCACGCACATCCCGTGCGTGG
>Ga0070668_100000229_pt1 | contig 36371 bp, 21 predicted proteins | sample KBSS43metaG_FD_64661 | JGI IMG/M metagenome (GOLD analysis project Ga0070668, IMG submission 64661) | Switchgrass rhizosphere microbial communities from Kellogg Biological Station, Michigan, USA - KBS S4-3 metaG | ecosystem: Host-associated > Plants > Roots > Rhizosphere > Soil ...
CTGCGCCTGGATGGCCGTGGTGCCCTCGTAGAGCGAGTCGATCTTGGCGTCGCGGATGTACTGCTCGATCGGGTAGTCCTGGAGGAAGCCGGACCCGCCGAAGGTCTGAAGGCTCTCGGTCAGCTTGGCGTACGCCTGCTCGGAGCCCACGCCCTTGACGATCGGGAGCAGCAGGTCGTTGACCTTGTTGGCCAAATCGGCGTCGACACCGTGCACGGCCTTGGCGACCGCCGCGTCCTGGAACGTCGCGGTGTAGAGGTACAGCGCGCGCAGGCTCTCGGCGTAGGCCTTCTGCGTCATCAGGCTGCGGCGCACGTCCGGGTGGTGCGTGATGGTGACGCGCGGCGCGGTCTTGTCGGTCATCTGGGTCAGGTCGGCACCCTGCACGCGCGACTTGGCGTACTCGAGTGCGTTGAGGTAACCGGTCGACAGGGTGGCGATGGCCTTGGTGCCCACCATCATTCGGGCCTGCTCGATGACCTCGAACATCTGCGCGATGCCCTCGTGCACCTCGCCGACGAGCCAGCCAACGGCGGGGACGCCGTGCTGGCCGAGCGAGAGCTCGCAGGTCGCGGAGACCTTCAGGCCCATCTTGTGCTCGACGTTGGTGACGAAGACGCCGTTGCGCTCGCCGGGCTCGCCGGTCTCGGGGTCGAAGTGGAACTTCGGAACGAAGAACAGCGACAGCCCCTTGGTGCCCGGGCCTGCGCCCTCGGGGCGGGCCAGCACCAGGTGCAGGATGTTCTCGCCGAGATCGTCGGCGTCACCGGAGGTGATGAAGCGCTTCACGCCGTCGATGTGCCAGGTGCCGTCGGCCTGCTGCACGGCCTTGGCGCGGCCCGCGCCGACGTCGGAACCGGCGTCGGGCTCGGTGAGCACCATGGTCGAGGTCCAGCCGCGCTCGGCGGCCAGCACGGCCCACTTCTTCTGCTCTTCGGTACCGAGGTGGTACATGATCTGGGCGAAGCCGGCACCCATCGAGTACATGTACACGGCCGGGTTGGCGCCGAGCACGTGCTCCATCAGCGCCCACTGCAGCGCGCGGGGCATCGGCATGCCGCCGAGCTCCTCGTCCAGGCCGATCTTGTCCCAGCCGCCGTCGGTGATGGCGCGCACGGACTTCTTGAACGCCGCGGGCAGGGTGACGGTGTGCGTCTCGGGGTCGAAGACCGGGGGATTGCGGTCGCCCTCGGCGAACGAATCAGCGATGGGCCCCTCGGCCAGTCGGCTGATCTCTGCGAGCATCTCGCGGGCCGAATCCTCGTCCAACTCCGCGAACGCGCCTTCGCCGAACGCCTTGTCGACGCCAAACACCTCGAACAGGTTGAATACCTGGTCACGGACGTTGCTCTTGTAGTGACTCACGACTTCTCCTCGATGAGATTACGTATGCGGTTGGGTACTTCCGATAAGTTACCCACCAGTAACTGTGGCCAACTATACCGTTCAGTAACTTCAACGCAAAGCGGTGTAGAGCAAATTTCTGCCAGCTAAGTAACCCAGTGGTTGATCGGACCTGCCCAAACGGTTGGTTGGCCGCCGTGAACTGGCCTTTTGCCGCGATGTGATGTCTGCCACGAGGGGCCCTAGCACGCCGTCGGGAGGCGTGGATTTGCCCCGTCAGGCCGGGCAAATGGAGCCGGTCAAGGTCGGCTCGGCCACGCGGCGACGATGGTGCGATCGTCGTGCAGGCCGGGAAGCTCAAAGCTGACGATTTCGCCGAAGGCGTGCTCAGCAGGCCGGGGGCCCGTAAGCACCGGGAGCATCGAGGAGTACTGGCGGGATTCCTTTCGGATCGCGTCGGCCATCCCGTCGCTGGCGAGCACGGTCATCGTCGTGGGTGGCACGTATTCGTAGTCGCTGACGACGTTGCCGTAGTCGCGGGGTAGCGCGAAGGTTGCATTGCTGAGCATGCCGCCTTGCTGCTTCGTGGTGTTATGCGTGAGCCAACGCAGGCCGCCCGATTTCAGGTCGACGAGCAACACCTCGCAGTCGCCCACAGCGCCCCACAGCAGCGGATAGCCGGTTGCGCTCACCGGGCCGAGCGCAACGAACGCCAGCGTGCAGGCGGGTACGGGCGAGCGCTTCGTGTCGTCGTTACGGCCTGCGACGTAGCCCAACTCTGCGGCCAGGCGGGTCACGTCGTCCTGGTCCATGCCGTCTGCCACCTTGGCCGTGAGCTCCCGCGCCAAACCGCTCCACTCAGTTTCGGCGTTTCGGGGGTCGATCCGGGGAACGTAGTCGCGCATCAGGGCCAGCATCAATCGGGTCGCGCGCTGTGCCGCGGCATGGGAATTCGCCGCGGAGCCGAGCCCGTCCGCGACGGCGAGATAGACCCAGCCCGACTCGGGCGCACCCCCAACCGCGTACGCGTCTTCTCGGGTGTTTCCGGATCGTGCGTGCTGGAAGCCAACCTGCGTAGCGGCGTACACCTCGAATGAGCCGCTCGTTCCACGATCTACGGTGAGCCCGCTGATACCGGACGTCGTCAGCGCTGCCAACTCAACGGGTTTCGCCGGCTGGACTTCCTGTGCACTTGGGCCTGGAGGTGCCGGTGCCGGCGGGACTGGCGGACGGGGGAGCGGTGCGGACGGTGCCGGCTGAATGGGTGAAGTTCGCGTCCACCAAAGCCCGACAAGGCCCAACGCCAATGCCCCGACGAAACAGGCAAGGAAGACCGGAAGGGTGGCACCGAGGTCGGGACCCATGGAATCGAGCTGCACCATCAAGGTGTCGGCGGTTCCTTCGATCCTGCGCGTGTAAACCGGGCCCTGGTCGGTGATTTCGCCCATGAGCTGTTCGCACGCGACGTTTTGTCCATTGACGATCCAGGCGTTGACCGGCCCCATGAGTGGCGGATTGTCGAACGACCGTTCTGGCGCACGCGACGGACGTGGGCATCCGGTCGGATGGACGGCCAGGATGCTGTCCGCGACGGCCGACGGCGTCCAATCATCGTGGGTCAGTACGTCGACGATCGCCGCGATGAGCGCCAAACACAGTGCAGCTAAGGCGATTATGCCGATTCGTACGGCGGCTGCACGCAAGTTGGGCGTGCTCGAGGCTGTCGTGAACATGCTTCCTCAGCTCAGCTTTCGCATGCCTGCCGGTGTCTTGAATTGGAATGCACCGTGGCCAACGCTGCTGGTGATCGAATGCTTGATGCTGTGGATCACCGATCGCAACAGATCGCTTGGCACAACTCCTGCGTCGGCAACGCACGCGACTCCAGCCGGATTCACGGACCGCAGTTTCAACACCGTGCTTGGCGTGTTGTCTCCGACGCCGAGCGCAACGACGATCGGCCGGAATGGATGTTGTGGGTGCTCGAGTCCCTGCCGTACTGGAAACCACGTCGACTCGGGTTGCGCCGCCCCATTGACCTGTGGATTGCCGTCGGTCAAGAAGAAGATCACCGGGGTATAGGTGCCAACCCGGGCCTGGGCAAAGCGCTGTTGGTCTTGGCGCAGTTGCCATTCCAGGAACCTGAAGACTTCCGCGTAGTTCGTCGCGTACTGACGAGGCAGCTTCGGAATTCTGGGATCGAGCCTCAATGGCGTCAGCGGAAGCACGGGTACGGGGCTGTCGCCGAACGCGATGATGCTGATGTGTGCGGTGTCGTAGGTCGTCGGGTCCTCGGCGAGCACGTCGAGCATGTCGGGCATGGCCTGCTCGATGGTCACCAACGGCGTAACGGCCTGACCCACGTTGAACCGGGCGTCCCACATGGACCGCGAAACATCGCATACGACGTAGAACGGAAACACCTTGCTGGCGTTAACCCCCGTGGGTTTGAGTGAAAATGGTGAACTACCCATTGAACGAGCCTCTCTTCGGCGTATGGCGTTCGGCTTGTCGGCACGGGCCCCGCGCCTACAGGTTCACCGCGATCAGAATCACGACGAGCAGGACGACGAACCCGAGTACCCACAACAAGGCCACCGCTATCCGGTGTCCCCCGCTCTTGACCTTTGCGGGCGCAGCGGCTGCCGTTGCCACCTCGGAACCTGCTGGTGGCCCCAACCCGGCGAGGTGTTTGAGCCGCATGTCGCCGGTCCATCGCTCTTGAATGGTGTCGTCGGTGCGGCGGAACATTCTGCCGTCCTTCTTGACTACCGATTGCCACGCGCGGGCCATGCTGGCCAAATCACGTGACTCCAGCGCCGGATTCGGCGAGGTGAGCAACAGCGTCACCTTCGACAGATCGTCGCGTGGCATGATCTCGCCGAATCTTTCGAAGTCGATCCAGCCAGCGGAGAGATCCTCGCCGAGGCAGCGCATCACCAACAGCGCGAACTTGTACATATCAGTCGTCGTGGAGAATCCGTGTGTCTCGTATGGAGGCTTCCAGGGCAGCGGGTCCATGTGCGGCAGCGCGGCGCGACCATGAATCAAGAATGAGTCGCAATCGAGTATGTGATTGTCGGTCGAGACCGCCCCGTTGGAGGACGCGATGCCGGTGGTCAGGATGTTGTTGGGCTGCAGGTCTCCAAGCACGATGCCCTGCGAATGGAGGAACTGCATGTCCGTAAGCAGATGGCCAAGTCGCGCAATCTTATGCGGGAAGTCGAAGTACTCGTAACCGCGTTTCGTCGCGATGGGTTCCGGCACGGAGACCCGGGTGAAATGCCGTGGCGTTCGAATCGCGTCGCGTTCGTGGAAGAACTCGGGCGGGGCCTCGCGCATCACGACGCCCACCACGGATCCGGACTCACTGACCACGGCGAGCGGCCAGGCGCACGCCGTCAGCAGCCGTGCGCGGTCCTCGGCCCCCAATGTCGCGGGCAACGCGGCCAGTTCTCGTAGTGCCGCCACGTCGAGCTTGTCCCGTGCCTCTTGGCTGTAGCGCTTGAAGACCATCCGTTCGTCGTTCGGACCGACGCACCGTCTGATGACGGCGACGCCGCCTTCGCCCAGCGGGTTTCCCGGGTCGATGCGCAACTCGTCGACCCGGTACTCGGCGGGTCTTTTGTCGGCGGCCGGTTCGGCTACCTCTGGACGCGGTGGCGCGGGCTCGGGTGGAGTGGGCTCGGGCGATTTTGCCTGCACGACGAGCTCGCTTGGCTCAGCAGGTCTTTCAGTCCCGAAAGGTCTGATGGACGTCAGTCCCGGCTTGGCCTCGTCTTGTTCCACCACAACGGGCGGTGGATCGGTCAGAAGGTCCGGCTCGACGTCGTCACGCACCAGCGCGCGGATGCCTCTGTCCACGTCGGCGAAGAGGTCGTCTCGCCTGCCGAAGATGTCGAGAATGTATGCGGCACCTTGGCGTTCCTCGGGATCGACGGAATTCGTGGCGCGGTGGAGTTGCCCGACGATGGTGCGCTGTTGCTCTTGATTCAACGAACCGACCGGCAGTTGTACCTGCTTGACGATGTCGGCAAGGTACGACAGTGGCGCCGCAGGGGGCTCCGGCAATTCTTCGGGCAGTTCAGGTGCTGCCGGAAGGGCCGCGAGCGCGCCGGCAAGCGCGAGGACACGCTTTTCCCCGGGTTCGTGATAGTCGACGATGTGCACTTCCGAGAGGTCGGGCGTCAAATTGATCGTGACGTCCTCCACCGCGATCGGCAACAGCGGCTTGCCAAGCGCATTCGCCCATTCGCGCTCGCGCTTACAGGCCTCCGAATTTAGGAATTCGCGCGAGAGCACCATCACGAAGGCGTCGCAGTCGGCTATCCGTTGGATGATCTCTCTCCACCACCGTTGTCCCCCGCGCATCGACGCATCGGACCACCCGTTGTGGCGAAGGAAGTCGAGTGTGTGGACCAACTCGTCGACGATTTGTTTGTCCGCCCGCGCATAGGACACGAAGAGTCGGCTCATATCGTCCCCCGCCCCCCGGCCTCACCGATCTAGCGAATATCAGTATGGGCACGATACGCCCGCGGTGGGGTCCAATCCAGGCCGATTAAGCCCAGTTCTTCCGGGGCTCGCAAGGCCGGCCCCCCTAAGGTGACTTAGATGCGGCGTGTAGCGGTGTGGGGAACGGGCAACATGGGGGCCACTGCGATCCGGTCGGCGGCGGCATTTCCGGGCTTGAAGCTGGCCGCTCTCATCACCTCATCGGCCGACAAGGCGGGCCGGGATGCGGCCGAGTTCGCTGGACTGGACGAGTCCACGGGCGTGCTGGCGACGACGGACGTCGACGCCGCGCTGGCCGAATCCGACGCAGTGGCCTACATGGCGTCGGGCGACGTCCGCCCCGACGAGGCGATCGCCGACATCGAGCGCTGCCTGCGCGCGGGCAAGCACGTCGTCACGCCGTCGCTGTACTCGCTGTACGACCCGGCATCCGCGCCGCAGGAGTGGGTCGACCGGCTCACGGCCGCCGCCGAGGAGGGCACGGCGACGTTGTTGGTCAGCGGCGTCGACCCCGGCTGGGGCAACGACGCGCTCGCGGTGACGGCGGCGAGCCTGTGCACCCGCATCAAGACGATCACCTGCCAGGAGATCTTCGACTACTCCACCTACAACCAGCCGTTCGCCGTCAAGGTGTCCTGCGGCTTCGGCGGTTCCATGGAGGCGACGCCGATGATGCTGCTGCCGACGATTCCCACGATGGTGTGGGGCGGCAACGTCCGACTCATCGGCCGCGGGCTCGGCATCGAGATCGACGAGATCACCGAAGAAGTCGAGCGCCTTCCCCTCGAGGAGACGGTCGACACCGTGATGGGACCGTTCGAGAAGGGCACCCAGGGCGCGTTCTTCCTCAAGGTGATCGGATGGTCCGGCGGTAAGCAGCGCGTGGTGATCGAGCACATCACCCGCATCCACCCGTCCTGCGCACCGGACTGGCCGCAGCCTGACGAGGGTTTCGGCGACCATCGGGTGATCGTCGACGGGGACCCACAGCTCACCATCACCACGCGCGCCGACGTGCCCGGCGGGACCCGCGCCGACGGCGGCAACACCACGGCCGCCAACCGACTGCTCGGCGCCATCAACTGGCTCGCGGACCAGAAGCCCGGCATCTACGACGGTCTGCAGGTGCCGTTGCGCTCGGTGCTGCCCGCCGAGGCGGAGACTGCCCGCTGGGCGGACTAGGTTTCCGACACCGCCTCGGGCTGCGCCGCCTCGGCAGCCGGTAGCGCGTCGGGTAGCTGACCCACCAGGTACTCGGCGAGCCCGCCGATCGTCGGATAGTCGAACACGGCGGTGGCGTTGATCGTGAACTTGCCGCCGAACTGACTGTGCAGCCGGTTGCGCAGCTCGATCGCCATCAGTGAGTCCGTGCCCAGGTCCAGGAATCGGCTGGTCGCGGCGGGCGGTGAGGCGAGGCGGAGGAAGTTCTGCACCTCGCGCTGCAGAAACTCGGTGACGAAACCCGCCCGCTGCGGCACCGGGATCTCCATCAGCTGCTTGAGCATTTCGCTGTCACCGGTTACCTCTCCGGCCGCACTCGGCAGCACCAGGTCGAGGATCGGCGGACGCGAACTGCCGAGCACCTTCGCGGCCCGTTGCCAGTTGGCCTTGATGACCGTGGCCTGGCCAGTTCCGTTGGCGATCACCTCGGCGAGCGCGCTGAGCGCGGCCGATGGATCCAGCGGAATCAGGCCCTGCGCACCGATATTGGCGGTAGCGGCCTCCGAGGATGCCATGCCGCCCTGAGCCCATGGACCGAAGTTGACGCCGGTGGCCGGCAAGCCCCGTGCTCGTCTTTGCGCCACGAGACCGTCGAGTAGTGCATTGGCCGTCGCGTAGTTGGCCTGCCCCGGCGATCCGAACAGACTGGACACCGACGACGACACGATGAAGAAGTCCAGCTCGTCACGCCTCGTCAGACGGTCCAGGTGGCAGGCCCCGAACGCCTTGGGTGCCAATGTCGTTCGGAATCGCTCCACGCTCTGCTGTGACAGCAGCGCGTCGTCGAGCACGCCGGCCAAGTGCACCACTCCGGCGAGCGGCGGCAACTCCGCGCGGATTCGCTCCAGCAGTTCCGCAACCTCGGACTCGTCGCCGACATCGCCCGCGAGGACGTGGATGCGGCTCTTGTAGCGCTCGGTGATCTCGTCAATCGCCTGTTGCGCGTCCGCGTCGGGTGTGCGCCGGCTGGTCAACACGATGTCGCCGGCGCCGAGCTGGGCCAGGTACGCCGCCGTGTGCAGGCCGATCGCACCGAGTCCGCCGGTGATCAGATAGGTCCGATCAGCTTGTGGGGTAAGCGCATTCGGCATCTGCAGCACGATCTTCCCGATGTGCCGGGCTTGCTGCATGCGGCGGAACGCGGCCCTCGCCTCGGTCAGCGGATAGATCTCGGCGGGCAGCGGGGTCCACTCGGCCACCGACGAGCGCTTGCGCGAGGAGTCAACAGCTGCGGCCAAACCGTCGGACACCTCGGTGAGCAAGTCGCGAATGCGATCGGGTTCGGTGAACATCACCGTGTCCAACGCGACGATCTCGTAGGCGATGTCGGAGCGTGCCTCGGCCATCTGCTCCGGCGTCCAAATGTCGCGCTTCGCGATCTCGGCGAAGCGGCCGTTCTGGGCGGTGGCCCGAAGGGTCGCGTCGATGAACCCCTCGCTGGTCAGCGAGTTGAGTACTACGTCCACCCCCGAGCCGCCGGTGTCCTTCAATATCTGGTCGGCGAAATCCGTTGTGCGCGAGTCGTAGACGTACTTCACACCCAGCCTGCGTAGCGTCGCGCGTTTGTAGGTGCTGGCCGTCGCGAATACCTCGGCACCGCACTGCTGGGCCATCTGGACGGCCGCAAGGCCGACGCCACCGCTGGCGGCGTGGATGAGCACCTTGTCGCCCGGCTTGAGCTGCGCCCAGTCGAACGACAGCCGTACCGTGAGTGCGGCAGCGGGAATCGTCGCGGCTTCCACCGCGCTCACCCCGTCCGGGATCGGCGCCAGGAACTGCGCGGGCACGTTGAACCGGCTAGCGAACGCACCCTGCATGGAGCCGTAGACGCGCTGCCCGACCTCGAGTCCGGTGACGCCGTCGCCCAATTGCGTGACGGTTCCGGCGAAGTCGCCGCCGATCGGGCCGGGGTCGCCGGGGTAGAGGCCGAGCACGTTGAGCACGTCGCGGAAGTTCAGACCCGCGGCTTCCACCCGGACCTGAACGTAGCCCTCGTCGGGCGTCGGCACGTCCGTCTCGGTCAGACGCAGGTTGTCGATCGCGCCGCGCTCGGTGGGCGCCAGGACGTAGTCGGCCCCGCGTGGCACCGTGAGATGGCCGCTGCGCGCCCAGGGCAACAAACGTGAGGCCAGCAGCTTTCCTTGGCGCAGTGCGAGTTCCGGCTCATCGACTGGCGTGGCGAGCAGGTTGGCCAATGCGCGCACGGCCTCCTGTGATCCGTCGCAATCGACCAGCTTGCACCGCAGCGCCGGTTCCTCGTTGATCGTGGTGCGCCCAAACCCCCACAGAGCCGCCTGCACCGCGTCGACGGGCTCGCTGGATTCGCATGCCACGGCCTTGTCGGTGACGATCCACAGTCCGCCGGGCAGTTTGACCTGGCCGCCCTGCACGGTGTGCACCGCGCTGAGCAGGTTGGCGAGCTCCGTTTCGAGCCGCGCCTCGGCCTCGGCGGTCGATTCGTCTGCGCTCGGCGCACTGCTGCGCCAGACGACACCGGAGAACCCGGCACCGCGCTCGTGCGCCTGTGCCAACTGCCGTCCAAGCAGCTCTGGATCGCCTGCCCGGTCGAGCCGGACGCAGCCGGGGATGGTGGCGGCCAGTTCGTCGAATCCGGCGATCAGCCAGGTGCCGTGCGCATCGGCGCCGCCGTCGCCGGGTGGTGGCGGCGGAACCTCATGCCAGCCAAGGGTGTACAGCAGCCGGGTGGCGTCGCCGCCGAGTCCGCGCAGCAACGCCTCTCGGGGCGCGCGTTTCACCGTGAACTCGCGAATGCCGCCCAGCTGGCGGCCATCCCGATCGACGAAGTCGAGGTCGAACACCTGGGTTTCGCTGTCGAGGGCGCTGTTGTGCCACGTGGCGCGGCAGTAGAACCGCCGCGGCATCTTCTCCCGCAGCGTCACCTGTCCGTACCGCAACGGCAGGAACAGATCGCTCACGCCCTGTTCGGCCGCGAGAAGTGCTGGGAACGCCGGGAAGGCGACTCCGGTGCACAGGTCCATCAGCACCGGATGCATGGGCTCGGTTCCGAGTTGTTCGGCGAGTTCTTCGCCGACGAGGACGTCGCCGATCGCCTCACCCTCACCAAGCCACAGCGACTTCAGGGAACCGGACCAGGTCGGGCCCCAGGCCAGCTCCATGTCGGCGAAGGTCTCGAACAACTCTTGCGGACGCATGCGGTTCATCCGCTCGATGGCCGCGTCGACAGGCTCCGCCTGCTCGGACACCGGCTCGTCATCGGTGTCTCCGGCGCCGGTGGTCACCGTGCCTTCGGCGTTCAACGACCATTCGGCATCACGGACACCGTACGGGCGGCTGTGCACCTTGAAACTCGACTCGCCGCCGCCATCCAGCGGATGCAGTGAGAGCTGCACTTCGCGAGAGCTCTTCTCGGGCAGGATGATCGGCTCGTAGAAGAAGACGTCCTTCACCCTCGCCGGTACGCCGACCGCGGCCAATGCCATCGCTGCATACGTCGCCCCAGGGACGACGACGGTGCCGTAGATGACGTGGTCGGAAAGCCACGGCTGCGACTTGACGGACAACCTACTGGTGTAGACGGAGTCACCAGAGGCGAGGTCCTTTGCGCTGCCCAGGATTCCGGACACCGCCTGGCCCTGGAAACCGGAGCCGGCGGCCCCAGACGTTCTGGGCCAGAAGCGGCGGCGCTGGAACGGATAGGTGGGCAGTTCGAGCCTGTGACGGGGCTGACGATGCAGACTGGCGAAATCGGGTTGGTGGCCGCTGACGTAGGCTGCGGCCAGCGCGTCGGCGATCTGGCGCCGGTCGCCAACGCCCTTGCGCAGTGAGACGATCGCCCGCGGTGCGGCCAAGTGCTCCGGCCAGACCTGTACGGCAGCCCCGGTCAACACCGGTTGCGGACCGATCTCCATCAACACCGAGCAGCCCAATGCCGCTGCGGTGCGCACACTTTCGGCGAACTGCACCGGCTGACGGGAATGCCGCCGCCAGTATCCCGCATCGATCGGGGTTTGGGCGGTGAGCACGGCGCCGGTGCGGTTGCAGACCAGCGGCAACGTCGGGACCGCGAACTGCAGCTGCGCTGCGTACGACTCGAATTCGTCGAGCACCGGATCCAGCAGTTCCGAGTGGAAGGCGTGGCTGGTCTGCAGCCAGGTGCACCGGATCCCGTCGTCACCGAATCTGGCGACTATCCGTTCGAGATCCTCACCCGGACCCGAGAGCACGGTGTTGGGTCCGTTGTAGGCCCCAACCGAGACGCGCGGGAACTCGCCGGCGATCGTCTCGACCTGCTTCGCGTCGGTGAACACCGCCACCATTCGCCCACCTTCGGGCAGGCTGCCGAACAGCCGGCCGCGCTCGGCCATCAGCCGTGCGCCGTCCTCCAGGCTGAAGACCCCTGCCACACAAGCCGCTGCGTACTGGCCCACGCTGTGCCCGAGCACCACGTCGGGCTCGATACCCCACGACTGCCACAGCCGGGCCAAGCCCAGCTCGACGGCGAAGAGCGCCGGCTGGGCAAACGACGTGTGCCGCAACGTCTCTCCGGCTTCACCGCCGGTGGCGAACAGCACTTCGAGCAACGGACGCGGCAGCATGTCATCGATCGCGTCCGCACAGCGCGTCACGGTTTCGGCGAAAACTGGTTCGGCGTCGAACAACTCACGTGTCATGCCCGGGTACTGGCTGCCCTGCCCGGTGAACAGCCACGCCGTCGTCGGACGGTGCGTGTGCTCGCCACGTACCACGCCCGGCCGCAACCGGCTCTCGGCCAACTCTGCCAGGCCCTCGCGCGCGCCCTCGACCGAATCCACGACCAGTGCGGCCCGATGTTCGAAATGCGAACGACCGGCTCCAGCGGTGAGGCATACGTCGGCGAGGTCGACGTCCGGGTTGGCGCCCAACCAGGCCTCGTAACGCTGCGCCACTGCGACAAGTGCTTCCGGCGTCCGCGCGGACAGCGCCAGCACGTTGACGGCAGGCTGCTCGTCGAGGCCTGACTCCGGTGCCGCCGGAGTTTCCGCGGCGCTCGCCTGTTGTGGTGGCGCCTCCTCGACCAGTACGTGTGCGTTGGTGCCGGTGAATCCGAAGGAACTCACGCCGGCGCGGCGCGGTCTGCCGTTGGGCCGCCACGGGATTGCCTCGTCCACGACCCGCACCGGCAGGGAGTCCCACGGAATGTGCGGCGATGGATTGTCGAAGTGCAGGCTTTGTGGCAGCACTTCGTGCTGCAGCGACAAGACGACCTTGATCAGACCCGCCGCCCCCGAGGCCGATTCGGTGTGACCGATGTTGGTCTTCACCGATCCCATCAGCAAGGGTCGGTCCGCGTCGCGCGAGCCACCGTAGGCGGCTGCGGCGGCCTGCACCTCGATCGGATCCCCCAGCGGGGTACCCGTTCCGTGCGCCTCGAGGTAATCGACGTCGCCGCCTGCCAACCCTGCGCGAGCCAGCGCCGTCCCGATGAGCCGTTGCTGTGCACCACCATTGGGCACTGTCAATCCGCTGGATGCGCCGTCCTGGTTGACCGCGCTGCTGGGAATGACCGCGCAGACCCGATCGCCATCGCGCAGTGCATCGCTCAGCCTCTTGAGCACGAGGATTCCACAGCCTTCACTGCGCACGTAGCCGTCGGCGGAAGCGTCGAACGTCTTGCATCGCCCGACCGGCGAAAGCATCCTGGCGCGGGAGGCGGCGACGACCGTCACCGGACTCAGCAAGACGTTCACCCCACCGGCCACCGCCATGTCGCAATCACCGGAATGCAACGCCTGGCAGGCCTGATGGACGGCCACCAACGCCGAGCTGCATGCGGTATCGACCGCAACCGCGGGTCCTTCGAGCCCCAGCGCGAAGGAAACCCGACCGGAAATGGCGTTCAGCGCATTGCCGGTGATGAAGTAGGGCTCGATCTTGTCGATCGACTCCGACGAGAGCAGATGCGCATACTCGTTGGCCGCCACGCCGGTGAAGACGCCGGTTCGGCTGCCGCGCAAAGAGGACGGCGCGTACCCAGCCCTTTCGAGACCCTCCCAGACCGTTTCGAGCACGAGCCGCTGCTGCGGCTCGATCCACAGCGCCTCGCGCGGGGAGATGCCGAAGAACTCGGGATCGAAACCGTCGATTCCGTCGAGGAATCCGCCGAAGCGCGTGTAGGTCTTGCCAGGAGTCTCTGGATCCGGGTCGTAGAACTCGTCGATGTCGAACCGGTCCTCGGGGATTTCCCGGATCGCGTCGACACCGCCAGACAGCACCTCCCAGAAGGCTTCCGGGTTGGGCGCGCCGGGGAACCGGCACGACACCGCGACGATCGCGATCGGTTCGTCCGTGCGGGTCGTCACCAATGCCGACTGCTTCGGGGTGGACGCCTGCTCGCTGAGCCCGAGCACTTCGCCGAGCAGATAGTTGGCCGCATCGGACAGCCGAGGGTGATCCATCACCAGGGTGACCGGGATCTCCTTGCCGACACCTTGTTCGATGCGCCGCCGCAATTCGACTGCCATCAACGAATCCATGCCGAGGTCGAAGAACCCCTCGTCCTCATGGATCTCCGCGGCATCGACCCGCGTCACCTCGGCCACCGCGTTGCGCAGGTAATCCGTCAGGAGCTTCTTGCGTTGCTGCACTGGGGCTCCTGCGAGCCGCTCGACCAGCTGCGTCTTCCCAGCCACAGCCGCAGGTGCGACGGACACCAGCTGAGTGGGCAGCTCGTTCTCCAACTCGGCCAGGAAGGCCCGTCGCCCCGCCTGCTGGTAGAGCGGCAGGAAACGCGCCCAGTCGATCCGGGCAACGATTCCTTGCCCGGGGCCCGCTGCCGCGACGTCGGCCAGCCCCGCCAGGGCATCGGTAGGTGACAATGTCCGGACACCGCGCTTGTCGAGTCGCGCACGCGACTCCGCGTCGGCCATGCCCGCGGCCCACGGACCGAAGTTGACGCTGATCCCGGGGATGCCCTGCTCGCGCAGGCGCCAGGCCAACCCGTCGAGGAAGGCGTTGGCCGCACCGTAAGCGGTCTGACCGAATCCACCCCATACCGAGGCGATCGAAGAGGTGCTGATGAAGAAGTCCAGCTGCAGGTCGGCCGCTGCTTCGCTCAAATGCCAAGCGCCCCACACCTTCCCAGCGAAGACGCGATCTAGCTCGTCGTCGTCCAGGTTGCTCAGCGGCGTGGTGCCGAGCTCGCCGGCCGCATGGACGATGCCAGCCAACGAAGGCAGCTCGGCGCGCACGGTGGTCAACAGGCGTGCGACGTGGTGCGCATCCGCGACATCGGCAGTGATGACGCGAAATTCGCAGCCGTGCTGCTCGCTCAGTGCATCGATGCGCTGTTGCGCGGCCTCGCTTGGCGCGCGCCGGCTGGTCAGCACCAGATGCCTTGCGCCGTGCGCGGCTAGATATCCGGCGATCTCCAGTCCTATCGAACCCAGCCCCCCGGTCACCAAATACGCAGCGTCAGAGCGCAGTTCGAGCGGCACACCGCCAGGCGTCGCCGTCCGCCGAACCAGCCGGGGAACGTAGACCGCCTGACCGCGTAGCGCGAGTTGGTCCTCTCTGGCGGCCGAGTCGTGCGGCGTCGCCGAAACCTGGGTGATGAACCGCGACCACTCGTCGGCCGTGCCGGCAGCGAGATCGGCGAGTCCACCCCACACCTGCGGAAGCTCCAGCGCAGCGGCTCGACCGAATCCCCACAGGCAACTCTGATCAGGCGCTACGGCATCCGCGTCGGTGACTCGTTGCGCGCCACGCGTGACCACCCAAATGGGCCTGCGCAGTTCCGCGGCGACCGCGGCGCGGAAGAGCCGCCGAGTTCCGCCAAGGATCCGGTGTTGCATCCGCAACAGTGACCGCATCGACGTCGTGGTCTCGGAGTCGAGGGCCGCGACGTGCACGATGCGCAGCGTCGAATCGTCCACTGCCGCAGCGCGCAACGCGTCTGCGAGTTTCTCCTCGTCCGCATCGGACACCGGCAACCTGAGCACCAGATGCTGCTGCCCACGGGCGGTCAGCGCGTCGACCAGCGGCTGAACGGCCGGCGGATCGTCGCCGACGAGGATCCAGGTCGATTCCTCGGCGGTTTCCGTGCTGGAGCCGGAACCCGCGAGCTTCTCCCAGTGGATCTCGTAGCGGTCGTCCGCGATCGACTGAGTCGTCCGTTGTTGGTTGTGTTGTGCCGCAAGCTTGGTCAGCACATTCAGGGTCTGATTGTCGCCGTTCGCACCGTCGAGCAGGGTCGCGAGTTCCTCGAGCCGGCCGTCCTCGAGAAGCTGGACGGCCTGCGTGCGCGCGGCAGCTTGCGGTTGTTGGTTGGGGGCCTGCTGGTTGTCTCGGAACCAGTACTGGCGGTGCTCGAACGGATAGGTGGGCAGGTCGAGCTTTCGCGCGTGCGGGTGCTGCAAGGCGCCGAATTCGGGCAGGTGGCCCAAGACGTACGCGTCGGCAACGGCTTCGGTGACCTGTCGGTGGTCTGCGGTGTTTCGACGCAGCGATGCGATCGCTCGCGGTGCGGTGGCCGGGTCGGGCCATGCCCGCAGGGCGGCGGCGGTGAGCACCGGTTGTGGCCCGAGCTCGAGCAGTACCTTGCAATTCAGCTCGGCGAGGGTGCGCACGCTCTTGGCGAATTCCACGGGTTGGCGCGCGTGGCGACGCCAATAGGCGCCATCGAGTTTCACGCTCCAGCCCAGCGCGGCGCCGGTGCGGTTGTCGAGCAGAATCCGTTGTGGCGTATTGAAATCGAACCGATCCGCGAACGACTCGAACTCATCGAGGATCGGGTCCAGCAGTGCCGAGTGGAACGCGTGGCTGGTGTCGAGCCAGTCGCACCGGATGTCGTCGGCCGTCAGCGTGGCCACCGCGTGCTCCAGATCCGCGGCGGGGCCCGACAGCACGGTGTTGGCGCCGTTGTACGCGGCCACCGACAGACTCGGGAACTCGTCGGTGAGGCGCTCGACGCGCTCGGCGGCGGTGAACACCGCGACCATCCGACCACCCGCAGGCAATCTGCCGAAGAGGCGACCGCGTTCGGCCATCAGCAGTGCGCCGTCCTCGAGACTGAACACACCAGCGACGCAGGCCGCTGAATACTGGCCGACGCTGTGCCCCAGCACCACGTCTGGCTCGAGGCCCCACGACTGCCACAGCCGAGCCAAGCCGAGCTCCACCGCGAACAAGGCGGGCTGTGCGTAGCTGGTTTGCCGCAGCGTCTCTTCGCTCGCCCCAGCATCGAAAATCACGTCCAGCAACGGCTTTTCGAGCACGTCCGCGACCGCAGCCGCGCAACGGTTCAGCGTCTCGGCGAACACCGGCTCGGTGTCGAACAACTCCCTGGCCATGCCGGTGTACTGGCTGCCTTGACCGGTGAACAGCCACGCCGTCTTCGGGGTGTCACGGGATTCTCCGACGACCAACCCGGGTGCCGGGCGGTCGTCCGCGAGTGCGCCGAGCAGCTCGATGGCCGATTCTCTGGAATTGACCACCAACGCGGCCCGGTGCTCCAGGTGCGCTCGCCCGACCCCGGCGGTGAAGCACACGTCGGCCAAGGTCGCCTCTGGGTGCGCGTCCAACCAGTTGCGGTACTGATCGGCGACCTGTGTCAATGCGGCAGGCGTCCGCGCCGAGAGCGGAAGGATGCCGAACCGTGCGTCCGCGGGCTGCGCGTCCTGGCGTGGTGCCGCTTGGTCGGGAGCCTCTTCGAGGATGACGTGAGCGTTGGTCCCGGCGAACCCGAACGAGCTCACCCCCGCGATACGTGGCCGACCATTGCGCTCCCACGGGATGGCCTCCTTGACCACCTCCACGGCCAGCCGGTCCCAAGGAATGTGCGGCGACGGGTTCTCGAAGTGGAGATGCTTCGGCAAAGTCTCGTGCTCGAGCGACAAGATGACCTTGATGACGCCCGCGATCCCCGCCGCTGCTTCCAGATGCCCGATGTTCGTCTTCGCCGAGCCGATCAACAGCGGCTGACTGGGGTCGCGTCCGACGCCGTACACCGCACCTGCGGCCTGGGCCTCGATCGGGTCGCCAAGCGAGGTGCCGGTGCCGTGTGCCTCCAAGTATCCGACGTCGCTGGGTTCGAGCTCGGCGCGCTTCAGTGCATCCGAGATGACTCGTTGCTGCGCAACGCCATTCGGCACCGTCAAGCCGCCCGATGCACCGTCCTGATTGATCGCGCTGCCGCGGATCACGGCCCGAATCCGGTCGCCGTCGCGGAGCGCGTCCGCTAGCCGCTTGACGACGATGACACCGCAACCCTCGCCACGCACATAGCCGTCTGCTGCCGCGTCGAATGTCTTGCACCGGCCGTCGGGCGCGAGCATCTGCGCATGGGAGAACGTGATCATGGTCGCCGGGGTGAGCAGGACGTTCGCGCCGCCGGCCAGCGCCAGATCGCATTCGCCCAACTGCAGCGCCTGGCAGGCCTGATGGATCGCGACAAGCGACGAGCTGCACGCGGTGTCGACGGCGACGGAGGGACCCTGCAGCCCCAGCCGGTAGCTGATCCGGCCCGCTGCCGCGGCGTTCGACGTCCCGATCGCGAGGTAGGCCTCGATCTCGGAGTAGGTCAGCTCGTCGGACGCCATTCCCAGGTAGTCGTGGGTGGCCAAACCGACGAACACGCCGGTGTTGGTGTTGGCCAAAGCCGATGGCGCAGTGCCCGAATGCTCCACGGCGTGCCACGCCGTCTCCAGCAAGAGTCGATGCTGTGGATCCATCGACCTGACCTCGCGCGCCGACATGCCGAAGAACGGCGCGTCGAACCCCGTCACGTCGTCGACGAAACCCGCGCGCCGGGTCACGACCTTGCCGGGCGCACCAGGTTCCTGGTCGAAGAATTCGTCGACGTCCCAGCGGTCTTTGGGGACCTCCGATACCGCGTCGCGGCCCTCGCGCAGTACGTCCCAGAACTGATCGGCATCCTGGGCACCCGGAAAGCGTGCCGCGTAGCCGACGATGGCAAATCGGGTTGCCGGTTCGGTCGGACGTTCGGCAGAAGCCATGCGGTTGTCCTCCACTATTGCATCGGCGGTCAGTAAATTGACGCTGGCGCAATATCTCTCGCGCCCGAAATGCTAACTTGCCCCCGGACAAGTCACTATTGCATGTTCACCTGTGGCATGCGCGGCGCCGTGGTCCGGGGTGCGACCGGCGCCGGGCGACTGCGGTCGCACAGACAGGTATGTTGTTCCCGCAACAGGGGGACGCTGGTCGTGGAGCCGGCTGTAGTGGGGAGTATTCGGAGAGGATCAAGCTTTGCGCATCGGGAAAGTCACTGTTGGCGCGCTTGACGAGTGGTCGGTGAGTCCGGGCACGGTGACCTCCTGGCATCCAACGGCCGCGGCTCGGGACAAGGCGCGACGGGCGCCTGTCAGTTCGGTACCGATCAGCTACATGCAGGGCCAACACCTCCGCAACTACTCCGAACGGACGGCCGAGGGACTGAACTTCTCCCGGCAGATCATCGCGAGCTGTGACGTGGCAGGCCAGTGCGACGTTTCCGCCATGGATCACGCCGTCAACGCATACCTACGCCGGCACGACACGTTCCGCAGTTGGTTCGAGCAAACCGAAGATGGCGAGTTCATCCGGCATGCCATCGACGATCCGGCTGACATCGAATTCGTGCCGATCGATCACGGCCACCTGACAGTCGACCAAATACACGCTCACGTCGTGGACATACCGAGTCCGTTGGAGTGGGGTTGCTTCACGTTCGGGGTCGTCCAAAACGAGGACTACTTCTCGTTCTTCGCCGCCATGGATCACGTGCACGGGGACGCGACGTTGATCGGCACGACGATGATGGAAGCCAACGGAATGTATTCGGCGTTGAGCGGAGGCGGTCACGCACTCACGCTGCCCGATGCCGGTAGCTTCGACGATTTCTGTGTCCGTGAGCGCGAGTACGCATCGGCGTTGACGGTGGATTCGCCGGGGGTACGCGCGTGGATCGACTTCGCCGAGGAAAACAATGGTGGCTTTCCCGAGTTCCCGCTTCCGCTGGGTAACCCGCTGGAGTCGACCAGCAGTCGCATGACCTCTGAAATCCTGATGGACACGGCGCAGACGGAACGCTTCGAGTCGGCCTGCACGGCGGCCGGCGCGCGCTTCGTCGGCGGTTTGTTCGCGTGTCTCGGCCTGGTGGAGCACGAGTTCGCCGGTGCGCTCACGTATCACGGGCTCACTCCTAGGGATTCCCGCAAGGCCGGCGACAACTTCATGACGCAGGGTTGGTTTACCGGCTTGATTCCGATCACCGTCCCGATAGCGGCAACCTCCTTTAGCGACGCAGCGTGGGCAGCGCAGACTTCTTTCGATTCCGGCCTGGACATGGCGAGAGTGCCGTACTACCGCGTCTTGGAATTGGCGCCGTGGTTGAACTGGCCACAGCCGAACTTTCCGGTGTCGAACTTCTTCCACGGCGGTGCCGCTCCGCTCAACGCCATCCTCGCGGCAGCCGACATGGGCCTTGCCGACAACATCGGGATCTACCCGGACGGCCGGTTCTCCTATCAGTTGACGATCTACATATTCCGGTACGGGGAGGGCACGGTCATGGCGATCATGCATCCCGACAATCCGGTTGCCCTGAAGTCGGTTACCCGCTACATGGAGGCGATGAAGTCGGTGTCGGCGCGCGTCGCCGACAGCGGGCAGTGGGGACGCGTCGCGTAGCTTGGGCTCCAGTGTCGGGCGGCAGGGTGAGGGCATGAGGTTGATATGAGACGGCTAGCCGATCTCGTGGTGCGGTGGCCATGGGCGGTGATTGGGGTATGGGTCGCGATGGCGGTCGCCCTGCCGCTGGCGTTCCCATCGCTGACCGAGATGGCGGAGAAACATCCGCTCGTCATTCTGCCGAGCGATGCACCGTCCAGCATCACCGCCAAGAAGATGTCCGAGGCGTTTCACGAACCGGGCAACGACGACCTCCTGTTGGTCGCGTTCATCAACGAGCGCGGACTGGGGCCCGCCGACGAGGCCGCCTACCGCAAGGTGGTGGACGCGCTACACGACGACGTCACGGACGTCGTGTCCGTGCAGGATTTCGTCAACACACCCCAACTGCGTCAGTTCCTGACGAGTCAGGACAAGACGACCTGGGTGTTGCCGGTGGGCCTCGCGGGTGAGTTGGGCACGCCGCGCGCGTTCGACTCCTTCAACCGGGTGGCCGACGTCATCCGCCACAACATCCCCGAGAACGACGCCGCAGGGCTGACCATCCACCTCACCGGACCCGCGGCCACCGTCTCCGACCTCACCGTCGCGGGTGAGCGGGATCGCCTGCCGATCGAGCTCGCGATCGCCGTCCTGGTGCTCGCCGTGCTGCTACTGGTCTACCGCAGCGCGGTCACGATGCTGCTGCCGTTGGTGACGATCGGGTCGTCGCTGGTGATCGCGCAAGCGGTGGTGGCGGGCTACTCCGAGCTGACCGGTGCTGGGGTCTCGAATCAGTCCGTCGTGTTCCTCAGCGCCATCCTGGCCGGCGCCGGAACGGATTACGCGGTGTTCCTCATCAGCCGCTATCACGACTATCTGCGGTCCGGAGCGGACTTCGATCAGGCGGTCAGGAAGGCGATGAGCTCGATCGGCAAGGTGATCACCGCATCCGCCACGACGGTGGGCATCACCTTCCTGCTCTTGAGCTTCGCCAAGATGGGCGTCTTCAAGACGGTCGGAGTGTCGTCGGCGATCGGGATCGGTGTCGCTTACCTCGCCGGGGTGACCCTGCTGCCTGCGATCCTCGTGCTCGCCGGGCCGCGCGGTTGGGTCAAGCCGCGGCGCGAACTGACGGCCCGGTTCTGGCGGCGGTCCGGCATCCGCATCGTGCGCAGGCCGGTGCCACACCTGGTGGCCAGCCTGCTCGTGCTCGGACTGCTGGCCAGCTGCGCGATCTTCGCCCACTACAACTACGACGACCGCAAGGCCGTGGCGGCGTCGGCGCCGAGTTCCGTCGGATACGCCGCGCTCGAACGCCACTTCCCGCTCAGCCAGTCCATCCCCGAGTACATCCTCGTCCAGTCACCCCGCGACCTGCGCACCCCGCAAGCCCTCGCAGACCTGGAGCAGATGGCTGCCCGCGTCGCCCAATTGCCGAACGTCGCCCTCGTCAGCGGTATCACCCGACCCCTTGGCGACGTGCCGCCGGAGTTCAGGGCCACCTATCAGGCCGGCCTGGTGGGTACCCGGCTGGCCGGCGGCTCCGCCCAGATCGACCAGCGCACCAGCGACCTCAATCGACTCGCATCCGGGGCCAACACCCTGGCTGACAGCCTTGGTGACGTGCGCGCGCAGATCAACAAGGTCACCCCCAGCATCCAGAGTCTGATCGATTCGTCGGCCTCGCTGAGAACCCAAGCCGGCGGCGACAAGCTGGTGCGCGACGTCGACAACGCCGCGAAGCTCGTCGACAGCATCAACGCGCTCGGCAATGAACTGGGCATCAACTTCACCGCCGCCAGGAACATGTTCGCCTGGATCGGCCCGGTCCTGACCGCGCTCCAGGGCAACCCGGTCTGCGACGCCGATTCCTCCTGCAGCAACACCCGCAGCCAGTTCGAGCAGCTGCTCGCTGCGCGCAACAGTGCGAGCCTCGACCAGATCAACGACATTGCGCACCAGCTTCAGGGTTTCGACGACAGGCAGAGCCTCAACGCGACGGTGAAGAAGCTGAATGGCGCGCTGACGGGTGTCGTCAAAGCCATTCAGGCCATGGGGCTCGACAAACCCGGCGGCCCTCAGGCGGGCCTGACCCAGCTACGGCAGGGTGCCGACAAGCTGGCCGGCGGGAGCCAGCAAGTGGCCGGCGGAGTGGATGACCTCGTCCAGCAGATCAAGGTGATTTCCTCCGGACTCGACGAGGCATCGGCGTTTCTGTTGACGATGAGGAGCAACGCGGCGGAACCGTCCCAGGCGGGGTTCAACATCCCGGCCGAAGTGCTGAAGCTGGCGGACTTCCAGAAGGCCGCCAAGGCATTCATCTCGCCGGATGGTCACTCCGCGCGGTATCTGCTGCAAACCAAACTCGACCCGTTCAGCGCCGAGGCGATGGATCAGGTCAACGAGATCAGCGACACCGCCAAGAGCGCCCAACCGAACACCGCGCTGTCCGATGCCACCATCTCGATGGGCGGGTTCCCCGCCGCGCTGCGGGACACGCGCGACTACTACCAGCACGACATCCGCTTCATCATCGCCGCGACCCTCATCGTCGTGCTGCTGACGCTGATGGTGCTGCTGAGGGCGATCATCGCACCGCTGTATCTCGTCGGTTCCGTTGTGGTTTCGTACTTCGCGGCAATCGGTGTCGGGGTGTTGACGTTCCAGTTCCTCCTCGGCCAGCAATTGCATTGGAGCGTGCCGCCTTTGGCGTTCGTGGTGCTGGTCGCGGTGGGCGCCGACTACAACATGCTCTTCGTGTCGCGCTTGCGCGACGAGTTACCGCACAGTGTGCGTTACGGCATCATCCGCACCCTGAGTTCGACGGGTGGCGTCATCACCGCCGCGGGGCTGATCTTCGCCGCGTCGATGGGCGGCTTGCTCTTCTCCAGCATCGGAATCGTGATCCAGGGCGGTTTCGTGATCGGCGTGGGAATTCTGCTGGACACCTTCGTGGTACGCACCATCACGGTGCCTGCCGTCGCGGCGTTGGTGGGGCGGGCGAACTGGTGGCCGTCGCGGGTGGGCGCACGGCGGCCGGCGTCGAAGGCCCTGCCACCGCCCGAACCGGCCGCGCAGTCGAGTTAGCGCGGGTATGTCATGTATGTGAAACTAGAGCAGCCGAGCGGTCAGGAGTAAGGATGAGCAGACTCCTCGCGGGACTCACGGTATTTGCCTGTGTCACAGGATGTTTCGGCATCCCGAGTGCGACCGCAGATGACCCGCCGCCCCCCGGTCCGCCGATCCCTGGGTTATCGGCCGACGGGCGCCCGACCGCCGCGCCGACGTCGTCCGACCACACCGCGTATGCGCTCGGTGGCGCTCACGTGCTCGGTATTCCCTATGACGAGTACATCCGCATGACCGGCGAGAACTGGTTCCCGGGGATGACGCGGCAAAACGTCTGGTATCCGGCGGGACAGGTTCAAGGCCACGTGCTGGAACGTCTGTTTCCTGGCATCGGCCCGGTGGGGGAGCGCATCTTGCCCGGGTTGGGGCTCGATGGCCCAAGCATCGGTGAGTCGGTCGACGTCGGAGAGCCGCAACTCGAATCAGCCATCCGCAACGGCGGCCCCGGAACCGCGATGGGGCTGTCCGAGGGCGCGCTGGTGCTCGACGCCGTCAAGGCGAGCCTGGCGAATGACCCGACCGCTCCGCCGCCTGATCAACTGAGCTTCGCCACGTTCGGTGACCCCGTGGCGAAGACCCCGTTCGGGGAGAGCTTCCTGACGCAGATGTTCCCCGTCGGGAGCGTCGTGCCCGCGATGGACTACCGGGTGCCCGCTCCGGTGGAGAGTCAGTACCACACCGACCAGTTCGTCTCCGCCTACGACAGCATCGCCGACTTTCCCGACCGGCCGGACAACCTGTTCGCGCTCGCCAACTCGATCGCCGGCCTGGCTACCGGTCACACCGCGATTGCGTTCACCAACCCGAGCAATGTTCCGCCGCAGAACATCCGGACGACGGTCAACTCCAGGGGCGGGACGACGACGACGTATCTCGTTCCCGAGCAACACCTTCCGCTGGTGCTGCCCTTCAAATATCTGGGGGTTCCGGAGGACACGCTGAACAAGCTCGACGCGATCCTGCTGCCTCGGGTGAACGCGGGCTATTCGCGAAACGACGATCCGGCGACCGCTCCGGTTCAGGTTGACCCGGTACGCGGCTTCGACCCCGCGGAGGTCACCGCTCCGGCCTCGGAGGCGACGTTCGGCGGCGGCGCCGACCCGATGTCGCAACTCCTCAACGGTGCCGCGGCCGTGCTGTCGCAGGCGCACGGTCCCGGCTGACGGACGCGACGTGACACCTCCCCCCCAGTCGACCATTCTGTCGATGCTGCACGGACGGGCCAGCCTGCGCCCCGCCGACGTGGCATTCACCTTCACCGACTACGACCACAGCCCGGTGGGCGTCGCCGAGAGCCTCACGTGGGCGCAATTGTCCCGCCGAACGCTCAACCTGGCCCGCGAGCTCAGCCTCCATGCGTCGGTCGGAGACCGAGCGGTGGTCCTTGCTCCGCAAGGCCTCGACTACGTGCTGGCGTTCCTGGGAGCCATGCAGGCAGGGCTGATCGCGGTGCCGCTCCCGCTGCCGCACCGCGGCTCGAGCCACGAACGGGTGGGCGCGGTCTTCGCCGACACGTCGCCATCGGTGGTGCTCACCACCTCCGCGGTGGCCGGAGACGTCGGTGACTACGTCGATCAGGCGCGGCTGGACAGCGTGCCCAAGATCGTTGAAATCGATTCGTTGAATCTGGACGGCGAGCTAGCCCCAACCGCCGAGCCGGCCGAGGTGCCCAGCATCGCGTACTTGCAGTACAGCTCGGGTTCCACCCGGCTGCCGACCGGGGTCATGATCTCGCATCGCAACCTCCAGGTGAACTTCGAGCAATTGATGCGCGGCTTCTTCGCGGACTCCGGCGGCGTCATCGCGCCACCGGAGACGATCGTGTCGTGGCTGCCCTTCTACCACGACATGGGTTTGGTGCTGGGTATCTGCGCGCCGATCCTTGGCGGCTTTCGCGCCGAGTTGACCAGTCCGACGGCGTTCTTGGAAAGGCCGGCCAGGTGGGTGCGGGCGCTGGCCCAGAATTCTCGCTCGTTCTCCGCGGCGCCCAACTTCGCCTTCGACCTGGCCGCCCGCAAGACCACCGACGGTGACCTCGCCGGGCTCGACCTCGGCGGGGTGCTCGGCATCATCAGCGGCGCCGAACGGGTCGAGTTGGCCACCGTGCGCCGCTTCGTTGATCGGTTCGCGCACTTCAACTTTCGCGATCACATGATGCGTCCGTCGTATGGCTTGGCCGAGGCAACCGTCTTCGTGGCGGCCGGCACCTGGAGCGAATCGTCGGAGGCCGTCCATTTCGACGGTGACGAACTGTCCGCGGGCCGCGCTGCGCGGTGTGCGGCCGGAGCCGGCTCGGCGCTGGTGCGATACACGGTGCCGAAGGCGCCGGCGGTGCGGATCGTCGACGTCGACACGAACCGGGAATGCGCGCAGGACGTCGTCGGCGAGATCTGGGTGCATGGCGACAACGTCGCGGCAGGCTACTGGGGCAGGCCACCGGAGGCGCAGCAGTGCTTCGGCGCAACGCTGGCGGACCCTTCGCCGGGTACGGCTGACGGACCATGGCTGCGAACCGGCGACCTGGGCTTCATCTCCGACGGTGAGCTGTTCATCGTCGGACGCATCAAGGACTTGCTCATCATTCGCGGGCGCAATCACTACCCCGAGGACATCGAGGCGACGGTTCAAGAGATCACCGGCGGTCGGGTCGCGGCGATTTCGGTGCCGGTGAACAGCACCGAGAAGCTGGTCACCGTCATCGAGGTCAAGAAGCGAGGAGAGTCCACGGTCGAGGTGATGCAGTGGCTCAGCGGGGTCAAGAGCGACGTCACCTCCGCGATATCCAATGCGCACGGCTTGAACGTCGGAGACCTCGTGCTGGTACCGCCAGGGTCGATCCCCACCACGACGAGCGGCAAGATTCGGCGCGCCGCCTGCGTCGAGCAGTACCGCCAGGACCTCTTCACCCGGTTGGACGCCTAGCCCCGCCAGCGGGCGCACCCGGACGTGGCCGCCGCACACGGTTACGTGTGAAGATGAAAGCGCCATGAGTAGCACCGACCTCAGCCCGACCTCGCTCCGCGAAGCATTCGGCCACTTCCCGACCGGCGTCATCGCCATCGCCGCGGAGGTCGACGGTGTCCGCGTCGGCCTCGCCGCCAGCACGTTCGTGCCGGTATCCCTGGACCCGCCGCTGGTGTCCTTCTGCGTGCAGAACACCTCGACGACGTGGCCGAAGCTCAAGGAGCTACCGTTCCTCGGGATCAGCGTGCTCGGCGAGGCCCACGACTTCGCCGCGAAGACCCTCGCGGCAAAGACCGGCGACCGCTTCGCGGGCCTGGAGACGACGTCGACCGACCGTGGAGCGGTGTTCATCCACGGCACCAGCGTGTGGCTGGAGAGCGCCATCGAGCAGCTGGTGCTCGCTGGTGATCACACCATCGTGGTGCTCAGGGTGCACGACATCACCGTGCACGACGACATCGCGCCCATCGTGTTCCATCGCAGCACGTTCCGCCGGCTGGACGGCTAGCACGCGGCAGCTGCCCGCTACGGCCGTGCCGCAAGCTCCGCTCGGTAGCCCGCAACGCGTTGTTCGAGCTCGGCCGCGTCGTCGGGCCGACCCTCCTTGCGGGCCAGCTCGGCACGCGCGGTGAGTTCACGAATGGCGGTGCGAATGTCGTTGACGCTGTGCGTCTCTCCATTGCTCATCAAAGCTGCCTTTCGTCGTTGATTGGCTGCCAACGAAAGGCTACCCGCGTTCAGCGGGCCCGACACCTGCTACTTCTTCTTGAACAGCACCTTGCCGAGCCACACGACCGGGTCGTACTTGCGGTCGGCCACGCGTTCCTTCATCGGAATCAGCGCGTTGTCGGTGATCTTGATGTGCTCGGGGCAGACCTCGGTGCAGCACTTGGTGATGTTGCAGAGGCCAAGCCCGAACTCGTCCTGCGCCATGTCCTGTCGATCCACGACGTCGAGCGGATGCATGTCGAGCTCGGCGATGCGCATGTGGAACCGCGGCCCGGCGAAGTTCTCCTTGTTCTCCTCGTGGTCACGCACCACGTGGCAGACGTTCTGGCACAGGAAGCACTCGATGCACTTGCGGAATTCCTGGCTGCGTTCAACGTCCTCCTGCTGCATCCGGTAGTCGCCCGGCTGCAGATCCTTCGGCGGGGTGAACGACGGGATCTGACGCGCCTTCTCGTAGTTGAAGGACACATCGGTGACGAGGTCGCGCATGACGGGAAAGGTGCGCAGCGGTGTCACCGTCACGGTCTCGTTCTCATCGAACGTCGACATGCGGGTCATGCACATCAGCCGCGGGCGGCCGTTGACCTCCGCCGAGCACGATCCGCACTTGCCTGCCTTGCAGTTCCACCGCACGGCGAGGTCGGGGGTCTGAGTGGCCTGCAGTCGGTGGATGATGTCGAGCACCACCTCGCCGTCGTTGACCTCGACGGTGTAGTCCTTGAGTTCGCCGCCGTCGTCGTCGCCCCGCCAGACCCGTAGGTTCGCGTTGTAGGCAGCCATTTCAGCCCTTCCGTTCGGGGTGCTCGGCCAGTTCGGCGTCGGTGTAGTACTTCTCGAGTTCGGAGAGCTCGAAGACCTCGAGCAGGTCCGGCCGCATCGGGACCTGCGGCTCGGGGACGACGGTTACGCCTGGGACCATTGCTTCGGCGGTGGCGACGTCGGTGGTCTTGCAGACCAGCAGCGTGTTGCGCCAGTTGGCGTCCATCGCCGGATAGTCGTCGCGGGTGTGTCCGCCACGGCTCTCGGTGCGCTGCAGTGCAGCCTTGGCCACGCACTCGCTGACGAGCAGCATGTTGCGCATGTCGATCGCCAGGTGCCAGCCCGGGTTGTAGACGCGCCCACCCTCGACGGCGACGTTCTGCAAGCGGCCCCTGAGCTCGTCGAGCTTGACCAGCGCCTCTTCGATCTCGTCTTTCTTGCGGATGATGCCGACCAGGTCGTTCATCGACTGCTGGAGTTCGGCATGCAGCGTGTACGGGTTCTCGGGGTGCTCGTGTGCGTCGTAGGGCGCCAACGCCATCTTGGTGGCCTCGTCGACGGCGTCTTGCGGCGGCTTCGGCCGCTCGGCCAGCGCCGCGACGTAGTCGGCCGCCCCCATGCCGGCGCGCCTGCCGAACACCAAGAGGTCCGATAGCGAGTTGCCGCCCAGCCGGTTGGAGCCGTGCATGCCGCCGGAGCACTCACCGGCCGCGAACAGTCCGGGCGTCGCAGCGCCGCCGGTATCGGGATCGACCTCGATGCCACCCATCACGTAGTGACAGGTCGGGCCGACCTCCATCTCGTCCTTGGTGATGTCGACCTCGGCGAGCTCGATGAACTGGTGATACATCGAGGGCAGCCTGCGCTTGATCTCCTCGGTGGGCATGCGCGAGGCGATGTCGAGGTAAACCCCGCCGTGCGGCGTGCCGCGGCCTGCCTTCACCTCCGCGACGATGGCGCGGGCGACCTCGTCGCGGGGCAGCAGATCAGGCGTGCGGCGGGCGGAGTCGTTGTCCTTGAGCCACTGGTCGGCCTCTTCTTCGGTTTCGGCGTACTGCCCCTTGAACACCGGGGGGATGTAGTCGAACATGAACCGCTTGCCCTCGGAGTTCTTCAGCACTCCGCCGTCGCCGCGGACGCCCTCGGTGACGAGGATGCCCTTGACCGACAACGGCCAGACCATGCCGGTCGGGTGGAACTGGATGAACTCCATGTTGATCAGGTTGGAACCCGCGCGCAGCGCAAGGGCGTGACCGTCGCCGGTGTACTCCCACGAGTTGGACGACACCTTGAACGACTTGCCGATGCCGCCCGTCGCAAGAACCACTGCGGGGGCGTCGAACAAGATGAAGCTGCCGGTCTCGCGCCAGTAGCCGAAGGCACCCGCGATCCGGTCGCCGTCTTTGATGAGATCCGTGATCGAACACTCGTGGAAGATCTTGATCCGGTGCTCGTAGTCGCCGGTCTCCTTGAAATCGTCCTGCTGCAGCGAGACGATCTTCTGCTGCAGCGTGCGGATGATCTCCAGCCCGGTGCGGTCGCCGACGTGGGCGAGCCGCGGGTAGGTATGCCCGCCGAAGTTACGCTGGCTGATCTTGCCGTCCTTGGTGCGGTCGAACAGCGCGCCGTAGGTCTCCAACTCCCAGACCCGGTCGGGCGCCTCCTGCGCATGCAGTTCGGCCATCCTCCAGTTGTTGAGGAACTTGCCGCCGCGCATGGTGTCACCGAAGTGCACCTGCCAGGAGTCCTTGGTGTTGACGTTGCGCATCGCCGCCGCGCAGCCGCCCTCGGCCATCACCGTGTGTGCCTTGCCGAACAGCGATTTGGTCACCACGGCCACGCGCAGGCCGCGCTCACGGGCCTCGATTACCGCGCGCAGTCCTGCCCCGCCGGCACCGATCACGACGACGTCGTACTCGTGCCGTTCGAGTTCAGCCATTTAGTATCCTCGCTAGTTCGTTAATTCTCTTGTTAGCCAACGAATCTCAGGTCCCAGTTGGGATTGATCGCGATCAGCATGATGTAGAAGTCGGTCAGCATCAGCGTGCCGAGCGTGACCCACGCGTACAGCTTGTGCCGAGTGTTCAACTTGCTGATCTGCGTCCACATCCAGTACCGCACAGGGTGTTTGGAGAAGTGCTTGAGCCGTCCGCCGGCGATGTGACGGCAGGAGTGGCACGAAAGCGTGTAGACCCAGAGCATGACGACGTTGACGACCAGGATTACGTTGCCGAGGCCGAAGCCGAATCCGCCGGGGCCCTCGTCAGAGTGGAACGCGACGATCGCGTCGTAGGTGTTGATCACCGAGATGATGCCGGCGATGTAGAAGAAGTACCGGTGCGTGTTCTGGATGATCAGCGGAAGCCGGGTCTCGCCGGTGTACTTCGCGTGCGGCTCGGCCACCGCGCATGCGGTCGGAGACTGCCACACCGAGCGGTAGTAGGCGCCGCGGTAGTAGTAGCAGGTCAACCGGAACAGCAGCAGGAACGGAAGCGACGCCGCTGCGAACGGTAGCCACCACACGTCGGGCAGGATTTGCGGCCAGAAGTGGCTGGCCTCCGGCGTGCAGCCCTTGCTGATGCACGGCGAGTAGAACGGCGTCAGGTAGTGGTACTGCTCGACGTAGTACCACTTCTGCATGAACGCCCGCCCGGTCGCATAGATCACGAACGCGGCAAAACCGAGATCGGTGACTATCGGCGACTTCCACCACGCGTCGGTGCGCAGTGTCCGCTGCGAGATCTGCGCTCGCGTCGGTGAGAAGACGCCTGTGCCAGGGCGGTTGGCGGCGGGTGCGCTCACGGAGTTCCTCGATTTCGGTCGTTGGCCAAGCCTGGTGGACGTTAGCGAAGCGCCCAGCGGCGCACGAAGTCAGCGGACCCTAACTTCACGTGGTCATGCTTGTCCGTTCTTCGCGCAAGCGCTCATCACCGCGCCCCGCCGAGCCCCTCGTCGTCCACGTCTGCCCAGAAGTCGCTGGCGTATTGCGTATCTGGGATGGCGACCTTCTCGCCGACGTGATGGTGCTGGCTCACCCCGCGGGTGAGTTCCAGTTCCTCCGCGTCGATGTCGAGCCGGTCGATGTCGTTCATGATTCGCTCGGTGTCGTTGACGATTCGGCGCATGGCCGGGGTGTCGCCGTAACGTGAGGACAGCGACGATACGCAGCGTCGCAGGCCGCCGATCAGCTCGTGTAGCTGGGCGAGTTCGGTGGTAGTGGACAAGAAGTCGACCTCCTTGGGCTGAAGGGTGTCACGGATCACGGTACGACAATTGATGCTAGCCACATCACCGGTTCAGAGTGAGACAGGTCACGTACGAGAGTGGAGGTTGAGGAGTGTCCGATCAGGTTTTGCAGGCGCGCGCCGCGGCGCTGCTGGCACTGCACGTTCCAGGGAATCCGGTGATCCTGCCGACGGTGTGGGACGCGTGGTCCGCCAAGCTGGCCGTCGACGCCGGCTTTGCTGCCCTCACCGTGGGTAGCCACCCAGTTGCCGATTCGGTCGGCAAGCCCGACGGCGAGGGGATGTCGTTCGACGACCTCACCACCCGCGTCGCCCAGATCACCTCTGCCGTGGACGTCCCGATCTCGGTCGACGCCGAATCGGGCTACGGCGAGGACCCAAAGCGGCTGATCGACGGCCTGCTTGCCGCGGGGGCCGTCGGGCTCAACGTCGAGGACACCGTGCACAAGGAGGGCGGCCGCATCCGCACCGACGACGAGCACGCCGCCCTGGTGGGTGAACTGCGCAAGGCCGCCGACGCGGCAGGGGTGCACGTCGTCATCAATGCCCGTACCGATCTGTTCCTGCGCCAGATCGGCGACGAGGCCGACCGGTTCGACCGTGCGGTGACCAAGCTCAAGCTCGCCGCCGAGGCGGGTGCGGACTGCCTCTACCCCGTCGGCAGGCACGACCCGGATACGTTGCGCAGGCTGGCGGACGAATTGCCGCTACCGATCAACGCCATCGCGCTTCCGGATCTGGACGATCCCGCGTCGTTCGGCCCGCTCGGAGTCGGCCGGATCAGCTTCGGTCCGTTCCTCCAGCGCGCGCTGTCCGCCCGCGCCGAGGAGCTGCTGGCCCGCTGGCGTTAGTCCGTTTGCCGGACGTTCGACAGCCTGGCTTACCATCCGCGTCGTGACGCACGACGACGAGCAGGTGGGCGGCGAGAATTGGCACGACAGCCAGGCCGCCGTGGTGGCTGGCGGGCTCGCCGCGCTCGTCCTGTTGGGCTTGCTTGGCTACGGAGTCATGCGAGTCTCGCGCGACTCGATGGATCGGCCACATCAGGTCGTCTATCCGAGCACGTCGGTGGCCACCACACCCTCGTCGGGGCTCAAGACTCCGACATCGACGAGTTACCCCGTGCCCAGCGTGCAGACCAGCCAGGAGACCGGGCCCCCGGTCACGGGACCGCCGACGGAGTCGCCGTCGGACAGTCCGGACGGTCCCGGCGATTCGGACGGCACTCAAGACACCCCGACCACGATCTACAACCCGTACACCACCACGACGACCGCGAATGCCGGGCACATCTAGGTGCTCACAGGCGGCGGACCCGGGACGTGAGCACAGCGTGACGGGCCCTTCACACGAGGCGACATTGCCGCAACGTCGAGTCCATAGCGTGGCCTCATGCATCATCCGAAGCGCGTGGTCGTCGTTGGGCACGGCATGGTCGGACACCGGTTCGTCGAGGCGCTGCGCTCACGCGACGCCGACGGCGACTGGGGTGTCATCGTCATCGCCGAGGAACCCGACGCCGCCTACGACCGGGTGGGGTTGACGGGCTACACCGAACACTGGGACCGCGCCAAGCTGGCGCTGCCGGGCAACGACTACGACGGAGACGACCGCGTCGAGGTCGTGCTGCGTGACCGCGTGACCCGCATCGATCGGGCGGCCAAGTTCGTGACGACGGCGCTGGGCCGTCGCGTTCCCTATGACACGTTGGTGTTGGCGACGGGTTCGTCCGCGTTCGTACCGCCGGTGCCGGGACACGACCTGCCGGGGTGTCACGTCTACCGCACGTTGGGTGACCTCGACGCGATCCGGGCCGACGTCGCGCGCGCGACGGCCGCGGGGGTCACCGGCGGCGTCGTCATCGGCGGTGGGTTGCTCGGGCTCGAAGCGGCGAACGCGTTGCGGGGCTTTGGGTTACAGGCCCACGTCGTCGAGCGCGCGCCGCGGCTGATGAATCAGCAGCTCGACGAGGCAGGCGGTGCCCTACTGGCGCGGATGGTCTCCGAGTTGGGCATCTCGGTGCACGTCGACGTCGGAACCGACGCCATCGAGCGGGTCGGCCCGGACGCGCTGAGGGTGCTGCTCAGCGACGGCACGCTCGTGGACGCGGGTGTAGTGATCTTCGCGGCGGGCATCCGGCCGCGCGACGAGTTGGCCCGCAAGGCCGGCCTCGCCGTTGGCGAGCGCGGCGGGGTGCTCACCGACTTGACCTGTCTCACCAACGATTCCGACGTCTACGCCATCGGCGAGGTCGCGGCGATCGACGGTCGCTGCTACGGCCTCGTCGGCCCGGGATACACCAGCGCCGAGGTGGTGGCGGACCGACTGCTCGGCGGCGCGGCGGAGTTCGGCGACGCCGACATGTCGACCAAGCTGAAGCTGCTCGGCATCGACGTCGCCAGCTTTGGTGACGCCATGGGCGCCACCGCCGACTGCCTCGAGGTGGTGGTCAACGACGCCGTCAACCAGACCTACGCCAAACTGGTGCTCTCCGACGACGCCAAGACCCTGCTCGGCGGCATTCTGGTCGGCGACGCGTCGGCGTACGGCGCGCTGCGCCCCATGGTCGGCGAACAGCTCCCCGGCGACCCACTCGCAATCATCGCGCCCGCTGGATCCGGTTCCGGCGGAGCGCAACTCGGCGTCGGTGCGCTACCGGCGGCGGCTCAGATTTGTTCCTGCAACAACGTCACCAAGGGGGATCTCACCGACGCGATCGCTCGTGGCTGCGCAGACGTGCCCGCCTTGAAGGGTTGTACCAAGGCGGGCACGTCGTGCGGCTCGTGTGTGCCACTGCTCAAGCAGCTGCTCGAGGCCGAGGGCGTCGAGCAGAGCAAGGCGTTGTGCGAGCACTTCTCGCAGTCGCGCGCCGAACTGTTCGAGGTCATCACGGCCACCTCCATCCGCACGTTCTCCGGGCTGATCGAACGTTTCGGCACCGGAAGTGGTTGCGACATCTGCAAACCCGTGGTCGCGTCCATCCTGGCGTCGACGAGTTCGGACCACATCCTCGACGGCGAGCAGGCCTCGCTGCAGGACAGCAATGACCACTTCCTGGCCAACATCCAGAAGAACGGCAGCTACTCGGTGGTGCCGCGGTCGCCGGGCGGTGAGATCACCCCCGAGCAGCTGATCCTGATCGGCGAGATCGCCCGCGACTTCGACCTGTACACCAAGATCACCGGCGGTCAGCGCATCGACATGTTCGGCGCACGGGTGGACCAACTTCCGGAGATCTGGCGTCGCCTCGTCGACGGCGGCATGGAGTCGGGCCACGCCTACGGCAAGGCGCTCCGCACGGTCAAGAGCTGCGTCGGCAGCACGTGGTGCCGCTACGGCCAACAGGATTCGGTGAACATGGCCGTCGAGATCGAGAAGCGCTACCGGGGCCTGCGCGCACCGCACAAGATCAAGATGGCAGTTTCGGGGTGTGCCCGTGAATGCGCGGAAGCGCAGAGCAAGGACGTCGGTGTCATCGCCACCGAACAGGGCTGGAATCTCTACGTGTGCGGCAACGGCGGGATGTCGCCCCGGCACGCGCAACTGCTGGCCGGCGACCTCGATGACGAGACGCTGGTGCGCTACATCGACCGGTTCCTGATGTTCTACATCCGTACCGCGGACCGTTTGCAGCGCACGGCGCCCTGGCTGGAGGCGATGGACGGTGGCCTGGACCACCTCCGTGACGTGGTCTGCAACGACTCGTTGGGGCTCGCCGCCGAATTCGAGGAGGCCATCGAACGCCACGTCGCCGGCTACGCGTGCGAATGGAAGGGCGTGCTGGACGATCCGAACAAGCTGTCGCGGTTCGTGTCGTTCGTCAACGCTCCAGACGTCGCCGATCCGACGGTGGTGTTCACCGAAAGCTCCGGGCGCAAGGTGCCGGCGGACGTGAGCAGCGATGTACCGATGGGCATGCCCAAGTTCCGACCCATGCAGGAGACAACCACGTGACACTTGTCGACGATCTCGAAACCCTTGACGTCCAGGATGATTCGGGGTGGGTCACGGCATGCGCGTACGAACTGCTGGTCCCATGCCGCGGCGTCGGCGTGCTGATGCCCGACGGGACGCAGGTGGCGCTGTTCCGGCTCGATGACGGCTCGCTGCAGGCGATCGGCAACGTCGACCCCTTCTCTGGTGCGGCGGTCATGTCGCGGGGCATCGTCGGTGACCGCGCCGGGCGCGCGTGCGTGCAGTCGCCGATCAAGAAGCAGGCGTTCGCGTTCGACGACGGCACCTGCCTCGACGATGGCGCTGTTTCGGTGCCCGTCTTCGGTACTCGGGTGACCGCGGACGGCGACGTGCAGGTCTGCGCGGCTTAGACGTAGGAGCGCCGGATCACGACGGGCGCAGGTGCTCGATTGTGAGGTGGTGTTGCTCGGTCAGCCGCTGGGCGATCAACGACCGGTGGCAAGCCTCTGCGTCGCGCTCGACACAAAGCAGCGCTGCGGTCCCAGTGCTCGGCAGCGCCGACACGATCGGCACGAGGTCGGCGGGGTCGAGGATTTCGGTGGTGTAGCGGCGGGCGTACTCGTCAGCGAGTTCGCGGCGGGAGCGCTTGCCGACCCCTTGGCGGTCGTCCTCGGCGTACTGGAGGTGGCGTAGCTCGGTGGTTGGCGCGAGCTCGGGGTGGTGCTCGTAGACGATCCGAGCCTGGGCGAGGGCCGCCTGCAGCCGAAGTGAATTCGCCCAGGCGTACTCGGGTCCGCGGACACCTCGGCGCTGGCGGACGTCGAGCAACAGCCGGACGTCCGCGTGGCGCAGGCGTTCGAGGAAGGACCTGGCGTCGAAGTCGTAGACGCCAACAGTCACCATCCTGAGCGTCACGCGACGGCGGTCCCCTCGAGCTCGACCAACAGAACTGGGATCGCTAGCCGTGTTACCCCGAGCATCGTGGTGGTCGGTGCCACCCTGGCGGCGCCCAACCGCGACGCCAGTACGCCGTAGTGCTGGAAGAGCAGATCGACGTCGGTGGTGTAGACGTTCAGTCGGACGAGGTTGGCCAAGGACATGCCGGCCTCGCCGAGAATGGCCTCGAGGTTGTCGAGGCTAAGTGCCAACTGCGCCGCCATGTCACCGACGTGCTCGGGCTGGCCGCCGCCGTTCATCGCGGTCTGTCCGGAGCAGTACAGGGTCCGGGTGTGCCCGGAGACGAGCTCTGCCTGGTTGTAACCCATCTCGACCGACCACTTCCATGGGTTGACGACTGTTCGTTCCAATGCCACATCAGCTCCGCTTGTCATGCTGGTCAGCCTCTCAGCCGATACACGACACCTTGTGTCATGTATTTCTGACATAGTTTTCGCATGCGCGCCGACCGGCTGGTCTCGCTGGTGCTGCTGCTGCGTCAGCACGGTCGACTGTCCGCGACTGCACTCGCCGGAGAACTCGAGGTATCCACCCGCACGGTGCTGCGCGACATCGCGGCACTGTCCACAGCGGGCGTCCCGGTCTACGCCGAACGCGGCCGCAACGGCGGGTTCGCGTTGTTGCCTGGTTTCCGGACTGAGCTCACCGGACTGAACCACGACGAAGCGCTCGCCCTGCTGATTGCCGGATCACGGCCGGGCGCAAGGGCATTCGGTCTCGGTTCGGCGCTCGCGTCGGCCATGCTCAAGGTGGTCGACGCGCTACCCGAGAGCTATCGGGATGCCGCGGCCGGAGCGGTCGAGCGATTGCTCATCGAACCGGAGCGCGACCTGCTCTCGCGCCGATTGGTCACTGAGGAGGTGCCCGACGCGATCGTAGCCGAGGTGCGGCGCGCGGTGCTCGCCGGACACAAGCTACGCATCCACTACGCGGCCGTGGACCAGCCCCCGAAGTGGCGCACGG
>Ga0070668_100000230_pt1 | contig 36364 bp, 33 predicted proteins | sample KBSS43metaG_FD_64661 | JGI IMG/M metagenome (GOLD analysis project Ga0070668, IMG submission 64661) | Switchgrass rhizosphere microbial communities from Kellogg Biological Station, Michigan, USA - KBS S4-3 metaG | ecosystem: Host-associated > Plants > Roots > Rhizosphere > Soil ...
ACCGGCCGCGGCGGCCCGGGTTACCAGTTCGCCGACGAGTTCCACCCCGAACTGGTCTTCGACAAGCCGTACCTGCTGGCGATGGCCAACGCCGGGCCGGGCACCAACGGCTCACAGTTCTTCATCACCGTCGGCAAGACGCCGCACCTGAACCGCAAGCACACCATCTTCGGTGAGGTCGTCGACGCCGACTCGCAGAAGGTCGTCGACGCCATTGCGACCACGCCGACGGGACCGGGCGACCGCCCGACCGAGCCGGTCGTGATCGAGTCGGTCACGATCTCCTAGCACCGCCCGTTCTGCGCGAGCGCGCGCAGAGTCGGGAAGTTTCGCGGCGTGTCGGGGACAAACACGCGCGCTCGCGCCAAAGGGTGGGGTGGGTGTCAGTTGGTCTGACGACCCGCGTAACCCGCATCGGTCAGTGCGTCCAGCACGTCGAGCGGGTCGGTACCCAGATCCCATCGCGTGAACACGAGTAGCCGGTCGTCCACCGTGTCGATTTCGAGCAACCGCACCTTGCGTGCGAGCCGCCGAAATTCGGTGATGCGAATGCTCGCGATGTCGGCCTGCGTCAGCAGCTGCGTACTGAACCATCCGCGTACCTGAAGACCGGCGGAGGTAATTGCCAGCTTTGGACGTGCGCGCCAAGACATGGTTGCAAACACGAACAACCCGACGGCGGCAATGCCCAAAAGTATTCGACCGGGTGCGTCTGTGACGGCGATCACAGCCGCCGTAGCCATGGTTATGGAGATTGCTGCGTAAGCCACGATACCGAAGGTTCTGGGGCTCCACTGTGTTTGCTGCATCGGTCTTGAGCGCCGTCTACGCGTGCCAGATGGGGTTATCCACAGGTGCTATCCCCAATGGGGATGAATCACAACGATGTGATTGGGTGACGAGCAGGTTGCGGAACGGGAAACGCGTCGGATCGAGTTTGAATTCATCTCGACCGTCAGTTGGGTCATCGCCACCGCATGGTGAGCAACAGGCCAGTAATCATGAAGGCAAACGCGATCGCGTAGTTCCACTGCGCCAGATCGGCCATCCAGGACAGGAAGCTGGGAGCGTCCACAGGATTCGTGGCGGCCAATTGGTACACGAGCAGCCACAGCAGGCCGAGCAGCATCAAGCCGATGAACAGCACCACGAACCACGTCGCCGACGGCCCCGCCTTGACCTTGACCGGCGTCCGGCTCACCGGGTTGATGGTGAAGTCGTTCTTCTTGCGAACCTTGGACTTGGGCATGGGTACCTTCGCGGCCGGTCGGCGCGCCTCCGACACCGGTGCGAGGACCGGCAGCTCAGTGCGACGATGATGCAGATGCAACGAACAGCCTAACCCAGCGAACCGCCTGACTCCGAAACCGTGAGGCCCCGGAAGGAGACGTCGATGCCGAGCCTCCGCCCGCAGCGCTCCGTGTGGCGCTTCGGCGTCCCGGCGGTCTGTCTGTGTGCCGGACTGCTGCTCGGCACCACCCACGCCGTCTCTGGCGGCGACGAGATCCGGCGCAGCGATGCGCCTCGGCTGGTCGATCTGGTTCGGGACGCGCAGCGCTCCGTCGACCGGCTTTCGGGCCAGCGCGACACCCTCGTCGCGGAGCTCGACACGCACCACGGGGGCTCGCCCGCCACTTCCGCCGCCCTCAGCGTGATCACGGAGCGCGCCGACGCCTTGGCCATCGACGCCGGGCTCGACCCGATGCGCGGGCCAGGTCTGGTGGTGTCACTCAACGACGCCCAACGCGACGCGGAGGGCCGCTTCCCCCGCGACGCCGCCCCGGACGACCTCGTCGTGCACCAGCAGGACGTCCAGGCGGTGCTGAACGCGTTGTGGAGTGCGGGCGCCGAGGGCGTCCAGATGCAGGATCAGCGCATCATCGCCACGTCGGCGCCGCGTTGTGTCGGCAACACCCTGCTGCTCAACGGCCGCACCTACAGTCCGCCGTACGTCATCACCGCGATCGGTGACGTGACGGCGATGCAGGCGGCATTGGCGGCGGCGCCGTTGGTGACGCTCTACAAGCAGTACGTGGTGCGCTTCGGGCTTGGCTACACCGAGCAGCCGAAGGCTCAGGTCGACCTGGTGGGGCATCCCGCGCCGCTGCGGTTGCGCTTCGCCAAGCCCTCGGGTCCGTTGGGCTACTGAGCCACGTAGCCTGATCTGATGCGGGTTCTGGTCGTCGACAACTACGACAGCTTCGTGTTCAACCTGGTCCAGTACCTGGGCCAGCTCGGCGTGAACGCGGAAGTCTGGCGCAACGACGACGCACGCCTCGCGACGGCATCCGACGTGGACGCGGTGGCGGCGCAGTTCGACGGGATCCTGTTGAGCCCCGGTCCCGGCACTCCGGAGCGAGCGGGCGCATCCATCCCGCTGGTGCGCGCCTGCGCCGCGAGCTCCACTCCCCTGCTCGGAGTCTGCCTCGGGCACCAGGCGATAGGCGTGGCGTTCGGAGGTACCGTCGACCGCGCTCCCGAGCTGCTGCACGGCAAGACGAGCAGCGTGCATCACACGAATCGTGGTGTGCTGAAAGGTCTTCCGGACCCGTTCACGGCTACGCGGTACCACTCGCTGACCATCCTGCCGGAGACGATGCCGGCGGAGCTCGAGGTCACCGCGCGTACCGAAGGCGGCGTGATCATGGGGGTGCAGCACACGGAGCTGCCGATCCACGGGGTGCAGTTCCACCCCGAGTCGATACTCACCGAGGGCGGCCACCGCATGCTGGCCAATTGGCTCGGCTTCTGCGGAGCCGCGCCGGCCGAACAGCTGGTGAGCCTGCTCGAACGCGAGGTCGCCGATACGGTGGCGGCGGCTACTGCGCGAAGCTCAGCGTGATGGTGCCGTCGGTCCTGATCGGGGTACCGGGCGAGGGATCCTGAGTCACCACCGCGTTGGTGGGCTGGCCGCTGTTTTGCGCGTTGGGCAGCTTGACGAAGTTGGAGCCGAGGTTCTGCCAGCCCAGTGACTGCAACAGCGGATACGCAGCATCCCAGAATTGGCCGCGTAGATCCGGCATCGTGAACTGGTTGCCGCGCGACACCTGCACCTGAATCGGAGTATCGACCGCCACGGGGCCGTCGGTCGTCGATGGCACCGTGCCCACTACCTGACCCTGCGTGTTCCTCGGCCCATCGACCTGCACCACGATGGGCGGCGCGAGGAAGCCATTCGCCGCCAAGTACTTCTGGGCGTCATCGGGGGTCAAGCCCTTCACCTCGGGGACCTGCTTGCTGCCGGGGCCGCTCCCCACCACGACCGTGATGACGTTGGTGATCGCCGTGGTGGAGTTGGCCGGCGGGTTGGTCTCGATCACCTTGCCCTTCATCTCGGGAGAGGACGGCGACGTAGCTTGCTTGACCTTCTCGAAGCCCGCGTCCTTGAGCTTTTCCTCGGCCTCCGCGGGGCTGAAGCTCCTTACGTCGGGGACCACTTCTTGCTTGGGCCCCGACGACACCGTGATGGTGATCTCGTCGCCGGCCGCCACCGACGAGTTGGCCGCAGGATCGGTGCTGATGACGAGACCGGGGGCAATCTCCGAACTGGACTCCTCGCGGGTGGTGATCTTGAACCCGCGATTCTGCAGCGCCGCGATCGCGTCGTCCTGGGTCTGGTTCGCGACGTCGGGCACCTGTTGGTCGCGCGGATTGGCGCCGATGGTGTTTATCCCCACGGCCACGACGACGGTAAGGATGGCCAGGATCGCAACGCCGATGAGCCAACGCCCGACCGATGCGCGGCGGTCCGGCTCGTCGCTCGGAGGGCGGTGCGTCGCGATGTGCTCGGTGGGCGCCGCGCGGCCGCGCGGCGTCGGCGCCATGAACGACGTGCGCTCGGCCTCCGTGAGCACCTTCGGTGCGTCAGGCGCCTCGCCGCTGTGCACGCGGATCAGGTCGGTGCGCATGTCGGCGGCGGTCTGGTAGCGGTTCTCCGGGTTCTTCGCCAGGGCCTTGAGTACCACGGCGTCGAGCTCGGGTGAGATGCCGCCATGCCGCGACGACGGCGCGACGGGATCTTCGCGGACGTGTTGGTATGCCACCGCGACCGGTGAATCGCCCACGAAAGGCGGCTCGCCAGTGAGGATTTCGTACAACACGCAGCCCAGTGAGTAGACGTCGGACCGGGCATCGACCGTCTCGCCGCGGGCCTGTTCCGGCGAGAGGTACTGCGCGGTGCCGATGACGGCCGCGGTCTGGGTGACGCTGTTGCCGGCATCGGCGAGTGCCTTGGCGATGCCGAAGTCCATCACCTTCACCGCGCCGCCCTTGCTGATCATGATGTTGGCGGGCTTGACGTCGCGGTGAATGGTGCCGTGCTGGTGGGAGAAGTTCAGTGCCTGGCAGGCGTCGGCGATGACCTCGATGGCCCGGCGCGGATCCATGGGCCCGTCGGTGTGCACGATGTCGCGCAGCGTGACGCCGTCGACGTACTCCATGACGATGTAGGGCAGCGGCCCGGTAGCCGTCTCGGCCTCGCCGGTGTCGTACACGGCGACGATCGCCGGGTGGTTCAGCGCGGCGGCGTTCTGCGCCTCCCGGCGGAACCGCAAGTAGAAGCTCGGGTCGCGGGCCAGGTCTGCGCGCAGCACCTTGACGGCGACGTCTCGGTGCAGCCTCACGTCGCGCGCGAGGTGAACCTCGGACATGCCGCCAAACCCAAGGATCTCACCGAGTTCATAGCGGTCGGACAGGTGTTGAGGGGTGGTCATGGAGAGTTCTGTTCCAGGGCCGGCAGTGCGCCGGGCGTCGGGGGCGGTTCGCTCGCCGGCGGTGACGGCGAGGGCAGCACCGTCGTGCTGGTGACGGTCGGCTGTTGTTTCTGCTTGTCGCGCTCGTCCTGGGCATTGAGCAGGATCATGATCGTGATGATCAGCGCGAGCGCGCCGAGCACGCCCGCCGCCCAGAGCAGGGCGCGCTGACCCTGCGAGAACGTGCGACGTGGTGCCGGGGGTGGAGTGCGGTGGGTGCCGCCCACCGGACGCGGCCGGGACTGTGGGACGGGCGGGCGGGGTGCGTAGTTCGCGGCCGGGCGCTGCACCGTCGACGGGATCGCGGCAGGCGTGGCCCGTCCGCCGATGGTCGGCGCCTGGTTGGGCCGCGGCGGCCGACGCCCGGAACGCACCGCGGCCACCGCGTCGGCGAACGCGCCACCGGTCCGGTATCGGAGCCCGGGCTCCTTCTGAAGTGCGATCTCGATGAGCTCACGCACGTTCGGGGGCACGTTGCCCGGCAGCGCTGGTGGCTGCTCCTTGATGTGCTTCATCGCAACGGTCAGCGCGCCGTCGCCGGTGAACGGACGTCGACCCGAAACAGATTCGTAGCCAACGACTCCCAGCGAGTACACGTCGCTGGCCGCGGTGGCGTCGCGGCCAAGCGCCTGCTCGGGGGCGATGTACTGGGCGGTGCCCATCACCATGCCCGTCTGCGTCATGGGTGCCGCGTCGAGGGCGGCGTTGATGGCCTTGGCGATGCCGAAGTCGGTGAGCTTCACCTGGCCCGTCGGGGTGATCAGGATGTTGCCGGGCTTCACGTCGCGGTGCACCAACCCCGCGTTGTGGGCGACCTGCAGCGCCCGGCCCGTCTGCTCGAGCATGTCAAGGGCGTGCCGCAGCGACAGACTGCCGGTGCGCTTGAGCACGGTATTCAGCGGCTCGCCGTTGATCATCTCCATCACCAGGTACGCGGTGGGGGCCTCGCCGTCGAGTTCGGTCTCCCCGTAGTCGTAGATGCTGGCGATGCCGGGATGGTTGAGCTGCGCAACCGTGCGCGCCTCGGCGCGGAACCGCGCGATGAACTCCGGGTCGGTCGAGAACTCGGCCTTGAGCACCTTGATCGCTACCTGACGGCCGAGCAGGGTGTCGAGACCCTCCCAGACCTGACCCATTCCGCCCGTGGCGATGTGTCGTTGCAGCCGGTAGCGGTCGGACAGCGTCACTCCGACGCGCGTGCTCATGATCCCTCCCGCAGCGCCGCGGCGATAGTGGCCCGTCCGATCGGCGCGGCCAGCGCGCCGCCGGTGGCGGACAATCGGTCGCCCCCATTCTCCACTAGGACCGCGACGGCCACCTTGGGTGCCTTGGCTGGGGCGAATGCGATGTACCACGCATGGGGCGGGGTGTTGCGCGGATCGGTGCCGTGTTCGGCCGTTCCCGTCTTGGATGCGATCTGGACGCCGGAGATGGCTCCCTTCTGCTGCGTCACCGCCTCCGCGTCAATCATCAGACCCGTAAGTGTAGTTGCGACCTGCGAAGACACCGCACGGCGGAGCTCGTGCGGGTTGGTCGTGCTGATGTTGGCGAGGTCGGGCCCCTTGAGGTCCTCGACGAGGTACGGCTGCATCGTCACACCGCCGTTGGCGATGGTCGCCGCGATCAACGCGTTCTGCAGCGGCGTGAGCGCCACGTCCTTCTGGCCGATGCTCGACATCCCGAGAGCGGCGCCGTCGTCGATGGGCCCGACGGTCGACTCGGCCACCTGCAGCGGCGTCGGGGGCACCGGGCTGTCGAGTCCGAACGCCTGCGCGGTGCTGCGCAGGGCGTCGGCGCCGGTGTCGATGCCGAGCTCGACGAACGCGGTGTTGCAGGACTTCGCGAACGCGTCGTGCAGCGTCGTGGTCGGGCCGTTACCGCACGACGACCCGCCGTAGTTCTCGAGCGTCGCCGTGCTGTCCGGCAGGACCACCCGCGCGGCCGCGGTGACCGGGGTACTCGGGGTGGCCCCGGCCTGCAGGGCCGCGGCGGTGGTGATGACCTTGAACGTGGAGCCCGGCGGGTAGGTCTCGGAGATGGCGCGGTTGACCAGTGGCGAGTTGGGGTCGTCCCGCAGTTGTTGCCACGCCGCCGACTGCGTCGAACCATCATGGGAAGCAAGCAGATTGGGGTCGAACGACGGCGACGACACCATCGCGAGGATCTTGCCGGTCGACGGTTCCAGCGCCACGACGGCACCCTTGCACGGACCGTTGCAGCCCGTCTGCATCGCATCCCAGGCCGCCTGCTGCACCGCAGGCTTGATGGTGGTGGCCACGTTGCCGCCGCGGGGGTCGCGCCCGGTGAAGAAGTCCGCCAGCCTGCGCCCGAACAGCCGCTCGTCGGAGCCGTTGAGGATCGAGTCCTCGGCGCGCTCCAGCCCGGTGCTCGAATACTGCAGCGAGTAGAAGCCGGTCACCGGGGCGAACACCTCGGGGTTCTGGTACACCCGCAGAAACCGGAAGTGGCCGTTGGTCGACGTCGAGTACGCGAGCAGCTGACCGCCTGCGGTGATCTGCCCGCGTTGCCGCGAGTACTCATCGAGCAGGACGCGCTGATTGCGCGGATCCGACCGCAGTCCGTCTGCGGTGAAGACCTGAGTGAGCGTGGCGTTGGCGAGCAGCAGCACGATCAGGGCCATGATCGTGACGGCGATGCGACGCAGTGAGGTGTTCATACCTGCTGGATCACCTCCGTGCTCGCGCTGGCGATCGGGGTGGCGTTGACGGGCTTGGTGGTGATCGGACGCCGAGCGGCGTGCGAGATGTGCAGCAGGATCGCCAACAACACGTAGTTGGCGAGCAACGACGATCCGCCGTAGGACATCCACGGAGTGGTCAGCCCGGTCAGCGGGATGAGCTTCGTGACTCCGCCGACGACGATGAACAACTGGATCGCCAAGGTCGAGGCGAGCCCAGCGGCCAGTAGCTTGCCGAAGCTGTCGCGGACGGCGATGGCGGTGCGCAGTCCCCGGATGATGACGATCGTGTAGAGCATGAGCACGCCTGCGAAGCCGACGAGGCCGAGCTCCTCACCGATCGCGGCGATGATGAAGTCGGTGGACGCCGCGGGCACCGTGCCGGGCTGGCCGTTGCCGAGGCCCGTGCCGAAGATGCCACCGGTGGCGAAGCTGAACAGTGACTGCACCATCTGGTAGCCGGCGCCGTCGGGATCGGCGAATGGGTCGAGCCAGTTCTGCACGCGGGTCTGCACGTGGCCGAAGACTTGGTACGCCGCAACGCTTCCCACGGCGAACAGCGTCAACCCGATGAACACCCAGCTCAGCCGGTCGGTCGCCACGTAGACCAGCACCAGGAACGACGCATACAGCAGCAGTGACGTCCCGAGGTCCTTCTCGAACACCATGACGCCGACGGACGCGATCCATGCGACGAGCAACGGCGCGAGGTCGCGCGGCCGGGGCAGGTTCAGTCCCAACACGTGCTTGCCCGCGCTGGTGAACAGGCTGCGCTTGGTCACCAGCACCGAGGCGAAGAAGATCAGCAGAAGAATCTTCGAGACCTCTGCGGGCTGAATCGAGAAGCCGGGCAAGCGAATCCAGATCTTCGCGCCGTACGATTCGGAGATCGAGCTGGGCAGTACCGCCGGGATGACGAGAAGTATCAGGCCCGTCAGCCCGCACACGTAGCCGTACCTGGCCAGTACGCGGTGGTCCTTGAGGAACACGATGACGAGCGAGAACACCACCACCCCAACCAGCGTCCACAGCGTCTGCTGGTTGGCGTTGGGTCCGCCCTCGGCACCTGCCGCGATGGGGCCTGCGGCGAGGTCCAGCCGGTGAATCATTACCAACCCCAAGCCATTCAGCAGCGCAACGACCGGCAGCAACAGTGGGTCGGCGTACGGTGCGAAGCGACGTACCGCGAGGTGCGCGCCGCCGAACAGAGCGAGGTAGGCGAGCGTGTACTGCGCCAGGTCCCAGCTGAGGCCCTGCTCCTGGTTGGCCTCGACGATGAGCAACGCAACCGTGGTGATCACCGCGGCGAACGCGAGCAGGAACAGTTCGGCGTTGCGGCGGTTGGGCAGTGGCGGTGCAACGGCAACCGCGGCTTGCGGTTGCGTGCTCATGACGCCGCCCGGCAGTTGGTGCCCGGCTCCTGCGGTGGTGGAGACAACGCCGTCCCGGTGGGGGCCGGCGGGGTGGTCGGTGACGGGGCCGGCGGTGCGGGTGAGGTGACCGTCGTGGGCACCTCGGGGTTGGCGGATTCCGTTGGCTCGCCGGAGGGTTCGGGCGTCGGGGCGGGTGGCGGCGGCGGCGGCGGTGTCGTCGTGGTGGTCGTGGCGCGTGCGGGTGGCAGGCAGACGGGCAACAGGGACGTGCGGCCCAGCTCGCGGAGCTGGGCCATCGCGTCATCCACGCTGCCCGCCGGCAGGCCCGCCTTCACTTGCGCCCGTTCCGATTCCCGGAGGTCGGCGACCTCGAGGCGTTGGCAGTCACCGCGTTGGTCGTCGACGCCGATGATCCGTAGCTCGTTGCGCGTGTCGAGGCAGCCAAGTCGGAACGGCTGTTGCAGTGGCATGCCGAGGAAGCTGCCCTGAACGCCGCGCATGATGTAGACGGCTCCGTCGTACTCGGCGACGTAGTAGTTGCTCCGGACGACGAGGCTGCCCACCCCGAGCCCGACGATCACCAGCAGCGCGAGCAACAGTGCCACGAAGAAGATCCTGCGGCGCGAACGCGGTTTGCGTTCGGGCGGTGGGGGTTCGGTGGCTGGACGCTTGGTGGGCTCGGCGCGACGTGGGTTGAACGCCGACGCGCGTCCGGCGGCCGTGTTTGGGGGCGGGGCGTCGGCGTCCCCGGACACGGCACCCGCGAGGATCGGTTGGGTCTGGCCCATCCCGTAGTCGACCACGTCGGCCACCACCACGGTGACGTTGTCCGGCCCGCCGCCACGCAACGCCAATTCGATGAGCCTGTCGGCACTTTCGGCGACGTCAGGAATCTGAAGCGCGTCCAGGATGGTTTCGTGGCTGACGGGATCGGATAGTCCGTCCGAGCAGAGCAGGTAGCGGTCGCCGACGCGGGCCTCGCGCATGATCAGCGTCGGCTCGACCTCGTGGCCGGTCAGCGCGCGCATGATCAGCGACCGCTGCGGATGGCTGTGCGCTTCCTCGGCGGTGATGCGGCCCTCGTCGACCAGCGTCTGGACGAACGTATCGTCCTTGGTGATCTGGGCGAGCTCACCGTCGCGGAGCAGGTAGCCGCGCGAGTCGCCGATGTGAACCAGCCCAAGTCTGTTGCCCGCGAACAAGATCGCGGTAAGCGTGGTACCCATGCCCTCGAGCTCGGGATCCGCTTCGACGTGGGCGGCGATCGCGGAGTTGCCTTGGTGCACGGCGGAGTTGAGCTCGCTGAGCAGGTCGCCGCCGGGCTCGTCGTCATCGAGGTGGGCGAGCGCGGCGATCACCAATTGCGAGGCCACCTCACCCGCGGCGTGGCCACCCATGCCGTCGGCCAGTGCGAGCAACCGCGCGCCGGCGTACACCGAGTCCTCATTGTTGGCTCGGACCAGGCCGCGGTCGCTGCGCGCCGCGTAACGGAGAGCAAGAGTCACGGGCGCAGCTCGATTACTGTTTTGCCGATTCGCACCGGCGTTCCCATCGGAACCCTTACCGCCGTCGTCACCTTCGCCCTGTCAAGGTATGTACCGTTGGTCGATCCTAGGTCCTCGACGTACCATTCGGACCCCCGAGGCGACAGCCGGGCGTGCCGTGTTGAGGCGTAGTCGTCGGTGAGTACCAGTGTCGAGTCGTCGGCGCGGCCGATGAGTACCTGCTGGGTACCCAGTGTGATGCGCGTACCGGTCAACGCGCCTTCGGTGACGATCAACTGGCGTGCCACCCCACGGCGTTGCCGGTTAGGCAGCAGGGTGCCACGCAAGGCCAGCCCGCGGCGCATCATCACCGTGCCGGTGGGGGCGTAGATGTCAGTGCGCAGAATCCGCAGTACTGACCAGATGAACAGCCACAGCAGCAAGAGGAATCCGACGCGCGTCAGTTGCAGTACTAACCCCTGCATCCGACGTCCTCTCCGCCACCGTCCCATTGTCTGCAGAATCCCCGCCCGCCGTCATGCGGACCGGCCACCTTCGGCAACGTCACGATACTTGGGCGAACAACGGGATGAGTGCGAAGCGAACAGCCTCGCGCAGCATCCCAACGACGGTTATCGGCCCGTGTACTCAGTGCACCCGGACGATGATCTCGGAGTGACCGAGCCGGATCACGTCACCGTCGGCCAGCTGCCATTCCTGGACCGGCGCATTGTTGACGGTGGTGCCGTTCGTCGAGTTGAGATCGGATAGCAACGCCATCTGGCCGTCCCAGCGGATCTCGAGGTGCCGCCGGGAGACGCCGGTGTCCGGCAGCCGGAACTGAGCGTCCTGCCCGCGTCCGATCACGTTCGCGCCCTCGCGCAACTGGTAGGTGCGGCCGCTGCCGTCGTCGAGCTGCAACGTCACCGTCGCGCCCGCGGCGCCGTAACCCTGGCCGTATCCCGCGGGTGCGGCCGGCGCCTGCTGGCCATAGTCATAGCCGGCTGGCGGCGCGCCGTAGCCCGCGTCCCCGTATCCCGGGGCCTGCGGTGCGGCGGGTTCGGCGTAGCGCCCGTAGTCGGGCTGGGCGTAGTCCTGGCGACCGTAGGCCTGGCCGTAGCCGCCCTGCTCGGGATAGCCACCCTGGTCCGGGTACCCGCCCTGCTCGGGGTATCCGCCGGCGGGGGCCGGGTAGCCGCCCTGCTCGGGATAGCCGCCCTGCTCGGGGTACGCCGGACGCGGCGGCTCCGCGGGGCGCCCGTACTCGTCGTGACGCACGGGAGCGGCGGGCTGACGGCCGTAGTCGTAGTCCGCGCCGGGGGCGCCGTATCCGGGTGGCGGTGCGGCCGGGGCCGGTGGGGCTGCTGGGGCTGCGCCGTATCCGGCCGGTGCCTGCCGGTAGCCCTGGTCTGGGTAGCCACCCTGGTCCGGGTAGCCGCCGTGTTCGGGATAGCCGCCTTGCTCCGGGTAGCCGCCCTGCTCTGGGTAACCCGGTTGGCGCGGTGGGTAGCCGGGGGCGGGAGCGCCCTGCGGTGGGTAGCCGCCCTGCTCGGGGTAGCCGCCCTGGTCGTACCCGGCGGGCGGGCGCGGGGGGTAGCCGGGGGCCGGCGCGCCCTGCGGCGGGTAGCCGCCCTGCTCGGGCGGATAAGGGGCACCGCGCTCATCGGCCGGGCGACCGTAGTCGTAGGGCTCTTCGCCAGGTTGCCCTTGGCCCTGGCTTCCGCGGTAGCTCGGGTTGTCGCTCATCGGTACTCCTGGTTCTGCGGTGTCCGTGCGGTCTCGGTGTGCCGGGGCGGGTTCGCTCGCGGACGAATCTGGGTCGACCGCCCCACGTGTGCGGAACTGGCCGGTGTGTAAGTTCGATGACGCTTCGAATCTGACGACCACCTCACCATACGTTTGCCACCCTTGGTCACGGATGTATCCCTCCAGGTATCTGGCAAAAGTGGTCGACGTCAGGGCACGATCGGCGCTCACCTTCTGATAGTCGGTTGCACTGAGGGTAATGATGTAGGCGTTGGGTGCCAAAATACGGCCGCCGCCGACTTCACGCGCTCCGGCCTCGGCCTCGCGCTGCAACATGGCCTCGACTTCTTGGGGAACGATCGAACCGCCGAACACGCGCGCGAAGGCATCACCAACCGTGGACTCGAGCTTGCGCTCGAACCGGTTGACAAGACCCATGTCACCGCCCGCCTCGCCGTTCGTCGTTGGATCCGCATCCGCGGCGGGCCGACGCGCGTGTCGCGCCGGATCGCCCCAGTACGCATGGTATCGGCCCAGCCCAGGGCATTGGGAACAACAGCGGGCCAAGAGAACACTGAGAATCGGATCGCGGCAGGTCAGCGTGGAATCTCGCAGTCTGGCGGGCGTACCGTGCGGTTTGGGGAACGGACGCCGGTGCTGATAGCCTTGCCCGGTTGTTGGGGCGAGTGGCGGAATGGCAGACGCGCTGGCTTCAGGTGCCAGTGTCCTTCGGGACGTGGGGGTTCAAGTCCCCCTTCGCCCACCAATCAGCGGCTCTGAGTCGCACCAAGGGCCACGAATTCGATTGAGTTCGTGGCCTTTGTGTTTTTGGCGTCAGGCGCGGTGCAGCGAGATGGTGGTGAGGCAGTGTTCCTTTTCCCGAATCCCGAATCCGAGTGACCCCCAGTCGTACGACGTCGACCACACGGCGGTCTCGTACAGGGAGTGGCCGGTCGGCGCCGACGTAAGTTCGGCGGCGGGATAGTGGTCGCGCACCATGTCCTTGGTGATGCACGGCGCGGGTGCGACCTCGACGTAGGCGAACGACCATGTCCCGTCGATGACGGCGATGGCCGAGGACGTCACCTGAAGCGACGGACTGAACTCGACCGGTCCGCCGTTGAGCCGCACCGGGCTCTGTTCATCGGGAGTCAGCGGGGTGCCGAGCAGGCTCTCGAACGTGTCGGCGGTCAATGGAACGAGTTCGACGAGTCGATCGGCAAGCTGCCAAACATCCTGGGGCGCTTGAGGACTAGCCACTGCACTTCCTTCCGTTTGGTCTGAGCAACCGACGCTGAGTAGGAGAACGGCGAGCGCACCCGCCATGAGCTTGTTCACTTGTAGTCCCGCCCGTAGTACTCGCGGTAGTTTGTGGAGGGATCCGTCGACGGGGTCAGTGTGCCGTAGACCTGCCCGATCTGGCGGATTGCATTCTGGTATGCCTCTGGGGTCGAGCCCGCCTGCACGTACGCGTCGTAAATGCGCTCGTATCCGTCGTCGTTGGGCGCCGCCGGAACGATGTCTGCACCGCCGGCCGCCAAGATCTCCCGCTCGATCTTGATGGTGTTCATGGTTGCGGCGCCCTCGCCGTCGAGCTGGGAATCGACGTACGCCTCCTTCGAACTGCGGTCGATGGGCGGGCTGTGCAGTGCGTGGCCCAATTCATGTGACAAGGCGTTGACTCGTTGAAAGGGACCATTTTTCGCAAGTTCCGGATCGATGTTGATTCGTTTCTGGTCGGAGTTCGTGTAGGTACCTTCACCGGGGTTGGACGTGAACGTCCAACCTTGTGCTCGGGCCTGCTCCCATTCGTCGAGCAGCGTCGGAGACAACCGTGCGATGCGCCACTCCTCTTCGCTCAGCACGCCGTCGAACGGGCGGACGGGCTTGCCGGGCACCGTCTTGTCGTCGCCACCCGCCTTCTGGACATCAGGCGCGGGGTTGACGGGTTCGCCAGTCACAGGCCGGTCGAGCGCACGGTACTCGTCGCCGATGGCATCGATCCTTCGGGCGATGCTGGCTAGGTCGCTGTTGGAGCGCTGGACCGTGTCGGCGATCTCGCGCAGCCCCTTCTGCACGATGGGCATGAGCATGCGCTGACCCTGGGCGGTTGGTGGCATGGTGGCGGCAGCGTCGCGTACCCAGGCCCGTGTGGCGTCGAGGTCGGCGCGACCGCCGTTCACGACCGCGGCCGAGCGCGACAATTCGCCGGCCAACCGCCTGTCCAGTTGGGCCAGATTGCCCATGACCCGGCCGTGGGCATCGTTGGCTGCCGCATACGAATCGGCGGCTGAGCCCGTCCACTGGGTGCTGGGGCGTGCCGACGCCACTGTGTCCTGCAGATTCTCCAGCCGCTGTCCGCTTTCCTGGAATGCCGCGCCTTGGTTCGGGGTGCCCTGGCCGAATGTCGCTCGCGCTTGAGACCAGGTCGCGTCGAAGCCGTCGAGCAGTCCCACGTGGCGCTCCTCCCCGTGCTCATCCGCTAGTCAAAAGCGTAAGCCCGCCGCCGGCCCTTCACGGGCGGCTAAACGTGAGCAAGCGGCCCGCCACCCGGGCGGGCAGCGGGCCGTCACCTGCTGGACTAGCCAGCCATGAACTGCTCATAAGCCGACGACAGCGCCGGCGGCAGCACCGTCACGTTGCACGCCCGCTGCGTGTCACCGAGTGGTGCGAGAATGCTGCGGAGTTCGGCGTACTCCTGCGGGTTGGCCGTGAAGTAGCCACGCAAACTGGCCTCCGCTTGCGGCCGCGGCTGGCCGTACGCGGCCGTGACGACCTGGTTGGCACCGGGGTGGGCGGTCAGGTAGTCCCGGGCCGAGCCCGTCACGGTGCTGACGGTGCCAGAGACTCCGGCGGCACTGCAGTCGGGGGCGGCCGATGCCGCTGGTGCCATGGCCGTTGCGGCCACTCCCCCGAGCAGAATGCCCGCGGAGATTCCGGCGATGTTCCGGCGCGCGTTCGTACGATTGCATTTCATGGTGGATTCCTTCATTCGCGAATTGGTCGCTTGGACTCCCCGTCCCGAAATCCACGGTAGCGCCGGTGCGGGGTGCCGAATTCGGCCGTCGCCCTTGACCAACGCGCCGCTGCGGGCGTTACACCCAGATCGCCCCGATTCGATGAGCAACCGCACAATTACGCTGCGAGATCGTGAAATCCCTCAGAGTTGGGCGCGCATTCTTAGGTGATCGTGATGTCGACCGTGACCGAATCGTTGTGTGGCGTCAGAACAATTGGAGCGCGGAATCGCTCAGCCCGGCCGACCGCACCGCGATGCCCGCCGCGGTGTCGAAGGATTCGTCGTGCACCCATTCGGGGTCAACCCCGAGCGCCCGGACGTCGCCCCCTGCGGCGGTGCGCAGCGTGTACGCCGTCGGCACGCCAGGGCTGTAGTAGAGGATCGCGCCCTGCGGCGGCGCGGCGTGCTGCAGGTTCGCAAAATAGCCGAGCAGCTTGTAGATCTCCTCGGTGGGCGCACTCGAACGGCGCCGAAGCTTCGGGTCGAACAGGGCGACGCCGCGGTCGCCGGGCCGCTCGGAGATCACCGCGAGGTCGGGAAAGCCCATCAGCGGATCCGAGCCGGGGTCGTAGCGCCAGCGCACTCCCTCCGGGGTCAGCGTGTGCAGCGACGGCTGGAAGTGCAGCCGCACCTCCGTCTCGCCCACCGTCCACGTGTAGATCGGAACCCGAGTCCGCTCGGCCAGGCTGGCGGGCCGGCCGTCCGGGGCTCCGATGCGCCGAGTGATCGCATCGGCGAGCATCACCAAACACCAGATCTCGAAGAGCTTGGTGTCGAAGCGAGGGTCGTAGAAACTCCAGTCCCGCTCCCCCAGTTCGGCCACCGCACCGCCGTCCAGGCTGGCCCGAATCCATTCCGCGAGTAGGCGATACGCCTCGGGTTGCGCGATGTGTCCGGCGTCGAGGCGCTGCTCCACCTTGTCGACGAGCACGCGCACGGCCGAGCGACGCCACACCTCCACCGCTTGCGGCAGCGTGCGGGACAAGAGCGGGACGCCGAGCAGGTGGGTCAGCACGTCGAGCAGCCGACGGAGCTCGCGGAACTCGGGTGAACCGACGGGAAGCAGCGTCGCGGGGGTGCGCTCGAGATCGCGCTTGATCCAGCTCACGGCGTACGAGGCGAGCACGTTCTCGGGCGTGGCGGTGGCACGTTCGACGTGGCGGATCGGGTAGCGGCGCGGCACGTCGATGCGCCCGCGCTGCCTGCTGTACCTGGCCAGATCGAGCCGACCCTGAATGGTCCCAACCGATTCCGCGGCGACGTGGGTGTAGCGGAACGTCGGCCTGGCGATGATTCGGGCGACGACGTCGACCAGCCTGCCCGCCGCCGCCAGCGAGGCACGCAACCTGGCGGCTGCCACGAAGTCGTCGAGTTCCAAGTCGTCGTTGGCGCTGTCCAGCGCGGCACTGACCTCGAGATTCCACGTCGGCGCACCCGCGAAGTAGGTGACCAGCAGCGGCAGCGCAGTGTTGATCGCCGCTCGTCGGCCGCCGGCCGTGAACTGGCCGCCTGGTGGGTCCGGTTCGTCGGGCATCAGTACCCAGTGGCCGAAGCGGCTCGCAGCTGCCGCAGCGTCAGCGTGGACGTCGGCAGCGACGCCGTCTTCAGCCATGCCTCGATGGCCGCCAGTTGGGCGCTGCTCAGATTGCCTGCTTGCGGAATGACCCGGTCGGCGAGCGCGAGGTCGAGTGCACCCAACACGGCCCGCTCGTCCCGCGGTGAGCCCGGAAGCCGAAGCACCAACTGCCGGTACACGTCGGTGACTTGCGCGCTGCCGAGCGGCCAACCCGCCTGACCGGTCACGTCGTTGTCGTAGCGCAGGGTGGTCAGCATGTCGCGCAGCACTGCGGTCGCCGAGGCGATGGCCGGGCTGCCCACGAACTCGGCGCGGTCGAAGCCGGGCCCGCCATAGGTGTTGGCGTACCAGTCGGCCGCGGTGACCCTGGCCTGTTCGAGCTCGTCGTCCAGCCGCCCGGCGTCTGGGACTCCGACGTGGATGAACTGGAAGCGTCGGCTCAAGCCTTGGGACAGCGTGTAGACGTAGTTCGAGTCGACGGTGTTCATCGTCGCGATGATCCGGAAGCGCTTGGGAATCCACACGTACGCGCCACCGCGGTGCTCGTCGCCGAACCACAGCGGCAGCCGGTTGTCGTCTCCTCCCCCGCCGAGCACCGTGTAGAGCGGTCCGATCGCCTTGTCGATCTCGGCTCGGTTGAACTCGTCGATGATGAGCCAGTGCGCCTGACACTGCTCTGGCTCGTCGGGATCTAATTGCCGGGCAACGACACCCGCGCACTCGAGCGCCGCGCGAGGCACGTGCCCCAGCCACGGCTCGAGCGTCTCGATACCACCCTTGGACGTGGGGTGCAGCCCGCCGATGACGTCGTAGGTGCTCCAGTCGGCCGTTGCCGTCTCGAGTCGGGCCGAGGCGTTGAACGCCTCGGCGAGCACGTAGGCGAGCGTCGTCTTCCCGGTGCCCGGCGGACCCTGAAGGATGAGGTGGCCACCCAACAGCGCGATGACGCACCGCTCCAACAGGGTGTCGGCGTCGGGGAAGACCAGGTGCTTGGCGGCGGCGAGTTCACGGGCCTTGTCCGATATCGCCTTGACGTCCGCCGACTCGAGGTTCACCCCGGCAACGGCGCCGGCCGCGGCGTAGTCCTCGTCGAAGTAGAGCAACGAGACGGCTCCCGATTGCGTGAACGGCTTCAAGTCAGTCATCGGACCTCCCGGCCAGGTCGTGCAGTAGAGGTGCCGCGGCGGACGCGTGCACGCGCCCGTACCGCCTGCAGTCGAAGGTGACGGCGCGGCGGGGGTTGCGCCCAGGCTTGGTGATGGTGATCGCGAGATCGCGGATCTCCCACAGCGATCCGTCGACGAGCCGTCCACCCGACGCGTCGGCGAGCAGCAGCTGGTCCTTGGGCCGCAACCAGCCTGCCGGCGAGGCGTCCCACAGGTCGCACGTAATGCTGGCGGCCGCACCGGAGACCGCGTGGTCCAGTGGATGTACGGCCGTCAGCCGCCGGTCACGCTGGCGCGCGATCCACGGCAACAGTGCGTCGACGGCATCGACGCGGACCGCCGCTCGGCTGTCCCAAGCCGGTGGCTGATCCGCATAGCCGACCTCCGCCGCGCGGTCCAGGGTCTCGCGCTTGATGTGCACGCTGGACGAACCGCCCGTGGCGCGCTTGGTCCACCCGTCGAAGACGGCGAGCACGCCGCGGTGGTCGTCGACGCCGAAACCCAGGGTGAGCCGCGGAGGTTCGGTCATGAGCTCGCCGTCGTGGCTGCGGGTGGTCTGGATGCGATAGTTGTCCCCGCTGCGGCCCTTGCCCTCGCTGGTGATCTTCCACGCGTACACCAGCAGCTGCAGGTACTGCTTTCCGCGCGCGAGGTCGACCCGGGTGGGGTTGACGCTGCGTCCACCGTGGACGCTCTGCTGCACTAGCGGCGTCCAGCCCGCAGCGCTGAAGGCCGCGACCACGTCGTCCACTGCCGTCATCGGAATCAGCCGTCCACGAAGTGGCCGAAGTCGTTGCGCGGCAACGTCTCCGACAGTAGCTGCTCGAAGGCCCGGAATGACAGCCCGGTGGGCCGCCGCCCGGCTGCGATGACCGCGCCGACCGACAACGAGTACAGGTACTCGAGTGAGCGTGCCGCCGACGAACCGTCGTCCGTGCCGGTGAGCGTCGCCAGATGACTGCGCACCGCGTCGAGTGCCACCTCGGCGACGCCGGTGCGTTGCGCCTTGGGGGCACGGGATCCGGCGGTGAACGTGATGACCAGGTCGTAGAACGGCACGAGCTCGGCGCCGCTGCGCCCCTTGTACCCCTTCATCGAGCGTTGCACCTTGTCGAGCAGGCTCACGTCGGTCTGAACGAGCCCAGCCCCGTCGGTGGCCGAAAGCAGCGCCGACCACACCTTGTCGTCGGCATTGTGGAAGACGACGCTCGCGCGGGCGCCGGGACTCAACACCCGGCGAATCTCGTTGAACGCCTGGGCAAGTAGCTTCTCGTAGTCATTGAGCGTCTTGCCACCGGCACTGGGCGGTAGGGAGCGGTTGACGACTATCTCGGCGCTGGTGTCAGTGACGTCACCGAGCCAGGATTCCCACACCACGTTGCAATCGCCGTAGAAGAGGTTCGCGCCGAACGGCGGGTCGGTGAACACGTAGTCGACGCTCGAACTAGGCAGCCAGGACAAGTCGGTGGCCGACGACCGTCGCACGAAGGCCGTGTCGCCGGCGCCGGCGGCGGCGGGATGCGTGGCGTAGAAGCGCGACACCTGGGCCACCTGGTGGCGGAAGATCTCGAAGACGTTGCCCTCGGCGACGAGCTGCGGAATGTACAGCGTGCCCGTCAGCGGACGCTGCCCGCCATATGCGTTGTAGCGCCGCATCCGGGTGCCGTGCCACGCGGTGTTGGTGAACGCGAAGGTCAGCGCCGAGCGCGTGGCGGAGTCGGGCACCGTCGAGATCGCGTGCCACAGCTCACTGAGCGCGAGCTTGCTGCGCTGGTTCCAGAAGTCGGCGACGTCGGTGATGCCGCGCAGTTGTAGCGCTGAGCGGCGGTGCATCTCGCGATCTGGGCCTAGCGGCACCGACGGGATCCAACGGGAAGGCTTCCGTCGCGCGAGGGCGGCCAACAGTGCCAGGTCGGCGGCGTCGACGGGCCCGCGCTGCAGCTTGCCGCAATCGTCGCACGCCACGGCCTTCTCAGCGGGCTCGCTGACCACGCCGCTGACCCCGGACCGGGACTGTTCGTGCCCGCATCCCGCACAGGTGAGCACGCGGGTGGTGCCGCCGGACTCGCTGCTCTGGTCCCACACCCGGATGGGTTCGGCGCATGCCGCGCACGCGTGGACGTCGGTCCACACCAGGTGCCGGAGCAGGCTCGGCCGTGCGCAGGTGGGGCAGTTGGAGCGGTACAGCTTGCGTTCGAGCGCGGACGTTGCCGCGCCAAGCACGTGAAGGGCCGCAGTCAAGGCGTCGGGAGGCACGGGGTGGGTGTAGTTGTACGCGAGATGGGTTGCGCCGGGACCCAAGTCGGACAGGATGGTGCGCCTGCCCGAGTTGAGCGCCGCCAGGCCCGTCATCCCGGATCCGCAGAACGGATCGAGCACCAGCCCGCCTGGCTCCGTGCTGGCCGCGATGAACGGTTCGATGGCGGCGGGCGGAACCTTCGTCGGGTAGGTGTGCACCTGGTACGCGCTGCTGCCCTTGGACGCCGACGTGGTGGCGGGGATGGCGTCCAGCACCGGATGGGTACCCCGGTCGAGCAGTCGTGCCAGCGCGGCGTCGTCCTGGCTCATGGGTTGACCCACGCGCCGTCGAGAAGCACGAAGTGCTCGCCAAGCAGCGTCTCGACGTCGCGGTAGGAGTATCCGGTGAGCGGGCAGCCCGCCTCGAGCAGCGTGCGCATGACGAACGAGTGGACGTAGGGCGTGGTGCGCCGCCGAGACGCCGCGGACGCGAGGTGTGTGGCGATGGCCGCGAGCAGCGGCTCCCGCGGAAACGGTTTGGCGCCCATCACCGTTCGGCGCTTGCTTCCCCGTGCGGCCCGCAGGTGTAGCACAAGGTCGAAGCTCGACACCCGCTCCTGGTCGGTGATCTGCTTGATGCCCTTGAAGCTGGGTTGGCTCTTGTCGAAGGCGACCGCGGACTCCAGCCGCAGGTCGGCGCTCTCGAGGGCGCGTTCGAGCGCACTCCACACGGCGTCGTCGCTGTTGTGGAACATCACGCTGGCCCACGCACGCGGCTTGAGTACCCGCGCGACCTCGGAAAAGCTTGCCGCCATCAACTTTTCGTAGTCCTGAAGGGTCTTGGCGCCGTGCTCGGCGGGAAGGGACGTCGACACCACGGCTTCGTCGGCGGTGGGTGTGAAGTCGTCCAGCCAGGACTCCCAGAGGAACGATGCGTCGGAGTAGTAGATGTTGGCGCCGAACGGGGGGTCGGTGAACACGTAGTCGACGGTGCCCGACTCGAGGTGGTGCAGCGCGGCGGCCGACGACTGCGCGACCGTGCACGAGCCGCGCGCGTCGGCGAGCGCGTTGACGAGCTGCCCGACGGCGGCGAGCTTGCGGCGCAGCAGCGAGAAGACGTTGAACTCGTAGGTGAGTGACGCGACGTACAGCGTTCCGGACAGCACGTTGGTGGGGCGCTTGGGATTCCACTGATAGCGCCGCGAAGCCCGGTTGACGACGGCCGTCACGGCGAAGCGCAGCATGGCGCGCTGCGGGGACTGGTTGGCACCCCGCCACGCCGCGGCGAGCGCGCGCAGGTTGCGGTCGGTGAAGAAGTCTGCGGCGGTGTGGATTCCGAGGGTCCGATGTTGGCCGCGCCACATCTCCCGCCAGTTCTCGAACGGCGCCGTGGGGTACCAATCCGTGATGTCGGACCGGCGCGGCCGCAGCGCGGCGGCGAGTTCGCGCTTGGTGGGCGGCCGTTGGTCCCGGCGGCGGCAGTGTGGGCAGGAGACGGACACCAGCACCGGGACCGCGGCCTTCACCGTCGCCTCGGCCTTGCGGAAGGTGCCGTCGCATCGGGGGCAGCGCAACGTCTTCGACAGCGTGCCGTCGGGCTGTCTTGCCGCGTCCCAGAAGCGGATTCGGTGCGCGCAAGTGGGGCAGTCGAGCGAATCGGACCACACCGTGTACTCGATCCGCGCGTCGGATGCGCAGTGGGTGCAGCGCGTGCCGTAGAGCTCTTGCTCGAGTTCGGCGAGCTCACCGAGCAGTGCCTGGGCGCCCGCGCCGAACTGTTCGGCGTCGGCTGCGGCGGCGTACCCGGACGCGATGTGGACGGCGGCGGGGGAGAGGTCGGACAGCAGCCCGGTGCGTCCGGACTGCACGCAGGCCACCCCCGTCATGCCCGACCCGCAGAACGGATCCACCACGACGTCACCGGGATTCGTGTAGTGCTCGATCATCCGCACGATGCCCTCGGGCGGGACCTTGGTGTGGTAGCTGTGCGCCCGGTAGAACACCGAGCCCTTGCCCCCGACGACTTCGTCGCGATAGGGCTCCGATACCCGCTTCACCGCGTACCGCCCTGCCCGAAGTGCACCCGGAGCTGGACGCCGAGCGCGGTGGCGATGCGGTCGAGCGTCGCGAGCGTGAGTTGGTGTTCGCCGGTCTCCCAGCGTGCGACGGTGGACTGCGTCGACCCCATCCGCACCGCGAGCTCGCGTTGGGTGAGCCCGCAGGACTCGCGGGCGCCGCGCACCATGTCCGCGATCTCACGCGGATCCGCCTGGCAGTCGTGGCGCACGGGCCCGGCTTTCGTCAACACAGCTCAGAGGCTATGAGCTGGCACCGACAGGTAGGCAGCCGACACGCAGTCGAAGCCGGAGGACTTAGCCCGCGAGCATGCGGTACTGGGCCGCCAGCTGCTGCTGCGCCCGGCCGAAGTCGCGGGCCAGCGACTTGAGCACGTACCGGTCGAACGCGGCCAGGCACAGGTACTTCGGCACCAGGCCGGCGGCGTCCGCGACGCGCGTGCAACGGCTCTGCGGCAACCCGGGCACCGCCGCGGTCACCTGCGACGACGGTTGCTCGGCGGCGGCGTCACCGAGTTTCTGCGCCAGCGCTGTCGCGCCGTCCGCGTCCTTGGCTTGATAAACCGTCGCAAGGCCGAACGAGACTTCGTCGACGCCGGTCTCGCTCCACACTGGGGCAGTCACGAGTGGGTCGTCGGCGGCGTGCAGGGCGCCGGCGGGCGGGTAGGCGGCACCCGACATGGGCGTCGCCTCGACGGGCGGCAGCGGGAGCGTGCGCGCCACCAGACCGGTGGGATCGAGCGGCAGCGCCGCAAGTGCGCCGGGGTCGGTGGGCGCGAAACCGTCGATCAACGGGAGCTGCTGGTCGAGGGTGCGGCCTGCGATGACGGCGGCGTCGTCCGGCCCCTTCGGGCTGCGCACGACCTGGAGCAGCAGGTACGGGCCGTGCGCGGTGAGCACCGTCAACTCCTGAACCGTCGCACCGCCGTCACTGAACGTCAGCACCAGACCCGACGACGCCGGCCGCCCTGGGATCGGCATGACGCGCACCGGCTCGGTGAGCGTCGGCATCATGTTCTTGCCCGGCGGAATGGTGGTGGTCCAGAAGCTGATGCGTTCGACCGCTGCTGCGGCGGCCGCGTCGTCGGCGAAGCGCAGTACCCCGTTGCGCAGCGCGGTGGGCGCCGACTTGTCGGCCGAGTGCCGGTCGGCGACGAAGCCGGCGACGAGCGGCAGGTCGGCCGTGCCTGCTGCCATGAACGGCCACACGAAGAACCCGATCTCGTCGTTCTTGACCACCACCGCGCCGGCAGGCGACGCGCCTTCGACCAACGCGGGGTCCACCTGCCAGGGTCCGACGACGAAGGACGCCATCCGTTGCGCTTCCACGCGGCGCCCCGCGTCCTCAGCCCCCGCCGCGCCGAGCGGAGCCAGCGGCTCGTCGGGGTAGTCACCCGTATTGAGTTGGGCGAGTTCAACTTTCGTCAATGCGGCGGTAGGGGTGGATGGCCCGGCGCCATCCGTCGCCGCGCCGCATCCGGCCAGCATCGTGACGGACGACGCCACGGCAAGGCATTGCGCGCCGAAGCGCCTGCACAGGGCACGCACGATCAGACTGTTCCGTCCTTGACGCACAGCTTCCAGCCGTCGCTGCGTTCCAACGGCAACGTCAGCGTCTGGGTGCCCAGGACCTCGTTCGACGCCTCGACGGTGGCCTTCGCGGTGTCGCCGTCGATCGCCACGCTCGTCACCGTCATGAAGCTCAACCCGTTCTCCGCGCGACCCTTCTTGACCATGTTCATGATCTCGCCGGTGAACTTCGCGCGCTGCACCGGGCACAGCATCTCGAGGTAGGCATCCCAATTCTGGGTGTTGTACGCGTCTTGGGACGCCTTCAGGGCTTCGCGGATCTGGTCGTCATCGGACATCGGTGCCGGCGGCAATGGGGCCTGCGGCGCCGCGCTGCTGACCGACGCGGCGGGCGTCGACTGGTCGCTGGGCGCGTCGGCCGGTTTCTCGGCGCCGGAACAGGACACCAGAAATGCCGCGGCCAGGCCGCAGGCCGCGACGGCGACGGCGACGGGACGCAGCACCGCGATCACGTGCGGGACCTCCATGCGTTCGACGGGTTGGTGTTGGCCTCCAGCCTATGGCCGGCGGCGACGGTGCGATGTCACTGTTTTGGAACGCGGCTCGAGATGCCGGCCACCAGGGCCGACACGTCGTTGACACCGCCCGACCTGCACTGCCGCACGTCGATGACGACGTTGCCGCGCACGACGAGACCGCGTTGGCAGGACCCGCCGCCGCCATTCAAGGTGGCCTGGATGGTCAGCACGCCGGCGACGTTGGTCGGCTGGCCGAAGGTCCACGTCTGCGGCGCTTCGCCGGGGGCAGTGACGACGAACTCGCGCCCGCCGCACAGCCCCCACTGTTGTTGCTGGTTGACGAGGAAGAGCCCGGCCTTGCGCTGCGGCCGTGCGGGAAAGGTGACCGCCGCCTGGGTCACGCTGTCCTGCCAGATGCGCTTGTTGAACCCGCGCAGCACCTGCACGGCGGCGGCCGTCCATCCGCTGTCGGCGTAGACGGGCTGCTCTGCCGGTGCCCAGGCCGCGAGACAGTCGGGCGCGTTGATGGTCGCGGAGTCGTCGAGCAGCTCGGTGCCGTCCTGCTCGAGCACGAGTGGGCCGCCCGAGCCGTCGTCGCCGACACCGTCCGCCGGGAGCAGGATCGAACGCAGCGCCGACGCGGGGACGTCGGTGGCAGGCGGGCCGGCTTCGGTGCTTGGCGTCGACTGGCGGGTCAGTCCGGGGCCGCCCGACGAGGCGGCATCGTCGCGCGGCCAGGCGATTACCGCCACCGTGCCCGCGACCAGAAGCGCAACGGCCGCGAGCGCACCGAACAGCGCCGTTCGCCGTCGGCGCCGCGGCGGTCGGGGGCGTACCGGTGGTGGTCCGGACGGCGCATGGGGGAGTGGGGTTGACGGCGGAACGCGAAGTACCGCATGCGGATTGCGCAACGCGGCGGACGCCGCCTCCGCGAGTGCCGAGGCGGTGGGAAACCGTGCGGCCGGATCCTTGGCCATCGCGATCGCGATCACCGCGTCCATGGCGGGCGACATCCCGCCCATCACGTCGGTGACCTTCGGCGGCGGCTGCTGCAAGTGCGCCATCATCACCGCGGCCATGCCGTTGTTGCCTGGGAACGGTGCGCGTCCGGTCAGTAGCCGAAACAGCGTGCAGCCCAACGAATAGATGTCGGCCCGACCGTCGAAGGACTCACCGGCCAGCACCTCGGGGGCCGCGTACGCGACGGTCGCCAATACGGCACCCGTCACGGTCAGCCCGATGTCGCCAAGCGCACGCGCAATGCCGAAGTCGCCCAACAGCACTCGCTCGTCCGGGCCGGGTGTGCCGGACAGCAGGAAGTTCGCGGGTTTGACGTCGCGGTGCACGACGTCGTGCGAATGGGCGTGGTCGAGCGCCTTGGCCACTTCGGCGATGACGTGGACGGCGCGCTGCGGGCTCATCGCACCCGCCCGTTGCGCGGCATCGGCATCGGTGCCGTCGACGAACTGCATCGCGATCCACAGTTGACCGTCTTGGGTCTGGCCACGGTCGTACACCGAGACGATGTTCGGATGGTCCAACCGCGCGGCGACGTCGGCCTCGCGCAGGAAGCGAGTGCGGAACTCCGGGTCGCGGGATAGCTCCGCGGACAGCAGCTTCAGCGCATCGTGCCGGGGCAGTGTCGGGTGCCCGACCAGGTACACCGCACCCATGCCGCCCTGCCCAAGCGGGCGCACCACCCGGTAGCCCGCGACCTGCGAACCCGCCGTCAGCACCGGGCCGCCCACGGCACGAAATTCCTACTTCCGTTGGGATGCAACGGATTCCCCCTCAACCGGCCGCTACTTGAACCGTTCGTAGCACAGGTCTTGGTCACCGCCGAGCCCCGACCGGTAGGCGACGATTCGGGTGAAGCCCGCGGGCACCGTTTCGCCGTTGACGTTGCTGGCCGCCAGCCCGTTGGTGAGCAGGCCCGCCACGGCCTCGTCGAGGTCGCCGGCGGTGAGCGTGAGATTCCCGCCGCTGGGCAGCTCGATCGGGGAGGCCATCGCAGCCTGTGCGAAACCGGTCAGGCAGGCGGTGCGCAGGGCGGCGGTGGCGGTGTCGAGTGAGTCGCCCTTCTCGTGCTGCACGGCCAGTGCGTAGCGCGACGTCAACACGGACAGTGCGGTGTTGTCACCCTGGACGAGCACCTTGTTGCGCTCGCTGGCGACCTGGCCGAGTTCCTGCATCGCGGATACGTCCACCGAGATCGTGTTGGTCGACGGGCAGTAGGACGCGGGCGGGCTGGGCTCGGCGTCGTCGCACTCCTCGGTGTCGGTCGACAGCGTCGGCGGGTCGTTCGGCTGGAAGACCTCGCCCAGAACCTCCATCAGCAGGTTCAGCGTGTCCTCGTCGAGCGTGATGTCGCCGCTCTGTACGTCGCCGGTGTCATCGAGCGGAAGCTCCATCGGGAGGTCGCCGCGGCGCTCCTGGATCTCGTCGAGATCGATCTTCGCGCAATCCGCCGGGCCACCCGAGAAGCCCATCTGGAAGGCGCTGACGCGGTCGAGCGCGGTGCCGTGTCCGGTCTCGAGCAGCTCACTTTCGCCCGGCTCGATGATGGGGTCGCGCAGCGTAATCGCCGCAGCCAGAACGTGATTGAGCCCGTCGCCGGTGCTCAGCTTGAACCGCGGAGACTGCCCCTCCGCGACCCAGTGGATGTAGCTGCCCGCGAAGCAGTCGGCCTGCTGTTCGCTGACGATGACGGGGGTCTCGTCGTCGACGATGTTGGCCATGTGCTGGACGGCGTGCCCGTACTCGTGGCCAAGCAGCGCGGCGATCGAGACGTCACCGAAGAACTGCTGGCCGATCGGGACGAGTACGCCGCGGTCCCAGGCCATCAGGTCCTTGCTCGGGCAGAAGAAGGCGTTGGGCTCCTGGTAGGTGTCGGTGCCGCAGACAGTGGGGCTCGAGGGGTCTTCGGAGTCGTAGGACAGCAGATTGACGATCGGCGTGAACTCGCCGTCAAGCGCAGGGGAGTAGTTCTTCACCCAGTATTCGGCGACGTCGTTGACGGCGAGCACCGCCAGCTTGTCGATGTCGCCGCCGTCGGTGTTCTCCACGTCACCGCCCGGGTCGGGGGCGCCGTCCTTGACGCCGCTCGGTCCGTCCTCGGCGGGCAGCCCCGCGACGCGGAAGGGGTCATAGAGCGGGGATACCGCGTGGCCCTGGGTGACGCCACCGCACCCGGCGACGATGAGCACGGTGCAGCCGACCGCCATCGCCGTCTTCGCTAGACGCGCGCGTTGTTTCATGTCCTGACAAACCTCGCGAGAAGGAAGGAGCTGAATCAGCGCTGAGGGTATACCGAATGACCCAGTGGCCGTCACCGTTGCGGCGACCTGAAAGTATCGACCCGTGGGAAAGAACGAGCGCGGAAAGATCGTCATGACCGACGACGAGATCGCCGAATTCATCGAGCGCAGCCGCACCGCGACGATGGCCACCGTGCTGCCCGACGGCCGGCCTCATCTGGTCGCCATGTGGTACGCGGTGCTCGACGGCGAGATCTGGTTCGAGACGAAGTCCAAGTCGCAGAAGGCGGTGAACCTGCGCCGCGATCCGACCATCACGGTCATGATCGAGGACGGGCAGACCTACGACACGCTCCGCGGCGTGTCGATCGACGGGACGGCGGAGTTCGTCGACACGGACCCGGATGTGCTTCTGCGCGTGGGGATCAGCGTGTGGGAGCGCTACACCGGGCCCTACACCGACGAGATGAAGCCGTTCGTCGACCAGATGATGAACAACCGCGTCGCCATCCGCGTGGTGCCCTCGCGGCTGCGCAGCTGGGACCATCGAAAGCTCGGCATGCCCGAGATGCCGGTCGGCGGCACGACCGCGCAGTATCTGGGGTGAGGCCGCGCTAGCCCCGGCTCGCGAGCAGCCGTTCGTAGAGCGCCCCCATGGCGTCGAGGGTGGCGGTGTCGGGGATGCGGGCCTGCTGCAGTGCAACGGCCTCACCGAGTTCCTCATCGAACATGCCGAGTACGACGAGCACCGACATCGAGTCGAGGTAGCCGTCCGCGACGAGATCGACCGACGATTCGACGTCCTCCTCGGGGTGGGCGTAGAAGACCCGGGTGAGTAGGCGCCCGCGCAGCTCCGCCCACGGCATGGGTATCCGGCCCTTCGTCACCTCGACGTCGTCCATCAGCGTCACAACTTCCCCGATTCCGGCAGTGACCCGGGGTCGAGGAGTTCGACGACCACCGCGGACGCGGCCTTTCCGATGTTGGCGGACAATGCGATTCGCACGGCGCGTTCAGTGGCGTCCGATGCGTCGGCAAGCGAGCGGACGAGCACCCGGACCACCGGGCGCTCGCCGTAGACGGGATGCGGCACGGCGGACACGCGTGTGTCGAGCACGCCGTCGACGCCGCGGACGGCCTGGCGGACTTCGTCGAGGGGAATGCGGGTGCCGAGGAAGTTGACGTCGTGGGCGGCGCGTCCCTTGATCAGGACGTCACCGGTCGGGGAGACCGTCCCGACGTCCCCCGTCGGCCACCACCCCGAGGATTCGCCGCCGCACGATGCACCGTCGAGGGCGACGTAGCAGCTCATGCGGTAGGGACTGCTGACCGCGATGTCGCCATCGGGTCCAGCCGCGTCGTCCCTCGGGGTCGCGCGGACCCGCACCCCAGGCAGGGGCGCTCCGACGTGTCCCTCCTGGAACTCCGAGATCGCCGAACGGCCGATCGAAATACGCGGGCCCAGTTCGGCCTGGCCGTACATGTTGGTGATCGTCGCGCGGGGAAAGTTCACCGCAAGCAGGTCGACCATGGACTGGCGGACAGCGCCCCCGGCGAAGATCAGCTCGACCGGGGCGTCGAACCGCCAGGTCGGATCCTGTGCGAGCAGGAACGACTGATGCGGCGCCAGGTAGACCGCCGAGTCCGGGCGCAGCGTCTCCCGGAACCGGGCCCATCCGTCGAGCGACGTTGGCGAGGGCTCGATGCGCACGGGCACGGACGCGAGCAGGTGGCTGTGCATGATCGACAACCCGTACGCGAAGCGAGGGTTCACCAGCGACACGTAGTCGCGTGCCGGATCGAGGGCGAGCGCGTCGGAGATGGCGGTTGCGCAGTCGCGGATGACCTGTTTGCGGTAGCGCACTAGTTTCGGGTCTCCGGTGGTGCCGGACGACTCGAAGATCAACTCGTCCGAGGCACCGGTTGTTGTGGAGTTCGGCACGAACCGTGACGTGCAGTCGGTGACGCTCCACCCTGCAAACGCCGGCTGGGCCGTGACGTCATCGATACGGGCGGGGGCAACCACCAGCACGGATGCGTCGGTGCCGAAGGCGCGCAAGTACTGCTGGAGGGCGCCGCGTGCGCCGTCTAGCGAATGCGATATCGCCAACGAGTCCGTCAAAATTTGCCGTCACTCCATGTTCGGTGTTGTCCGCGGTTGCGGACACCGCGATGAGATCGAGCATAGATGCTGGCAGGCGTTTGGTCGCGGCCACGTTCACACCATTGTTCTCAGCAGCCTCACAGAGTGTGCTGAATCACCATGATCGTGTTGAACTCGAAGTCGAGTCAATACGTGCACGGCCGAGCTGGGTCGACTCCAGGATCACGCCGCACTGACCGTGGGTGGGGCGAGCACGACGGCCGAGTTGTGTCCACCCATGCCCAGGGACGTCTTCAGCGTCAGCCCGTCGACTGCCGGTGTCGCTCCGTCGAGGAGGCGGGCATGACCCGCTGCGACGGTCGGTGGCGCCGGAATCACGCCGTGTTCGTAGCCGAGTGCGGCCGCGGCGACCTCGACGGCCGCCGCCGCACCCTGGCAGTGACCAGCCAACGGCTTGACCGAATAGATCTCGGGCCTGCCGTCGAACAGTTCGTCGAGCACCCCCGCCTCGGCGGCATCGCATTGCTGGGTACCCGGGCCGTGCGCGTTGATGTATCGCACCTCTGCTGGCTCGACGTGGGCCGCCTCCAGAGCTTCGTGCACGCAGACGTCGACGTACGTGCGGGCGGGGTCGACGGACGTGAGGTGGTAGGCGTCGTGCGTCATCGAGCCGCCGAGCACGGTCGTGTACGCCGCACCGGCGCGCGCCGAGAGTACGAAGCTGACCGATGCCTCGCCCACGGGGAACCCTCGGCTGCCTTCCTGGAAGGGGCGGCACGCATCGAGTGGTTCGGCGTCGACCACGGCGACACCGAGCTTCACGAAGTGCTCCACGTTCTCCGGAGTTAGCGAAAGGTCCGTCGAGATGAACAGGACGTCGTCGACGAGCCCGGCATCGAGCCACATCTTCGCGGTGATCAGGCCGGCGTTGCCAGAAGCGCACATTGCCGAGACGTTCATGGCCGGTCCGTGGAAGCCGTATTCCTGCATGAGCAGCGACACCGGCGTCGACGGCATCATCGCCAGGTACTCGCGAACGCGACGCTGGCCCGCGTCGACCACGTAGAAGTTTCGCCACTCCTCCACCTCGGGCACCACCACGGCGTGCAGCAAGCCGACCCGGCGCCCCGGCGCCCAGCCTCGTGCGGCCGCGTCGGTCAGCGCCTCCCTGGCCGCCGCCCGCATGGCGCGCGCCGACCGGCTCGTCCCGTCGCGGGGGTCGCCGCCGGCGGGAACCCTTGCCAGCCAGGCGCTTTGACCGTCCGTCCCGTAACCCTCCACCAGGTTGGCGGCGGGTTTGCCACTCAGTAGCCCCGTCCATAGCGCGTCCGCGCCCCACCCATAACCGGTCACTGCGCCGATGCCGACGATCTTCGCGCCGACCACGCGTCTTTCCATCATTGACGTCTCCGTTGATTCCGTTGCTGCGGTGCCCCTTTGGGCCTTCCCATTGATTAACCCTCTTCGCGGCGTTATTGACCAGTCAGGCGATTCAATCGACACGCAGGTCGAGCGGCCATTTCGGTGTTACGTTGAGGCGCCTAGCCGAGGGGGCTGCGCATGACTCTGGGGGATCGCGACCACGAGGCCGAGGTCGTCAGCGCCACCGATGACACCTCAGCCGACCTGGTGATGGCCCGACGCGAGTCCCCTGACGACCGCTACCGCAGGTTGCTGGAGCACAGCCCCGACGCGATCTGCGTCCATCAGAACGGCCGGGTCGTCTACGTCAACAAGGCCGGGGTGCGTTGGATCGCCGCGCCGTCCGCCGACCATCTCATCGGCAACATCATCACCGAGTTCGTCGACGCCGAGTCCATCCCCGCGATGCTGGCGCGCATCTCGTCGTTGCGCCATCAGGGCGACATCTCCGAGCCGTCCGAGGCGGCGATGCTTCGCTTCGACGGCACCCGGATCGACGTCGAAGCGGTATCGGTGCTCACCGTGTGGAACGGTGAACCCGCCTACCAGGTGATCTTCCGGGACATCACCGCGCAGAAGAAGGTCCAGGCTGCGCTGCGCTTCCAGGCGGCCTTGGTGAACCACGTCAGCGACGCCATCGTCGCCACCACGGACACCGGAACGGTGACCAGCTGGAACCCGGCTGCGGAGACGATCTACCGCAGGCCGGCCCTTGAGGCGTTGGGCCGCTCGGTCAGCGAAGTCGTTGGGGCGGAATTGGATCCGGCGAAGATCATCGCGTCGGGCGGGAGTGTCAGCGCTACTCACCACGCCTCGGACGGCGCGATGCTTGCCGTTCGGGTCTCCGCCGCGCCGATGGACGAGGGGTTCGTGCTGTTGTGCACCGATCAGACGGCCTTGCGCCGTGCCGAGCTGCACTTTCGAGCTGTGGTGAGATCGCTTGACGAGGGCGTGGTGGTGGTCGACCACACGGCCCGGGTCGTCTCCGTCAACCCTGCGGTTCGGCGACTGCTCGGGTTGGCCGACGGACCCGTCGACTACGACAAGGTGGCGGAGCGGTGGAGGTTCATCAGCGACGACGTGCCGTCTGATCCGGGCCGCGCGTTGAGCGTGCGCGATAGCCCCATACTGGCGACGCTGTCGACCGGAATCCCTTACAGCGGTGAGGTATACAGCTTCCGGCCCACCGGGGAGCGGCAGTGGCTATCGGTCACGGCGCGCAGGCTCAACCCGGACGAGGGCAACCGGTCGGCCGTCCTGATCACGTTCCGCGACATCACCGAGGTCCGGGCGGCGGCCGAACGTTTCGCCCACCAGGCCACGCACGACCCGTTGACCGGGTTGCCGAACCGTACGCACCTCGTGGAGCGGGTCGAGCGGTTGCTTTCCGAAGGCATGTTGGGTGCCGTGCTCTTCGTCGATCTCGACGACTTCAAGGTCATCAACGACACCATGGGCCATGAGGTCGGAGACTCGGTGATTCAGATGGCGGCCACACGAATTCGGTTGGCGGTGCGCAAGATTGACCTCGTCTACCGGCTGGCCGGCGATGAGTTCGTGGTGCTGCTCGTGGGAGCGCTCGACGGTCAGGAGCTCGACGGCCTGACGGAGCGGATCAGTACGCGGTTGGCCGAGCCGATGTCGGTCGCCGGTGCGACCATCTACGTCGCGGGAAGCGTCGGCGTGGTGCAGACGCACAACGGCGAACTGCTCGACGCTGCGGCCGTGCTTCGGGAGGCCGACCGGGCCATGTACGCGGCCAAAGCACGGGGGCGGCGGCCGGCCCGCTACGTGGCCGAGGGGTGACAACTGTTGCGGCGCTACACCGGGTCGACGAGATCGTCGTACTCGCCGCTCTTTTCGAGGTATGCGGCGACCATCGAGCACGGCGCCACGATGCGCAACCCGTCCTCGCGAGTCGCCGCAAGCGCGTGGGCGACCAGGATGGTGGCCAGCCCGCGCCCCTGAAACGCGCCATCGACCTCGGTGTGGAAGAAGCTGCGCCGTCCGGCGTGGTCCGTGAACTCCGCAAGGCCAACCCGGCGGCCGTCGACGGTGATGGTGAAGCGGCCGGGCTCGCGGGCCACCGTCGTGGGTGTGCCGGTCTTGTCGGTGATGTCCAGGGTCATCAAGCTCCTCGATTCAGGGGTTCCGGCGGGCGCGCAGGGCGGCGTTCGGCAGCGCAGGTGCGGATAGTCGCGGCCCCGGGTAGCCGACGACCGAGCCGAAGCGGTCATCGTTCGCCTCCCAGAGTCGCCGGTACTCGATGATGTCGTCGTGGCTGCGCCCGACGAAGTTCCACCACATGACGAGCGCCTCGTCGAACGGCGGCCCGCCGAGGACGAGTACGCGTGCGGGGCCTGCGTCGGAGTTGACGAGCACTAGCTCGTGGTGGCCGAGCGATTGATACCACAGGTCGCCGTTGTCCAGTGGGGTGCCGCCCGCCGACAGCTGGCCCATGTCGACAAGCACGCCGTGCTCGAAGTTGGGCGCGACGTCGAAGGCGACGGAGGCACCCGGGCTCAGGTCGACCTGCGCGCCGAGCAGCGGGGTGAAACTGGGCACGGGTGAGTGGGCACCGGCCAGGTCGCCGAGGAACACCCGGACTCGCGCGCCGTCGTACACGTGCACGGACGGCGCGTAGTGGGTGAAGTCGCGGGCGGTGTCGCGGTGGGCACCCGGTAGGGCTACCCACAGTTGCACGCCGTGCAGGACGGTGGTGGCAGGTGTGGACACTTCGGAGTGACAGATACCCGCTCCGGCGGTCATGAGGTTGAGCTCGCCCGGCCGGACCATGGCGTGTACCCCGGCGCTATCACGGTGCTCGACCTCGCCGCTGAACAGCCAGCTCACCGTCTGCAGCCCGGTGTGCGGGTGTGGTGGAACGTCCATGCCGGGACCGGAACTCACGTCGTGTGGGCCGTAGTGATCAACGAAGCACCACGCCCCGATCAGCGATCGCTCGCGCGCAGGCAAGGTGCGGCGCACGCCTATGGCCCGGGGACCGCCGAGCGGAACGTTGCGCGGACGCAGCACGCCAGTGAATGTCGAAGTACCGCAAGCAACTTCGTCAGGTCGTGCCTCGACGTTGCTCACCTGTCCACATTAGCCCGGACGCGTCAGGCCGTCATCGCAGTGCGGATGACGTCGAAGTCGTGCTCGTCGATCTTGAAGACGCCGAACCGGAAGCGGTAGCCCCAGCGGGCCTTGTCCTCGATGAACTCGAGCTCGTCGAGCAGCGGACGAATGGGCGTCTCGCTGCACGGAAGGAACTCGACCTTGCGCCGAAAGGGCTGGAACTCGGGGTCGAGGTCGGCCTGGTACACCTCGTCGTCGGCGACCTGGCCGATGGCGGTGAACGCCTGCAGCGGTGCACCGTCGGGGTAGTCGGTCTTCGGTGAATAGAAGATGATCCAGTCACCGCGCGCCATGCGACGCAGCATGTGGGGCTTGCCGTGATTGGCCTGTGTGAAACCGCCAGCGACGCCGCGTTGTACGTGGCCGCGGCTGACGGTGTTGATCCAGTACGTCATGGCACCCACGCTAGGAGGGCGTGCCGACAGCGCGGACGAGTTATCCACAGGCCTGTTAATCGAGCGAGCCGCCGATGCGGGTGCATCGGCGGCTCAGGTGACGGTGCCGTCATCGCCTCTCGGCAAGTGGTCGCTCGTGGCGACGATTCTGGAGTGGTACCCGGGGATGTCCGACAGCGTCGTTCATCTAACGACGACGGTGCCGCCGGCTATTCCAGGGCCGCCCCCGCTGCCGCCCCCTCGAATCGGCAGCGAGGGCGACGGCGCTCAGGCGGCTTCCGGCTCCACGGGCTCGAGGAAGACGCGACGAGCGGCGCGCACCTGATACCCGTTGCGTTCGGCCAGGTCGCGCAGCTGACGCAAGGCGTGCCCACGACCGCGGCCACCCTCGGGGATGACGACACCGGCCCATAGCCCCTCGGCCTTGGGCAGTTCGACCGCGTCGCGGGCGCAGGCCCAGCGCCGCGGGCACAGCCGGCAGATGGTCTTCGCGTCCTCGTCGGCGGCCGATGTCCACCGCTCGGGATTCCGGGTGCACTCCCCGATGGGCAGTCCGTCCAATGCCACTGCGTTCATAGCCTTGCTCCCCTAGCTCCTTGCGTCGCTCTCATGCGCGCCTTCGATGAAACGAAATGTATCGCACGAACCGTAGCGACGCAACAGTTTGATGGAACCGAAACCGTGGCAGGGGTTCCAGCGGCATCGTGTCAGTCCGGACATGGAGTCCGAATGGAGTGCGTGCCTGAACGGGAACGCGCGGGTATCCGCAGGTAAAGTTGGTATCGTCTGGTCCGGATGCCCGGATCGAGCCGGAGCCAAAGCCAGGCCAGCGGCCGTAGCGATGAGACGGTTTGGGAGCGTCTGGAAATGCAGCACTCGGTCGGACGCTTCGGGTAAATTGACCCCAAGCCATAGCGGTGCATCGGCTTTTGGCTACGATTACGGCACCGCGCAGACGCTTGGGAGGCCGCTTCGTTGAGGTACTTCCGACGATGACGAGACCAGAGCAGAACTTCGAACCGGGTTCCCTGGTCGTTCGGACCGAGCGGTCCTCGTATGTCATCTCGCCGCGGGCGGGGGCAGCCACCATCGGGCGTGACCCGCACGCCCACGTGCAGATCGACGACCCCCGGATATCCCGCGTGCACGTCCGCCTGGAGCTCGTCGACGGGACGTGGCGCGCGGTCGACACGAGCATGAACGGGATGTTCCTCGGGAGTTCGCGCGCACATTCCATCGCGATCACCGACGGGCTGACGGCCCGGCTCGGCGATCCGGTAGCCGGGCCGATGGTGCGGTTCGAGGTGACCCCGACGACGGGCCGCGGCCGCGTCGACCCGGATTCCGAGCTCACCACGCTGGCGGGGGCCGCCAGCGACGACGAGTCGACGGTCCAATTGGACCCGGGCATGGTGCGGGCCGGGGCGGCCGCCGCCGCACGCAGGCGGGAGCTGGACATAAGCCAACGCAGCCTGGCCGGCGACGGGATCATCAATGCGGGCGCGCTCATCGCCTTCGAGAAGGGACGCAGTTGGCCGCGGGAGCGCACGCGGACCAAGCTCGAGGAAGTCCTTCAGTGGCCGCCCGGCACCATCGCCGAGCTCCGGCAGGGCGGGGGTGGTGCGCCCACCGCTCCGAGCGTGCGCGTCGCCGCGGTCGCCGACGAGGCTCCTCTGATTGCGCAGGCGGTGGAAGCCGCGGTGAATACCCTTGGCGCCACCATCGATTCGCTGCCACCGCTTAACGACGCGGACTTCATGCCGCGGGCCACTGCGATACTGGCCGACCTACGCCAGCTGGAAGCCGTCGCGGCCAGGGCCGCCCGCATCGGCCGCGTCACGCCGCCGCTGATCAAGGCGTTGAGCACGGTGCGA
>Ga0070668_100000231_pt1 | contig 36364 bp, 29 predicted proteins | sample KBSS43metaG_FD_64661 | JGI IMG/M metagenome (GOLD analysis project Ga0070668, IMG submission 64661) | Switchgrass rhizosphere microbial communities from Kellogg Biological Station, Michigan, USA - KBS S4-3 metaG | ecosystem: Host-associated > Plants > Roots > Rhizosphere > Soil ...
TCGGGTCGCCGCACATCACCAAGGAGGGGCTGTTCCACACCTCCGGTCACCTGCCGTACTACAAGGACACCATGTTCCCCCCGATGCATATGGAGGGGAGCGACTACTACCTCAAGGCCATGAACTGCCCGATGCACAACTTGATCTTCAAGGCGCGCGGGCGGTCCTATCGTGAGCTGCCGCTGCGGTTCTTCGAGTTCGGTTCGGTCTACCGCTACGAGAAGTCGGGCGTGGTGCACGGCCTCACCCGGGTGCGCGGGCTGACCCAGGACGACTCGCACTCCTATGTCACCGCCGAGCAGGCGCCGGACGAGATCAAGCACCTGCTCGACTTCGTGCTGTCGCTGCTGCGCGACTTCGGCCTCGACGACTATTACCTGGAGCTGTCCACCCGAGACCCCAAGAGCGACAAGTTCATCGGTACGGACGAGCAGTGGGCCGTCGCGACCAAGGTGCTCGAGGACGTGGCCACCTCATCCGGCCTGGAACTCGTGCTCGACCCGGGCGGCGCCGCCTTCTACGGCCCGAAGATCTCGGTGCAGGCCCGCGACGCGATCGGCCGCACCTGGCAGATGTCGACCATCCAGTACGACTTCAACCAGCCGGCCCGGTTCGGCCTCGAATACCAGGCGGCGGACGGCACCCGGCAGGAACCGGTGATGATCCACTCGGCGAAGTTCGGCTCGCTCGAACGGTTCTTCGGCGTGCTGGTGGAGCACTACGCGGGTGCGTTCCCGGCCTGGCTGGCGCCGGTGCAGGTGGTCGGCATCCCGATCCGGGACGACCACGCGGCGTACCTCTCGTCGTTCGTCGATCGGCTCCGGCGCGAAGGCATCCGTGCCGAGGTGGACTACTCGGACGATCGCATGCAGAAAAAGATCCGTACGGCGCAGCAGCAGAAGATCCCGTTCATGGCGATCGCCGGCGACGACGACGTGAACGGCGGGACGGTGTCGTTCCGCTACCGGGACGGGTCGCAGCGTAACGGCGTGCCGGTCGACGAGGCCGTCGCGCACGTCGCGGAAATCGTTCGTTCCCGCAGCAACATCGGCCCGTCCGCGTACTGAACTGGGTGGTGCCGGGCGCCGTCGGGCGTCCGGCACCCCGCTCCGGCATAGTGAGTGCGTGCCCACGCTTTCCTGTCTCACCAGCACCCGCCTCTATCAGGACGGCAAGGTCGTCGCCGAGGGGTTCGGCGCCGATCAGGTGCGGGCCAAGCTCGGCGAGCACCCCGAGGCGGTGCTCTGGCTCGACCTCTATCGCCCCGCGCTGGCCGACCTGGAGGCGGTGGCCGGCGAGTTCGGCCTGCACCCGCTGGCACTCGAGGACGCGGTGCAGCATCACGAGCGGCCCAAGCTGGACCGTTACCGCGGGCACCTGTTCCTCAACCTGTACGCGGTGGAGTTCACCGACGGCACCTTCGCGAAGGACGAGATCAGCGCCTTCCTCACCGACCGGGCGCTGATCACCGTACGCAAATCACCCAGCGACACCGGCCGGCTCGTCCAACGCTGGGACGCCGACGCCGAACTGGGTGCCGCCGGCGGGGTCGCCTTCCTGCTCTACGGGCTGCTGGACGTGGTGGTGGACAGTCACCACGATGCCTGCCAGCGGATCGACGAGGCGCTGGACGACGTCGAGGACACGCTGCTCGAAGCGGGTGGCGCCCCCCGGCCGGTCCGGATGCGCGGCGTGGGACTGCGCAAGATGACGGCCGCGATGCGCCGGGTGGTCGCGCCGATGCCCGATCTCGTCGGCCGGGCCATGCGCACCGATCTCGGCCTGGTCGACGAGCACCTGCACCCCTACTACCGGGACGTGGAGGACCACGCCCAGCACACCGTCGACGAGGTCGAGCACCTGCGCGACCGGATCGAGGGGCTGCTGCAGGCCGACCTGGCCGAGCAGGGCAACGTGCTCAACGACGTGACCCGCAAGCTGGCCGCCTGGGCCGCGATCATCGCGGTGCCCACCGCGATCACCGGCTACTTCGGACAGAACCTGCCGTTCTGGGGATTCGAGAAGTTCTGGGGCTTCCTGCTCAGCCTCGGCATGATCGTCACCACCGCCACCGGCCTGTACCTCTACCTGAAGCGACGCGGCTGGCTGTAGGCACTCTCGCCACTGTGAAGTAACCTGCCCAGTGATCAAACGGGGGAGGTCGGATGTTCGCGCTCATCTGGGGCGCGGTGCGGACCAGGCGTGCCCAGGTACTGACGGTCGCGGTGCTCACCGCCCTCGCCGCGGCGGTGGTCGCGGCCGGTCCCTGGATCGCCTATGCGAGCACCGCGCGGGCCGCCGCGGCCGGCGTCGCCGCCGCTCCCGGCGAGCAGCGCGTCGTCTCGGTCCGGGAGATCGCCGACACCAGCGGCGACCCGCGCCGCCGGCTCGACTCGTTCGCCGGCCGGGTGCGCGAGCTGCTGCCGCTGCCCGCCGCCGGCGCGGTCACCGGCCTGGTGGCGCCGCTCAAGGTCAACCGCGGCCAGGACACCCCGACGATGAGCCTCGGCTACCGCGACGGCTTCTGCGCCCACGTACGCCTGGAGGGCTCCTGCCCCAGCCGGAACGGGCAGGTCGCGATCAGCCACGACGCCGCCCAGCGGCTGGGTGTCGGCGTCGGCAACACGCTCAGCATGCAGGCCGCACCGACGAGCGACCCGATGCGGTTCACCGTGGTCGGGCTCTACGCGCGCACCGACCCCACCGAGCCGTACTGGAGCGATCCGCTCTACGAGGCCGGCGACGGCTACGACCCGGCGTTCACCACGATCGGCACCTTCGAGCTGCGGCAGATCTGGGAGCCCACGGTCACCTACGACCTGCCGGTGCCGGACGCGCTGATCCGCGGCGACGGTGGCTACCACCTGGCCGACGAGCTGCGCGAAGCCGACCTGCGGCTGAGCACCTCCGGGATGCACCTGGTCAACACGACGGCCGGCCTGCTCGACACGATCGCCCGGGACCGGACCCAGATCCGGATCGGCGTCCTCGTCGGCATGCTGCAGATCCTGGTGCTGGCGCTGTTCGCGATCGGGCTGGCCGGCCGGTACACGGGACGGGACCGGCGCGGCGACGCCGCCCTGCTCAAGCTGCGCGGCAGCAGCCGGTGGGGGATGCTGCGCCTGATCTGGGGCCAGCATCTCGTGCCGCTGCTGCTCGGCGCGGTGGCCGGCGTGCCGCTCGGCTTCCTGCTGGCCCGCGCGCTCGCCGGGCCGCTCGGCACCGCGGACCGGCCGGCCGCGGTGCTGCTCTCGCTCGCCGCGGTCGGCGTGGTGCTGGTCGGCGGCCTGCTGGTGCTCGCCGTGATCGAGGCCCTCGTGCTGCGCCTGCCGGTGGCCGCGCTGCTGCGCCGGGTCGGTACCGGCCGCGGCGACTGGCGGGCCGGCGTGCTCGACCTGCTGCTGCTCGCGGTCGCGGTGGCCGCCGTCTACCAGGCCCGGGCCGGCGCCCCGACGAGCGGGCTGGCCCGGGCCGCGCCGGCGCTGGTCGCGCTCGCCGTGGCGCTGCTGCTGGCCCGGCTGCTCGGCCGGGTCGCCGACCGGGGCGGCGGCGCCGCGGTGCGCACCGGCCACCTGCGGCTCGGCCTGACCGCCGTGCAGGTTTCCCGGCAGCCCGGCACCGACCGGGTGTTCGCGCTGGTCGTCGTGGCGGTGGCGGTGTTCGCGACGGCGCTCGGCGGATGGCGCGGCGAGCAGGCCGCCCGCGCCGACCGCAGCGCCGCCGAACTGGGCGCCGCCCGGGTGCTCACCGTCCACGCCGCCGACCGCACCGCGCTGCTCGCCGCCGTCCGGCAGGCCGACCCGCGGGGCGACCAGGCGATGGCCGCCGTCGTCGACGCCGTCTCCGGCCAGCCGGTGCTCGCCGTGGACAGCTCGCGGCTCGCCGCGGTGACCCGGTGGCGTCCCGAATACGGCCCGGCCCCGGTGCTGCCCGCCGCGGCGGCCGGCGATCCGGGGCCCGAGCGGCTGCCGGCGATCACCGGCGACCGGCTCACCGTCCGGCTGCGGCACGACGGCGTCACGGCCATCGCGCTCACCCTGGTGCTGCAGCACGAGGTCACCGGCGCGCCGATCACCGTACGGTTCGCCGTCCCGCGCCACGGCGAGCAGGCAGTCACCGCGCCGGTCGCGGGCTGCGGCACCGCGCCCGGCTGCCGCATCCTGCGCTGGGAGCTGACCCTCCCACCGCAGCCGGACGGGCGCGCGGCACCGGCCGTGTACGGAACCGCGGTGACCGTGCGCGGCCTCACCCAGCAGAATCCACCCGCCGAGATCCTCACCGCCGCCACGCTCGGCGACATCGCCCGCTGGCGGCCCGGCACCAGCGGCGCCGCACTGGACGTCGCCGCCACCCGCGGCGCCCTGCGGCTGTCGGCCGACAAGAACACCGTCGGCCTGCCGCAGACCGGCACCCAGGCGTACGCCGTGGACACGGCGCTGCCGATCCCGGTCGTGCTGGCCGGGCCGACGCCCGTCACCTGGCAGTTCACCGACCCCGGGCTGCTCTCGCTCGGCAGCTCCCCGGTACCGGTCCGGGTCGTCGGCACCGCTTCGGCGCTGCCCGTGCTCGGTCGCCGCGGCGTGCTCGTCGACCTGGAGGCGGCCCGCCGGATCATCGGCGACGCCGACCCGCCAGGGGTCTTCCAGGTCTGGCTCGCGCCCGGCGCCGGCCCGGCCGTCGTCGAAGCGCTTGCCTCGGCCGGGCTCACCGTCAACGAGGACGAGACGGTCGAGGACCGGTCCCGCCGGCTGGCCCAGCAGGCACCCGCCGCGGCCGCCCGGTTCGCGCTCGTCTGCGGCGCGGTCGCGCTGCTGCTCGCGGCCGCGGCGATCGCGGTGACCGGCGCGGTCGACCGGCGCACCCGGCTCGACCAGCTGCGGGCGCTGCGCCGGCAGGGCCTGGCGGCGCCGGTCGCGGCCGTCACCGCGTGGGCCGGCACGGCCGCCCTGATCGGCGCCGGACTGATCGGCGGGCTGGCCGCGGCGGCGCTCGCCGGGCCGGTCGCCCGGGTCGCGCTGCCCGGCTTCACCGACGGCTGGGACGTGCTGCCGCTGCCGCCCGCGCAGGGCGGCCTCGCGCTGGTCCAGGCCGGCCTGGCCGCGCTCGTCGTGCTCGGGCTCACCGGCTGGCTGTCCGTCCGTCCACTGAGCCGCCGGCTCGCCGCCCGCCGGGAGGACCCCCGATGATCTCCCTGGTGCTGGCCATGGTCTGGAGCCGGCGCGGACAGGCCATGACGCTCGCCCTGCTGGCGTTGTTCGCGGTGGCCTCCGCCGTGGCCGCCCCGGCCTACCTGGTCGCCGCCGACCGGGCCGTGGCGGCCGGCCAGATCGCCACCGCGACGGCGTCCGAACTGGGCCTGGTGATCAGCGGATCGCAGGACAACCGCGCGTCCGGCAGCGGCGGCCCCGACTTCACCAACGTGGGCGCGGCCCTGATCGACCTGCCCGGCTTCGACTACGTCTACTCCGCCGAGTACTCGGCGATCGGCATCGAGCGGAACCCGCAGTACGCCTCCCGGTTCGTCTTCCGGCAGGACGTCTGCGCGCACGTCCGGATCGTCACCGGGCGCTGCCCGGTCGGCGAGGGCGAGGTGATCATCGGGGTGCGCACCGGCGAACAGTTCGGCCTCGCGGCCGGCGATCCGGTCACCCTCACCTCGGCCAAGTTCAGCGAAGACCCGCGACGGCCGGTGTTTCTGCCCAACGGCCTGCCGATGCGGCTCACCGTGGCCGGCACCTACCAGGCCACCAACCCGGCCGAGACCTACTGGGGCACGCACGGCTACTTCACCACGCTCCCCGGGCGGGGGCCGGGCGAACCGGTCTTCACCGCCGCCGTCACCCTGTCCACGATGGACCACGGGATCACCGCGATGGCCATCGACGGCGCCGCCGGGCCCCGGGCGCTCGACATCGATCACCTCGACGAGCTGCGCGCCGGGCTGGCCGGCCTCAACGCGGCCTCCGCCAAGCTCGGCTCGGCCGTACAGATCCGGACCGAGATGCCGGCCCTGCTCGCCCGGATCGAGGCCGGTCGCTCCGCCGCCCGGCTGCTCGTCCCGGTCCTGGCCGTCCCGCTCGTACTGCTCGCCTGCTTCAGCATCTTCCTCGCGGTCGGCTACGGCACCCAGGGCCGGCAACCCGAACTGGCCGTGGTCGCGCTGCGCGGGTCCCGCTGGTGGACCCGCTGGTGGCTGGCCACCGGGGAAAGCCTGGCCGCCATCGCGGCCGGCGCGCTGGCCGGCTGCGTCGCCGGGCAGTTGCTGGTCAACGCGGTGGCCGCGGCCCGCTTCCCGGGCGTCGGCGCCGAACCCGGCTGGTCCTCGCTGCGGTACGCGCCGCTCGCCGCGCTCGCCGCGCTCGGCGCCGCCGTCCTCGCCCAGCGGCGGCAACTGCTCAGCCCGGTGGCCACTCTGCTGCGCCGCAACCCGATCACCGCGAACGGGCCGCGGGCCCTCGCCGTCGAGGCGCTCGTCGTGCTGCTCGCCGTGGTCTCCGCGGTCCAGCTGGCGGTCTCCGGCGGCACGCTGACCGGCCTCGGCCTGCTCGCGCCGGCCTTCGTCATGCTGGCGCTGGCCCTGCTCACCGCCCGGGCCCTGCTGCCCGCGGTCACCCGGCTCGCCCGGCGGGCCCTGACCCGCGGCCGGCTCGGCCTCGCGCTGGCCGGCTTCCAGCTCGCCCGCCGGCCCGGCGCGCAACGGCTCTTCGCGCTGCTCGTCGCCACCGTCGCGGTGGCCGGATACGCGACCGCCGCGGTGGACGTGGCCGCCCGGGGCCGCGCGGTCCAGTCCGGCGTCGGCGTCGGCGCCGACCGGGTGATTCCGGTCGGCCTGGTCTACCGCAGCGAGTTGCTGAACGCGGTGCGCCGGCTCGATCCGGAGGGCCGCTTCGCGATGGCGGTCACCCAGCTGCCGAGCCGCGGCGCCGGCGAACCGCTCGGCCTGGCCGTCGACTCGACCCGGCTCGCCGCCGTGGCCACCTGGCCCGACGGCGCCCCACCGGTCGGAGCGGTCGCCGGCCGGCTGCGCCCGCCGGCGCCCGAACCGGTGGTGTTCACCGGGACGGACCTCGCCGTCGACCTCACCGCGTCCGGGATCACCCCCGGCAAGGAACTGCAGCTCAGCGTGGCGGTCTCGTCCCTCACCGGGCTCGGCGACAAAATCGTCAGCCTGGGCCGGGTGAGCAACGGGAAGCACAACTACCGGCAGCGGGTGCAGGTCTGCGAGGAACGCTGCCGGCTCAACGGAATCCAGCTCACGGTGAGCGGCTCGGTGGTCGGCGTGACCGGCCGTCTGGTGATCACCGGCGTCGGCACGATCAACCCGGTCGCGATGCTGCCGGCCGCCCAGCTGACCGACCCGGCCCGCTGGCGGATGCCCCTGTGGGGCCGGCTCGCCGCGGCGCCGGGCGGCCTCCAGGTCGACCTCGACGCGGCGAGCGGCCTGCCCAACGGCGCCTGGATCCACCCGGTCGCCACCCCCTACCCACTGCCCGCGGCGGTCGCCGGCCCCGAACCCGCAGGCGACGCCGTCACCGGCCTGGACGGGGTCAGCACGGCGGTCCACCGGGTCGACGAACTGCCGGCCGTCCCGCTGGCCGGCGTGCGGGCCACCATGGTCGACCTGGAATACGCCGACCGGCTCGCGGTGGACGCCGCGCCGGCGCTGCTGCCGCAGGTCTGGCTGAGCGACCAGGCGCCGGCCGACATCCTCGACCGGCTCGCCGCGGCCGGCCTCACCGCGGTCGGCGACGTCCGCTCCGAACAGGTCAGCCGCCAGCTGGGCGAACAAGGCCCGGCGCTGGCACTGTGGTTCCACGTGCTGGCCGGCGTGCTGTCGGTGCTGCTCGGCGCGGGCGCCCTGGTGCTGGCCGCCGCGGTGGACCGGACCCGCCGGGTGGAAGACCTGTCCGCGCTGCGCGCCCAGGGCCTGAGCCGCCCGGCGGTGAGCCGGGCCACCCTCGGCACCTACCCGGTCCTGGTCGCGATCGCCGCGGTCGTCGGCGGCGTGGTCGCGCTCGCCGGCTGGGCGGTGACCGGTTGGGCGCTGCCGCTGGCCGGCCTGGACCCGCCGGACCTGCCCTTGCCGGCGTGGCCCAGCATCCTGGCGCTGCCCGCCGCCACCGTCGCCGTCTTCCTGCTGCTGGGCGTCGTGGCCGCGGCCACCGGCCGCCACCTGCACCGCCGCATCGACCGCGGAGACCGGTCATGAGCCGCCGCGCAGCCGGCCGCCACCTGCTCCGCCGCATCGACCGCGGAGACCGGTCATGAGCCGCCGTGCAGCCGGCCGCCACCTGCTCCGCCGCATCGACCGTGGAGACCGGTCATGAGCCGCCGCGCCACCGCGCTGTCCCCGGCCGCTCCCGGCCGTCCGTCGACCTCGGCCACCTGCGACCGGCTGGCCGTTCCTGGTTCCCGGCCGGCCGTGATTCGGTTGGCTACTGCTGGACTGCGGTTGGCCGTGATCGGCCCGCCGTCGTACGACTCCGGTTGGCCGCGACTGGCTCGGCCGGCTATCAACCCCGGCTGCCTGTGACCGGGTCACCGACCGAGAAGGGACACCCGTGAAGACGCTCAGCGTGGAGAAAGCGGACATCGCCTGGGGAAGCGACGCCCCCGTGCTGCGGGGCGTCTCCGTGGATGCGCGGCCCGGCGAGATCCTGGCCGTCACCGGCACGTCCGGCGCCGGAAAGACCACTCTGCTCAGCGCGATGGCCGGGCTGCTGGCCCCGGTCGCCGGCCGGGTGCTGGTCGACGGCGAGCCGTTGCGCGACCGCGACCACGCCGTCGCGCTCGGCGTCGTGCTGATCCCGCAGGACAACGGCCTCGCGGCGATCCTGACCGCGGCCGAGAACATCTCGGTCGCGGTGATCGCCACCGGCGGCACCCCCGCCGAGGCCCGCCGCCGCACTGCCGAGGCGCTCGAGCCGCTCGGCCTCTCCGGCCAGGCCAACCAGCTGATCGAGGAACTTTCCGGCGGCCAGCAGCAGCGCACCGCGATCGCCCGCGGCCTGGCCCTGCGCGGCGACGTGCTGCTGGCCGACGAGATCACCAGTGAGCTGGACGCGGCGAACCGTCAGCGCGTCCTGGAACTGCTGCGCGCCGAGGCCGACCGGGGCGCCGCGGTCGTCTTCGCCACCCACGACCCGGAAGCCGCGGCGGCCTGCGACCGCGAGCTGCATCTGACCGACGGCGAGGCGGTCTGGGCCCGCCCCTGACGAGCCCGCACGGGAGCCATCTTAAAGCCCGCGCGAACCGGTTCTGCCCATCTCACCCGGGCTGCGATGCTGCGGGTGCCATGGCCGGCCTCGCCCCGTGCGGCTCATCCGCGTCGCCTGCCTTGTCGGTGAGCGTTGGGGTTGGGCGGTGCCGCCGGGCCGGACGGGTCTGTACAGCTACGGCGGCTCGTTGCCCGCCGTGGCTGGGTCAGGCGGCGTGTTCGGTGCCGCCGGGGACCAGGGTTACCTCGCCGTCGATGTGTTGCACGGTGAACAGGGTGCCGGGTGGGTAGCTGCCCAGCACCTCGGGCGGCAGCTGCACGGTGCCGTCGCCGGCGACGACCGCGAAGTCCTGGCCGTCGCGGCCCTCCGCGCCCACTCGGCCGTCTCGGATGGTCACCGCCCGGCCCAGCCGCGCGCCCACCTCGTTGTCGTGGGTGACCACCACGATCGTGGTCTGGCGTTCCTGGTTGACCGTCTCCATGGCGGAGAGCACCTCGTCGCGGCCGGCCGTGTCGAGCCGGCTCGTCGGCTCGTCGACCAGCAGCAGACCGGGGCCGGTGGCGATGCCGACGGCCAGCGCGGCCCGTTGCCGGCCGCCCGGGGTCAGGTCGGCGAGCCGCTGGCGGCCCTGGCCGGGCAGCCCGACCAGGTCGAGGATGCGGTCGGGGTCGTCGAGTTTGATGCCCCGGGTGTGCGCCGCTCGGCGTTGCGCCAGCCAGATGTTGCGGTGCAACGACGCGTACGGCAGGAGGTTGCGCGCCGCGCCCTGCAGCACCACCCCGATCTCGGTGCCCCGCAGCCGGGAGATCTCGCCGTCGGAGAGCTTGCCCATGTCGTACGTGCCGATGTTGATCCGGCCCGCGGACGGCCGCATCAGGCCGGCCAGCAGGGCGATCAATGTGGACTTGCCGGACCCGGACGGGCCGACCAGCGCAAGCGTCTCGCCGGGGGCGATGGAGAGGTCGACACCGGCCAGGGCGACCACGTCACCGGCCTCGGCCCGATAGATGTGCACCACGCGTCGGCAAGCCACGGCAAGTCCGTTCATGCGCCTACGCTAGCGAAGATTTTCAAGCCGCGATGACCCGGTGCCGGGTCGCCCGGACGTGTCCGGGACCAGCCTCTTAGGGTGGGGCCGTGCGCGACATCGCCGTTTTCACCGGATCCGCCCATCCCGAGCTCGCTGCCGAGATCTGCCAGCATCTCGGCGTCCCGTTGCTGCCCACCAAGACGTCGAGGTTTGCCAACGACTGCATCGAGGTGCAGTTGCAGGGCAACTGCCGGGAGCGGGACGTCTTCCTCATCCAGCCGCTCGTTCCGCCGGTGCAGGAAAACCTGGTGGAGCTGCTCTTCATGCTCGACGCGGCCCGGGGCGCGTCGGCCGGGCGGATCACCGTGGTGTTGCCGCATTACGCGTACGCCCGAAGTGACAAGAAGGACGCCCCGCGGATCTCCATCGGCGGCCGGCTGGTGGCCGACCTGCTCGGCACCGCCGGGGCCCACCGCGTCCTGGCGATGACCCTGCATTCGCCGCAGGTGCACGGCTTCTTCAGCATCCCGGTCGACCATCTGCACGCGCTGCGCGAGCTGGCTCAGCATTTCCGTGGGTACGACCTGAGCAACACCGTGGTGGTCTCGCCTGACCTGGGCAACGCGAAGGAGGCCGCGGCCTTCGCCCGGATGCTGGGCATCGACGTCGCGGCGGGTGCCAAGCAGCGGTTCGCGGATGACCAGGTCGTGATCAGTACGGTGATCGGCGAGGTCGCCGACCGGGACGTGATCGTGCTGGATGACGAGATCGCGAAGGGCAGCACGGTGTTCGAGTTGTTGGCCCGGCTGCGTGAGCGGAATGTCCGCAGTGTCCGGGTGGCCTGCACGCATGGGCTCTTCACCGGTGACGCGGTGCGCCGGCTGTCGGCCGAGAAAGAGGTGGAGGAGATCGTCTGCACCAACACCGTGCCGATCCCGCAGGGCTCCCGCACCGACAAGCTGACCGTCCTGTCGGTGGCACCGGCACTCGCCGAGGCGATGCGGCGCATCCACAATGGGGAGTCGGTCAGCGCGTTGTTCGCCTGAGGTGGCGGTGGGTCTGCCGCGGGGTGGTTCGGGGCGTTGTTCGCGTGGGGCGGGGCGTCTTCACGCGGGGCCGGTCGGCGCGGTGGGGACGAGGAGGGCGCCTCGTCCCCGATGCGGATGGAACGGATTGTTGCCGCCGAGTTTGCGCTGCGGTGCCTCCTTTCGGGGCCGGGGCGGGTCGTTTGCCGGAAGGCTTGGGAGCGCTCCCACTCCGACTGTAACCGCCACGTCATATCGATGAAAAGAGTTGTCTCAGACTATCGCGCCGCAACTCAGCGTCGGTGTCGTCGCCGTGCCGGAGCCGAGGAAGCCGAACGTCGCCGTCCCGCCCGCCGCCAGCGAGCCGTTGTAGCCGACATTTCGCGCGGTCATCGTGTTTCCGCTGGTGCTCATCGTGGCGTTCCAGGCCTGCTGGACCGACGGCGCGCTCGGGTAGGTCAGCGACACCGTCCAGCCCTTGATCGCCGACGAGCCGGCGGTCACCGTCACCTCGCTCTGGTAGCCGCCCGACCACTGGCTGCTCAGCGCGTACGTGGCGGAGCAGGCACCGGAGGCCGGCGGCGTGGTCGGGGTGGTGGTGGGCGGCGTGGTCGGCGGCGTCGTGGTGGGTGGCGTGGTCGGGTTGCTGCCGCCGAACTGGATGTCGCTGCAGAAGTAGTACGACTGGTCCAGGTGGCTGGCCTGCCAGATGGTGTAGACCAGCGCGCGCCCGGTGCGGCCGGACAGCGACACCGGCACGTCGATCGCCACGCCGTCGGACTGCTGGATCGGCCACTGCGCCGCCGGCGTGTTGCCGACCTGGGCGATCCGGTCGAGGTCCGACCACTTGAGCGCGGTCGTCGCCGGGTTGAAGCCGGGCTTCGTCACGTACACCCAGATGTAGTCGGCGCCGTGCCGGGCCTGATCGAACAGCCGTACGTTGAAGCTGTTGCCGACCGAGGTGGCCCGCCAGTTGCCGACGGTGTCCATGGAGTTGTAGCGGCCGCTGCTGGTGTGGCCGGCGCTGCACAACTGGCCGTCCGGGATGGCCGCCTGGTGGTTGCCGGCCACGCCCTCGCGGAAGAGGCCGTTCCAGTTCCACATGGCGTTCGGGTCGGCCTGCCAGGCCTGCCAGCACATCGGATCCTCGGTCTGCATGACCGGGTCCTGGAACCGGCTGCCCCAGCGTTCGAAGCAGCCGTAGTTGCGCGATGCCGGGCCGGTCACGTTGCCGTGCGCGACGGCCGGCCCGGACGACAGGACGGTGACCGTCAGGGTGGCGGCGAGCACGCCGACCAGGGCGCTGATGAGGAGGCGGGTGCGTCGGGAAGGTCTCATGAGGGCGTTTCTCCGCGGGGATCGATGGCCCGGTGGACGTGGGCCACAGGTCAGTGGGGGACGCGGCGCGGGCTGCCCTCTGCCCGTACCGGTGCGTGCCTCGGCGGTTGCCCCACCCTCCCCGCGCTATCGACTGATGTCAATAGAGCCGCGGTTTATCCGTGGCCCGCCCGGGATCCGGCTGCCACACTCGTGCCCGTGGACGAACTGCGCACCGCCGCCGACCTGCTCGCCCGGGCGAAGCGGGTGGTCATCTTCACCGGCGCCGGCATCTCGGCCGAGAGCGGCGTCCCCACCTTCCGGGACGCGCTGACCGGCCTGTGGGAGCGGTTCGATGCCCAGGAACTCGCCACCCTGGCGGCGTTCCGCGCCGACCCGGCCCTGGTCTGGGGCTGGTACGAGTGGCGCCGCAGCGCCGCGCAACGGGTGCGCCCCAACGCCGGCCACGAGGCCGTGGCCGCCATCGAGGCCCGGGTGCCGGCCTGCACGGTGATCACCCAGAACGTCGACGACCTGCACGAGCAGGCGGGCTCGGCCGCGCCGCTGCACCTGCACGGCAGCCTGTTCGCGCCGCGCTGCGCCGACTGCGACCATCCGGCGCCGGTGGCCGGCGCGGCCGACGAGCCGGCCGAGGGGCGCCGGATCACGCCGCCCGAGTGCGCGCGCTGCGCGGGTCCGGTGCGGCCCGGCGTGGTGTGGTTCGGCGAGGCGCTGCCGCGGGAGACGCTGGCCGACGCGGTGCAGGCCGCGGCCGAGTGCGACCTGCTGCTGACCGTGGGCACCTCCGGCGTGGTCTACCCGGCGGCCGAGATCCCGCAGGTGGCGGCCCGGTTCGGCGCCCCGGTGCTGCAGGTCAACCCGCAGGAGACGCCGCTCGACCCGATCTGCGTCAACCTGCGTGGCCCGGCGGCGCGGGTCCTCCCCGAACTGGTCCGGGCCGCCTGGGGGTGATTGGCCCGCGCGTCCACGCCGTACGGCGAATAGCGTCGTCCCATGGTCGTCATCGCGCACCTCAGTGACATCCACATCGACGCGGAAGACCGCAGTGCCGGCCGCACGGCCCGGGTCGTCGCCTACCTGAACGGCCTGCCGACGCCCCCGGCCGCCGTGCTGATCACCGGCGACATCGCCGACCACGGCACCGAGGACGAGTACGAGCGGGTCCGCGCCCTGGTGAAACTGCCCGTGCCGGTCCTCTGGGCCCCCGGCAACCACGACGACCGCGGCCCGTACCGCAAGGTTCTCGACGACGACGACGGGGACGGGCCGATCAACCGGGCGCACGAGATCGACGGCGTGCTGATCCTGATGGCCGACTCCAGCATCCCGGGCCGCAACGACGGGCTGCTCGACGACGAGACCCTGGCCTGGTTGGACGCGCGCCTCACTGAACGCCCCGACCTGCCCGCCCTGATCGCGTTCCACCATCCGCCGGTCGTGCTGGGCATCCCGTTCGTGGACAACATCCGGCAGTTCGAGGAGGAGCGCCTGGCCGCCCTCGTCGACCGGCACCCGCAGGTCGTCGCGCTGCTCTGCGGCCACGCGCACACCCCGGCCGCCACCATGTTCGCCGGCCGGCCGCTGCTCGCCGCGCCCGGTGTCGTCTCCACCACGACAATGCCGTTCGAGGGCGACGCGATCGTCGACCTCCGCCTGCCGCCCATGATCGCCTTCCATCTGCTGGACGACGACCGGCGGCTGACCACCCATTACCGGGTCATCCCATGATCACGGTTGCAAATCGCCGAACCGGCCGCACGGCACCCACCGGACGCGGATCATGTCGGCATGGGTGTCATGGCTTACCCCCTCCGGTACGCGCTCGCCGACCTGGCCCTCGCGCTCAGCCGGGTCTCCGCCGACCCGGCGGGCGTGCAGTCGACGGCGGCCCGCGCCGCCGCCGACATGATCGGGGACGGCGCCGGCGTCCAGCTGCTGCGCGACGACGGCCGGTACGACGCGATCACCTACCACCACATCGACGACGAACGCTCGGCGTCGGTCGGCCGGGTGCTGGATCACGCCGGGCAACTGCCGGACGACGACTTCTCCACCGCGCTGGCCGCCAGCCGCCGCCCGATCGTGCTGGCCGGCGACGGCGTCGAACCCCTCGCGGGCGAGGAGCACGAGATCCACGCGGCGGTGCTGTGCCCGGTGATCGTCGACAACACGTACGCCGGCTATCTGGTCCTGACCCGCGAGACGCCCGGCGCCTTCTACTCGACCGCCGAGGTCGAACTGGCCCGCGACATCGCCGGTGAACTGGCCCTGGCCTGCTCCAGCGCGCGGGCCCTGGAACGGCTGCGGGTCAGCGAGGAGCGCTACCGGCGGGTCCTCGAGACGATCCCGGAAGGGGTGCTGCAGCTCGACCCGGACGGGCAGATCACGTACGCGAACGAGCCGATCGGCGTGGTGCTCGGCATGCCCCGCTCTCAACTCGTCGGGGTGTCGCTGCGCGGCTTCCTGGACGCGGTGGGCCAGAAGGAGCTGACCCGCCGGCTCGCCGAATGCCAGGCCGGCAGGTCGACGGTGGGCGCCACCCGGCTGATGCGCGCGGACGGCTCGCAGCGCAGCGTGCGGATGAGCATGATGCCGCTGATGGACGACCACGGCGGGTTCAGCGGCGTGGTCTGCATGGTCGCCGACACCACCGACCACATCGACGCCAAGGGCCTCAAGCGGCAGCTCGACCACCTGCGCCGGCTGGACAGCCTCGGCCAGCTGATCGGCGGCATCTCGCACGACTTCAACAACCTGCTGACCGTGATCGGCGGCTCCGCCGACATGATCACCTCGACCGCCGCGGAAGGCACCCAGCAGCACAAACTCGCCACCGACATCCTGGAGGCGGTGAACACCGGCCGCACCCTGACCCACCAGTTGCTGGCCTTCGGCCGCAGCGACGGCAACCGGCCCGAGATCATCCCGATCCCCGACCTGCTCACCGACGTGCAATCGCTGTTCAGCCGTACGCTCGGCGAGCACATCGGGCTCGACCTGGCCTTCGGGCCGGACGTGTGGCCGGTCCGCGCCGAACGCGGCCCGCTCGAACAGGCCCTGGTCAACCTGGCCGCGAACGCCCGCGACGCGATGCTGCACGGCGGCATGCTGCGGGTCGCCGCGATGAACGAGGTGGTCGAGCCCGAGGCGGCCCAGGGCAAGCCGCCCGGCCGGCTGGTGCACATGGTCATCACGGACACTGGCGTGGGGATGACCGACGAGGTACGCCGCCGCGCGCTCGAACCGTTCTTCACCACCCGGCCGACCGCCGCGGGGCTCGGCCTGGCCACCACGGCCGGCATCGTGCAGGGGATCGGCGGCCACATCGAGCTGGAGTCACAGCCGCGGATGGGCACGACGGTCCACCTCTACCTGCCCGCGGCCGAGGAACGCCCGTCGCCCGCCGAGACCCGGCAGAACACGCCCGCGGTGATCGGCCGGGTGCTGATCGTCGAGGATCAGCCCGAGGTGGCGCAGCTGGTGCAGCGCCTCATCGAACCGGCCGGCTACGCCATCACGGTCGCCACCGACGCCCTCATGGCGGTCACCCAGGTGGCCGCCGGCTCACACCCCGACCTGCTGATCACCGATGTGGTGATGCCGTCGATGACCGGGCCGGAACTGGCCGCCGCGCTGCGCACCCACCATCCGGACCTGCCGGTGTTGTACATGTCGGGCTACACGGCGGCGTCGCTCGGCCCGCAGCTGCACCTGGACGACAACAGCATGCTGATCGAGAAGCCGTTCACCAGGTCGACCCTGCTGGGTGCGATCCGTACGCTCTGCGGCCCACAACCGTCGAAGCCGGCCTGAAGTCCTTTCCTGCCCGAACGAGGGCGCGGCCCGCCGGTGACGGGATTTCCTGGACTCCTACCGAACGTGCGAACTCGGGCCGCAGGGCTTGCCAGACGATACGGACAAACCGCAGGATTCCGGGGCACCGCCGACACCCGGAGGGACCACCAGTGACTCAGGATCGCACGAGAGATCGGACAAACAGCGGCTTACGCGCCGATGCGGGCGGTCCGTCGACCATGGATCTGAGCGGCAGGTGCGTCGGCAGCTCGTACATCCTCGTGCAACCCATCGGGCAGGGCGCGACCGGTACGGTCTGGCGCGGCGTGGACCGGGCCTCCGGCGAGCCGGTCGCGGTCAAGCTGCTGCACGAGAGCCTGCTGCGGCAGCCCAAGCTGGTCACCCGGTTCGTGCAGGAGCGGACCATCCTGCTGATGCTGCGCCATCGGTACGTGGTGCGCGTCCGCGACCTGTTCAGCGTCGGTGAGACGCTCGGGCTGGTGATGGACCTGGTCAGCGGCGGCAGCCTGCGCGACCACCTGCGCGAACACCGCACCGTGCCGGCGGGCGAGGCGGCCCGGCTCGCCGCGCAGGTGGCGGCGGCCCTGGCCGAGGCGCACGAACTCGGCGTGGTGCACCGGGACCTGAAGCCGGACAACATCCTGCTGGCCACCGACGGCGGGCGGCTGGACACCCGGCTGACCGACTTCGGTGTCGCGCGGATCCTCAACACGCCGAGCATGACCACCCCGAACGCGGTCTTCGGCACCCCGCACTACATGGCGCCGGAGGCCTTCCACGCCGCCACGGCCAGCCCGGCGACCGACGTGTACGCGCTCGGCGTGCTCCTCTACGAGCTGGTCACCGGCCGCCCGCCGTACGACAGCGACTCGATCCCCGACCTGATGCGCCGGCACATGGACGGCAGCCCGGAACGCCGCCCGGGCATCCCGGACGCCCTCTGGGACGTGATCATGCAGTGCATGGCGTTGAAGCCGCGCCTGCGCCCGTCCGCCGCCGAGCTGGTCGCCGACCTCACCGACGTGTCCCGCCGCTTCGAGAACGTGCCGGCCCTGTCCCCGCCGCCCGTAGCCCCGGCACAACGGGATGGGAACACTCCGCCGCCGGAGAAAGTCGCGGAAAGCCCTGCCCCCGCCCCCGCCCCGGCGCCGCAGCGGCGCAATCAGGCTCCCGGGTGGCGCTGGGCCCGTACCGGCACGAGCCTGGCCCTGATCGTCGGGGCGATGCTCGCCTCCGCGGTCGCCACCACCGCGTGGAACCGGGGCCGGCACCTCGGTGAGCCACCGGCCTACGCCTCCCCGCAGCCCACGGCCCCGCCGGCCGGCAGATCCGCCGCTGCTCGCCCGCCCCGGGTGGCGGTCGCCGCACGTTCGCCGCGCGCCGGCGGCCAGGCCGGACGGGCCCGGGAACTCCCCGTCCCCACCCGCACCGCGGCCGCCGCCGGCAAGACGGCCCGGGCCCGCCCGACCCGCTCGCCGCAACCGGAGGCCAGGCCGTACGGCCCGTGGGAGTGCCACCCGACCTTCGCCTTCGATCTGGCCACCAACACGCCGCTCGGCGGCCGGCTGTGCCACATGCTCGGCCGCGACATCCAGTACCAGGCGTCGCTGATGGCCCCCGGCGGCGCCCGGGCCACCATCTCGGTGACCCTCGCGGACGCCGGCACCGGCCGCACGGCTGCCGGCCCGAAGACGTGCGCCGATCTCTCCTTCGACGGCGACGCGGCAACCCGTACGTGCGGCCCGGCCACCGCCGCTCCGGCCCGCGGCCACGACTACACGGTGGTCATGTCCTACCGCTACGAGCGCGACGGCCGTACCGTCGCCGGCACCGCCAAGGGATCCGCCTTCGCCTGGTGATCGGAAATTAGTTGGCGGGTTCCGGCGTTCTGCCCTACCGTGATCCGCATGTTCGCGCTCGGTCTGCAGCTGCCCCAGTCGGTGGCTCCCGTGTGCGTGCCCGCGCCCGGCGGCGCCGATACCCGAATCTGACCCTTCCCCACCGGCAGCAGAACCCCGGGGAAGGGTGGCTGCTCCATGCGCGGTTCTGGCGCGCTCCGCTTGGCAGGCGGTGCGTGCAACCCCGTAACGCCTTACATCCAGTGAGGATTGATCAACAATGGCGAAGAGCCAGTTCATACGTACGAAGCCGCACGTCAACATCGGCACGATGGGGCACGTCGACCACGGCAAGACCACCCTGACCGCGGCCATCACCAAGGTCCTCGCCGACCGCGACCCGGCAACCAACCGGTACGTGGCGTTCGAGGGCATCGACCGGGCTCCGGAGGAGGCCGCCCGCGGCATCACCATCACCATCGCGCACGTCGAGTACGAGACGCCGAACCGGCACTACGCGCACGTCGACATGCCCGGCCACGCCGACTACGTGAAAAACATGATCACGGGGGCGGCGCAGGTGGACGGGGCGATCCTGGTCGTCTCGGCCCAGGACGGCTCGATGCCGCAGACCCGCGAGCACGTGCTGCTCGCCCAGCGGGTCGGCGTGCCGTACCTGGTGGTGGCGCTCAACAAGAGCGACGCGGTCGACGACCCGGAGCTGCTCGACCTGGTCGAGCTCGAGGTGCGTGAGCTGCTGTCCGAGTACGGGTTCCCCGGCGACGAGGTGCCGGTGGTACGGGTCAGCGCGCTCAAGGCCCTGGCGGGCGACCCACGCTGGGTGCGGTCCGTGGTGGACCTGCTCGACGCGGTCGACGACTACGTGCCGGTGCCCGACCGCGAGCTGGGCGAGCCGTTCCTGATGCCGATCGAGAACGTGCTGTCGATCAGCGGGCGGGGGACCGTGGTGACCGGCAAGGTCGAGCGCGGCACCCTGCGGATCGGCGAGCCGGTCGAGCTGGTGGGCCTCGGCCCGACGGTGGCCAGCGTGGCCACCGGCCTGGAGACGTTCGGCAAGTCGCTGGACGCCGCCGAGGCCGGCGACAACGCGGCGATCCTGCTCCGCGGGATCAAGCGGGACCAGGTGGAGCGCGGCCAGGTGGTGGCGGCGCCCGGCACGGTCACGCCGCACCGGGTCTTCCAGGCCCGGATGTACGCGCTCACGAAGGAGGAGGGTGGCCGGCACACGCCGTTCGAGGCCGGTTACCGGCCGCAGTTCTTCTTCCACACCACGGACGTGTCCGGCGGCCTCGACCTCGGCGATCGTGACCTGGTCATGCCGGGCGACACGCTGGACCGGGTGACGGTCACGCTGGGCAAGCCGGTCGCGCTCGAGGTCGGGCTCGGCTTCGCGGTGCGCGAGGGCAACCGTACGGTCGCCGCGGGCACCGTGACCGCCCTGCTCGACTAGCTCCGCTGTTGCCAGGTGCAGAGGCACACCCGGTTGCCTTCGGCGTCGGCGAGCACCCAGAAACTCGGCGCGTCAGCGTCGCTGACCAGGGTGCCGCCGGCGGCGAGGGCGGCCGCGATGCGCGACTGCACCTGGCCCGGATCGACCCAGACGTCGAGGTGCCAGCGCTGGCGCGGCTCCTCGCTGCCGGACCGCTGGAACCACACGGTGGGCAGCGCGCCGGCCGGGTCGAGCACCTCGTCGCCGCGGCCCTCGCCGCCCAGCGCCGCGGCCCAGAAGCCCGCGACCTCGGCCGCGTCGGGGGAGTCCAGCGCCAGTTCGATGCGGGACACCGCGGTGCGGTCGGTGGCCAGCCCGGCCTCGGCGGCGAGCGCGTCGATCCGCCGGGCCAGGCGGATGTCGCGCCCGGTCACCCCGCCGGTGTCGTGGCTGGTCAGCCGGATCCCCACGGCGGTGTAGCGCAGGTCGAGGTCGGGATGGTGGTCGAGTTCCTCGGCGACCGCGCCGATCGCGTTGACCAGCGCCAGCCCGGTCGCGAAGTCGGCAGTGGCGATGCGCGTCTGCAGGCCGCCGAGCAGGAGGGCCCACCCGTCCAGCCGCTCGTCGGCGATCTGCTGCCCGGTGAGCTTGGCCATCACGCCTCCGGTTCGCCCTGCTTACGGCGTAGTTCCTCCTCGCGGCGGCGCAGGTCCGCCTCCCACTTCTTCATCATGCTCTCGTCCTCGTTGAGCGAGGCGGCGAGGTTTTTCAGGAACTCCGGGTCGTCGTCCGGTGCGTTGCCGCGGCGCGGCCGCTCCTTTTCCGGGAAGCCGCTGCCCGGCCGCCACATCTCGCCGTTGCTGAGCCGCACCGGCCGCGGCGGGCGGCCCGCCACGAACCAGGCGATCGGCCCGACCGGCGAGAAGAGCAGGATGATGAAGACCCACGCGATCCGCGGCAGGGCGCGGATCGCGTACTCCTCGGTGGAGAGGCAGTCGATCAGCGCGACGACCATCAGCGCGAGGTCGATCAGCGCGAAAAGTGCGAAGAGGCGGGGCACGGCGGAGATCCTGCCAGAGCCCCGGTCGGCCGCGCTATCCCTCGTTGGCCCGGCGGCCCTCGTCGGCCCGGCGGTGCAGTTCGGCCGTCAGGGACTGCAGGAACGCCGGGTCGTCGTCCGGGCCGATGCAGGCCGGCCCGGCCGGGCGCAGGAGCCGGCCGTTCGCGAGGCGGATCGCCGGCTCGGGCTGGCCCTTCACGAACCACGCGATCGCGCCGATCGGCGAGGCCAGCAGGATGACGAAGACCCAGGTCGAGCGGGGCAGCGCCCGGACCGTGCGCTCGTCGGCGGAGAGGCAGTCGAACAGGGCGACCATCAGCAGCGCGAGGTCGACCAGCAGCAGGAGGGTGTAGACGCGGGCCATGGCGCCGATCGTGGCAGGCGCGGGTGCGGTGCCGCGGTTCCGCGACGGGTGCGATTCGGTGGCGGCGGCCGGGCCCGGCGGGGGCACCGCCGGGCCCGGCGGGTTCACAGGGCGCCGGCCATGGCCGGCAGATAGCCGTACCTGTAACCGCTCCTGTTCGGGTGGAAGGAGTTCTGCGGTGGGATCGCGGTCAGGCCGTTCAGGTACGGGCCGGGCGCGCAGATCCCGTGGCCGGCGAACTCGTCGCGGACATCGGAGAAGGTGAAGCCCGCGGCCCGGGCCCGCGCCTCGATGACGTCGTTGAGGTCGTCCGCGCCCTGATTGAGCGTGCGGCGCTTGGCCAGGCTCATCCCGGCGATGCCGCAGGACGCCGAGGACGTGTCGAACAGCCGCGGGTAGCCGAGCACGACCACCTTGGCCCGTGGCGCCCGGGCGCGGATCGCGGCGTAGGTGGCGTCGAGCCGGCCGGGCAGCACCGCGGTGATCTCGGCGCGGGCGTCGGCCACCGTGTCGGCGCAGGCCGCGTCGCTGGCGACCTGGCAGCCGAGCACGACCGGGGCGAAGCCCGCGTCGTTGCCGCCGATGGTGATGGTGATCAGGTCGGCGCCGCTGCTCAGGAACGGCACCTGGTAGGTACGGACATCGCCGGTCTTCGCGCCGGCGCAGCTGAGATCGGTGAACGACCTGGGCTTGTTGCGGCTCGCCCACTGGCCGGGGTAGCCGTTCGGGCTGCGCAGGCAGAGCACGCTCTGCCCGGGCGCGCCCACCCCGGACGTGTAGGAGTCGCCCATCGCGACGTAGTCGGTGCCGGCGAAGCCCGAGGCCGCGGTGGCGGGGGCCGCGACGGCCAGGGCGAGTAGGGACGGGGTGACGAGACAGCCGAGAAGGGATAGACGCCTGCCCATCGAAGGCCTCCGGTCCGTGGGGGAGAGGAAGCCGAAGCGCTCCGGTTACTCGACGGTATGTCAAGAGGATTGGAAAAGAAACATCATGACATTTCGATTACGTCGGAGTAACATATATCGATGTGACCTGCATCTATGACATGCGGTCATGTTTCATGTGCGTGCCGCGACGGGGTTCACACGAGCGGCACAGCCGATCTTCAGCGTGCCTTCAGCCCGGCGGACTACCGTCGGGCACATGGAAGAGGATCGGGCAGGTCGGGTCGTCGAGGCGCTGCGCGCACGCAACGTCTTCGCCCATGTGAAGCTGCCGCAGGCCGGCATCACGCAGTACGGCATCCGCGTGGTGCTGCCCGACGGCCGCGAGGCGATCTGGGACAACGACGGCACCGCGGGCCTGGAGGCGCAGGTCATGCGCAACGGGATCCTGGTCGGCTTCGTCGACTCGATCCCGGGCTCGGAAAACTTCGGCGAGGGGCAGATCATCGAGGCGATCGCCACGGCCGACTACGACCGGCCGATCGGCCGCTCGCGGCCGTCCGCCGCGCGTCCGGCGCCCGCCCGGCCGCCGGTCAGCCTGGCGCAGCGGCTGCGGGGCGGCTTCCGCGGCTGAGCGGCGCTTCAGCCCGGCGGCTCCGCCGGGCCGGAGTCGTCGCCCGGGTGGTAATGGTGGTGGTCCGGGGTGATCAGATCGACCACCCGTTCCAGCGCGACCGGCCACAACTCCGGCGTGAGGTTGGCCAGCAGCGTCTCGGCGAGCCGGTGCGCCACCACGTCGACCTTTTCGCGGACGGCCGGGTCGAGATGCCGGGCCGCCGGCTCGGGCCGGGGCGCCGGCCGGGCCGGCTGCGGGGGCGAGGAGACGGGCCGGGGCGCCGGCTGGGCGGCGGCCTTCGGCGGATCGGGCACGGCGGCCACCACCGACTCGCCGAAGTCGATCGGCAGGTCCTCGGGCGCGCCGACCAGGTACAGCCGGCCGGTGGCCCGGGTCAGCGCGATGTAGAGCAGCCGGTGCCCGCGCGGATCGTCGTCCACGATGAAGCCGGGCTCGACCACCACGGCCACGTCGAACTCCAGGCCCTTGGCCTCGTGCGGGCTCAGCAGCGTGACGCCCGCGGCCGCCCCGGCCGCCGGGTGCCACGGCACGTCCTCCTCGTCCAGCCGCGCCTCGATCTCGGCCCGGCACGGCGCCGGGCAGAGGATCGCCACGCTCCCGCCGTCGGCCGCGTGCTCGGCGGCGGCCGAGACCACCACCCCGGCCCGGTCCGCGGGCTCCACCGGCATGATCATCGGCTCGGCCGGGCCGTCCCGCACCGTCGTCGGCGCCTGCACGCTCGGCGCGGCCGTCGGCAGCAGCTCCGCGGCCAGCTCGAAGATCTGCCGCGGCACCCGGTACCCGAACCGCAGCTCGCGATGGATGTGCGGCGGGCCGTCCGGCATCTGGGCGAGCACGTCGTGCCAGTCGTCGCGCGCCCACGGGCCGGTCGACTGGGCCATGTCGCCGACGATCGTCATGGAGCCGGTCGCCGACCGGCGGGCCACCGCGCGTACCTGCATCGGCGACAGGTCCTGCGCCTCGTCGAGCACGACGTGGGCGTACCCGTGCGGGGTGCCGTTGACCAGATGGTCGGCCTCGTCCAGCAGCGGCAGGTCCGCGTCGCTCCAGATCTCGTCGACCACGCTGTCCGCCGGGGCGCGGTAGAGGGCGGAGATCTCCCGTTCGGTGAATTCGCCGCCGGCCGCCGCGGTCAGCCACTCCCGCGAGCCGAACAGCTCCCGCAGGAACTCCGCCGGATCGAACTCGGGCCAGAGCAGATCGGCGAGCGTGTCGGCGGCGGCCAGCGCCAGCCGCGGATCCTTGCTGCCGGCCACCAGCACCCCGCGCAGGATGCGCCGCCGGTCGCCGTCGCCCGCCTTGCTGGCCCGGGCCGTGGTCATGACGTGGGTCAGCGCCACCCGGTCGAGCGGCACGGCGCGGCCCTCGACGGTGAGCGACGTCGGCAGATCGGCGGGCAGCCGGCCCAGGTACTCGTCCAGGGCGCGGCCGAGGAGGCCGGCCATCCGCTCCTCGCCCTTCAACCGGGTCACGTAGAGCGTCTCGTCGCGGCCGGTGGCGACGGCCGGCAGCAGCCCGTCGACCGGGTGGTGCTCGACCTCGGCGAACCCCCACGACTCGAGCATCGCCCGGGTGTACCGGGCGAAGGCCGGGGACGGCCCGACGACCAGCACCTCGTCGGCGGCCAGGCCGCCCACGTCGATCAGCCAGGCGACCCGGCGCAGCGCGGTCATCGTCTTTCCGGTGCCGGGCCCGCCCTCGATCACCAGCAGGGTGTCGGCCGGCGTGCTGATCAGCTCGCCCTGGTCCGCGCGGATCTTCGCGGCGATGTCCGGCCCGGTCGCGTCCGCCTGGTCGAGCGCGGCCAGCAGCACGTCGTCCGGTGCGTGGCCGGCGTCCGCCTGCTCGGTGTCCACCGGATCCTCCCGGTCGTCCTCGGTGTCCACCGGATCCTCCCGGTCGTCGAGGCGGATCAAGAGCCGGACACGGAGAATTCCAGGCGGACGGCGCCGCGGAGATCGAGGAAGATCCGATCCGGCGCCCGCACCACCCGGAGCACAACGTCCTCGCAATGCGGGCACCGGCCGACCCGGCCCGGAGCCGGACCCCACATCCGCAGCGTGGCCAGGGCGTCGGCGTGCCCGCAGCCGGCGCAGGTGAAGCGGGCCGAGGTGGCGTCGGCCGCGAAGACCTCCAGCAGGTCGCCGGCCATGGCGTTGCCGTCCAGCTCGTTCACGACGTGCCTCCGAAGCGTTCGGTGCGGATGCGGCGGGGCTCGTGGCCGAGCGCCACCAGGATGTCCGCGGCGGCCTCGACGAACCCGGTGGGGCCGCAGACGAAGCAGCTCGCGCCGAAGTCCGGCGGCCAGCCGTGCGTGTTCAGGGTAGCCACGTCGATCCGCTTGGGCGTGGCCGGGGAATCCTCGGGCGCCTTGCGGGTGTAGAGCAGGTGCACGTCGAGGCCGGCGTCATCGCGTACGCGCCGGCGCAGCTCCTCGGCGTAACAGACATCGGCCGGCGTACGCACCGAGTAGATCAGCCGGAACGGCTGCCTGCCCCGCACGGCCCCGCGCGCCCGGATCATCGCCATCAGCGGCACCACCCCGGACCCGCCGGCCACCAGCAGCACCGGCGCCGGCTCGGTCTCCCGCCACACGAACCAGCCACCCACCGGCCCGCGCAACTCCAGCTGATCGCCCACCTCGACGGTGTCGGTCAGGTAGGGCGAGACCTCCCCGTCGTCCAGCCGCTGCACGGTCAGCTCGATGGGACCCGTACCCGCCCACGCGGACGCGATGGAGTAGCTTCGCTGGGCCCGGTAGCCGTCCGGCGCGGTCAGCCGCAGGTCGATGTGCTGGCCGGGCAGGTGGCCGGGCCAGTCGGGGACGTCGAGCACCAGCGTGCGTACCGACGGCGTCTCCCACCGGGACCCGGTGACGGTGGCCAGCCGCCAGGTCAGTCGCCCTGATACCGCTGCTCGAGCCATGGGTCTCCGTACATGTGGTAGCCGGCGGCCTCCCAGAAGCCCGGCTCGTCCTCGTTGATCAGCTGCAGGCCGTTGACCCACTTCGCCGACTTCCAGAAATACAGATGCGGGATGAGCATCCGGGCCGGCCCGCCGTGCTCCGGATCAAGATCCTCACCGTCGAACTTATAGGCGATCCACGCCTTGCCGTCCAGCAGGTCATCCATCGGTACGTTCGTGGTGTAGCCGCCGAAGCTGTGCACCATCGTGTAGTCGGCCGTGGTGTCGATGTCTTCGAGCAACGTGTCCATCGAGACGCCGCGCCACGTGGTGCCCAGCTTCGACCACTTCGTGACGCAGTGGATGTCGACCGTCACGTCCTCGAACGGCAGGGCGGTGAACTCGCCCCAGGTCCAGCTCGTCTGCTCACCCGTCTCGGTGGTGATGGTGAAGTGCCAGCGGTCGAGCGGAATCCGCGGGGTCGGCCCGGCCGAGAGCACCGGGAAGTCATGGGTCAGATACTGGCCGGGCGGCAGGCCGGGCACCGACTCGCGCCGCCGGCCGCCGAACCCTCGGGAAATGATGCCCATGGTTGATGAGTAAACCGCATGATCATTTCAACGGACAGCGTCAATCCGTAACCCACCCACCGCCGGGCGTACCGCGTGGTCCGGGGAGGTTCGGCGTTTTGCGGCGATTTGTCCGAGCAGGTGAAATCATGGCACGGTGGAGGAAGGCGGCGTCTACCGCTCCGAACGGCGGCGCGTGCAGCGCCGCAAGAAGATCGCGGTCGGGATCGCCGGGCTGGGTGCCATCCTCGCCGGCGGTGGGTACGCGGTGAGCGCCTGGCACACCGCGCAGGACAGCCTGATGATCGGCGACCTCGGCGCGTTCGGCCCGCACCCGCCGCCGGTTCAGGAACCGCCGCCGACCGCGACCGCGACCGCGTCGCCCGGCCCCTCGGCCGTCCCCGCGCCGACCAGCCGGCCGGCCTCGACCCGGCTCTCCGGGGCGCGCCGGTTGAGCCGCCCGTCGCCGGTACCGTCGCCGAGCCGGGTGCCCGACGACGACCTCGCCTCGGCCCAGCTCAGCCGGCTCCTGCAGGCGCCGCGCAGCACGCCGTCCGGCGGGCCGGCGACGGCCGGCGGCACGATCGTGGTGACCAACGAGTCCGGCCCGGACGGTTCGGCCATCCGGGTGCTGTCGGCCCGCTACGACCTGACCCGCCGCGGAACGCTGCTGTGGGCGGCCGACGGCGGCCAGCCGGTCGGCGACGCCCGGTGCACCCAGCGGCTGCGGATCGACGGCGGCGCGGTCACCGAGAACCGGCCCGGCGTGCTGCTGTGCTGGCGGGTCTCGCCGGCGAAGAGCGTCGTGACCGTCGCGACACGCCGCGCCGGCAGCCCGGTCGCGGCCGCCAGCGCCCGGGTCATCGAACGTACCTGGCAGCAGCTGGGTTGATACGGCGGAACCCGGGGTCGCCGCCGCGACCCCGGGTTCCGCTCCTTCCCGGTAACCCGTCCCGGAAGATCAGACGACCAGGACCAACGTGCCGGTCACGCCGGTGACGGCGGGGGTGCTGGGTAGCACGACCCGGTAGCCGGCACCGGAGATCAGGCCGGTCAGCGTGCGGTCGCCGGAGGCGGTGAAGCTGGTGGCCGGCAGCCACTTGTTCCGCTCCAGCCGCTGGACCTGCACGGTCTGGCCGGCCGCGCCGGTGATGACGATCCGAAGTGAGCGGGCGGCCGGGCTGGTCACCGTCATCGCGGCGCGGACCGTGAACTTGGTGATCGGCGAGGTGAGGGCCAGCGTGGTGTCGGTCGCGGGGACGACCAGCTTGACCTGGAAGGTGCCGGTGGCGGGCTGGGTGACGACGACCCGGCCGTCGCTGTCGGTGGTGGCCTCGGTGAGGGTGAACACCGAGGCGCCGGTGGCCTGGACGCCGACCTGCACCGGCTGCTGGGCGAGGGCCTTGCCGCCGGCGGTGACCGTGTAGGTGACGGTGGACGTGGTGCCGTACAGGGCTGTGACCGCGGACGTGGCGACCCGGATGGCCGGACGGACCTTGGCCACCGGGCGGGTCGGGGACGGGGTCGGGCTGGCGCTGGAGGGGGCCGGCGCCGGGCTGGAGGTGGTCGGTGCGGGCGCCGGGCTGGACGTGGTCGGGGCCGGCGCCGGGGTGGCGCTGGTCGTCTGGCTGGGCGACGGCGACGGGCTGACGGCGGCGAGTGCGGCCGCCGCGTCGATCCGGCCGTAGCCGAAGTCGTTGTCCCTGCCGGCCGGGCCCAGGTCGACGGCAGAGGTCTGCAGGGCGGCCTGCACGGCGTCCGGCGTGAGGGCCGGCTGGTAGGCCCGGATCAGCGCGGCGACCGCCGCGACGTGCGGCGAGGCCATCGAGGTGCCGCTCATCGACCCGTACGACATGCCCAGCGCGGTCGGGTAGGTGCTCAGGATGCTGCTGCCCGGCGCGGCCACGTCGACGTAGCTGCCGGCGTTCGAGTAATAGGCGACCGCGTCCGCCGAATCGGTCGCGGCGACCCCGATGACGCCCTCGTCGGCTGCCGGGTAGCTGGTCGGGCTGCCGCTGGTACGCGAGTTGCCGGCCGCGGCGACCACGACGACACCCTTGCTCCGGGCGTACGCGATGGCGTTGCTCACGGCGGTGACCTTCGACGTCGAGCCGAGCGACATGTTGATGACGTCGGCGCCGTGGTCGGCCGCCCAGATGATGCCCTCGGCGGTGTCCGACATGTAGCCGGAGCCGTTCGCGTCGAGCACCCGGACCGGCAGGATCTTGGTGTCCGGCGCGATGCCGCTGACCCCCACGCCGTTCCCGGTGACCGCGGCGATCGTCCCGGCCACGTGGGTGCCGTGGCCGTTCGGGTCGCTGCTGGTGCCCGCGGTGTTGGCGATCGCGTCGTAGCCGCTGAGCACGTTGCCGTTGAGGTCCGGGTGGGCGGCGTCGACACCGGTGTCGATGACGGCCACGGTGACGTCCGCGCCGGTGGACTTCTGCCAGGCGTTCGCCACCTTGATCTTGCTGAAGTCCCACTGCTGACTGCGGTACGGGTCGGTGCCGGTGGGGATGCCGGTCGCCGCGACCACGGCGTCCAGCTCGACACCGACCGCGTTGTCGGCCTCCTGGCCCTGCTTGACGAGCGCGGCGGCGTCCTGCTTGCTGGTGGCGGTCCGGACGGTGACGACCGGGCGGCCCTTGCCGTCGAGGGCCGTGCTGACCACGCGGACGGGGGCGGCGGTGGAGACGTTGGCCGGCAGGAGCTGGGCCGGGCTCGCCGTCAGGCCGTAGCTCTGCGGCTGCCAGGCGCCCTCGCCGGTGCTGTCGGGCAGGCCGAGCGCGGCACCGCCGGCGATGGCACCGACGGCCAGGGCACCGACCGCGTAGCGGCGGAGGGGGTTCTTCATCGTCGTCCTTCCCGTTGGGGTCGGGAAGAAAAGTCGGCGGCGGCCGAGCGCTCGGCAGGGTTTCCCGAGGTGCAGCTCGGTTGCTTAGTTTTCGCTGGCGCTTCCCCGGGAAGCTGCTGAGACTCTGCTCGTTTAGGCCTGATATGTCCGGATCTTTGGCAGCATGTTGGCTCAGGCCCTCCGCTCGGACCGCGGGGGTGAATGTCGAGACCGCGAAGGATGAGACATGGCCAAGGAAGAACAACGGAACGAGAACCGCAGCAACCGGCGCAGGTTGGTCGCGGCAGGTGTGGTCGGGGCGGCTGCGCTGTTGGCGATCGGGGGTTTTGTCGCCGCGAATATGGCCGACAGCCGACAGCCGGACACGGGAGAGCCGGAGGCGCTGGCCACGGCCGGGGTGGCTGCGCAGCCGGTCACCGGCAAAACATCCGCCGAAATGTCGCCTCCGGCGGTGAAGCCCACACCATCCCCCTCGCCCTCGCCGTCGAGACAACTGAGCCGCAGGGAACGAGTCGCCGAGGCCCGGGTGTCGTTGTCGGCAGCTGGCGTTGACCTCAAGCGGGCGATTACTCCCGCGCCCGGTCTTCCCAAGGGCCCGGTCGACGTGACCAACAAAGGGACGCTCGCCAAGGGCGGCACCATGCGGGTGGTAACGGCGGGTTATGACCTGAGCGGTCAACGGGAGCTGTTGTGGGCCGCCGACAAGGGAGAACGAGTGGGCCAGGCCCGCTGCACGCAGAATCTGCGTTTCAGTAACGCGGCAGAGCCGCATGACTTCCCGACCGTGCTGTTGTGCTGGCGGACTTCGGCGACGAAGAGCGTCATTACCGTCGCGGTGGCCAAGAGCGGTCGCCCGGAGAAGGCGGACAGCATCACTGAGATCAACCGCCAGTGGGCCAAGCTCGGTTGAGTGCCGACCTCGACGAGTGATGCCCTCGGCGGGCGATCGTTTCGCGGTCCGGTCGGTGTCCGGAGCGACGGCGTGATATAGGTCGGCGGCCCGGAGTAGCACTCCGGGCCGCCTGGCGATGAGTCGCCGTCAGAACTGAGAAACTGTGAAGCTCGAACCGCTGGACACGACGCTCTCGACGTAGTCCGGATCAGACTCGGCGGCGTCGTCCACTCCATTGCTGACGTAGGTCAGATTGTAGGTGCCTTCGGGAACAGGCAGTGGGGGAATCAGCGACACGCTGGTGTTGGGCGAGACGACGCTGGAGTCGACTGCTCCACCCGCCAGATACGCAATCGTGCGATCTGGGCTGAGGCTGGCGATGTAGGTGCCCGCAGGGATGTCAGACGCACCGGAGATGAACTTGCCGACATCGGTGGCGTTGAACAGAGCCGAGGCTGTCTGGGTGATCGAGGTCGCGTTGTTGGCAACGACGATCGACAGTGCGGTGACAGTCGTCCCCGGGACGGTCAGCGTGATAGCGGCGTCGGCGGCAGTGCCAGAGCCGGCGGCGGTGTCGACGATGGCGGTGGTGCTGCTGAGCACGTCTACGATCGTGGCGTTGCTCGTGAAGGCGGTGTGGGCCCCCAGGACCATGCCGATGTCCTGCCGGCTGAAGGTGCCACCGCTGACCGTGATGAGACGGCTGCCCGCCGCGGATGCGGTGATCGTGAGGCCCGCAGCTCGCTGGACCGGCACGTAGTATTGGTCGCCCTCGGCGTCCAGCATGCGCTCGAGCGCCAGCGTGCAGACCAATTGGGTGTCGCTGAAGGCCAGCACGTTCTCGCACTCCGCGATCGGCGGGTTCGATCGCACGTTGCTGCCGACATCGGTCTCGTCGTAGGTGCCCTCCACCAGATAGATGTGGGAGTTGGTGAGGGACGGCACGTCGGTCCAGGTCATGCTCTGGAAGCCGACGCCCTTCACGAGCACGTCGATCGGGGCGTTGTTCGGCGCCGTGTTCGGAGCGACGGAGAGCGAACTGGTGTAGGTGTATGCGTTCGTCTTCACGCTCTGGCCGCTGGACGTCGTCACGACCAGCACGACGTTGTTGGCCGGGTCGTGCGCGGGCGCGTTGGCCGTGAATGCCGTGCTGCTGATCGGCGTGATGTTGGTCATCGGCGCCCCACCCAGCGTTGCGGTGATGGATCCCGCCGTGGTCGGGAAGTTGGTGCCGGACACGGTGACCTTGTTCCCGCCCAGCGCCGGGCCGGAACTCGGCGTGACCGAGGTGGCCGCTTGAACGGTTGTCGCCGCGTACAGCGTGGAGGCGAGGAGCGGGGACGAGTTGTCCGTGACGCCGTTGTAGATGCACGCGCGCATGCTGTACGGGTAAAGCGGTGCGCTGCTCACGCCCGCGGTGTTCGCCATGTTGGGCGCCTTGACGGCGATCATGGTGTCCGTGAGCTTGCGGATGTCGGCCGCGGCCACCAGCAGGTTGGTGTTGGTGGGCGACGTCGTGCCGGTGGACTCGTAGACGGACGGGCAGGACGAGCTGGACGAGAAGGCGACGCCCAGCGTGGTGATGCCGGCGAAGATCGGCGTGGTTGCCGTGAAAGTCAACGCGTTCTGACCGGCGTACGGACCGCTCGGCTGGCTCGGCGTGACCGCGTCCGCTTCGTAGGAGACGACGGTCAGCAGCGCGCTGCCGGACGAGGCGCCGTTGTAGAGGCAGAGGTCGTATACGGTCGGCGCCGCGGTTGTCGTCACCACGCCGGACGGGACGGTCAGGGATGCCACATAGTCCGAGGTCCTGGTGACGGTGGTCGCCAGATTCGCGGTGGGCGTGCCGTAGGTGGCGGGGCAGGGGCTCGAACTGAACTGCGCCCCGACGCTCGTGATGCCGCTGAGGAACGGCGAATCGGTCGGTGCGGTGATAGTCACCGTGTTACCGCCGCCGGAGGGCCCATACGTGGGGTTGGCCACGGTGGTGGATCCGACGTTGATCGAGTACGAGCCGGTCTTGGTGCTGCTGGTGGTGCTCGTCGTGTCGTAGACGCACACGTTCCATCGCTTGGCCGCGCCGTTCGTGCCGGCGGTCACCGTTGACGGCAGGGTCACGACGATCTGGGTGGCGTTCGTGCGCGTGATGCTGGCCGACGACACCGCGATGATGCCTGTCGTGGGGGTGGTGTAGCGGGTGCCGCAGGCTGCGGTCTGTACCTCGACGACGGGCGGGTCCGGGAATGTGACGCCGCTGTCGACGATGGTCACGGCTCCACTCGCCGCGACAACGGTTGGCGTCACTGTGACGGCGGCCCATGCCGCCTGTGGCGCGACGAGCAGGGCGCCTACCACCACGCCTGTCGTCAGCCCGGCACGTATTACCCGGGCTCGAGTTCTTGATCGGGACTTGGGCATGCGTTGGTCCTCCTACGGTCTTGCGAACCGCATCGGTGGTGTAGGTGGGCCCGCGCGGGAACACTCGCCTGCCGGGCCGTCTCGCAAGGGAGCGTAACGCGGCGTATATGGCTAATTTCCCAGAGTGACGAAGTTGAGTGGATACGTCCGTGCGATCCTGGCAATTCGGTCGTACTGCTGGATCGACCCCGGCGACGCCGCCTCACCTCTCCATTCACTCGATCGTTGACGTCCGCGGCCGCATCCGCTAGGTTGTTCTCAGATCGAGTAATACTCAATTCGAGAAGGACCGACGATGCAGAGCGAAGCCGACTTCCTGGCCTCCTACGACCCCCGGGCGTTCCCGGCGGTCGCCGTCACGGTCGATGTCGTCGCCCTGACTATTCGCGACGGTCGGCTCTGTGTGCTTCTCGTCGAGCGTGGCGCGCAACCCTTCGCCGGCCGCCTCGCTCTGCCCGGCGGCTTCGTGCGGGACGAGTCACCCGACGCCGCCGCGCTGCGCGAGCTGGGCGAGGAGACCGCGCTGGCCCGAGTGCATCTGGAGCAGCTCAAGACGTACGGGGATCCGGGCCGTGACCCCCGGATGCGGGTCTTCTCCGTCGCCTACCTGGCCTTCGCGCCCAGCCTGCCCGACCCCCGGGCCGGCTCCGACGCGGCCGCCGCCTCCTGGATCCCGGTCGAGCAGGCCACCGACCTGGCCTTCGACCACGACACGATCCTGGCCGACGGCCTCGACCGGGCCCGCGCCAAGCTCGAATACACCCCGCTCGCCACCGCCTTCACCGGCCCCGAGTTCACCATCGCCGAGCTGCGCGCCGTCTACGCCGCGGTCTGGGGCGAAGACCTCCACGCCGGCAACTTCCACCGCAAGGTGCTCTCCGTTCCCGGCTTCGTGGAGAGCACCGGCGAGACCACCGCGCGCGGCGGCGAGCGGGGCGGGCCGCGCGCCAAGCTCTACCGGGCCGGCGACGCCCGCCTTCTGCATCCGGCCCTGCTGCGGCCCGCCCGCGAGGAGGGCATCCGATGAGCACTTTCGCCGAGGCGGTCGTGCTCATCGAGCGGGCCGGAACGTTCACCGAGCTGACCGGCGGGCGGGTGGCCGAGGAGGCGTACCGCTCCTGGGTCAAGCTGGTCCACCCCGATGCCGTCGGGACGGCGGAGAGGGCGACCGCCACGGCGATCTTCGCGAAGCTGTCCCGGCTCTATGCCGAGCGGGGCGCGACCGTCCTGCGTACGTCGCATGGGACCTATCGGGTCGGCGACCTCGTCGCCACCGGCGACATCGCCGATCTGTCGGCAGTGGACGGTGGGTGGCTGGTCAAGGTGCCGCGCTCGCCCGCCGACAACGACCTCATGGCGGCGGAGGCCGAGGCGCTGCAACGGTTGCGCGACAAGGGCGACCCGAAGTTCCGGCCCTACGCGCCGAAGCTCATCGAGAGCTTCGTGCACGAGGGCGGCGACCGGAAACGCCGGCGGGTCACCGTGCTGGAGCGGCTGGACGGCTTCGTGCCGCTCAGCCGGCTCGACCGGGAGCTCGATTGGCGGGACGCCGCCTGGATGTGGCGGCGCCTGCTGACCGGGCTCGGCTGGGCACACCGGGCCGGCGTCGTGCACGGCGCGGTGGTCGAGGAGCACGTGCTGATCCACCCCGGCGAGCACGGCCTCGCCCTCGTGGACTGGTGCTACTCGGGCAGCCCGGTCGCCGCGGTGGTCAAGCGGCGGCGCGACGCCTACCCGCCCGAGGTCCTGAAACACAAGACGGCCACCCCGGCCACCGACATCTACATGGCCACCGGGCTGATGACCCGGCTGGTCGGCGACGGCCTGCCGGCGGCGTTGCGGCGCTTCGCCGACGGCTGCCGGTACGACGCGCCGCGGATGCGGCCCCAGGACGCCTGGCGACTGCTGGGCGAACTCGACGAACTACTCGGGCCGCGCAAGTTCCGGCCCTTCACCCTCTAGGAGGCAAAAATGGGAAGCGGACGCTGGTCCACCGATGTCTACTCCGCCGCCGCCAGCTACCGGGCGGCGAGCGGCACGAGCGCCTTCGCCTACAGCGACGGCGGTGCCCGCGAGGCACACCCCGCCCTCGACCCGCACGGCGTCGGCAAGCGGGAGAGCCGGGACAGCGACGAACACCCGCTGAGCACGCCGATCGCCGTACTCTTCGACGTCACCGGCTCGATGGGCGGCGTGCCGCGCACGCTGCAGACCAAGCTGCCGCAGCTGCTCGGCCTGCTCACCCGCAAGGGGTATGCGACCGACCCGCACATCCTGTTCGGCGCGGTCGGCGACGCCACCTGCGACCGGGTGCCGCTGCAGATCGGCCAGTTCGAGTCGGACAACCGGATGGACGAGGACCTGGCCCGCATCGTGCTGGAAGGTGGCGGCGGCGGGCAGAAGACCGAGTCGTACGAGCTGGCGATGTATTTCATGGCCCGGCACACGGCGCTCGACTCGGTGGTGAAGCGGGGCCGCCGCGGCTACCTCTTCCTGATCGGCGACGAGATGCCCTACCCGCGGGTGAGCCCGCGCGAGGTCAAGAAGGTCATCGGCGACGACCTCGGCGAGCCGATCGGCACCGAGCAGATCATCGCCGAGTTGCGGCGCAGCTTCGACGTCTACTACCTGATCCCGGCCGCGGCCGGCTGGGGCGGGGACGCGGAGATCCGCAAGCGCTGGCGTGCGCTGCTCGGGCAGAACGTGCTGGAGCTCGACGACCTGGACGCGGTCTGCGAGACGATCGCGCTCACCGTGGGCCTCGGCGAGGACGCCATCGACCTGGACGCGGGCCTCGCCGATCTGGTCGAGGCCGGCTCGGCCCACCACGGGACGGTCGGCAAGGCGCTCGCGCCGCTGCAGCGGGGTGCGGTCGTACGCGGCGGGGCGCTGCCGGTCGGCGACGCCGCGTCGGGCAACGAGCGGCTCTGATGGAGCACGTCGCGGTCGTCGACCTCGGCTACGGCGACGCCGGCAAGGGCACGGTGGTCGACGCGCTGTGCGCGAACGCGCCGGTGCGGGCGGTCCTGCGTTTCAACGGGGGAGCGCAGGCCGCGCACAACGTGGTCACCGAGGACGGGCGGCATCATACGTTCGCCCAGTTCGGGTCCGGCACCCTGCGCGGGGTGCCGACCCACCTCACCCGGTTCATGGTGGTCGACCCGCTGGCGTTGGCCGCCGAGGCGGCCGCGCTGGGCAACCCGTTCGAGCTGCTCACGGTGGATGGGGACGCCCTGCTCGCCACTCCGTGGCATCGCGCCGCCAACCACCGCCGGGAACGAGCCCAGCGGCACGGTTCGTGCGGCATGGGCGTCGGCGAGACGGTCGCGTACGCGCTGAGCCACGCCGACGCCCCGCGGGTCTCCGACGTGCTGTCCCGGCCGTTGCTGCGCCGCCGGCTGGCGGCCGTCGCCGCGGATCTCGGCCCCGCGGGCGTGCCGCTGGACGACGTGGTCGACGCGTTCCTCGCGTTCGGCCGGGCGGTGTCGGTCGTCGGTCCGGCGCACACCGGCCGGCTGCTGCGCGAGGGGCCGTGTGTCTTCGAGGGCGCGCAGGGCGTACTGCTGGACGAGTGGCGCGGCTGGCACCCGCACACGACCTGGTCGACGACCACCTTTGCGAACGTCGCCGAGCTGTGCCCGTCGTTCCGGCGGCTCGGGGTGGTGCGCACCTACACCACCCGGCACGGCGCCGGGCCGTTCGTCACCGCCGACCCGGCGCTGGACCTGCCGGAGCGGCACAACGGCCTGGGGGAGTGGCAGGGTGCGTTCCGGGTGGGGCACTTCGACGCGGTGGCCCACCGGTACGCGGTGGAGGTGGCCGGCGGAGTGGACGGGCTGGCCGTCACCCACCTCGACGTGCCGGAGCGCTGCCCGCGGCTGCGGGTGTGCGAGTCCTACACGGTCGACGGCGAGCCGTGGACCCGGATCGTCCCGGGGCCGCACCGCGACCTCGACCATCAGGCGGCCCTGACGGCCCGGCTCACCCGGGCGAGACCGGGCGTGCTGACCCGGCCGGATGACTGGGCCGCCACTGTCGGGTCGCTGCTCGGGGCGCCCGTATTGGTG
>Ga0070668_100000234_pt1 | contig 36207 bp, 42 predicted proteins | sample KBSS43metaG_FD_64661 | JGI IMG/M metagenome (GOLD analysis project Ga0070668, IMG submission 64661) | Switchgrass rhizosphere microbial communities from Kellogg Biological Station, Michigan, USA - KBS S4-3 metaG | ecosystem: Host-associated > Plants > Roots > Rhizosphere > Soil ...
AGACGATGCGAGAGCTTGGATTAAGCAGGCAGTACTCGACTACAGCGCCTGCCATGTAGTGGGATTTGCCTGAGCCTCTGCCGCCCCATGCGCCCTTGTAGCGGGAAGATTGGAGTAGAGGCTCGAAGATGCGAGCCGTATCAATTGTGAGCATCAATATCTCCGTAAGGCTTTAGGTCGAAACTAGAAGGCGCTCTGCGAACGAGCCGCCGACTCCGTAGACGGCGATTGGGAAGCGGCCCCGTCACGCGAGGGGCCGTTTCTCTTTGCCGCCTTCGGAAGGCCAGGCAGAACATGTGACGAGGTAGGACGCCGGTTGGCTTGGTGGCGATGCGGCCACAGACCCCGCACCGGGGCACTTCGATGAACCCGTCATGGTGCTCTGGCAGCGCCAAGATCATCTCAAGCGGGCCGTAGCGCTGGATTAGCGATCGGCGAGTCCTATGGAACGACTTATTGCGCCATCTGCCACCGGTTCGCCGCTGGGCAATCCATTGAATATCGTCCGGGCAGTTGACGATGCGGAGGTCTCCCTCGCGGGATGTCACTCCCTCATAGCTTTCATGGGACTCCTGGCGGCCATAGACCGTGGCAGGAGCCGGGGTTTCCTCCTCCAGGGGCTAAGCTGTAGCCACTCTTTAAATCGTTCATTGCTTCTCCCAATAAAAAAGGCCCTCGAAGGGGCCGGAACCAACTGGGTTGATGAACATTGATTAGGTGCGCGGCCTCCCATTCCCGGTGACTTGCCGCGTCATTACGAAGTTCGTTGAAGCCCGGTTTCCTCCCCTGAGCCGGGCTTCTTCCTTTGGAACATCTAGACAGCGACCAGGTTAGTGGGACCCAGCCTCCCTTCAGCAGGGCTGTTAGGCCCGGACGGCTCCCCTTTGGCAGACGAAAACGCCGGGCCGCAGAAGCCTCGGTCGGTCCAAGGCTCTGACCGGGGCTTCTTGTTGTTAAAGTGACCTTTAAGCTTGATCGCTTAAGTTGGTTTTCAGGGACTAGGGTCGAACAGCTAAAAACAGGCCATTCTTGAGCAGCTTGCTACCTACCCGTTACCTAATTGCAGCCAACAATTAGAATTAACCGCAGACCTCAACCGAATCTGCCGCTGAAAACCTCTGATTGTCAGTCAGACGACGACCACATTTGGGTAGCGCAGCGGACGATCAAAATTCGCTGGCGCAGTACTCTCGACCTTGGCCTCCGCTTGCATCTCTGGCAGCTCTTCCTCCTCACGCTCAGGCGGATCAATCAGCACTCGCTTGATGAAGATCACTCGCTCAGGAGCAATCTCCTCCGGAATGGAATCTCCCTCACGGAAATAAAGGGGGGAGGTGTCGGGCTGTGTCCTCTCGCGGATGAGACGCTCCAACCGATCAAGCCTCTTCGCGAGATTACTAGCCATGAGCCTTCAGCGGGATGACCTTCCCATTCCCACTTGCCTCTAGCAGAGCCTCTAGCTGAGCGATGCGCTTCTCAGCCTCGAAGCTCTCTAAAATCACCCGTTGGTTGATGAGGATTTGGCTCAAGCGTGAGGCAAGAGATGGTTCAATTCTGCCTCTCCTGAGTTCCTTGTAGACCTTCGCATTCTCGACAGCGACTGAGCCTGCTGTATCGAGGGGTCCTATTCGTTTTCTTTGTTGTGGCATCAGCTTGGTTCTTTCCTTGCTAACCTTTTAAGCCATTCAGGGCTTCCTATCGCTGTGATCCCGTCACATAGTCTCCTGTCACACGCTCCCTCGGCAGGAGGATTTCCGCAATGCTTCACAAAGCGATTTTGGTGTGCGTTGCAGGCTTGTTGATACTGACACCGGCGCAGGCCCGCATCAAAAAGCCAGGAATATTGGACCGGTCTATGCAAGTGCAGCTGCATGCTGCCGAGCGGCACAACGCAAGATGGGACCTACGATCCCAAGGGTGCCAGTTGCACCGTGTTGAATCAAAAAGTGTGCAACATCACGGAACCCGGCACGAACCTTGTTAGATCAGGCACACTTGAGTATTGCAGCCAAAAGATAGAGGCAGCAAAGCCATCGCGGGGGGATCGCCGTTGATTTCTCCAACTTGAATGTCCCACAACGCGGATTGGATAATCGTTTCCCCCATGGGGTTCAGCGGGATCGCCATTAGTGCCTCGTAGTTAGTACCGCATCGCGATCCTGGGGCCCGGCGCTCTCGTGAAGGTGTTCGGAAGGGGGTGCCGGGCCGCTGATGCCCTAAGAACCACATGATCGGCCGCTAGACTCCAAACTAGCCAGCCTACAGGTGTGGCCCTTTAGGCTGGTTAGGCCTGGTGCCTCTTACCCTGCGAGCATTCCCAAGATAGAGGTGCCAGGCCGCTATTTGGGGCATGCCTTACGCACCGGGCTCTCGTGCTTCGCATCAAGTCCTTCGGTCTTGACCCATTCGGGCTTCGATCCCTTGCGCTAACCGCTTTGTTTGGCCGCCTGATCCTGGACTGATATATTCGGGGCTCGGGGTGCGGGCATGACCTCAAACAACGATAACCTTGAAGAGGTTTTTCAGAATGACCTTGAAAAGGTGCTTCGCCAAAATTTGAAATTAAGACGCGAACTTACGGCCGAAATCGGCAATGTCAGAATACCAAAACCCGGTATGCACCGCTTGGGGTGGACTCTGTATTGGATCTGTCTAACGTTAGCCGCCGTCTGGGTCTTGATGTCGCTTCAGCTTTTCCCGATCGATTCTTGGTCCGAGATGGGCTTGGGAGTCCTCATCTGGTTCAGCCCCGTGCTCGTCCTGTATGGCCTTGGCCGAGCGCTGCGCGACGCCCTATCCTACGAGTAGGCAATCTATGCGCTTATCCCTCACCCGATAACCTCACTCACATATAAAGTCCCGCTCGTCGTGGTTCTTATCGCGGCAACCTTCTGACCAGGTGTGACCACGAAGTATTCAGGCGCGTGGGCAGCAAGCTTGGCGTCGCATGTGGTTGCTGTCGGTGAGCTGCCAACGGACACATGACAACTGGTCGTCACAACTGGTCGTCGGAACCACTCGAAGAATCGAGATTAGTAAGCAGCGGTTGGTCAACGTCCGCTTTACCCTCAATAGCGGACATGTTCCTCCTGACCATCAATGTCCGCTAAGTGCCAATAGCGGACATCAACAATCACCTGTTCAGCGCGGTTATAGATCAGACTGGTCCAGTTTGGCGGGCCCGTTGAAATCCGCCCCTCAGCGCCTTGGCATGGCTCGCTACAGTCAGCAGCCGCTTCAGTTATTTGATCTCCCAGGTGGCCTTGTGGTTGACGATAAAGGCCGAGCGGCCGCCGACCGCCTCGTGAAGTTCCACGAAAGTGTAGGGAACCGTTCCCGTGATACCTTTATATTTCCCCGTACCACCCATCAGGTAGTGGTTTTTGTCGTCGAAGGTCGTGAATACATTGTCGCCATCTTTGTCGGTTTCAACGCAGCTACCGTTTAAGTGAAATGTGTCTCCCACCGACGTCGATTGATAAAGGCAGCGAACAGACATGTCGTCGAACGGGCCTTCTCCTTTGACATTCCGGGTGATTCCAGTGGTGTCAACGATTGCTCCCGTACCGGCTCCGCTATCGATTTTTGCCAAAGTGTTATCTACATAGTACGTGTCGTATTCCGCGCTGCCAGTCTTCGGAAACTCCGCGGATGATGCCGGAGACGCGCAACACATAAGCACAGCCATCGAAGCGAGCATCGATTTCATGGCGGCACTCCTTTCTTGACTACGGTCGAACTGGCGATCCTGGGCCAGGGACGTGCACTGAAGTAACTTCAGGGATAATACCACGATGTCATGTCCGCTTTGGGTCATAAGCGGACGTACTGACAAGTCCGCGCCATGTCCGCTTTACCCCCAATAGCGGACGTTGGACGGCACATCCAAGTCAGCATTTTGGCTGTGCGTTTATGAGTACACGCCCTAGCTTCCGCGCTTCACGCGCTTTCTCTCTAGCTTCTTGTAGTGAGACCGTGTGCGTTGCACCCAGGCCCATGTGAACCGCCCTGCCGTGCAGCATGTACCTAAACACCCAACTTTTGCCGCGGTTCTCGCTAACCTGAAGCCAAAGCCCAAGGCCATCGCCGTAACGCCCAGGCTTCTCTAGTGCCTTGACCTTCAGCGCGGTAAGCTTGTTGTCTTGGCGGGTCATTTTCGGGGGCCTCCTTTCGTGTACAAAGCGACCTACAAAGTTTGTGTACAAAGCCACCTACAAACGGGAGCAGGATTTGGGTGGACGCGGGTAGACGGGTAGGGACATGAAATGGCTTCCAGCCAACAAATTCATAGCAGAAAATGGCGTAATTAGGCCAAAAAAGATGGACGCCCTCTCCGCCGCCCCTGCCCTTCCCACTCACGAGCGCCGCTCGCTCTATCGGCGCGTCACGAGCGCGATCGGCGACCAGATGCCGAAGGGCCTCTATGCCCGCGCGCTGATCATCATCATCGCGCCGATGGTTTTGCTCCAGTCGGTGCTGACCTTCGTGTTCCTCGAGCGGCACTGGCAGACGGTGACGCGGCGGCTCTCCACGGTGACCGTGCAGAACATCGCCATGCTGATCGACATCTATCGGAACTTCCCGCAGGACGCCAACGCCGAGATCTTGACCCGCCTTGCCGAGCTCGACCTCGGCTTGCGGGTCCGCTTCGTGCCGGGAGAGGACTTGCCGACTGCGAACTCGAAGCCATTCTTCGATCTGCTCGACACCACGCTGTCTGACGAGCTGAAGCGCCAGATCGGCCGGCCCTTCTGGATCGACACGGTCGGCAGGTCGAATTTCGTCGATATCAGGATCAAGCTCGACGACGGCGTCATGCACGTGCTGGCGCGGCGCAGCCAGACCTATGCGTCGAACTCCCAAATCTTCCTGTTGTGGATGGTCGGCACGTCGCTGGTGTTGTTGACTGTCGCAATTCTCTTCCTGCGCAACCAGATCAAGCCGATTCTGCGTTTGTCCGAGGCTGCCGACAGTTTCGGCAAGGGGCGCCCGCCGCCAAACGATTTCCGCCCGCGCGGCGCGCGCGAGGTGCGCCAGGCCGCCAATGCTTTCATCGAGATGCGCGACCGCATCGAGCGCCATGTCGAGCAGCGCACCATCATGCTCGCCGGCGTGAGTCACGACCTCCGCACCGTGCTGACTCGCTTCAAGCTCCAGCTTGCGATGTTCGAGGACAGCCCCGAGCTCGAGGCCATGCGCGCCGATGTCGATGAGATGCAGGCGATGCTCGAGGACTACATGGCATTCGCCAAGGGCGATGCCGGCGAGGAGATCGTGCGCGCGGATGTCGGCGAGATCCTGAACGAAGTTAAGAGCCAAGCGCACGGCACCAAGGACATCGTCATCGACCTGAACGAAGCGCCGCTTGTGGTACCGATCAAGCGCCACGCCTTCAAGCGAGCGATCGCCAATCTCGTCAACAACGCGGCGCGTTTCGCGGAGCACGTAAAGGTCAGCGCGGCGTGGCAGAACGGCGCGCTCACCATAGAGGTCGAGGATGATGGCCCTGGCATCCCGGAGAACGAGCGCGAACAGGTGTTCCGCCCGTTCTATCGCATCGATCATGCACGCAATCAGGACTCCGGCTCGACCGGGCTTGGGCTCGCCATCGCGCGCGACATCGCCCGCATCCATGGCGGCGACATTGCGCTCGGCCAATCCCATCTCGGCGGCCTCAAAGCTGTGCTAAGAGTGCCGGTCTGAATTCCTGCGAACAAGGCGATTGGGGAGGAACTGCCATGCGCCGAATGGCTGTCGGACTTGCTGCGGCTTTGACCTTGGGTTTTGCCGGATCGGCGTTCGGCGAATCCGACTTCGACGAGATCCAAGACGAGGAGCAGCCCGGATCGGAGATCGGCATCCAGATCGGCGACGGCATGGTCTCGGCGGAACGCGAGAACGGCGCGCCGATCTTCCCCATTGCGCCTTACGCAACACCCGCTCCAGTCTTTCCTTCCGCGCCCTACGTAGCGCCCACCCCGATCTTCCCTTCGGCGCCCTATGCGGCACCCGCCCCTGTCTTCCCCGTCGCGCCGCTGGCGACGCGGAGCGGCCAACTCAGGCCGCTCGACGACCCTGACGCGCCAGTGGCGGGCGATCCCATCGACCGCGAGCTACCGGGCGAAGGGCCAGAAGATCTGTCGGGCCCCGACGACGACGATTCGCTTCCCGACTGACGAGGTCACATGCTCGGTGCCGGCGTGGGACTGGCCTCAGGCGTCGCGGGAGGCTGCGGCGCTTCGGTCTCGCGCCGTCTCCAGCCGCGCGGTAGGAATCCGCAAGCGAAGCGGCACAAGTCCTCGCATGCCGTCTCTAGGCCCGACAGGCAACGCTCGCCTTTGGTCAGGCGCTTGTCGAGAGCGGCCATGGTCTTGTCGAGGGACGGCGAGGGGTCGTCGAGCCAAACTTGGAAGACTTTGGCATAGATCCCGGCGAGCCCGGTCACGCGTAGCGCGCCGCCAGGGCCGTCGAGCTTGGCGCCCGCGCCGGCCAACATCCAATATTGCGAGGCGAGCGAGGAGCAGAGCACCGTTGCGGCCTCTCCGGGGCGGCAGCAGAGATAGGCCGAGATGCGCCGCAGTCCGCCCTTATAGGGTGTCATCAGCTCGAAGCGCGTCATGATGATGTCGAACAGCCGGTCGCGCGGGCTCTGCGTCTCGACCGTGGGTCTCGCCTTGGCCAACACTTCGGCGTCGACCTCCTGCTGGAAGGCATGAATGATGTCGTTCTTGGAGGTGAACTCGCGGCGCAGATCGGACAGGCTGATGCCCGCAGCCTGCGCGATGTCGAGCAGCGTCACGTCACGCCAGCCGCGCTGCTCGGCAAGATCGAGCGCGGCGCGTATGGCCTTGGAACGTTTGGAAAAATCGTCGAACATGGGCGTACTCCTTGCCTCCGATCTTACGATCAGAAGCGGCAGCCAGAAACCGGAAATCACAGCCAAAAAGAAAACGAGGCTGCTGACTTCCGGTTTCTGATTTCTCGTTTCTGCGTCAGGAGGACAGCTCGCGTGAACGCTTAGCTGCGGCGGCAACAGCGCGCGCTACGAGCTCGTGGAAACCCCCCTTCCCCATCAGCACGTCGAGTGCCGCCGCGGTTGTGCCCTTCGGCGACGTGACATTCGTCCTGAGCTCCGCCGGCGATAGATCCGACCGGTGCAGCAGCTCGCCGGCACCCTCTACAGTCGCCCGCGCGAGCTGATTGGCGAGTTCGGCATCGAGCCCTGCTTCACGCCCAGCTTCGGCGAGACACTCCGCGAACAGAAAGACGTAGGCTGGACCGCTGCCGGAAATCGCAGTGACCGCGTCCATCAAGGCCTCATCTTCGATCCACACCACCTCACCCACCGCCTCGAGCAGACGATTGCACTCGAGCGCCTGGTCGCGCGTCACCGCGGCGTCCGCGCAAGCGGCCGTCATGCTGCGCCCAATCGCGGCGGCCGTGTTAGGCATGGCCCGCACGATTGCTGCGCCTTTCGGCAAATATCGCGCGAGGCTCGCAAGCGTGCGCCCTGCGACGATCGATAGCACTACGGTCTCTTTTTCGATGACCGGCGCGACCGAGGGAAGGACCGCGTCGACGATCTGCGGCTTCACGGCGAGAAGAATGACCGACAGCTTGGCCGGCAGCTCGGCGCGCGCCTCCGTTCCGATGCCGTGGCGCGCGATGAGAGCCGCGACCTCAGGCGGAGGATTAGGGTCGCGTACGAACACGTGCGCAGGCTCGAGGCCTTGCCGGAGCCAACCTTCGAGCAGCGCCCCGCCCATCTTTCCCGCTCCTACCAAGAGAAGCGGGCCGGCGAGGCGGAGCGTCATGCTTGTCCTTGCGTCTCGAGCAGAGTGGCGGCGAGCGCGTCCTCAGGGGACTTGCCCGCCCACAATACGAACTGGAACGACTGATAATAGCGCTCGCAAGCCTCGAGCGCAGCCTTGAGCAGCGCCTCGCATTGGCCGACATGGGTGTCGGCGCCGGCGAGCAGCAGCCCGTTGCGGTAGAGCAGGAGCCCGTCCTCCTTCCACAGATCGAAATGGCCGAGCCAGAGCTGCTCGTTGATCAGCGCCATGAGCTTGTAGATATCCCCGAGCCTCAGCTTGCCCACCTTGAAGTCGAAGGCGCAGGCAAGATGCAGCGCCTCGAGATCCTCCCGCCACGTCAAGGAGATATGATACTCGCACCAGGTTCCAGAGACGGTGAGGGTGAGCTCGTCGGGCGTCGAGCGCTCGAACCTCCAGTCATGGATCGTAGCGATTTGCTCAACAATATCAACGGGATTGGTGAAATGGTCGTAGATAGCCTGTGCCGTAGCCATGCGTGTCCTCTGCTGGCCTCAGTAGAGTTCCGCGCACGCAACACGTCCGCCGCGAATCACTTTGTGAATCAGTTATATAACGGCCGACTCGGCGACACCAACTCGCCCCGAGTCGCCGCGAATCGAATGCTGTGGACCAACTAAAGATAGTTGTGGATTACTTTGCCGCCGCTAGCCCTGGCTGAGTCGCGCTCCGCTCACAGCGCGACAATCCGCGCGGTCAATTCTAGTCAATTGCTTTTTCTCACGTTACTTTCGCGTCCTTATTGGAATTTCCGCGGCCTCAGTGATTGGCAAAATTCGTGCGAAGCCTAATCGGCGCACGCTGCGGCGCGGTCGAGCAAGAGCTTCCGCTCACGTTCGTTGCGCGTGAGCCCCGCCGCGCGCTCGAACTCGGCGCGGGCCTCGCCCAGCCTTCCCAGCTTCTTCAACAGATCGCCGCGCACGCTCGGCAGCAAATGATAGGTCTTGAGCACGGGCTCGGCCGTGAGCGCATCGACAATCTCGAGACCGGCCTCAGGCCCGAACAGCATGGCGAGCGCCACCGCGCGGTTGAGCTCGACGATCGGCGACGGCGCGATCTCGCCGAGCGCGCCGTAGAGTCCGACGATGCGCGCCCAGTCGGTCTCCTCGGCCGTGCGCGCCCGCGCGTGACAAGCGGCGATCGCCGCCTGCAACGCATAGGGACCCGACGCGCGGCCGGACTCGCGCGCCAGCGTCTCGGCGCGCTCGAGCGCGGCGAGCCCGCGCCGGATGAGAAGCTGATCCCAGCGCGCGCGGTTCTGGTCGAGCAGAAGGATGGGCTCGCCGGATGGACTCGTGCGCGTCTCGAAGCGCGAGGCCTGGATCTCCATCAGCGCGACGAGGCCGTGCACCTCCGGCTCGTCATGGGCAAGCTCGGCAAGGATGCGCCCGAGGCGCAGCGCCTCCTCGCAAAGCTGCGGCCGCATCCAGTCGTCGCCGGCGGTCGCCGAATAGCCCTCGTTGAAGATGAGATAGATGACCGAGAGCACCGAGGAGAGGCGCGCGACAAGCTCCTCCCCGCGTGGCACCTCGAAGGGCACGCGCGACTCGCTCAAGGCGCGCTTGGCGCGCACGATGCGCTGCTGGATGGTAGGCTCCGGCACGAGGAAGGCGCGCGCGATCTCCTCCGTGGTCAATCCGCCGAGCAGGCGAAGCGTGAGCGCGGCGCGCGCCTCGGGCGAGAGGATCGGGTGGCAGGAGATGAAGATGAGGCGGAGCAAATCGTCGCCGACATGATCGTCGAGCGCCGCGTCGAGATCGGGCGGCCTCTCCTGCTCGATCTCGAGCTCGTAGCCGAGCTCGGCGTGCTTGCGATGGGCGAGCGTGTTGCGGCGGAAGAGATCGATCGCCCGATGCTTGGCGGCGGCCATGAGCCAGGCGCCGGGCTTCTCGGGAATTCCAGACTCGGGCCATTGCTCGAGCGCCGCGACCAGCGCGTCCTGGGCAAGCTCCTCGGCGACGCCGACGTCGCGCACCATGCGCGTGAGCCCGGCGATGAGCTTGGCCTGCTCGATCCTGAACACCGCCTCGATGGCGCGATGCGTATCGGTCGCCGTCATGGCGACCGATACAGCATCAAAGAGTTGGGGGCTGCAAGGTCAGAGGGCTGGTTTCAAATTGTGCCGGCCTAGGTCGGCCTGCTCACGAGATTCGAACCTAACAAACGGCGTCTAGCGAACTCGGCTGTACACCTTGTAGCCCAACACGGTGCTCTTTCCGTCTCGTGGCGTCGCGAGCGCCCGCATTATGAAGTCATCTGGTAGGTCTTGATATGCATCAACAAGAACGAAGTGGGTGGAGCGGCATTCCTTCCTGGCGGATTCGATCAATGCATTTGTGTCGTCGGATGCCCAGCACTTGATCGGGAGCACATCCTGTAAGCCGTAGAAGGGCGCGGCGACGCCTGCACTGCCGCAGCTGGTGTTACAGACGAACAATACGTGCAGTTTGTCACGTCAGACGCGTTTGCAGACGTGCCGATCGTTTGGCTCGGGGTTGCGCTCCTAACCCGGATGATGACAGCGCACTCAACTCGCAGGATTAAGCAAGGCGATGTAACCGATATCGACGCCATGGCGGCCTACCTGCCGTACTGCGACGTTTACGGCGCGGATCGTAGCTTGTGGAAGAAGTTCTCCTTAATACAGTCGCTGGCCGCAACGAAGATAGACAGCCCCGGCACATTGACGGGCGCAATGCCCCCAAGCGCGTTGTTAAGCTACGCTTCGTCTTATGCTCGCCGGAGTTTGCCTCGTTGCGGTTGCAAATCCAGCATAACGCGGCACCGTGTTTTCTCTCGTCGTGGATCGCCCATTGATTGGTCATAAATTGACGGGTGCCTTGCCGTTAGGGCCGGGGCCTCTTCACTTCCGCCCCTTCCCTGCCGCCTTCTGCATCGCGTCGAAGCCTGCGGCGGCTTTCTGCACGGCGGGAGGGAAGTCGGACATCTCCTGCACCTGGCGAATCTCGATGACCTCGTTCTCGGAGGCAGGACAGCGCTTCGCCCATTCGATTGCCTCCTCCCTCGACTTCACCTCGATCATCCAATAGCCGCCGATCACCTCCTTCGCCTCGGCGAACGGCCCGTCGGTCACCTTCGGCTTACCGCCGGGAAACGCGACGCGCGCGCCCATGGATGGCGGGTGAAGGCCGTCCAGAGTGAGAAGCACGCCAGCTTTCTGCAAAGCTTCGTTGTACTTCATCATGGCTTCGACGGCCTTGGCGTCGGGCAAGGTGCCGGGAGCAGCCTTCTCATAGCCCCTGGGGATCATCAACATCATGAAGCGCATCGTCGTGTCTCCATCCTAGAGGGACGCGACGCCGCTCGCGCAGCGTCGCGCCCCCTTTCGTGGTCGCAACTCGGTTAGACCGCGGCTTCAGCCTCGCGCGGCTGCCCGCACGGCTCGGGCTCTCCCGGCGCCGCCATCTGGCGAAGCTCGCATTCACCTTCCCAGCCGGGCATGTGCGTCTTGTGCAGCGCCATGAAGCGCTCGGTCACCCGGATCATGTGAGCCTTGGACGGCACGTCGAAAATCGCGTAGCCGCCGACCACCTCCTTGGCCTCGGTGAACGGGCCATCGGTGACCGTGACCTTGCCGCCGGCAAGCCTCACGCGCGCCCCGGCATTGGTCGGGAACAGTCCGCCCGACTGCACCATCACGCAGCCTTCCTTGGCGAGCTCCTGCAAGAGCTGGCCCAGCGCCTCCATCATCGACTTGGACGGGGGGCTCGATTTTCCTTCGGTGTGCTTCACCATCGACAAAAAGCGCATTGCGTTTCTCCTTCGAATTTCGATCAGTTTCACTGCAGTGGAATTTTGTGGGTCGCGTGGGCGCCTGTCGTCGCTACCCGACGCCCATCTCCTTGAAGCGGTCGATCGCCTCGCTCTCGCCGAAGTCCTCGAGCTCGAACAGCTGGCGGACTTCGATCTCGCCGTCCTTTCCGTGGATCGACGGGTTGGGGAAGCGGCGGGTCCATTCCATGGCCTCTTCGCGCGACTTCACCTGGATGATGGTGTAGCCGGCGACGAGCTCCTTGGATTCGGCGAACGGGCCGTCGACCACGCTGCGCTTGCCGCCGGAATATCTGACGCGCCAGCCCTTCGAGGTCGGCTGCAGGCCGCTCGCATCGAGCAGCACGCCGGCCTTCACCAGCTGCTCGTGATAGTCGGCCATGGCGGCGAACAACTCCTCGGACGGCCTCACGCCGGCCTCCGAGTCCTTGGTGGCCTTGACGATAATCATGAAACGCATGTGTCACGTCTCCTTAGGTTTGGCCGGCCCTGCTTGAGGTCATGGGCAGGCTCTACCGTCACGTCGAACGGCCTCTCGCGAAATCGACATGCCGCAATAATTTTTTTCTTTGGCTTTTTGGCGGTACCGCTAGCGGTGAGGCTGGCCCTTGCCGGCCAAGCCTTTCACGATCGCGGCCTCGAGCTCGGCGATGCGCTCCTTCAGCCGCTCGTTCTCCTCGCGCGCCTTCTGCGCCATGGCCTTGACCGCCTCGAATTCCTCGCGCTGAACCACTTCGAGGTCGCGCAGCACCCGCTCGGCCTGGGCCCGCACCACGCCTTCGATCTCCTTGCGCACGCCCTCAGCCGCACCGGCGGCGTCGGTGATGAGCTTGCCGAGTTCGTCGAAGAACCGGCCAGTGGTCTGCGTCATTGCCGTCCTTTCAGCCTACAAAAGCTCGAAGGATGACTATGGGATGACGCTTGGCGCGGCGCAACCCGCGCGGCGGGTCGGGGAGCGGCCTTCGGCGCCTTGACAGTGAAGCGGTGGCAGTGAAGGGTCGCCGCTCCGCGAGGCACACGGGCGCGCAATGGACCTTCTCGTCATTCCCTATCCGGTAATCGACCCGGTGGCGCTGCAAATCGGGCCGGTGTCGATCCGCTGGTACGGGCTCGCTTATATGGCGGGCATCCTGCTCGGCTGGCTCTACGGCCGCTATCTCGTGTCGCGGCCGGAGCTGTGGGGCGGCAAGCCGGCGATGACGGTGCCACAGGCCGACGACTTTCTGTTGTGGATCACGCTCGGCATCGTGCTCGGCGGCAGGCTCGGCTTCGTGCTGTTCTACGAGCCGAGCTATTTCTGGGAGCACCCGGCCGAGATCCCCGCAGTGTGGAACGGCGGCATGTCCTTCCATGGCGGGCTGCTCGGCGTCGCGCTCGCCGTCTATCTGTTCGCCAAGATCAAGCGCATCAACGGCCTGTCGCTCGGCGACGTCGCCTCGGCCTCGACGCCATTCGGGCTGTTCTTCGGCCGCATCGCCAATTTCATCAACTCGGAAGTGGTGGGGCGCATCAGCGACGTGCCCTGGGCCATGGTGTTTCCCGGCGCCGGCGATCAGCCGCGCCATCCGAGCCAGCTCTACGAGGCGGCGCTCGAAGGCGTGGTGCTGTTCATCATCCTGCGCATCGCCACGCACCGCTATCACGCGCTGACGCGGCCGGGGACGGTGTTCGGATTGTTCCTCGTGTTCTACGGAATTTTCCGCAGCCTGGTCGAGTTCGTGCGCGAGCCGCACGCAGGCCACCCAATGGACATCGGCATCTTCACGCCGGGCATCGTCTATTCGCTGCCGATGATCGCGGTCGGCGCGTGGCTGATCTGGCGCGCGCGGCGGCAGCCTGCCCTCGCCTCGTCGTGATGGGCGCGCGAGCCAAGCTCAAGGGCACCAATACGCCGCTCGCGGAAAGGCTCAAGCAGCGGATCGCCCGAGAAGGACCGATCAGCGTCGCCGAATACATGGAAGTCTGTCTCGCCGACGCGCGGGCCGGTTATTACCGCACGCGTCAGCCGATTGGGGCTAAGGGTGACTTCGTCACCGCGCCGGAGATCAGCCAGATCTTCGGCGAGTTGCTCGGGCTTTGGGCCGTCGCCGTGTGGCAAGCGATGGGCGAGCCGAGCCCTATCGTTGTCGCAGAGCTTGGACCTGGTCGCGGCACGCTCATGGCCGATGCGATGCGCGCTTGGCGCAGCGTGCCGAAATTTCTTGAGAGCGTCACGGTCGCACTGGTCGAGACGAGCCCGAGCCTGCGGGAGGCCCAACGCGCGAGCCTCAGCGACTCCGCTGCCCCGCTCTACTGGCACCACAGCATCGACGATCTACCCAAAGGGCCGCTCATCGTCATTGCCAACGAATTCATGGACGCCCTGCCGGTGAGGCAATTGGTGCGGGAGGGTGACATCTGGCGTGAGCGCTGCGTCGCGATCGACCGCAACGGCAAGTTCGTATTTGCCCCGGGAGAGGCGCTCGAAGATGCCGACCTACCGGAGGCGGCGCGTGCGATCGACGCTCCCGACGGCGCGATCTTCGAGACTCGGCCTGCCATTAGCCCGCTCCTTGCTGCGTTGGCTGCGCGCGCGGCGGTAGCGCCAGTCACCGCGCTGTTCATCGATTACGGACACGGGCAGACCGGCTTGGGCGATACGCTGCAGGCCGTCGCTCGTCACAAATATGCCGATCCGCTTGCTGCGCCAGGCGAGATCGACCTCACCGCGCATGTCGATTTCGCCGCGATGAGTGGAGCCGCCACCTCACTTGGGCTCGCCGTGTATGGCCCGATGCCGCAAGGCGAATTCCTCTTGAAGCTCGGGCTCGAGGCGCGTCGCGACAGCTTACTACACGGCGCAACGCCCGATCAGAGGGAGGCGATCGTGTCGGGCGCCGCGCGGCTCGCGAGCCCAAGCGCCATGGGTATCCTGTTCAAGGTGCTTGCCCTCATAAGCTCCGGGCTTGCCTCTCCGCCGCCCTTCGGAGAGATTTAGCTGCTGGGCAGCTTCCTTTCATGGTTACGCCTGACAAAATGATGGTCTGTGGCTCGAGCCTTGCGGCAATCGATGGCGTACGCCACGGATTCTTCACCCGCCAAGGCGGCGTCTCGAGTGGCGTCTATGCCTCCCTCAATTGCGGGCCTGGATCGCGCGACGACGCGGCCAACGTTGCCGAGAACCGCGCGCGCGTCGCCGAGATCCTCGGAGTCAAACCCGACCGTTTGCTCTCGCTATCGCAGCAGCACAGCGCCGAAGCCCTGACCGTCAAGAAGCCATGGGATGCCGCGAAACAACCGCAGGCCGACGCCATGGTCACGGCAACGCCCGGTCTCGCGCTCGGCGTGTTGACCGCGGATTGCGCGCCCGTACTCTTTGCCGACGGCGAGGCGGGCGTCATCGGCGCGGCCCATGCCGGCTGGCGCGGCGCACTGTCGGGCATCATCGAAGCGACGGTCGAGGCGATGGAAAAGCTCGGCGCGAAGCCAGAGCGCATCACCGCCGTGATTGGACCCGCCATCTCTCAGAAAGCCTACGAGGTCGGCTCCGACTATGTTGAGCGCTTCCTTGCCGAGGAGCCGGGCAGCGAGGCGTTTTTCATCACCGACGAAGGCTCAGGCGAGCCGCATTTCGACCTGCCCGGCTACGTCGCCGAGCGGCTTGCCCGCGCCGGCGTCGGAAGCATCGCCGATCTCGGGCTTTGCACCTATTGCGAGGAAACGCGGCTGTTCTCCTATCGGCGGTCGCAACATCATGGCGAAGAGGACTACGGCCGCCAAATTTCCGCCATCGTGGTTGCCTGACTCCTATTCACCATACTGCTTTTGGGCGCGCTAAAACTGGACGCGAGCGGGCTCGCGCAGGTAATCTGTTGTGAGTGAAAGGGTTGAGAGTCCCGTCACGACAGATTTGTTGCGAGCGGTGCTGTGCGGCCAACAGAGGGAGCGTTTTGTTGGGCGCGGACTCACGATACATGGCCGGCTGCTTCAAGCGTAGTGCATCGCTGGTCCTCGCCATGCTCCTTGCCGCCTGCCTCAGCGCCTGCGGCGGGGGCGCGGGGAACCCGAGCAGCGGCGGCTCAAGTTTCTGGAGCAGCGCGACCAGTCTGCTCAGCCGCTCGACCAAGGTCGCGGTCGCTCCGATCATCGGCACCCCTCCGCAAGTGGCGACGGATCTTACCGATGCGCTGGTTGCCGCCGGCAAAGACCGCAATCTTACGCTCATCCCCGGAGGCAGCGGTGGCAACTACACCTTGCGCGGCTACCTCGTCGCGACGAGCGAGCGAGGCGGCGCGAAGATCTCTTATATCTGGGATGTGACTGACGCCCAGGGCGGACGGGTAGCGCGCGTCTCCGGTGACGAGATGATTTCCGGGCACGCGAGCGGCGATCCTTGGGCTGCCATCGACAGCGCGACCCTCAGGAGCATCGCCGGCAAGACTACCTCACAGCTCGCAGCAACATTGTCGAGAGGCGGCGGCGGCGCGCCAAGTGCGGTGGCGGCCTCCGAGCCGAGTCCCGCAACGACGGCCGCCGCCGCGCCCGCTGCGGCCCCGAGCGCCAAGTCCAATGGTGTGGTGGTGGCGCCGGTCGCCGGCGCTCCGGGCGACGGGCAGAGATCCCTCACCACGGCCCTCAAGAAGCGCCTCTATGCCGGTGGCATCAAGCTCGCCAACGGTACCGCCGACAATGTCTACATGGTGAAGGGAAGCGTCGTGCTGTCAGATGCGAGCGGCGGCAAGCAAAGCATCCGCATCGACTGGCTGGTGCTCGACCCGAGTGGCAGGAAACTCGGTACGGTGTCGCAGCAAAACACCATCCCGCGCGGCTCGTTGAACGGACCGTGGGGCGCCGTGGCCGACGCCGCGGCGGGCGCCGCAGCCGTCGGCATCATCAAGCTCCTCCCCAAATCGAGTTGAGTCATCCACAGACTTGCGACAGCTGGCGAGTTTACAGCGCCCGCAAGCGCTTGTTAAAAGCCCTGGCGCGGGGAGCGAGCCGCCTCATGGTTAAGCTCGTTGGTTGAGGAGCGATCGATGAAACTGGTTGCAGGCAACAGCAACCGCCCTCTGTCCGAGGCGATCGCCGGCTATCTCAAGACGCCGCTTGCCAAATGCGTCGTGCGCCGTTTCGCCGACATGGAGATCTTCGTCGAGGTCCAGGAGAACGTTCGCGGCGAGGACGTGTTCGTGATCCAGTCGACCTCGGCCCCTGCCAACGACCATTTGATGGAGCTGCTCATCATCATCGATGCGCTGCGGCGCGCGTCGGCGCGGCGCATCACGGCGGTCATTCCCTATTACGGCTATGCCCGTCAGGACCGCAAACCGGGGCCACGCACGCCGATCTCGGCCAAGCTCGTCGCCAATATGATCGTCGAGGCGGGCGCCGACCGCGTGCTCACCCTCGATCTGCATGCCGGGCAGATCCAAGGTTTCTTCGATATCCCGACCGACAATCTATTCGCCGCCCCGGTGATGGTGCAGGACATCAAGCAGGTGTTCCCCACCGACAATCTGATGGTGGTCTCGCCCGACGTGGGCGGCGTGGTGCGCGCACGCGGGCTTGCCAAGCGCATCGATGCGCCACTCGCCATCGTCGACAAGCGCCGTGAACGGCCAGGCGATTCAGAGGTGATGAACGTGATCGGCGACGTGTCGGGGCGGACCTGTATCCTGGTCGACGACATCGTCGATTCCGGCGGCACCTTGATCAACGCGGCGGAGGCGCTGCTCGATCAGGGCGCGGCCATGGTGACGGCCTATATCACCCACGGCGTGCTGACCGGTGGCGCGGTTGCCCGCGTGATGTCCTCGCGGCTGAAGGAGCTGGTCATCACCGACTCGATCTTGCCGACCGAGTCGGTGAAGAATGCGCACAACATCAGAGTCCTGCCGATCGCGTCGCTGCTGGGTGAGGCAATCGCCCGGACCTCGGAAGAGCAGTCGGTGTCGAGCCTGTTCTACTAGCCGGTCTTCAGCACCATCTTGCCGCGCGAAATTCCGCGCTTACTGCGCGGCGGCGCCTTACTCGGTGATCTGAGCAATGTATTGAGTCAGTCTCGCGGCTCAGTGACCGCCTTCATATTTGAATGAGACTGTGAGCTTGGTCCGATAGGCCTCGACCTTCCCCTCTTTGGTGAGGACGAGGTCCTGCGCAACGACCTCCGCCACGCGCAGATCGCGCAAATGCTCGCCGGTGAGCTCGACCGCGTTCTTGGCGGCCTCCTCCCAGGATTTGGGGCTGGTGCCGATGATCTCGATCACTTTGTAAACACTCTGCGGCATGAGCGTGCCTCCCTTGCTCTCAAATCCATTGCGCCCGCCCTGGTCTCTCGACCCGGCTTGCCTTTTCCTTATCCTACGCCGATCTGAAGGCCCTGTCGTCGCCGCGGGAAGGACGAGGAGGCGATTGTCAGGGCCACGATTTACGGGCTATAAGCTCCTCGATTTTCGCGCGGGGGCAGGTCCCGCGCCCGACCTTACGGGGCCGCTTTCCGGCCCCTCATTATTTAGCGAGGCTTGGAGAGCTATGGCTGAAACGACCGAACTCAAGGCATGGGCGAGGCAGCGCTTGGGCAAGGGCGGAGCGCGCGCCGCACGCCGCGAGGGCCGCATTCCCGGGAGCCTCTACGGCGACAAAAAGGAGCCCGAGAGCATCTCGGTGGAGTACCGCGCGATCTCTCAGCAGCTCCTTACCGGCCATTTCCAGAGCACCATCTTCACCCTCGATGTCCAGGGCACCAAGACGCGGGTGATCCCGCGCGGCGTGCAGCTCGACCCGGTGCGCGACTTTCCCATCCATGTCGACTTCCTGCGGGTCAGCAAGGATGCCCTTGTCACGGTCGATGTGCCGGTGCGCTTTCTCAACGAGGCGGCATCTCCCGGCCTGAAGCGCGGCGGCGTGCTCAACATCGTACGCCATGAGATTCCCGTGCGCTGCCCGGCCGATGCCATCCCCGACCACTTCGATGTCGACCTGACCGGACTCGAGATCGGCAACTCGATCCACATCTCGGCGATCAATTTGCCGCCCAACGTGCGCCCGACTGTCACGGAGCGCGACTTCACCGTGGCCACCATCGTCGGGCGCGCGGCTGAAGAGCCCGTTCCTGGCGCTGCCGCCGCTGCTGAGGCTGCTGTACCCGGCGCCGAGGGCACGGAGGCTGCCGCTCCCGCCGAGGCCGCCGCCGCCGAGGAGAAGCCCAAGGAAGAGAAGAAGAAGGACGAGAAGAAGAAATAACTTCTTCACGTCGCGGGCGATATCTTCCAGGGCGGCGCGCCCCGCACGTTTCGATCAGGATGATGCGATGAAGCTCTTTGTCGGCCTCGGCAATCCGGGGGCGCAATATGCGCTCAACCGCCACAATGTGGGCTTCATGGCGGTCGACGCGATTGCCGCAGCGCACGACTTCCCGGCCTGGCGCAAGCGCTTCTCGGGCCTCGCTTCCGAAGGCAAGCTCGGCGGGGAGCAGGTGCTTCTGTTCAAGCCGCAGACTTTCATGAACGAGTCAGGTCGCGCGGTCGGCGAGGCGGTGCGCTTCTACAAGCTCGACCTCAGCGACGTTATCGCCTTTCACGACGAGCTCGACCTTGCGCAGGGCAAAGTGCGCGTGAAGGTGGGCGGCGGCGTTGCCGGCCATAATGGGCTGAAGTCGCTCACCGCCCATATCGGCAACGACTATGTGCGCGTGCGCTTCGGTATCGGCCATCCCGGCAACAAGGCGCTGGTCACCAACCATGTGCTTCAGAACTTTACCAAGGCCGAGCTCGACTGGCTCGAGCCGCTGCTCGGCGCCATCGCCGAGGAGGCTCCTTACCTTGGGCAAGGCGCCAACGACAAGTTCCAGTCGCGGGTCGCCTATGCGATGCGGGGCGAAGCTGAGGCACAGACCGAGCAGGAAGAGTCTCCGAAGAAGCCCGCGCCACGACGCAAGGAAACTTCCGAGAAGAAGGATGAGCAGCCAGTGGCCGAGGGCACGCTTGCCGGCAAGCTCCGCCGCTGGTTCGGCTCGTGACAACAACATTGTGATGCCCGCGCAAGCAGGCATCCAGTAAACCACGATCCTCGCAAACTGAAGTCAGGCGGTGGTTCCTGGATCGCCCAGTCAAGCCGGGCGATGACAAGCAAGATGACGGACTGAGATAATGGGATTCAAATGCGGCATCGTCGGGCTGCCCAATGTCGGCAAGTCCACACTGTTCAATGCGCTGACCGAGAGCGCCGCGGCGCAGGCCGCCAACTATCCCTTCTGCACCATCGAGTCAAATGTCGGCGAGGTGCCGGTGCCGGATCCGCGCCTCGACAGACTCGCGACCATCGCCAAGTCGGCGCAGATCGTGCCGACCCGACTCACTTTCGTCGACATCGCGGGGCTGGTGCGCGGCGCCTCGCAAGGCGAAGGGCTCGGCAACCAGTTCCTCGCCCATATTCGCGAAGTCGACGCCATCGCCTATGTGCTGCGCTGCTTCGAGGACAACGATGTGGTGCATGTCGAAGGCCGCATCGATCCGATCGCCGACGCCGAGACCATCGAGACCGAGCTGATGCTCGCAGACCTCGACAGTCTCGAACGGCGTGTGCCGATTCTGGAGAAGAAGATCCGCGGTCAGGACAAGGAGGCGAAAAAGACGCTAGCACTGCTCGAGCGCGCCCTTGTCCTCTTGCGCGAGGGCAAGCCCGCCCGCCTCGCCGCGATCGAGGAAGACGAGCGGGCCGAGTTCAGGACTCTTGGCCTGCTCACCGCCAAGCCCGTGCTCTATGTCTGCAATGTCGATGAAGCTTCGGCCGCGACCGGCAACGTCCATTCCGCGCGCGTGGAGGCGCTGGCCAAGGCCGAAGGCGCGGGCTGCGTCATCATCTCGGCCAAGATCGAGGCGGAGCTTGCCGAGCTGCCGCCAGACGAGCGGCAAGCTTATTTGGCTGATCTCGGCTTGCAGGAGCCCGGCCTCAACCGCCTCATCAATGAAGGCTATAGGCTGTTGGGACTGATCACCTATTTCACGGCAGGTCCCAAGGAAGCCCGCGCCTGGACAGTGCCCGAGGGGACCCGCGCGCCGCAGGCCGCCGGCGTGATCCACACCGATTTCGAGAAGGGCTTCATTCGCGCCGAGACCATCGCCTATGACGACTATGTGGCACTCTCAGGGGAGACCGGCGCGCGCGACGCCGGAAAGCTCAGGCTCGAGGGGAAGGATTACGTGGTGAAGGACGGCGACGTCCTGCATTTCCGCTTCGCGACTTGAGCCTAGCGTAATGAAAAGGGGGCCGCGAACGGCCCCCTTCGCTCAATCAAATCGAATGCCAATTACTTGCACTCAGCCATCTTGGCCATGGCCGCCTTGGCGTCGGCCTCTGAGCTGTACTTACCCATCATCTTGTATTTTTTCGTATCCGTGGGTTGGCTGGTCATGACCTCACATCCGCCACCGCCTACCCGCAATGCGACGTAATAGTCCGCAGCAAGTGCAGGCGTGACGACAGCGACGGTGAGAGCGGCCACAACGAGATACTTTTTCATTAGGTTCCTCCTTATTCAATCGTCGACGACTGGCGTGCAATGAACGCACCCGGAGTGCACCCGTTCCAAGCGTTGCCGATCAAATATGCACGCTTGGAGAACTCGAAACTCAATAGAGCGGCGGCGAGAGCGGCTAGCTTCCGCCCTCGCCCGGCTTCGCCGCCTTGGGTTTTCGCCGCGAGGCACGCGCGGGCTTCAGGGAAGCCCCAGTGCGGGCATCCCCAAGCGCCGGCATGGATATTGGCGGGGTGACGCCCATCGACACATAGACGTTCATCAGCCGCTCGACGCCGCCGTCGGCAGGCTTCACCCAGTCGGCCGGCACGTAGATCAGAGCGCCGCCGAACGGGACCGGCGCCGAAGGGACCAGCAATCCAACATAGTCGTGCTCGCCGATCTTGACCGGGTCCGGCGACGGCATCAGGCCGAGCACCGCGGCGCCACCCTCCCCGCCGAAGAAGCACCACACCGGGCGCATGCTTTGCAGGCTATCCTTGTTGCCGCCGCGGTCGACGATGGCGACGAAGCGCTTCGACAGATCATAGACGTTGGAAACGAGCGGGATGCGGCTGATCAGCGTATCTAGTCCGGTCTGCACTAGAGGCCACAGCTTGGTCTCGACCACGAGCCCAAGCAGGAAGATGCAGCCGAGAATGATGAGGAAGCCGAGAAAGTAGGCGCCAACCTCCGACGAGACGAGATTGAGCCCGAGCAGCACGATAAGCCTGCCGATCAGGCTGTTGGGTCCGGCATAGGCTTTCAGGAGCTGCGCGAGCCATACCGTCACGGTCAAGGTGACGAGGATGGGCAAGAGCACGAGAAGCCCGGCCAGGAAGATGCGTGCGATGCGCCCCAAGCGAGAACCCTTCCTCCTATCATCACGTCCGAGCAGCGGACGACCTTATCGCAAATGCGGGATTGAGAGGGAGCCCGCCGTGTTGTTCATGCATCGAACACAAAACGCGTTCCCGTGTCGGCGCGCAGGAGCTTGTCCGGCATCTCGGCTTTGGCGATGTCGTAGAAGGGCTCCCCGGTGCAATGCATCGGGATCACGTAGTCGGGGTCGATTTCCTTAAGCGAGATCACGGTTTGGCGCACATAGTCCTCGCCATAAGGCGCGAGGTGAAATCCTCCGATGACCGCGTGGACTTTTTGCACGCCTGAAACCGCTTGTGCCTGCTTTACCGTATTGACCACGCCGCGATGGCTGCACGACGTCAAGATGACCAGTCCGGGCCCCTTCAGATTGAAGGAGGTCGCGATCTCATGGCGGAATTGATCGGGCACTACGACCTTGGCGCGCTCCTCCGCGACGAACTGATCGGGAAAGCAGCCGATTCCGTCCTCCACGCCGATTTTCATGGTCGTTGGCGAGAGCACTTTCTCAAAACTCGTCAGCCCAATTTGACCGCTGGCAAAACCGTGGTCGGCAACAAGCACCGGTCCTTCGGCAAACGTCACTTCGAGATCGGCGTCCCTCAAAGCTTTGCGGTCCAATGCACCAAAGTTGCCCGGCATGGGCGGTCCGATCCACTCGCGGGAACAGAAGCACTCCTCGCCGCCGACATAGAACGGAAGCTTTGCTTTCAAGTTGGAGTTGTTCTGGCGCAAGAAACCGACCAAACCGCCGAAATGGTCGTAATGGCCATGGCTCAGAACGAGTGCGTCGAGCGCACCAGGATCGATCTCCAACAAATCAAGGTTGTTGACCAAAGCCTCGGGCGTGAAACCGAAATCCACGAGAACGCGTCTCCGTTCCTCTCCGCGTTGCGACTCGACGTGCAGCGAGAGGCCGAACTCGCTGATCAGGGTCTTGCTCGGCGGTTTATCGCTGAGCCCCCAGCCGAAGCGCCGGATGTCGACGCTGCCCACCTTCGCGTTTGGTGCGACGGCGAACTGATAGTTGTCGACAATCACGCTGACGGTGACGCGGTCGACCTCAGGTACGGGACCGAAGATCGGGGCGGCTCGCGCCGGCTTTGCATCGCCAAGCAGCGCCGCGAGCATGGTGTTCAAGACAGCGCCGCCGCCCCCACAGACGAAATCGCGCCGGTCCACTGAGACCTGTTTGGTTGCGGTCATGGCAGCGCCTCCGAGCTTGCGCCCGGACTAGCCATGTGTGCCGAGCAGAGACAGTCTAGCGCAGCGCAGCGGCGATGTTGCCCCCGTCGACCGTCTCGATATGGCCGGTGGTCTTGCGCGCCTTGGCGAGCGCGACGAAGGCTTGGGCCACGTCCTCGGCGAGCACCTCGCGATTGAGCAGATTGCCGCTCATATATTCCGCCTCGGTCACGCCACGCGCCTTCGCCCGCGCCGCGATCATCGCGTCGGTCAAGAGCCCGCTCCTGATGCGATCGGCATTGACGCCGTTCGAGCGGATGCCGTCGGCGCCGTAGTCGAGAGCGTATTGGCGCATGAGCAGCATGGTCGCGGCCTTGGGCAAACCGTAAGGACCGAAATTCGCGCCGGGGTTCACCGCCTGCTTTGAGAGATTGAACAGGAGCGCGCCGCCGGTGCCTTGCTTCAACATGATCGTCACGGCTTCCTGCGCCACGGTCTGATGGGCGAAGAAGTTGAGCTCGAAGCTCTTGCGGAGCAGCTCGTCGGAGACGTCGCCGATGCGGCCCTGCCACGCCGCGCCGGCATTGGATACTACGATGTCGACGCCGCCGAAGCGCTCCAAGGTAGCGGTAAACGCAGCCCGCACCTGCTCGGGCTTGGTCACGTCGCACTGCATGCCAAGGCCCTTGACGTCCGCCGCGGCCTTCTTGGCAGCTTCGCCATCGATGTCGAGGATCGCTACGGCGGCGCCCTCCGCGGCGAGAGCGCGTGCCGTAGTGGCGCCGATTGCGCCGGCGCCGGTGACGAACGCGACCTGTCCAGTGAGAGGCTTGACCACGGCGCCCTTGAGCTTAGCCTGTTCGAGGCTCCAATATTCAAGCGCGAACAGGTCGCTCTCGGGCAGGGGCTCGTAGCGCCCGATCGCCTCGGCGTCCGTGACCACTTTGACGGTGTTCTCGGCGAGGTCAGCGGCAATCGCTGCGTCCTTGGCGGTGCGGCCGAGCCCGAATAGGCCGACGCCCGGCACCAGCACGACGCGCGGACTCGCATCGAGCTTGCTCTTGGTGTTGCCGGCGGCTTCGTTCTCTCTCGTGAAATAGGCATCGTACTCGGCGGTGAACTGCGCCACGCCTTCCTGCACAGCATGGGCAAACTCATCGAGCCTGCCGGCTTCAGGCTGCGGCACAACCAGGGGCTTGTTTTTGGTGCGAATGATGTGGTCGGGTGTCACCACCCCGCGCTGACTATAGGACGCGAGCTCCTCGCCATTCACGTAAGAGAGGATCGCCGGACCGGTGCGGAAGTCGGCGATGAAGCGTATTGGCTCTTTTCCGTGCTGCTTAATCGCACAGGCTCCGCGGATGATCGGCGCAATCTCGGAAGCCTTCGCCGTAGCACTCGCGAGCTTCCGCACCGGGAACACGATGGGCCGGCCTTGGCGCAGGCGGCTCTCGGCGAGCGACACCATCTCGATCATGCGCTCATAGGCCTCGCGGGCCGTCTCGCCGAAGGTGAAGATGCCGTGCTTGTGCAGGATCAGGCCTTCGACGTCGGGCCTCTCCTCGAACACCTGGGCCGCCTCCTTGGCGAGCCCGAAGCCCGGCGCGATATAGGGCACGATCCCCATGCGGCCGTCATAAACCTCGCGCGCCAAAGCCTCCCCGGCAGGCTGATCGACAAGCGAGAGCACGGAAGCGGCGTGCGTGTGATCCACGAATTTGTGCGGCAGGAAGGCGTGCAGCAGGGTCTCAACTGAAGGGTTCGGCGCCGAGGAATCGAGCAGGTTGAGCCGCTGCACGTTAACCATAGCCTCGTCGGACAGCTCATCGAGCGCGCGGAGCTCGCGCAACGGCCCTAGCTTCACCGCAGGCAAACCCCAAGGCTCGATGTCGGCCATGTCGGCGCCGGAGCCTTTAACCGCGATCACCTCGTGCTCGACGCCGAGATCGTCGCTGGCGCGCGTCTTGACCGAGGTGTTGCCCCCGCCATGCAGCACGAGCAGAGGATCGCGGCCGAGCAGGCGCGTGGTGTAGACCCTAAGCGCAATGTCGGGGCCGACGCCCTTGGCACCATAGGCGGCGACCAGCTCCTGGGCCGCGGCGTCGTTCCATTGGCTTTTCATGGCGCGCGTTCTTGCAGGAATGGACTTTTGCTGCAAGCCCGGAATCCCCATCTCCCGATCATCAGCAAACGCAATTTCTGCCGACCCGAGAGATGATCTCCTTCCCGCCACGCTTCCTTACGGATTTGCAACATATTTGCCTGCATTCTCTCGCGATTACGGGGCTTCTTTCGGTGAGGGAGTAAGGTGGGAACCTTCCGCAAGTCATACCATCCCGAGCGCCACTATATGCGCGGGCCCGGCCCCAAATGGCACGAGAAACACATGACGGCACTGCATCAGGCCGCGAGCGCACAGCCCAAGGATGCCGAAGAGAGAGCAGAAGCAGCGCCGGGCGTCTGGACGCGGCTTGCCACTCGCCGCGTCAGCGCCCGGCATGATCTCCGCTACGCGCTCTGGCTCGTGCCTTTGACCATCGCCGCGCTGTTTGGCTTCGTGGTGGTTGCCGCGCTGGCCGGCTAGTCTTTCGCCTGCTTGTCGCCCGTGCGGATCACCACGAGGCGGTCAGTGCCGGACTCGGCGCCCCACACTTCGCCTGGGCGTCCGTTGAGCTGGCGCACCGCGGCATCCGGCTTGTCGCTCGGAAAGCTCGCGAAGCTCTTGGTCTCAGGATCGAACTTGAGGACGGCGTTGGCGCCAAAGTCGCTGACCCACACCTTATCCTTGCCGTCGACATAGACCGCGTAAGCGTGCGGCGCTTCGCCCGGCAGCTTGTAAACCTCCCAGCTCGAGGCCGCCGGGTCGTAGACACTGAGATTGCCGGCGTTCCACTCGCTCACCCACAGCCGACCCTTCGAGTCTGACCACACCCGCCGCGTGCCGACGCCCGGCGACTTCCGCTCGATCACGGTAGTCTTGCCGGTATCGAGATCGGGCTTGCCGAGGAAGCTTCCGGCCAGAGAGACATAATAGATTGCGCCGTCAGGGGTGGCAGTGATGCCGTAGGGGCCGACGCCTTTCGGCGCATCCCACACCTGCATCTCGCCGGTCTTGGGATCGAGCCGGCCATAAATACCGGACTGCCCGGTGAACCAGATGCGGCCGCTTCCGTCGAATGCGGGGGTGTTGAGATTGGCGTTGGCGCGGTCCTTGGGAAGCTTCCAGGTCTTCACCTCGTGCGTGGCGGGATCGACCCTAACTATCGCGTTGAGCCCGCCGTCGGTGATCCACGCCGCGCCGTCCGGGCCGATGATCACGCCGTGCGGCGCCGATCCCTCCCCTAGCGGAATGCGATCGACCTGTCCGGTATCTGGATTGAGGCGGCCGAGCACGCCGGCGCGCTGGCCCGTGTACCAAACCGTCCCGTCCGGAGCGGGCGCCACATCGTGGGGATGATCGCCCTGCGGCACATTGAAATACTTGACCTCGACCGCGGCCGCCGGGGACGCTGGCAACACAACCGCGAGGACCAAAGCAGCGAGGGCAAAAGACTTCGACTGCGCTCGATGCCAATCAGCGCGCCGAGCAGGACGGAGATGGCGAAATCGCCCGCCGTGGCAAGAAGCTCCTGGTCGGTCATGGCCTCCGCCCAATTTCCAAGTCATTGCCCGTCTTGACCCGCCTGCTTGGCCGAAGCCACGAACTTGCTTCGGCACCTTAAAGCCCTTCGGCGGGGCGAAGGCCAGGGCGATCCAGTAATACCTGGGGTGAATATCACAAAGACCGGTGGTTACTGGATGCCCGCTTTCGCGGGCATCACAAGGTCATTCTGGTTGAGCGGCGGAGCGTTTCGCGTGCTCGGGGTAAAGCGTGGCGAGGCCGTCGCGGGTGGCTGGGGTGACGCCGCGCTCGGTAATGAAGCCGCTGACGAGCCGCGCCGGCGTGACGTCGAAGCCGTAATTTGCGGCAGGGCTCCCCTCCGGCGCGATCCGGACCGTCGCGACCCGGCCATCGTCGAGCCGGCCGGCGATGTCGGTCACCTCGTCGGGATCGCGCTCCTCGATGGGAATGGTGCTGCCGTCATCGAGACTCCAGTCGATGGTCGAATAAGGAAGCGCCACCAGGAAGGGGATGTCGTTGTCGCGCGCGGCGAGCGCCTTCAAATAGGTGCCGATCTTATTGGCGACATCGCCGGTCGCGGTGGTGCGGTCAGTGCCCACTATGCAGAGATCGACGAGCTTCTTCTGCATGAGATGCCCGCCGGCATTGTCGGCGATCAGCGTATGCGGCACGCCGTGCGCGCCGAGCTCGAAGGCGGTGAGCGAGGCACCCTGATTGCGCGGTCGCGTCTCGTCGACCCAAACATGCAGGTCGATGCCCTCGTCGAAGGCGCGGTAGATCGGCGCGAGCGCAGTGCCCCAATCGACGCAAGCGAGCCAGCCGGCATTGCAATGGGTGAGGATGTTGACGCGCTTCCCGCCCTTCTTGTCGGAATGCGCGCGGACCAGCCCGAGACCGTGCTCGCCGATCCTGCGGTTGGTCTCCACGTCCTCGTCGCAGATCGCGGCGGCACGGGCGTAAGCCGCGGCGACACGCTTGCCGCGCGGCTGGTTGCGCACCGCCTTCTTCATTTCTTCGAGCGCCCAGAGGAGATTGATGGCGGTGGGGCGTGTCGCGGCGAGCTGCTCGCAAGCGCGGTCAAGAGCCTCGTCGGAAGCGTCGGCGCGAAGCGCGAGCGCAACGCCATAGGCTGCGGTGGCGCCGATCAGCGGCGCTCCCCTCACCTGCATCGACTTTATCGCGCGCGCTGCCTCGTCGAGGTCCCCGAGCGTCACGGTCTCGAACACGAAGGGCAGCTTGGTCTGATCGATGATCTCGACCGACCAGCCGTCGTCATTGAGCCAGATGGTACGATAGTGCTTGCCGTTGATGTTCATTCTCAATTTCCACTGTCATCGCCCGGCTCGACGGGGCGATCAGTAACCAATGTAGGTGCACAAGTCGCAAGAGTCAGTGGTTACTGGATTCCCGCTTTCGCGGGAATGACGGGCTAGTGCCGTGTCAAGGTGGCCTTAGTCGTCCTCGAAGGTCATCAGGGTGTGGCACTCGATGCCGTGCCGTGCGAGGCGGCCCGAGCCGCCGAGGTCGGGCAGGTCAATGACGAAGGCAGCGCCCACCACCTCAGCCTTCAGCTTGCGCAAGAGCTTGACCGCGGCCTCCGCCGTCCCGCCGGTGGCGATCAGGTCGTCGACCAGAAGGACAGGCTCGTTGGCGGCGATCGCATCCTCGTGGATCTCGATGACGTCGATGCCATATTCGAGCTCGTAATCCTGGCCGATGGCTTTTCCCGGCAGCTTCCCCTTCTTGCGGATCGGCACGAAGCCGCAGCGCAAACGGTCGGCAACCGCGCCGCCGAGGATGAAGCCGCGCGCCTCGATGCCGGCCACCGCCTGCACCCGGCGATTGGTGAAGGGACGCGCGAGCTGCTCGACGCAGTTGCGAAAGCCATTAGCGTGGCGGAGCAAGGTGGTGATGTCGCGGAACATGATGCCGGGCTTGGGATAGTCCGGTATCGTGCGAATGAGGTCCTTCAGGTCGATGTCCGCGGTCAAACTCATTCAGGACCCCCGTGAGGTAAGGCTGGAAGCTGCGCCGCGCCCCAAGAGCCTATAGTCGAACGCAGCGCGGCTGACTAGACGCGAAGAAGGACAAATTCCATGACGAACGGTTCCAATCTCGTGACCATCCGGGACATCGACGTTCCATTCCGGCGGATCGTCTTGATCCTGGTGAAGTGGTCCATCGCCGCGATCCCGGCCATGATCCTTACTCTGCTGATCGCCATTATTGGAGCAATCATGAGTACGGTGCTTGGCCTGTTCGGCCTTACCGGCGTGCCGGTGCAGCCGACGCACGCAATAGCCGATCAGCCCTTCAGCACGCGGCCGGCAACCGCATCGAGCTTCTTCAAGAGCTCGGGGTCGCGCGCCTCTGGCGCGGTGATGATCGCCGTGTCGAGGGCGCGGTCCGAGCCGATCGGGCAAGGCTCGTGCTCGCGTGGAAAGTCGCGGGCAAGACGCGCGACGAGGCGGACTCCCTTGTCGGCATTCTCCATCAACACCTTGATGATGTCCTGCACGGTCACGGCATCGTGGTCGGGATGCCAGCAGTCGAAGTCGGTGACCATGGCCATGCTCGCGTAGCAAATCTCCGCCTCGCGGGCGAGCTTGGCCTCGGGCAAATTGGTCATGCCGATCACCGAATAGCCGAGATTCTTGTAGGTGAGGCTCTCGGCGAGCGTGGAGAATTGCGGGCCCTCGATGCAGACATAGGTCCCGTCGCGAACGATCTGAATGCCTTCGGCGCGCGCAGCTTCCGCAAGATGGATGCGCAGGCGCGGGCTGACCGGATGGGCCATCGACACATGCGCGACGCAGCCTTTGCCGAAGAACGAGTTGGCGCGGTGATAGGTACGGTCGATGAACTGGTCGACCAGCACGAAGATGCCCGGCGGCAACTCCTCCTTGAATGAGCCGCAGGCAGAGAGCGAGATGAGGTCGGTGACCCCTGCCCGCTTCAGCACGTCGATATTGGCGCGATAGTTGATGTCGGTGGGCGACAGCCTGTGGCCCTTGTCGTGGCGCGACAGGAACACGATGGGAAGCCCATCGATGTCGCCGATTCTGAGCGGTGCGGACGGCTCGCCCCACGGACTCTTGATGCGCTCCTCGCGCACGTTCTTGAGCCCCGGCAGGTCGTAGAGCCCCGAGCCGCCAATCACGCCGAGCACTGCTTTGGTCATTAAGTTGTCCCCGCTCCTCGCCGGCTGCCGGATTTCACTCGCCGACCTTGATGTAGAACACCGCCCAGACCCAATGCGCGTGGTGCGTCTCGTCAGGCTTGAAGTCGGGCGCGCGCGTGTTGATCAGCCAAACCGGGCCTTGCTGGCCCAAGCCCAGCGGCACGCCATCGGCGAAGAGCGCGAGGATCCAGTCGGACGACTTGATGTCGTCGGGATCGAGCCAGCCGGTATAGCCGTTGACCGCGACGAACGTGGTCTTGACCTGTGCCGCCTCGAGATAACCGAACACCTCGCGCAGCAACGGGCCGCTGAAGGTGGCAGGCTTGTCGAACTCGCGCGGCTGCGCCGTCACCGTCCCTTGCGGCAGCGAGAGCAGCGTCGCGCGGTCGAAGGCGAAGGCGTCCTTGAAGTCGATCTTCTGCAACGCGAGCAGACTGTCGCGCTTGGCATCGAGCGGACCGCGATTGGTCTTGCCGATCATGCCGCCGACCGTGAGCACGGTCATGTCCCGCGGCGGCGCGGGCTCGTCGGCGGCGAGCGCCGGCACGGCCGCGCATAACAGACAAAGGGCGAGTATTAGACTTCTCATGCCAATTCCTCTGTCATGCCCGCGAAAGCGGGCATCCAGTACCACACCGCCCCCGCCGTTCAATCACTGGCGGTGACTGGATCGTCCGCTTTCGCGGACGATGACTACGTTAAGTGGGAAAGTCACCCCCAAAGACAAGCTCAAGCGGTGTGAGCCGCGTCGCGGTGGTGCAGTCTCGCCCAAACGGTGCGCTTGGCGAGATACATGATCACGGCAAATACGAAGAGGTAGATCATCACCCGCAGGCCAGTCTTGTGGCGCTCCTCGAGCTTAGGCTCGGCCGCCCACATCAGATAGGCCGACACGTCGCGCGCGTAGTTGTCGAGCGTGGGCTTGGTGCCATCGGTATAGGTCACTGCGCCGTCGCTGAGCGGCGGCGGCATGGCGATCTGATGCCCGGGGAAGGCCTTGTTGTAGTGCATGCCGGGCGCAAGTTCGAATCCCTTGGGCGGGTCGGTGTAGCCGGTGAGGATCGCATAGATGTAGTCCGGGCCGCCCTCGCGCGCCTTGGCCATGACCGAGAGGTCGGGCGGCAGCGCGCCCTTGTTGAAGTTTCGCGCCTGTTGCTCGTTGGCGAAGGGCGATCGGAAATGGTCCGACGGACGCGCCGGACGCTGGAACATCTCGCCCTTCTCGTTAGGCCCGTCCGTCACTTGCGCCTGCGAGGCAATTTCCTCGACCTTCTTCGGCGAAAATTCCGGGCCGCCAGGCTCGCCGAGATTGCGGTAGGACAGGAGCCGCATCGAGTGGCAGTTGGCGCAGATGTTCCAATAGACCTCGAAGCCGCGCTGAAGCTGTGCGTCGTCGAACGTGCCGAATGGCTGCGAGAAGCTCCAGCTTTGATGCGCGATCTCAGGCGCGTGATTGCCGTTGTCCTGCGCCGAGGCCGCGGCGGGTACGAGTAGCGCAAGGAGGAATGCGAGGAGGCAGGACCGCATCACAGGACCTTCTCGCGCGCTCGCGCCCGCGCCGGAGGGTTTGGCGGCACTTTGCCCACCGGTTGCTCCGCGTCATAGCCGAGGACAGATTCGGTGATGCTTCCCGGCAGCGCGCGCGGCCGCTCGATCAGCCCGACCACTGGCATCACGATGAGGAAGAAGGCGAAATAATAGAAGGTGCAGATGCGCCCAAAGACGAGATAGGAGCCCTCGGGCGCCTGCGAGCCGAGATAGCCGAGTGCTACGCAGGTGATTACGAACGCCCAGAAGAACCATCTGTAGATCGGCCGGTAGCGCGTGGACCGCACCTTGGAGCTATCGAGCCAAGGCACGAAGAAAAGAATCGCGATCGACGAGAACAGCGCGATCACGCCGAGCAGCTTGTTCGGAATCGCGCGCAGGATCGCGTAGAACGGCAGGAAATACCATTCAGGCACGATATGCGGCGGCGTCTGCAGCGGGTTGGCTGGAATGTAGTTGTCGGGATGGCCGAGCAGGTTCGGCGCATAGAACACAAGCAAAGCGAACAGCAGCACGAAGACAACGAGCGCGAAGCCGTCCTTGATCGTGTAGTAGGGATGGAACGGCACGACATCGCGCGCCGTCTTCACTTCAATTCCCGTCGGGTTGTTGTTGCCGGGAATGTGCAGCGCCCAGATATGCAAGACGACGACGCCTGCGATGATGAACGGCAAGAGATAATGCAGGCTGTAGAGCCGGTTGAGCGTCGGCGCGCCGACCGAGAACCCGCCCCAGATCCATTGCACCAGGGTGGTGCCGAGGCCGGGGATCACCATATCGAGCGATGAGAACAGATTGGTGATCACCGTCACCGCCCAGAAGCTCATCTGCCCCCACACGAGCGAGTATCCCATGAAGGCCGTGGCGATCATCAAGAGGAGGATGAGTACGCCAAGGATCCACAGCACTTCGCGCGGCGCCTTGTAGGAGCCGTAATAGAGGCCGCGGAAAGTGTGGATGTAGACGGCAAGGAAGAACATCGACGCGCCGACCGCGTGGGTGTAGCGGAGCAGCCAGCCCCAGTTCACGTCGCGCATGATCTTTTCGACGCTGTCGAAGGCGCCTTCGGCGGTCGGCACGTAGTGCATGGCGAGCACGATGCCGGTGGCGATCTGCACGCCGAGCATGAAGGTGAGGATGCCGCCGAAGGTCCACCAATAATTAAGATTGCGCGGTGTGGGATAGGCGAGAAACTGATCGTGCGTCAGCCGCGCAACCGGAAGCCTCACATCGAGCCAGGCTCCGAAACGGCTGCCCGGTTTATAAGTCGAGGGATGGGCCATGATGGGCGCTAGCCGATCTTGATCTTGGTGTCCGAAGCGAAGGCGTAAGGCGGGATGGCGAGGTTCTGCGGCGCGGGGCCTTTGCGGATGCGGCCAGCGGTGTCGTATTGCGAGCCGTGACACGGGCAGAACCACCCGCCGAACTCTCCCTTGTAGTCGCCTACCGACTGCCCTTTCGGGATGCAGCCGAGATGGGTGCAGATGCCGATCATCACGAGCCAGGGCTCGCGGTCCTTGGCGGCGCGGTTCGCGTCATCGGCCATCGCATCCTCGGGGAGATTGGCGTTGCGGGCAAGCTGGTCGGGCAGGTCGGAAAGCGGCGTGTCCTTGGCCTTGGCAATCTCGGTATCGGTGCGGTGGCGGATGAAGATCGGCTTGCCGCGCCACATCACGGTGATGGCCTGTCCCGCATCGACATGCGAGATGTCGACCTCGGTGGTGGCGAGCGAGAGCGCGGAGGCGTCCGGGTTCATCTGATCGAGCAAGGGCCAAAGCGCGGCAGCCGCGCCGATCGCAGCAAAGCCTCCCGCCGCGATCAGAATGACATCGCGCCGCGTCGGCTCCTCGTCGTCCATCAGGGAAGGATCAAAGGGAGTTTCGTTGTTGGCCATCGGGCCAAAAGCTCCTACGTCAGAGGCTTGAGAGGAAGCTCCCAAGAACAACCGCATGTCAAAACGGCCGCGAAAGGGAGGCCAAAAGCTCCAGCCCCCCAGCCTTGCGGCCGTGCCCAAACCCAACGCGCCTTGGGGTTTGCCTCCCCCGGGGCCGCTGTCCGGCCTTCTTTTGCGTTGCTTTCTTGCATCAGGACCTGATGTTGTCCAGCACCGGTTTTGGTCAAATTGGCGCATTCGCTAAACTTCGAGAGAGGCCGCGATGTGGCATCGATTTGCACGGCGGACTTGTCGCGCTGCATGTGGCGGGCGATGGCATTGACCGCAAGGGCGCTAAGACGTAAGCGCCAGGCAGGATGGACCTACAAACTCCGAAACAGCCAAATGTGTCAGAGCCTTTGGACTCTGCGCTTGAGACAGGGAAGGAGCGCGCCCGCGCCTGGTTCGAGGAGCTGCGCGATCTCCTCTGCGCGAGCCTCGAGGCGATCGAGCACGCGGCAGAAGGACTGCCCGGCTGCGAGGAGAAGGAAGCCGGGCGCTTTGTTCAAAAGCCATGGACCCGCACCGATCATGCCGGCGGCGACGGAGGGGGCGGCGTCATGGAGATGATGTCCGGCCGCGTATTCGAGAAGGCCGGCTGTCACATCTCGGCTGTGCACGGCACTTTCGCGCCGGAGTTCGCTAAGCAGATTCCCGGCGCCGACGAGGACCCGCGCTTCTGGGCGAGCGGCATCTCGTTCATCGCACATCCCGTGAACCCGAATGCGCCGACCGCGCATATGAACACGCGCATGGTAGTAACATCTAAGGGCTGGTTCGGCGGCGGCGGCGACCTCACGCCAGTGCTCGCGCGCCGCCGCACGCAAGAGGATCGAGATTCACGCGACTTCCACGCGGCGATGAAGGCGGCCTGCGATGGCGAGAAGTCGGCCGACTACGCGCGTTTCAAGCGCTGGTGCGATGAATATTTCTATCTTCCGCATCGCGGCGAGATGCGCGGGATCGGTGGCATTTTCTTCGACTATCTCGATACGGGAGATTGGGAGGCAGATTTCTCCTTCACGCAGAAGGTCGGCCGCGCATTCCTTGAAATTTATCCAGAGATCGTCAGGCGCAATATCGCAACGTCGTGGACCGAGGCGGACCGCGAGGAACAGCTTGTGCGCCGCGGGCGCTATGTCGAGTTCAACCTGCTCTACGACCGCGGCACGATCTTCGGGCTTAAGACCGGCGGCAATGTCGAGGCGATCCTATCCTCCCTGCCCCCTCTGGTGCGCTGGCCTTAGCCCCTGATGCCGCCATATATGAAGGGCTGGGTGATGATCGGGGCTGAGTCCCGCTTCACTTCGATGACGACGCGCGTCTGGATCACCGGCGCATCGTAGGCGAGCCGCGCAGCGAGCAGGGCGAGCGCGGCGAGAAGCAGAAAAAGGACGATCTTCCTCAACATTGCGAAGCCTCCGAGCAGGTCGCGCATTTCCGCGCGTCGTGCTCGTGCTTAGGACTTCGCGGCTGAACTCAGCCTGAGGCTTCCGTTCATGTGACGTTTAACTGCGGTCGAGATTGTGATCGGGAGAGCCCACTTCGGGCTTGCCAAGCCCGTCCACTTCGCCCATGCTGCCAGGACCGGGCGCCCAAGGCTTTGGGCGCGGACTTGGACGACGGCAAGTGACTATCGCGCCTCAACAGAGCACGACCCTTTCCTGACATCTCAAGACGCCGAAGGAATCCCCTTTCGGGGGCGCCTTATGGCCCGTTTGTGTGAAACTTCAACGGGAAAGGAAATTCCCCATGGCTCGTGTCAATGGCACAGTGAAATTCTTCAATCATGCGCGCGGCTTCGGCTTCATTCAGCCCGAAGATGGCGGCAAGGACGTATTCGTGCATGCTTCCGCTCTCGAGCGGAGCGGCGTGCCCGCCCTCAACGAGGGCGACAAGGTCTCCTTCGAGATCGAGGACGACCGCCGCGGCCGCGGCAAGCAGGCCGCCAACGTCCAGCTCGCCAGCTAGGCGCGCCTGACCCGACTTTCATGACCGCCGGGCGTTCGCGCCCGGCGGTTTTCATTTATCCAGCTCGGCCATGTCATGCCCGCGAAAGCGGGCATCCAGTACCCACTTGTGTTCCTAGTTGCTGCCTACCGGGATTACTGGATCGCCCGGTCAAGCCGGGCGATGACACTGATAGGCGAGTCCATTCGTCCGAGGAGGGGCGTTTTACTTAACCTGTGATTCATTCTGACGGCTCTATTTTGCCAAAAAGCAGGTGCAAAACGTAATAATCCCAAATCACTGGGGCACCTCGCCCGCGCGTTGCGGGCCCTCTTCGGCTAACGGGACAAGACAATGACCAAAGGACTCTTTAAAGCCATCGCCGCGGCGGCGCTGGTCGGCACACTCGCGCTGTCGATGCCCGCGCCGGCAGAGGCCGGCCACGGCAATGCCGTTGGCGCAGGCCTGCTCGGCTTCGGTATCGGCGCTGTGGTGGGAAGCGCGCTGACGCCATCCACCGTCTATGTGGCTCCCCCACCGCCTCCGGCCTATTACGGCCCGGCGGCCTACGGGCCGCCGCCATGGAGCCCGGCCTGGTACCGCTATTGCCGCAACATCCACGGCCCGTATTTCAACCCGAGCACGGGCTATTTCCAGGCGGCTGACGGCGGCTGGTATTTCTGCAGATAGCCCATAGGTTTCTGCGGAAAACAGGCAGGCGTCTATTCCGTACCCACATTTTCACCCACGGCGACCTAAAAGCCGCCGTGGAGTGATCGTCTTTTGCGG
>Ga0070668_100000235_pt1 | contig 36150 bp, 34 predicted proteins | sample KBSS43metaG_FD_64661 | JGI IMG/M metagenome (GOLD analysis project Ga0070668, IMG submission 64661) | Switchgrass rhizosphere microbial communities from Kellogg Biological Station, Michigan, USA - KBS S4-3 metaG | ecosystem: Host-associated > Plants > Roots > Rhizosphere > Soil ...
CCGCGCCGGCCGGGGTCGTGGAGCAGCGGCCCGAGGCGGGTGCCGCGCCGGCCGGGGTCGTGGAGCAGCGGCCCGAGGCGGGTGCCGCGCCGGCCGGGGTCGTGGAGCAGCGGCCTGAGGCGGGTGCCGCGCCGGCCGGGGTCGTGGAGCAGCGGCCTGAGGCGGGTGCTGCGCCGGCCGGGGTCGTGGAGGAGCGGCCCGAGGCGGCTGTCGCGCCGGCCCGGCGGGTGGAGCCGGCCGGGGTGCTGCCGGACGCGCCGGAGGAGTTCGGCGCGGCCGCCGTCGCCGACGTCCCCGGTCCGCTGACCGTCGAGGCGGTGCGGCAGGTGTGGCCCGAGATCGTTGCCGCGATCAAGCGGCACCCCAATGGCAAGGTCGCCGGTCCGATGGCGGCCGGCGCCAACATCGTGGCGTTGGACGGGCAGACGGTCGTCCTGTCCTTCGCGGTGGCCAATCACGCCGAGCGGATCAGGCAGAAATCCGAACTGGTGACCAACGCTCTTTACGAGACGCTCGGCGGCCGGTGGGAGATCCGGTGCGAGGTCGGCGGGGCGTCGTCGCGCGGGCCGGGCGCACCGGCGGGTGCCGGCCGGCCCGCGGGTCGCAACGAGGCGCCGCAGACCGGCATGCGCGCGGCGCAGGCGACTCCGCCGAGGGCCGCCACCGCGCCGCCCGCGCAGGCCGCTTCGCCGCGGGCGCCGCAAAACCGCCGGTCGGCGAGCGAGGCGCCGGCCGCGGCCGACGACGACTGGCCAGAGCCCGCCCGGCCGGGTGGACGAGCCGAGGCGGCTGCCCCGGCGAGTTCCGATGATGACGAGGAGTGGCCGGAAGTCCGGGCGATCGGCGGTGCCGGGGCTCCGGCCGCGGCTGCCGGGCCGGCTTCCGGGTCCGGTGGACCGGCGGCCGCCCAACCGGCCGTCGGCTCGGGTGCGTCGGGCGGTGCGGAGCCTCAGCGGGCCGGCGGTTCGGCCGAGTTCCGCCCGCCGGGCGACCGGCCGGGTTCCGGCAATGACCCGGGGCGTCCCGCTGGCAGCGTGGCAGTTTCCACGAGCGACGGTGGCGTGACGGCTGCCGGGGGCGTTGACGGTGTTCCCGGCGCGGTGCGTGGTGCGGGCGATCGTGGCTCGGGCGTCGATGGTGCCTCCGGCTACGGCAGCGCCTCTGTGGCCGAGGGGCGTGGGGCTCCGGCTCCGGGGGACGGCGGTCGTGGTGGCGCTTCGTCGGCTGTGGAGTCTGCGGGCGCCGCCCCGGCCTCTCGGGGCAACGAGAGTTCCGCGCCTAGTGGCACCGGTCCGGCCCCGTCGAACGGCGGCGGTGGCGCGGCTGGCGGTGGTGGCGGCGCGGCTGGCGGTGGTGGCGCGGCGAGCGGCGGTGGCGCGGTGAGCGGCCGCAGCGCGGCGACCGGTGGTAGCTCAGCCGCCGGTGGTGGCGCGGCGGGCGGCGGCAGTGCGGCGGGCGGTGGCAGCACGGCGGGCGGTGGCAGTGCGGCGGGCGGTGGCAGCACGGCGGGCGGTGGCAGTGCGGCGGGCGGTGGCAGTGCGGCGAGTGCGGGTAGCGCCGGTGCCGCTGCTGCGGCGCGTGCTGCTCGTAACGCCGCGCCGAGCAGCGGGCTCGCCGCCGCCCGGGCGGCGGCGGCCGGCGCCCGCAACGCGGCGGCCCGGCAAGCGGCCAAGCCCGCGCCGGCCGCGGCGTGGGCCGACGGGTCACCGACCGAGGAAGCACCCTACGACCCCGAGTACGACGGGCCGCCATCCGGCGCGGCGGTGTCGAGCTACGAAGGTTTCGATCCCGGCGACGAGCCGCTGGACGAGGTGATCGACGAGAAGACCGCCCGGGAGAGCAGCGAGCAGCAGGCGATGCGCCTGCTGCGGGAGGCTTTCGGCGCCGAGAAGATCGGCGAGGCCTGATCGCAGGCGGTTCGGTGGGCCGGCGGTTCCGCTCGTGGCTGGCGGGTGGCGTGTGGTCGGCGGTTCCGCTCGGTGGGCGCGGGTGGCGTGTGGTGGGTGGGGCGTGCGGGACGGTTACGCTGGGCGGCGATTACCGCTGAACGCCGTGGGTTATTCACGGTTGTCAGCTCGACTCGACGCAGGACTTTCTTGAGGAGCGGTGCCATGCGCCCCGGTGCACAGCCGAACATGCAGCAGATCATGAAGCAGGCGCAGAAGATGCAGCAGCAGGTCGCTCAGGCGCAGGCCGAGCTGGCCGCGGCCGAGCTGACCGGCACCGCCGGCGGTGGCCTCGTCACCGTGGTGATCACCGGGCTGGGCGAGTTCAAGTCGGTGCGGATCGACCCCAAGGCCGTCGACCCGGAGGATGTCGAGACCCTCGAGGACCTGGTGCTCGCCGCGATCCACAACGCGGCGGAGGCGCAGCGGGAGCTCACCGAGGAGAAGATGGGCCCGGCCACCGGCGGCCTTACCCTGCCGGGGTTCTGATCCCGTGTACGAAGGCGCCATCCAGGACCTGATCGACGAGCTGGGGCGGCTGCCCGGCGTCGGGCCGAAGAGTGCCCAGCGGATCGCGTTCCACGTCCTGTCCGCCGACCCGGCGGACGTCAACCGGCTCGCCACCGCCCTGCGCAAGGTCAAGGAGCTGGTCCGGTTCTGTACGACCTGCTTCAACGTGGCCGAGTCGGAGCAGTGCCGGGTCTGCCGCGACCCCCGCCGTACGAACGAAGTGCTCTGCGTCGTCGAGGAACCCAAGGACGTCGTGGCGATCGAGCGGACCGGCGAGTTCCGCGGGCGGTATCACGTGCTCGGCGGGGCGATCAATCCGCTCGAGGGCATCGGGCCGGACAATCTGCGCATCCGTGAGCTGCTGCTCCGGCTCGGCACCGGCGAGGTCAAGGAACTGATCCTCGCCACCGACCCGAACACGGAGGGTGAGGCGACCGCCACGTACCTTGCGCTGATGGTCAAGCCCATGGGCATCGCCGTCACGCGTTTGGCAAGCGGTTTGCCGGTTGGCGGTGACCTGGAGTATGCGGACGAAATCACGCTCGGTCGCGCTTTTGAGGGCCGGCGGGCCGTCTGAACGTACGAAACGTAACCGTAACACCACGCCGCGAATGCAATTTGGCCCGTATTAACGGCTTGCACGGGCATCTACCCGGTAGTTTCCGATTGGTCGGTGCGGCAGGTCACAGACACATCACGACGTGGACACGGAACCGCCCGTGTGCGCTTGGTGAACTTGACCTGAAGCACTGCATTAGGTGAGTGTTCCTCTCGATGGCGGCACACCCGCCGTCGAGTGCCTTCGTGGCACCGGTCTGATCTGATCGGCTGCGACGAGGGTCGGCACTCGAGGCATGCGATAACCGATCGGTTGCCGTTCGCTGCGTGGGCCATCGTCTCCGGTCTGGCGGGTTCGTTGAAGCCTGGACCGGTGGCCGTGGACTCATCGCCCGTCCGGCCGCCGGGGAAGGACCGGCGCTTAGATGTCGCTTGGCCCAGAGGCGTCGATCAGCGACGAAAAGACGACGCCGACCGCCGACGCGGCCGTCGAGCGGACCAGCGACGAGAAGGCGATCGCGGGGCGTTCCCTCAAGCAGATCGCCTGGCGGCGTCTGAAGAAAGACAAAGTGGCGATCGGCGGAGCCGTCGTCGTCATCTTTCTGATCGTCATCGCGATTCTCGCTCCCGTGCTGACCAAGCTCTTCGGTCATCCGATCGACGAATACCACATCGATCAGATCGACCCGACCTTCAGCACGCCGCTGAAGCCGTTCGGCGGGATCAGTTCAGACTTCCTGCTCGGCGTCGAGCCGACCTCCGGGCGGGACGTGTTCGGCCGGATCCTGTTCGGCGCGCAGACCTCGCTGTCCGTCGCGTTCCTCTCCGCCTTGCTGTCCACGTTCCTCGGCAGCGTCTTCGGCCTCGCGGCCGGTTACCTCGGCGGCTGGGTCGACACGGTGATCAGCCGGGTGATGGACTTCCTGCTGGCGTTCCCGCAGCTGCTCTTCGCGATCGCCCTGGTCTCGGTGCTGCCCGACTCGTTCCTCGGGCTCGGCGGCCGATGGTCCAGGGTCCTCGTGCTGGTCGGCGTCATCGGCTTCTTCGGCTGGCCGTACGTCGGCCGGATCGTCCGCGGCCAGACGCTGTCGCTGCGCGAGCGCGAGTTCGTGGAGGCCTCCCGCAGTCTCGGCGCGCGGTCGAGCCGGATCCTCTTCCGTGAGTTGCTGCCCAACCTGGCTGCCCCGATCCTCGTCTACACGACGCTGATCATCCCGACCAACATCCTCACCGAGGCGGCGTTGAGCTTCCTCGGCGTCGGTATCCCGCCGCCGAACCCGTCCTGGGGCGGCATGTTGTCGGATGCGGTGACCTTCTACCAGATCGATCCCATGTACATGATCATTCCGGGCGGAATGATTTTCATTACGGTGCTGGCCTTCAACCTCTTCGGTGACGGCCTGCGCGACGCGCTCGACCCGAAGGCCCGCTGATACAGGGGTCGGTGAACATCGCATGATCCGCGGATCCGGCCGGTTCCGCTGTTCGAGGAGGTAGGAGAACTGGTGGCACGCAAGACACGGGCGATCGCGGCGACTGGCGTCGCCCTCGCGCTCGGGCTAACCACCGCCGCATGCGGGGGTAGCTCGGACAAAGGCAATAACAAGAACGGCGGTACGTCCGGCGGCAAGTCGGGCTTCAACGCCGCTATTACCAGCATCGTCAACCCGAGCACGACCAAGGGTGGCACGCTCAACCTCTGGTCGTCGCAGGACGCGGACAGCTGGGACCCGGTTCGCGGCTACTACGCGTTCGTGTGGAACCTCAACCGCCTTTACACCCGCAAGCTGGTGGACTACGCCCCGGCGCCGGGCAAGGAGGGCCTGAAGCTGCTCCCCGACCTGGCCGCGGCCGAGCCGGAGATCAGCGCGGACAAGCTGACCTACACCTTCAAGCTGCGTCCGGGCATCAAGTTCGACGACGGCGCGGCCATCACGTCGAAGGACATCAAGTACGGCATCGAGCGGGTCTGGGCGGCCGACGTGCTCCCCGGCGGCCCGGTCTACCTGCCGGGCGTCCTCGACCAGGGCCAGAACTACCCCGGCCCGTACAAGGACACCGACCCGAACAAGCTGGGTCTGAAGTCGGTCACCACGCCGGACGACACGACCATCGTCTTCAAGCTGGCGAAGCCGTACTCGGACTTCCTCTACCTGCTCGCCATGCCGGGCTCCGGCCCGGTGCCGCAGAAGCGGGACACCGGCGCGCAGTACGGCTCGAAGCCGGCGGCCTCCGGTCCGTACATGTTCAAGGAGCCGGTCAAGCCGGGCAAGAGCGCTTCCTGGGTCCGCAACCCCAACTGGGACCCGGCCAGCGACCCGATCCGTAAGGCGCTGCCGGACGCGATCAACCTGACCATCACCACCAACGCGGACGACCTGGACAACCGTCTGCTCGCCGGGACGGTGGACCTCGACGTCGGCCAGACCGGTGTGCAGGCCGGCGCCCGTACCAAGCTGCTCAGCGACCCGAACCTGAAGGCGAACGCCGACACCCCGGTGACCGGCTTCCTGCGGTTCGCGGACATGACCCCGGTCGCGCCGCTGGACAACGCCGACTGCCGCAAGGCCGTCATCTACGCCGCCGACCCGACCGCGCTGCAGGCGGCCCGCGGTGGCGAGTTCGCCGGTGGCGACATCGGTACGAGCATCCTGCCGCCGAACATCGCCGGCTCGGACCCGAACTACGACCCGTACAACCGCAAGCAGGGCAAGCCGCAGCCGGAGAAGGCCAAGGAGGCCCTCGCCGCGTGTGGCAAGGCGTCCGGCTTCGACGTGACGATCGCCGCGCGGAACAACCGGGCCGCCGAGGTCAAGACCGCTGAGGCCCTGCAGGCCTCGCTCAAGGCGGTCGGGATCAACGCCAAGATCGAGCAGTACGACGGCGCCCAGGACTCGGCCATCGGTGGCTCGCCGGAGGTCGTGAAGCAGAAGGGCTACGGCATCATCATCACCGGTTGGGGTGCCGACTACCCGACGGGTGCCGGCTACATGCAGCCGATCGCCGACAGCCGCTTCATCGTGAAGAACGGTAACTTCAACCGGGCCGAGATCAAGGACAAGTCGATCGACGCGCTCTTCGACCAGGCCGCCGCGGAGACCGACGCGAACAAGGCCGCGGAGATCTACAGCCAGATCAACCACAAGATCATGGAGGGCGCGTACCTGCTGCCGTTCGTGGTCGACAAGGCGCTCAACTACCGCAACCCGCGGCTCACGAACGCCTACGTGCACGACAGCTTTGGCATGCTGGACTTCCAGGCCCTCGGCACCAGCGACGGCAAGTGACGTTCGTCGCGCCTAGATAGCAACGGGTAACTGAAGGGTTGGTGAAGGCCGCCCACGGTGGGCGGGCACCGGTTAACGCCGGTGCCCGCTCATCTTCGGCCGAATCGTCGTGCTGACATACCTCATTCGCCGCGTGATCAACGGCACCATCACGCTGATCGTGGTCACCGCCGTGACCTTCGGGATCTTCTTCATGGTCCCCAAGCTCACCGGGAGCGACCCTGCTCTGCTCTACATCGGCAAGACGTCCGACGCGGCGTCGATCGAGGGCATCCGCACGAAGATGGGTTTCAACGACCCGATTCCCGTGCAGTACTGGAAATTCCTCAAGGGCATCGCGGTCGGCCGCGACTACGCCAACGGCCCGGACGTCACGCACTGCCCGGCGCCCTGCCTCGGCTACTCCTTCAAGACCGACCAGGAGGTCACGCCGCTGCTGCTGGACGAGATCCCGGTCACCTTGTCGTTGGCCCTCGGCGCGGCGGTGCTCTGGCTGCTGATGGGTGTGAGTACCGGCGTTATCTCGGCATTGCGAAGAGGCAGCATCGTGGACCGGGCGGTGATGTCCGGCGCGCTCGCCGGCGTGTCGCTGCCGGTCTACTTCACCGGCCTGCTGGCTTCGGCGATCTTCGTGTATTGGCTGGGCTGGCTGCCACAGGGCCAGTATGTGCCGTTCACGGAGAGCCCCGGGGAATGGTTCGTCCAGCTGCTGCTGCCGTGGATCACGCTGGCGTTCCTGTTCGCCGCGACGTACGCCCGGCTCACCCGAGCCAATATGCTCGAGACGCTCGGCGAGGACTACGTCCGTACCGCCCGGGCCAAGGGTCTGCGGGAACGCACCGTCATCGGCAAGCACGCGCTGCGCTCCGGCCTGACCCCGATCGTCACCATCTTCGGCCTCGACCTCGGCGCGCTGCTCGGCGGCGCGCTGCTCACCGAGACCGTCTTCAACCTGCGCGGCCTCGGCTGGCAGGCGCTCACCGCGATCAGGGGCAACGACCTGCCGGTGATCCTCGGCGTCGTGCTGATCGCCGCGTTCTTCATCATCGCCGCCAACCTGATCGTCGACCTGGTGTACGGCGTCATCGACCCGCGCGTGCGGCTGGGCTGAGGGAGAGTCAGTTGTCCATCGGCGCCACGAACGCCCGCCCGTTCCTGGAGATCAAGGACCTCACCGTCCGGTTCGAGACCGACGACGGCATCGTCCAGGCGGTCTCCGACTCCACCTTCAGCCTGCAGAAGGGCCAGACCCTCGGCATCGTGGGCGAATCCGGCTCCGGCAAGAGCGTCACCTCGCTGGCCATCCTCGGGCTGCACCGGACCCGCAGCAACGCCAAGGTCACCGGCGAGGTCTGGCTCGACGACCAGGAACTGGTGACGGCCACCGACGAGCAGGTACGCCACCTGCGCGGCGGCAAGATGGCGATGATCTTCCAGGACCCGCTGAGCTCGATGCACCCGTACTTCACCGTCGGCTCGCAGATCGTCGAGGCGTACCGGGTGCACCACCCTGGGGTGAACAAGAAGGTGGCCCGCGAGCGCGCCATCGACATGCTCGCCCGGGTGGGCATCCCGCAGCCGGAGCGCCGCTTCAGCGACTACGCCCACCAGTTCTCCGGTGGTATGCGGCAGCGCGCCATGATCGCGATGGCGCTGGTCAACGACCCGGCTTTGCTGATCGCGGACGAGCCGACCACCGCCCTGGACGTGACCGTGCAGGCGCAGATCCTCGACCTGATCCGGGACCTGCAGGAGGAGTTCGGCTCCGCGGTCATCATGATCACTCATGACCTCGGCGTGGTGGCCGAGCTCGCCGACGACGTGCTGGTGATGTACGGCGGCAAGGTGATCGAGAAGGGCCCGGCGCTGGACGTGTTCCAGAACCCGCAGCACCCGTACACGTGGGGCCTGCTCGGCTCGATGCCGCGCCTGGACCGCGACGTCCGGGAGCGGCTCACCCCGGTCAAGGGGTCCCCGCCGAGCCTGATCAACCTGCCGTCCGGGTGTTCCTTCCACCCGCGCTGCCCGTACGCCGGGCGCAACGGCGACAAGTCCTTCACCGAAGTTCCCGTGCTGCGCGGCGGGATGCACTCGGTCGCCTGTCACCTGCCGCAGGAGGACCGTACGCGGATCTTCCAGCAGGAAGTGCTACCGAACCTCTGAGCGGGAGTGAGTGAACGATGAGCGAGAACCTGCTCGAGGTGACCGGGCTGCAGAAGCACTTCCCGATCACAAAAGGGCTGATGAGGCGCCAGATCGGTGCGGTGCGCGCGGTCGACGGCATCGATGTCAGCGTCCGGGCCGGCGAGACGCTGGGCCTGGTGGGCGAGTCCGGCTGCGGCAAGTCGACCGCCGGCCGGCTCTTCACCCGGATCCTGGAGCCGACCGGGGGGAAGATCATCTTTGAGGGCCAGGACATCACCCACCGATCGGTGAGGCAGATGCGTCCGCTCCGCCGGGACGTTCAGATGATCTTCCAGGACCCGTACTCGTCGCTGAACCCGCGGCACACCGTCGGGTCGATCATCTCGGCGCCGTTGCAGATCCAGAACATCCCCACCCCGCAAGGCCTCAAGAAGGCCGTGCAGGAACTGCTAGAACTCGTCGGGCTGAACCCGGAGCACTACAACCGCTACCCGCACGAGTTCTCCGGCGGTCAGCGGCAGCGCATCGGCATCGCCCGCGCGCTCGCCCTGCGACCCAAGCTGATCGTCGCCGACGAGCCGGTCTCCGCGCTCGACGTGTCGATCCAGGCCCAGGTGGTCAACCTGCTCGACGACCTGCAGACCGAGTTCGACCTGACCTACGTGTTCATCGCGCACGACCTGTCGGTGGTCCGGCACATCTCGGACCGGGTCGCGGTCATGTACCTCGGCAAGATCGTGGAGATCGCCGATCGCGTCGACCTTTACAAGAACCCGCGGCACCCGTACACCGTCGCGCTGATGTCGGCCGTGCCGGTGCCCGACCCGGCCCGCCGCGATCGCGCCCAGCGCGAACGGGTGCTGCTCACCGGCGACGTGCCCAGCCCGATCAACCCGCCGTCCGGCTGCCGGTTCCGCACTCGCTGCTGGAAGGCCCAGGACATCTGCGCCACCGAGGAACCGCCGCTGATCACCCGGCTGGACGACCCCGCCTCCCACCTCACGGCCTGCCACTTCCCGGTGGTCGAGGACGAGGTGGTCGCGGGCCGTCGCCCGGCGGCGACACCGGCCTGATCCAGTACGCCCGGCTGCCGTCCCACGCTCGGGAGCGTGGGACGGCAGCGGTCTTTCCAGGGCTACCGTCGACCCGGTCAGCCCTCCGGGCGATTGAGGATGCCGACCGCGATCGAGTGCACGGCGTCGATGTCCGCCGGGTCCTTCAGCGTCGCCCGGGCACCCGTCACGGCGTACCACTCATCGGCGTCCTTGTATTGGGCTCGGACCGTGACCTGATCGCCGGAGAGTTCTGTACGTAGCGTCAGGTCGCCCGTGATGACGCCGACCTCGTCGGTCATCACGCCACCCTGACCGGCGACGATGTCGGTGGTACGGCTGACCTGATCGGCCGCGGCCGCGGGTGCGGCGGCGGGCTCGGCGGCGGGGACGGGCTCGGCGGGCGAGGTGGTCATCAGCACTTCTCCAGCATGTCCTTGAGCGCGGACTTCTCGGCGTCGGTGACGGTCAGCTTCCAGCGTGTCTTCACCGCGATCCAGTCTTGCGCATACTGGCACCAGCTGCTGCTCTCGGACGGCTTCCAGGTGGACGGGTCCTGGTCGCCCTTCGACCGGTTCGAGGTCGCCGACACCGCCACGAGCTGCGGATCGTCCAGGTCGTTGGCGAAGTCGGCGCGCTGCTCGGTGGTCCACGACGAGGCGCCGGAGCGCCAGGCGTTGGCCAGCGGCACCACGTGATCGATGTCGACCTTGGTGGGCGAGTCGAGCACCTTGCCGTCGTAGAGGCTGGTCCAGGTGCCGGCGACGACGTTGCAACCGGAGAGCTTGACCTTGCGGCCGTCGCGCTTGAGCACCGTGTCGCGGACGTCGCAGTTGTCGCCGGCGGCGCGCCAATGCGGGAACTTCGCCCGGCTGTAGCCCGCCATCGAGCCGGCCTTGGCGACCTTCAGGTCGTCCAACTGGCCGCGGGCCTGCTTACTGTCCGAACTGGATCCGGTGGAGCCGGGGCCGGGGGTGCCGGTGTCCAGCTCGCAACCGGCGGTCGTGGTGAGGGTCAGCGTCGCGACGGCGACGGCGAGAATCCAACGGGTACGGAGGGGCACGTCCTTCAGAGTAGAAACATCATGCCCGCTGTGTCCGAGTCGTCATCCGTGATCCGGATCATTCCGCGCGCCGCCGCCGTGCTGGCCGGCGGCGGCGCGACGGATCGACGGATCAGCGGGCCCTGTTCACCGCGCTGGTCACTGCCTTGATCGAGGCGTTCACGATGTTGGCGTCGATGCCCACGCCCCAGACCGTGACATCGCCCACTGCCACCTCGACGTACGCCGCGGCCTGCGCGTCACTGTTCGAAGTGAGCGCGTGCTCCTGGTAGTCGAGGACCCGTGCCTTGATCCCCAGCGGCTCGATGGCCTGCACGAAGGCATCAATCGGCCCGTTGCCCACACCGACCAGCGGCCGCCGTACGCCCCGGTGGATCACCTCGACGTCGCACTCGACCTTGCCGTCCACGGTGGCGCTGCTGTAGCTCTCGACCTTGAACGCGGTCGACATCTGGTGCTCGACCAGGTATTCGCCGGCGAAGATGTCCCACATCTCCTGCGGGCTGACCTCGCCGCCCTCCTCATCGGTGTGGTGCTGCACCACGCCGGAGAACTCGATCTGCAGCCGGCGCGGCAGGTCGAGCTTGTGCTCCTCCTTCATGATGTACGCCACGCCGCCCTTGCCGGACTGCGAGTTGACCCGGATCACGGCCTCGTAGCTGCGACCCACGTCCTTCGGGTCGATCGGCAGGTACGGCACGCCCCAGGTGAACTTGTCGACCTCCACCCCGGCGGCGTCCGCGTCGGCGTTGAGCGCGTTGAAGCCCTTGTTGATCGCGTCCTGGTGCGAGCCGGAGAACGACGTGTAGACCAGGTCACCGACGTACGGGTGGCGCTCGTGCACGGGCAGCTGGTTGCAGTACTCGACGGCGCGCTTGATCTCGTCGATGTCCGAGAAGTTGATCATCGGGTCGATGCCCTGGGAGAACAGGTTCAGGCCCAGCGTGACCAGGTCGACATTGCCGGTGCGCTCGCCGTTGCCGAACAGGCAGCCCTCGACCCGGTCGGCGCCGGCCAGCAGCCCCAGCTCGGCGGCGGCCACCCCGGTGCCCCGGTCGTTGTGCGGGTGCAGCGACAGCACGATCGACTCGCGCCGGGGCAGGTGGCGGTGCATCCACTCGATCGAGTCGGCGTACACGTTCGGCGTGGCCATCTCGACGGTCGCCGGCAGGTTGATGATCAGCGGACGCGCCGGGGTCGGGTCGATCACGTCGATCACCGCGGAGCAGATCTCCAGCGCGTAGTCCAGCTCGGTGCCCGTGTAGGACTCCGGCGAGTACTCGTAGAAGATCTCGGTGTCCGGGGTGTGGATCTCGGCATACTTCTGGCACAGCCGCGCGCCGCTGGTGGCGATGTCGGTGATGCCGTCCTTGTCGAGGCCGAAGACGACCCGGCGCTGCAGCGTCGAGGTCGAGTTGTAGAAGTGCACGATGGCCCGCTTGGCGCCGCGGATCGACTCGAAGGTGCGGTCGATCAGGTGCTCGCGGCACTGCACCAGCACCTGGATGGTGACGTCGTCGGGGATCAGGTCCTGCTCGATCAGCTGGCGGACGAAGTCGTAGTCGGTCTGGCTGGCCGCCGGGAAGCCGACCTCGATCTCCTTGTAGCCCATCTGCACCAGCAGCATGAACATGCGCCGCTTGCGCTCGGGCGACATCGGGTCGATCAGGGCCTGATTGCCGTCGCGCAGGTCGACGGCGCACCATCGCGGTGCGGTCTCGACGCGCCGCGCCGGCCACTGCCGGTCGGGCAGGTCGATCGCGAACTGTTGCTGGTAGGGCGTGTAGCGCTGGAACGGCATGCGACTCGAGCGCTGGGTGGCAAACGGGTTTTCAACGGTGGACATGTGACGGCTCCAGAGGAAGACGAGGCGAGATGGCAGGCGCCGCGTTCTTAATGAGCGCAGAAACTCCGCGACGAGGTGCCGGCCTGAGATGGGGCCTCGTCGCGGCAGCGAAGAAGGAGTCCGTGCCACATGTCGAAATCACCCTACGTGATCAACTCGGACGCCGCTAACTGTACGCCCGGATCGTGGGACGACCGGGTCAGGCGGACGGCTGGATCGCCGGCGGAGCCGGGGTCGCCGTGCTCATCGGGACGGCGCCCGTGTCCGGGCCGGGCAGCGGCACGGTGGGCGGCCCGACCACCTGGCTGACCAGCTTGAGCAGGCCGAGGCCGACCCGGGCCGCGGTCAGCACGCCGTCGGCGGCGTAGCAGTAGACGCCGACGGCGACCGGTGGGTCGAGCGAGGCCGAGATCGAGTCGACCGAGTAGCAGGTGCCCGTCGCCCCCTCCATCGGCTGGACCTCGGTGACCGTGAGCCCGGACTCCTGGTCGGTGAAGACGGTCAGCGCCGGCCGGAACAGCCGTTCCACCTTCGGCGAGTATTTCGGCGGCACCCGCTTGCCCTTCTCGGCGACCCGGGTGCAGGCGGGGGTGATCGGGTTGGCCGCGGTGGCGACCGTGCACTGGTAGACACCGGTCGGCAGGGAGACGATCGATACGTCCGTGGTCCCGCCCTGGAGGCCGCGGCTCACGTCGACCCGCCAGGTGCCGTCGGCCGCGGTGGTGGCGACGACGTCGCGGGAGCCGGCGCCGTCGTCCAGGCGATAGAGCGCCGCGTACGGCTTGTCCAGCGCGAGCGTCGCGAGGGCGGCGAGGTCGTCGCGGGCGTCCGGGCCGTGGCCGGCTATCGGTGGAGGTGCGCTGCTCGTCCCGGGCGTCGCCGCGGGCGCCTGATCACCGCACGCCCCGACGGCCAGGGTCAGCAGGGCCACGGCGGACAGCAGGCATGGGCGCACCGAGACATTCTCGCCTCCTTCGGCCGGAACGCCCGTTTCGAAGGCCATTCGTGTCCTCGGCGTGTCGTCCGCCGCGGGCGTCCGGCGGCGCCGGATTCTGGGATCGCGTGTCGGTCTCTGGGACGAACGCGGCTAGGGTGGTGGCGGTTGCCCGACCGGTTCGCCGGCCTGGCAAGCCTCGACCGACCGGCGCCGCCGGTGTGTAACAGCCCGAAGGAATGGTTAGCCGTGGCACTGGTGGTGCAGAAGTACGGTGGCTCGTCCGTCGCGACCGCCGAGCGCATCAAGCGGGTGGCCGAGCGCATCGTCGCCGCCCGCAAGGCCGGTGACGACGTGGTCGTCGTGGTCTCCGCGATGGGTGACACGACCGACGAGCTGATGGACCTGGCCAACCAGGTGAGCCCGCTGCCGCCCGGCCGCGAGCTCGACATGCTGCTCACCGCGGGCGAGCGCATCTCGATGGCGCTGCTCGCGATGGCGATCCACAACCTGGGCTATGAAGCGAGGTCGTACACGGGCTCGCAGGCCGGCGTGCTGACCACCTCGGTGCACGGCAGGGCCAGGATCATCGACGTCACGCCCGGCCGGCTGCGTTCCGCGCTGGACGAGGGCGCGATCGCGATCGTGGCCGGCTTCCAGGGCGTCTCGCAGGACACCAAGGACATCACCACGCTGGGCCGCGGCGGGTCGGACACCACGGCGGTCGCGCTGGCCGCCGCGCTGCACGCCGACGTCTGCGAGATCTACACGGACGTCGACGGCGTCTTCACCGCCGACCCGCGGATCGTCCCGGACGCCAAGCACATCAAAAAGATCACGTACGAGGAGATGCTCGAGCTCGCCGCCGGCGGGGCGAAGGTGCTGATGTTGCGATGCGTGGAGTACGCGCGCCGCTTCAACGTGCCGATCCACGTACGCTCGTCGTATTCCAACAAGCCCGGCACCCTGGTCACCGGATCGATGGAGGACCCTTCCGTGGAACAAGCGCTCATCACCGGGGTGGCACACGACCGGAGCGAAGCGAAGATCACGATCGTCGCGGTGCCCGACGAGCCCGGCGCCGCCGGACGGATCTTCAACACGGTGGCCCAGGCAGAGATCAACATCGACATGATCGTGCAGAACGTGTCGACCGAGGGCACCGGCCGCACCGACATCTCGTTCACCCTGCCGAAGGCGGACGGCCCGACCGCGATGGCCGCGCTTGACAAGATCAAGGATCAGATCAAGTTCAAGAGCCTGCTCTTCGACGACCACGTCGGCAAGGTTTCGCTGATCGGCGCCGGCATGCGGTCGCACCCGGGCGTCGCGGCCTCCTTCTTCGCGTGCATCGGTGAGGCCGGCGTAAACATCGAGATGATCTCCACGTCCGAGATCCGGGTTTCCGTGGTCTGCCGCGACAGCGACCTCGACACCGCGGTCCGTGCCGTGCACGACCAGTTCGAGCTGGGCGGCAACGAGCAGGCGGTGGTATACGCGGGCACCGGCCGGTAGAGCCGGACATGGCGCAGCCCACGCTCGCCGTCGTCGGAGCGACCGGCTCCGTCGGGACCGTCATGCTCGAGCTGCTCTCGTCGCGGCGCAACGTGTGGGGCGAGATCCGGCTGATCGCCTCGGCCCGTTCGGCCGGTAAGCAGCTGACCTGCCGTGGTGAGCAGCTGACCGTGCACGAGCTCACCCCGGAGGCGTTCGACGGCGTCGACGTCGCGATGTTCGACGTGCCCGACGACGTGTCGCTCGCCTGGGCGCCGATCGCCGCGGCCCGCGGCGTGATCGTGGTGGACAACTCGGCCGCGTTCCGGATGGCCCCGGACGTGCCGCTGGTGGTCCCCGAGGTCAACAAGGACGACCTGCGGTACCGACCGAGCAACATCGTCTCGACCGCCAACTGCACCGTGATGGCCATGATCATGGCGGTTGCTCCGCTGCATCGCGAGTACGGGCTGCGCGAGCTGGTGCTCGCCTCCTACCAGGCCGCGTCCGGGGCCGGCCAGTACGGCGTGGACACGCTGCACGACCAGCTCAGCAAGGTGGCCGGCGACCGGCTGCTCGGTTCCCGGCCGGGCAACGTGCGGCAGGCCGTCGGCGACGACCTCGGCCCGTTCCCGGCGCCCATCGCGCTCAACGTGGTGCCCTGGTCGGGCGTCCTCGGGCCGCTCGGCTGGTCGTCCGAGGAGCTCAAGCTGCGCAACGAGTCCCGCAAGATCCTCGGGCTGCCCGCGCTGAAGGTGTCGGCCACCTGCGTCCGGGTGCCGGTGGTGACCGGGCATTCGATCGCGGTGCACGCGGTCTTCGGCTCCGAGGTGGACGCCGACGGCGCCCGCCAGGTGCTGCGCAACGCGCCCGGGGTGATCCTGGTCGACGACCCGGAGGCCGAGGAGTTCCCGATGCCGATCGACGCGGTCGGCACCGACCCCTCGTGGGTGGGCCGGATCCGGCGGGCGATGGACGACCCGCGGGCGCTCGACCTCTTCGTGACCGGCGACAACATGCGCAAGGGCGCGGCGCTGAACACGGTGCAGATCGCCGAACTGCTGGCCGCCGAGATCAAATAGCCGGCATCGGCCTCCGGCCGGTCGCGGGCCCGACCCGCCCTGCCATGCGGCGGTGGCGGGCGCGGCCCGCCAGGCGGCACTCCGCCCTCTCCCTGGTGTCGGTCGGGCTGGTCACACGCTGTTGCGGCGCAGCGCGATCAGGGCGCCGACGGCCAGCGGCACGGCCGGCAGCGCGATCCCCGGGAGCATGGTCCGCTGGATGAGGTCTGGCGCCTCGCCCCCGACGCCCGGCGTGGACAGCAGGAGCGTGAGGTGGTCGATGCCCTCGATGAGCACGATGAGCAGGGCAAGACCGACGGCGGTCAGGATCCGTTCATCCACCACGACCGCCCAGACCACGACGCCGGCCAGGACGACGAAGAACAGCCAGGTCGGGGCGTCGCCGGACGTGCCGAGGAGCGCGAGCGCCCAGGGGATCGGGCTCGCCACCGGCGTACGAGGCCCGGGAATCAGCAGCAGCACGCAGATGAGCGAATAGTCGACGACGGCGCTCCGGACGCTGCCGTCGACCGTGGTCAGCGCGAAGGCCGCGACCGCGAGCACGACCGCGGGCCGGCGCCCACCGACCGTCACCGCCACTGCCGCGAGCATCGCGGCGATCCACGCCGCGAGGGGCCAGCCGTGCGACGGCAATTTGTCCGGGACCGGCTGCAGGGCGCTCAGCAGGAGGAGCATGAGCGCGGCGGCGCGGGCCGCGTAGAGCCATCGTTCCCGTGGCGGCTGGTGGCCGCCGCAGCGGGCGCGGAGCCCACCGAGCACGAGCGGGAGCGCCTCGCGGCGGACGGGTGCCCCGCCGGCCAGGAGCACGTCGAGCATCTCGTCGCGCGGGTGGTCGGCGGGGTAGAGCCGAAGCAGACGGGCGAACCGAACCTCGCTCATGCCGGCCGCACCGCCGCCCGCGGGCGGAGCACGACCTGGGCGGCCGCCGCCATCCGCGCGGCCTCCGCCTGCAGGGCGGACCGGCCGCCGGGGGTCAGCGCGTAGTGGCGGCGGGCCCGCCCGTTCACCACCTCGTCCCGGACCACCTCGATCAGCGCCTCCTTGGCGAGGCGATCGAGGGCCTGGTAGAGCGTGCCGGTGGCCAGTTTGATCCGGTCGTCGGAGAGCTCGGCGACCCGCGTGATGATCGCGTAGCCGTGCCGGGGCTCGTCCTGCAACGCGGCCAGGATGAAATACGTCGGCTCCCTCACGGAGCCAACATATGCCGTCCACTTACTTATGTAAAGAACTTACGCCGCGGCCGCGTCCAGCTCGGCGCGGGTGAGCAGGGCGCGCAGCGTGATGCCCTCGGCGGCCAGCGCCTGCGCGCCGCCCTCCTGCCGGTCGATCACGCACAGCGCGTGATCCACGTGCGCGCCGAGTTTGCGCAGGTCGTTCGTCGAGATCACGACCTGGCCGCCGGAGGTCACCACGTCCTCGACCACCAGCACGCGCCGGCCGGCCACCTCGGCGCCCTCGGCGAGCCGGGCGGTGCCGTACTGCTTGGCCTGCTTGCGGACGAACGCGGTGGGCAGGCCGGCGTGCCGGGCCAGTGCGGTGACCACCGCGATGCCGCCCATCTCCAGGCCGGCCAGCACCTCGGTGCTCTCCGGGATCAGCACGGCCATCCGCTCGGCGAGCCGGTCGAGCAGCACCGGGTCGGCCTCGAACTGGTACTTGTCGAAGTACTCGTTCGCTGTCCGGCCGGACCGCAGAACGAACTCGCCGGTCAGCCGGCTCACGTTGCGGACCTGCCGCGCAAGGTCAGAGTCAGTCACGGGTCCTAGCCTGTCAGGCCGGTCGCGGAGACCGGACGGCACCCCACGAGCAACCACTCAGCAACCGACAAACTGTGCCGATCAGAGAGACATGCAGACGAACCCGCACCGTTGGTTCGGCGTGGGCCAGAGCCATGCCCCGGACTCGGCCAAGGCCGGTGCCGAGGCCGCCGCCGAGGCGATCGGCGGTCGGGACCCGAAGGGGATCTTCGTCTTCTGCTCGGTGGCGCACGACCTGCCCGTCCTGCTGGCAGCGGTGCGGGCCGAGGCCGGGCCGGACGCCGCGATCGTGGGTAGCACGACGATGGGCGAGCTGGGCAGCGAAGGAGTGACCGACGGCGGGGTGTCCATCGCGGCGCTCGGCGGGGACGGCTTCACCGTACGCACCCGGGCGGAACGGATCGGCCGGACCGATCCGCGCGCGGCCGGGGCGGCCGTCGCCGAGCAGATGCACGGGCTGCACGACGACCATCGGGTGCTGATCCTGCTCTGCGACGGGCTGACCAGCCGCCCGCAGGACATCGTCCGGGGCGCCTATTCGGTGGTCGGCGCGACGGTTCCGCTGGTCGGTGGCCTCGGCGCCGACGACCGGCACTTCACCGCGACCTACCAGTTCTGCGACGACCAGGTGCTCACCGGCTCGGTGGTCGGCGTCGCGCTCGGCTCCGACGGCCCGATCGGCATCGGCGTGGCGCATGGCTGGCGCCGGATCGAACCGCCGATGGTCGTCACCAAGAGCCACGGCACCCACATCTTCCAGCTCGACGGCGAGCCGGCCCTGGACGTCCTGCTGCGCCGCCGGAACTTCGACGGCACGGCCGAGGAGTTCTTCGCCCGCGGCATGCCGTTCCAACCGCTCGGGATCGCCCGGCGCAGCGGCGAGGACATCCGGGTGATCCACGCGGGGGACGACGAGGAGCGTTCGGTGTGGGGCACCGCCGAGGTCCCGCAGGGCGCACTGGTCTGGATGATGGAGGCCGACCGGCAGGCGCTGCTCGACGGCGCCGCCTGGTCGTGCACCGAGGCGGTCGCCCGGCTCGACGGGCTGGCGCCACTCGGCGTCCTCGCCTTCGACTGCGCCGGCCGCCGGGCCGGGCTCGCCGAGAACGGCGGCCCACTGGACGAGGAGGTCACGACGATCCGGACGGCGTTGAGCGACGCCCCGTTCGCCGGTCTCTACACGCTCGGTGAGATCGCGCGGGTGCGCGGAGCGCTCGGCCTGCACCACCTCACCCTGGTGACCCTGGCGCTGGCCTGATCCATGCTGACCTGGTCGACACACCTGCTCACGGAGTACTTCACCGAGGTCAACGCGGCCGAGGACGAGAACGAGGCGCTCACCAACGCGGTCCAGCGGGCCGTCGAGATGGTGGAGGCCGAGGTGGGCGCGGTGGTCCGGGAGGGCAGGGTCCTTTCCCCGTACGGCTTCGGCCCCGCCGTCCCCGAACCATCCCTGCTCGCCGTTGCGGCCGGTGAGAGCCTGCTGGCCGCCCCCGGCATCGGCGAACTGCACGCGGTGGCCAGCCCGCTCGGCGGAGAGAACGCGGACGCGCTGATCGTGGCCCGGCTCGGCGAGCCGTTCGACGCCGAGGAGCGGCAGATGCTCCGGGGCATGGCCCAGGTCCTCGCCCTCGCCCTGCGCGGCATCCGGGTGCTCGCCGCGGAGCGGGATCTGCGCGCCGAGAAGGAACGGCAGGTCAGCTTCGCGCAGACCCGGCAGCGGTTGGTCGAATCCCTGCTGACCATCCAGCGGGCGATCTCCGCGCGGCGACCCCTGCCGGAGATCCTGGACGCGGTGACCAGCGGGGCGTGCGAGCTGCTGGACGGCGCCACGGTGGCGCTGATGCTCGCCGAGGGCGGCCCGAACCGCCGCCTGTCGATCGCGTCCACCTGCGGCGATCCGATGACGTTGTCGGAAGGCCCGGCCCGGGCCGCGATGGCCGGCGGCGCGGTGCTGGTCCGCGCGGACGCGACCGGGACGGTGATCGCCACCCCGGTCCGGGTCACCGGCGAGATGGCCGGCAGCCTGGTGGCGTACCTGCCGGGCGGCGCCGATCAGTACGGCGAGCAGCGTGACCAGCTGGCCGCGTTCGCCCAGCAGGTGAGCCTCGCGCTGACCGACGCCCGGACCGTCGAGGCGGTCCGCGAGGCGCACCACGACCCGGTCACCGGCCTGCCGAACCGCGCCCTGTTCCTCAAGATCCTCAACCGGGTGCTGGCTTCCCGCGGTACCGCCATCGACCCGACCAGCGTGCTCTTCATCGACCTGGATCGCTTCAAGGCGGTCAACGACAGCCTCGGCCACGACGCCGGCGATCAGCTGCTCGCGCTGGTCGCGCGGCGGCTGCGCGGATGCGTACGGGCCAGCGACACCACCGCCCGGCTCGGCGGCGACGAGTTCGCCGCGCTGCTGCACGACTCGCCGGTCGAGGCCGCCACGGTCGTCGGCGAGCGGATCGTGGCCTCGCTCAAGGAGCCGTTCCGGGTGGCCGGCCGCGAGGTGTTCATCGGGGCCAGCGTCGGGATCGCCAACTCCCGCGAGGCCGAACAGAAGTCCGAGGACCTGCTGCACAACGCGGACGTGGCGATGTACCGGGCGAAGAAGGAAGGCGCCGGCCGGGTGCTGGTCTACGAGCCGTACATGCATGCCCAGGCGCTCGATCGGCTGAGCCTTCGCGGCGACCTGCAACGGGCGTTGCGCGAGGGCGAGTTCCGGTTGCAGTACCAGCCGCTGATCCGGCTCACCGACGGCGCGCCGGCCGGGGTGGAGGCGCTGATCCGCTGGCACAGCCCGACCCGCGGCTTCGTCTCGCCGGTCGACTTCATCCCGATGGCCGAGGAGCACGGGCTGATCGTGGAGATCGGGCAGTGGGTGCTGGAGACCAGCGCGCTGCAGGTGGCGCGGTGGCGGCGGGAGTTCCCCGAGCTGGGGCTGAACGTCAACGTCTCGGGGCATCAGCTGGTGCATCCGCGGTTCGCCGACAACGTGATGCGGGCGCTGGCCATCGCGGGGCTGCCGTCGAGCGCGGTGACCCTCGAGCTGACCGAGTCGGTGTTGATGAGCGAGCCGGACCTGGGTAAGGCGGCGCTGCATGTGTTGCGCGGGCTCGGCGTACAGCTGTCCATCGACGATTTCGGGACCGGCTATTCGTCGCTGGCGTACCTGCGTGAGCTGCCGGTGGACGAGCTGAAGATCGACCGTGCGTTCATCGCCCGGGCCGAGCTGACCGGGGAGGATCTGGCGCTGGTTCGGACGATCGTCGAGCTGGCCCAGATCCTCGGCCTGCGGGTGGTGGCCGAGGGCATCGAGAACGCCGCGCAGCTGTCCGCGTTGCGGCGGCTCGGCTGTGGCTACGGTCAGGGCTACCACCTGTGCCGGCCGGCCGATCCGGGGGACGTGCCGGCCAAACTGGCCGGGGTGCTGGTAGAGAGCTGATCGTCACCCGTTGGCGTACTTGATCTCGGCGCTACCCTATGCGAGATCTTTTTGGGGTACTTTTCGGCTAATTCGTACATATACCCCGGAAGGAATACGGCCCGTGACACCCTTCGCCTTGCTCTTCTTCCTCGCTCTCGCCGGCTCCTCCTGCTTCGCCCTCGGCCGAGCCCTCGGCCGCGGCGAGCGCTACGAGAAGGGATACCGGGAGGGCTTCCGCGACGGTGAAACCGGCTCTCTGGCCCGGGCCGCACGGCTCATCCAGCTCAACAACCGCCCGGCCATCGCACCGGTCGTCGAATCGATGCTCGGCCCATACACCGTGCCGCAGCAGCAGTTGCCCGGGCGCAGTGCCAGTCCGGCGGTCACCGCGGTGCCGGTGCGGCCGCAGCTCGCGCTCTAGAGCTCATTTTCACAAGCAAAGACCATGCGGGGGTACGGCGATGCCGCGCCCCCGCCGTCGTCGGTCAGAACAACGCGAGAAGGCCGAACAGGTAGCCGCCCGCCGTGCCGACGATGCCGAGGACCAGAGCCGTGACGGCCAGCCGTTCCCGCTGCGTCATGGCGATGCCGGCGCAGACGATCGACCCGACGCCGAGGATCGGCATGATCAGCAGGGCGGCCACGGCCAGCGCCAGGGCGAGGATGCTGAGCGTGTTTCCGGCGGCCCGGGACGGGCTGTAGACCAGGTCTGGCTGCACGAAATACGGCGGCAGGGTGTCGCTGGGACCCGTGCCGTACGGCGGCGGCGCCGAATGCTGCACGAGGACCGGGCTGTGTGGTGGTTCGGCTGACGTGCTGCCCGGCTGGCTGGAGTACAAAGTGCCGGGGTGGCCGGGTGCCGGACTGTGCGGCTGGATCGGATCGTAGTAGCCGACCGGCGCGGGGCTGTACGGCTTGACGGCGACCGTGCCGCCGGAATCGGCATAGGGCTCTGCCGCGTACGAGCCGGCGTGCGACTGGGCCGGCACGGCGTAGGGAGCCGGCGAATCGAAGGTGATGGGCGGTATGCCGTACGGAATGGTCGCATCGCTCACGGCGGGCAGGATCACCGTCGCGTCGGCGTCCATGCCGGGCGGTGCGGACCATCCCGTGGCGGGGTCAACCGCCTGGCCGCAAGTGCCGCAGTAACCGGTCGGCGGGGCGGCCGGCGAACCACAGTGGGTGCAGGTCATGGGCTCTCTCCGGGGCGGTGTAGGTGCCGGAAGAGATCGGTTCGGGTGCGGCGGACCTGAGCGCACCGCCGCACCGAACCGTGCCGCCCGCCCGGTGGCGTCGTACTCAGCCGAGCTGGCGGCGCACCTCGGCGGCGACCCGCCCGCCCTCCGCGCGGCCCGCGACGGCGGCCTGGGCGGCCTTCATGGCCGGGCCCATCTGAGCCTTACCGGTGAACCCGCCGGCCGTGAGTGCCTGCCCGACGAGTTCGGTGATCTCCGCGTCGGTGAGCTGTTTCGGCAAATAGCGCTCGAGAACCTCGCCCTCGGACCGCTCCTTGTCGGCCTGCTCGGTACGGCCGGCATCGGCGAAGGCCGTCGCGGCTTCCCGGCGCTTCTTCGACTCCTTGGTGAGCACGGCCAGCACCTCGTCGTCGGAGAGGGCACGAGCCTCGGAGCCGGCGACCTCGGCCGTACGCACCGCCGCCAGCGCCATCCGCAGCGTCGACGTGGTCAGCTCGTCGCGCCCCTTCATGGCGGCGTGCAGGTCATCGTTCAGGCGGTCTTTCAGCGTTCCCATGGACGGAGAAACTACTCTTGCCGTCATGCGCAAGCGCTCCCTTATTGCCCTGGGCGCCGGTGTCGCCGCGGGCGGCGTCACCTTCGCCTACGCCTCGCTGATCGAACGCAACATGTTCACGCTGCGCCGCTTCGACGTGCCGGTGCTGTCGCCGGACGCCGAACCACTGCGCATCCTGCACATTTCGGACCTGCACATGATGCCCGAGCAGCGCCGCAAGCAGGACTGGGTGGCCGCGCTCATCGGCACCGACCCGGACCTGGTCGTGGTGACCGGCGACAACCTGTCCGACCCCGACGCGGTACCCGCGGTGCTCCGAGCACTCGACCCGTTCCTCGCCCTGCCCGGCGCCTTCGTCTTCGGCTCGAACGACTACCGCGGCCCGGTCTGGAAGAACCCGGTGCAATACCTGCTGCCCGAGCGCGAGTACGTACAGGGCGCCGACCTGCCGACCGACGACCTACGCGCCGCGTTCGTCGACGCCGGCTGGGCCGACCTGAACAACGCCCGCACCCTACTCAAGGCAGGCGGCCGCTCCCTGGAACTGGTCGGCGTGGACGACCCGCACATCGACCGGGACGACTACCAGTCGGTGGCCGGCCCCATCACCGCCGGCGCCGACCTGCACATCGGCGTGACCCACACCCCCGCCTCCCGCGTCCTGAACGCCATGGCCGACGACGGCTTCGCCCTGCTCCTGGCCGGCCACACCCACGGCGGCCAGGTCTGCGTCCCCGGCTACGGCGCCCTGACCACCAACTGCGACCTGCCGCACGCGATGGCCAAGGGCCTACACCGCTGGCCCGGCTCGGAAGCATGGCTCCACGTCTCCGCCGGCCTGGGCACCCACCCCACCGCCCCCATCCGCTTCGCCTGCCGCCCGGAAGCCACGGTGCTCACCCTGATATCTCGCTGACCTGCGGTTTCGCGGTTTCGGGGATACCGATTTCGCGTCCGCCGGGGCGTCGGATACTATTTCTGAGCAGCTCGGGGTGTGGCGCAGCTTGGTAGCGCGCTTCGTTCGGGACGAAGAGGCCGTCGGTTCAAATCCGGCCACCCCGACCAGAGATGTAGCAAGTCAGGGCCGGTCTCCCGCGCAGGGAGACCGGCCCTGACTGCTTCTCCCGGCCGATTGGGAGAAGATCTTGCCGGGGTCGCAGGAGTTCGCCACGCCATCCCTCTCTGGCCGGCCGTTCAGAATCTCGGCACGTTCATCGTCAGTGAACGAGCCGCTTCTCTGAACGGGGCAGCACGGCCTGCGATGAGAACGGCCGAGAGTCACATCAGGTACTCGAGCCGACCGGCAGGCTGGGCACGGTCGGCTGCCTTGTTCCTGTGCGCGATGGTGCGGTGTTGCTCAGGCGAAGCCTTGGCGGTAGGCCGCAAGCAGGGAACGGTTCTCCGGCACCACCCCGCCCGTGTCTGCGGCCAGCAGGTCGGAGAGCCCAGCAGGCGAGTGACGGGGCCAAAGTTCCCGCTGGCTATCAACGCTCTGGCCTCCAGCCCGATTCGGTTGGCGCCGGCCGGTTAGGGTCGTCTCAATCTGGGTCTGGTGACTTGTGTCCAGATCATCCAGATATTTGCCTTCGTGGTAGTCGTGGATGACGCCACGCCTGTCGACGTTGTGGCGGTATTGCCAGGCGAACAGCTTCGAGAGCAACTGTGCCGGCAGAGAAGGCACCGCTACGACAAGGTCACCAGGTAGCGTCACTCGGACGGCAGTGTTCATGGGCCTCACGGAACCCGAATGATGGTCAGACTGCTTCCTCCGGCCGTTTTGGCGCGATCCGCTCCGATGCGGGGGCCGCCGGCGGGCGGGCTCCGAGTACGTCGCGACACTGTCGCGACTTACCTGCTGCTGCCGATCTCCCATAGTGCGCTTACCGGGATAGCGCGCAGCTTCGGTCCGAAGGGCAGCGTGGTCGTGCCTGTGTAGAGCAGAACGCCGGCGATGAAGTCGTCGCCGAGGCGGTTGGCGAGCCTGCGCAAGCCTCGGAAGTCGTCGGGACCGACCGTGGATGCGGCCTTGACCTCGATTCCGACGACTTGGCCCTGGCGGGTCTCCAGGACCGCATCGACCTCGTATCTGTCTCGGTCTCGGTAGTGCGACAGCTCGACCAGGTGCCGTGACCAGGTCAGCTGCCGGGCCAACTCGGACAGGACGAACGACTCCAGCATTGGGCCGAACTGTCCGCCCGGACGCAGCAGCGACCGCGCGTCGGTAGCGATTTCCTGGGCGGCTATGCCGGAGTCGACAAAGAAGAGCTTCGGGGCGGCGGTGGCTCTCGTGCCGAGGTTGCGTGACCAGCCGGGGATCCGCTTGACCAGGAAGATTTCCTCAAGCGCCTGCAGATATCGGGCGATCGTGGGGCGGCTCAGTCCGAGGTCGGACTCCAGTGAGCCAGGGGCGATGATCGTCGCGACGCGAGCGGCCAGTAGGCGTACCAAGCGGCGCATCTCGCCCTTGCGGTGAATTTCGGAGAGTTGTTGTACGTCCCGGTCGAGCAGTGCTTGAACGTAGGCGTCGAGGAACCGGGCTCGCCGTTGTGGGTCGCTTCGTCCGACGGCCTCCGGCAGCCCGCCCCTGACGATGCGGGCCGCGTAGTCGGCCCGCGTGACGGCCGAGTCGTGCCGGAGGCCTGGTCCGAGGTCGAAGATGGCGTCAATGAATCCGTCGGGCTCGCCGCCGATCTCTCCTTGGGAGAACGGCCACAGCTCTATGGTTTCCATCCGGCCGGGCAGGGCGTCAGGAGCGGCGAGCATGCCGAAGAGGCGGGACGATCCGGTGAGCAGGAAGCGGCCGGGTCGGGGGTCCTCGTCGACGGCGACCTTGATGGCGAGCAGCAGGTCCGGTACGCGCTGGATTTCGTCGACGACCAGCAGGTCACCCTGGTCGACGAACCCGACCGGATCGGCGACGGCGGCGGCGCGGTCCTGCGTGCGGTCAAGGTCGCGGTGCTCTGCGACGCGGTCTCCGGCCACCAGCTTGACCAGGGTGCTCTTGCCCGACTGGCGGGCGCCGTTGATCAGCACGACGCGGGTGTCCGCCAGCGCGGCCTGCACCTGAGTGGCGGCGCGCCTGGGGAGGAGGTGGGATGCCGCCATGAGGTGATACTAGCTTCCAGATATTCGTTCTGCGGGCGCAGTCACTTTCGTTTTGCGGACAGGTTCGTGTTCGTTCTGCGGGCCGCCGTGTGTTCGGTATGCGGGCAGCCCAGCGTTCCTGAACCCGCGGAGGTACGTGGTTCTCGGATCTTGCGGAAGCTGCCGCGGCCGACTACGCAGGTCATTCGCCGCTTGCGACCCCGGGGAGGGACCAGGCCCGTGGGTTATGGGAGGCCCGCCTGGTCGAACTCGCGTTGGAGGCGGGGGCGGCGCCGGTGCTCTTCCCGCAGGGTCTTGATGAGGTCCTCGACCTCGGCCGCCCCGTCCGTTCCGGCGGCCAGCCTGCGCATCTGGCGGAGGCGGCGGGCTGCCTGCTTGTACGCGCGGGCGTCGCTGTCGCGTAGGTCGGTGAGGACGAGGTCGTGCAGCACCGGGAGCACGCCGAGCGGGTCGATGTGTTCATATGCGTTGGCCAAGTCGCTCCACGTGCGAGCGTCGGTCAGCTCGAGATTGTGCGCCAGCGTCCAGGCCAGCTCCGGATCGTCGAGCTGGTGCAGGGCGAAGGACACCGCGTCATACGGTGACCGGGAGAGGGTGTCGAGTACCTCGTCGCGGTGGCTCGGCCACGCCTGGCCGGCGGCTTTGCGTAACTGCTGCGCGGTCGAGGCGGACGGCCAGCGGCGGAAGACCTCCTGCCGGGCCGCGATTTCGGTGTCGGGCCTGTGCCGGGCGAGTAGGTCGCACCAGTATTGGGCAGCGGCCAGTGCCTGGTGGCCGCCATCGAAGTCGGCGGCCTGTTTGGCCCAGTCGATGGACAGGTCGACCTCGCCGATCTCAGCGAGTGCCTGCGCGGTGTCCTGCAGCCAGGCGGCCACCTTCCGGTCCCGGCTGTGGGTGGCGATGATCGCGTTGACATCGCGGTCGACCACCGCCAGCCGGCACGCGTTGTAGTCCAACATGAACCGGGTATGGCTGAACTGCCCCGCCTCCGGGTCGGCGATCTCGGCGAGCTTGGCCCGGTAGAGCGCCAACCCGTCCGGCCCGAGGGCCGCGGCATAGTCGGCGACGTCGATGGTGAAGAAATCCTGAGTGCCGTCGAACTGGAACTTGATCATCCAGGCGACCAGTTTCGACGCCGGTGGCCGCGCTTCCGCCGCCGCCTTGGCGTGCAGTCTGAGGAGGTCTCGGATCGCGTCGCCGATGATCCCGCTGGAGTCGTCGGCGCGCAAGATCACCCGTACGGCGGACGCCGCCGCCTTCTCCACGATCGGCAGCAGCGGGGCCGGGCCAGTTGACTCGGCCGCGGCCCGCAGCAGGGCCACCGCCTCGTGCATTTGCCGGCCGTGCGCGTTGGCGGCACCCCACCGATGCAGGTCGGCCCGGGTTCTGATCAATCCGAGCACCTCGGCACCGAGCTTTTCGTCCTGACCACCACGGCTCATGACCGCGATTATCGCCAGCCGGGGCGCCGCGCCGGCGGCAGGCCTGCCCGCCGGGCGCGGTGCAGAAGTTGAACTATCGCCGGGCAGACGCCGCGGCCACCGTGGTAGTCAAACCGCTTCGACAGTCGGGGGGCACCGGATGTCCAGACTCGCGCTCTTCTCCCTTTCCGCACTCACCGTGGCCGGGCTGGCCGGCAGCATGGCCGTGCCGGCCGCCGCCGATCCGGCCGTGCCGACGCTGCGCCTGGTCGGGCAGCAGACGTCCGTCAGCCAGCTCGACCTGGGGCCGGCCGGCGGCAGCGCGGGCGACGAAGTGGTCTTCAGCGGGTCGCTGCGCGACGCCCAGCAGCGGCCCGCCGGGCGTTTCAACGGCGTGCTCATCGCGCTCGACGCGGAGGGCAACCGCAATCAGGCGCAGGTGACGCTGGTCCTGCCGGCCGGCCAGATCGCGGTGCAGGGTGAGCTCGACTTCGCCGGACCCCAGCCCTTTGTGCACGCCGTCACCGGTGGCACCGGGCGGTATGCCGGGGCGGGCGGCACCTTTGCCTTCCGACGCACCGACCAGCCGGGCGTCATCGAGATCACCGTCGATCTACGGTAAGGGGGAGTCAGATGTCCGAGGTCAAGGATCGGCTTGGGCGGATCGTCGCCGTCGCGGCACCCGCGCTCATGGTCGCCGCGTTGGTGCCGCAGGCCACAGTGGCCCACGCCAGTCCCACGGCGCACGCTCGGGTGGTCGTCGAATGGAACCGCGCGTTACTCGCCGCGCTCACCGCGGCCCAGGCGCCGCCACCGCCGGCCATGCGGGCCGCCGCGATTGTGTCGTCGTCGGTTTTCGACGCGGTCAACGGAATCACCCATCGCTACACGCCGTACGCCGTCACCGCCCGCGCACCCCGCGGCGCCTCCCCGCGAGCGGCTGCCGCGGCCGCCGCCCACCGGTCCCTGGTCAGCCTGTTCCCGGCCCGGCGCGCCGAACTGGACGCGTTGCTGGCCACGACTCTGGCCGGGCTGCCGCCGCGGGAGAGGAACAGTGGCGCGGTCGAGTGGGGTATCTCGGTGGCCGACACGATCCTCGCGCGGCGTGCGCACGACGGTTTCACGACGGAGCCACCCGCGTACGAGATAAGCCCGACGATCGGACGGTGGCAGCCGACGCCGCCCGCGTTTCCGCCGGCGCCGGCGTTCCGGCAGTTCGCCGCCATGACCCCGTGGGCGCTGACGTCCCCGGCGCAGTTCGTACCGCCGGCGCCGCCCGGCCTGACGAGTGCCCGCTACGCCCGGGACTTCGCCGAGGTACGCGCGCGGGGCGCCGCCACCGGCGCCGAGCGCACCACGTTCGACACCGAGACGGCCGTGTTCTGGCAGTCCACGACGCCGGTCGTGCTGTGGGATCCGGTCGCCGACACGCTGATCGGCCGCCACCGGCTGGACCTCACCGACGCGGCCCTGCTGCTGGCCCAGGTCAACATCGCGATGGCCGACACGGTGATCGCTGTCTGGCACGCGAAGAACTATTTCGACACCTGGCGGCCGATCACCGCGATCCACGGCGCGGCACTCGACGGCAACCCTCGCACCGAGGCCGACCCGCGGTGGCAGCCCGTGCTCGTCACGCCGGCCTTCCAGGAGTACCCGGCCGGGCACCCGGCGGTCAGTCAGGCGGCGGCCGCCGTCCTCGCCCATCGATTCGGCGATCGCACCGGCTACACCCTGGTCTCGCCCGGCCAGCCCGGGGTGACCCGCACCCTGCGCAGCTTCTCCGGGGGCGTGGCCCAGGTGACCGACGCCCGGATCCTCGGCGGCATCCACTTCCGCTTCGCCTGTGACGCCGCGACCGAACTGGGCCGCGAGGTCGCCGCATACGTCGAGGCCACGCAGATGCGGCGACGATAGCGGCGGCGCGGGACCGGCGACGACCCGAGGCGGCGCAACCGCGGGTGCACCCACCCGGCTCCTGAAGGCTGGCCTTCGCGCGTACGCCGAACCCGCGTCGTTGTGGTGCTCTAGAGTCCGCCGCATGGTTGCAGTGAAACCGTGGCACCTGATGGTGTGCCTGCTTTTGACCGTGATCGTGGTGGGGCTGAGCATCGTGGCCGCTCGGCGCAAGCGCTAGCGAAATGGAAACGGGGCGGGGACATCGGAAGATGTCCCCGCCCCGCCTGATGCGTCAGCGTCTGGGTGGCTTGGCGGTGGGCTGGCCCGGGCCCGCCGGCGGCTTGTCGCTCTTGCCGTTGCTCGGGTTGATCACCACGACGCCGCCCTTGATGGTGCGGCCGCTCGGGTTGGTCTCGGCGGCCGTGCCGGCCGGGCAGTTGGAGTCGACGGGGCTGCCGATCGACACCGAGAAGCCGGCGCTTTCCAGGCGGTTCTGCGCGCCCGTCAGCGAGTCGCAGGTCACGTCGGGGATCGAGCGCTGGTCACCGAACGCGATCTTGCGGTTTTCCGGCTCCTTGAACTGGACCTTCGGCTTGCCGTCCATGTAGTCGGCCAGGGTGTTGTAGACCGCCGGGTTGACGACCTGGTGAGACATCCGGTCGGGATGGTTCTGGTAGTCGGGGTTCACCAGGTAGCCGGCCACCACCAGGGACGTCGTGCCGGTGATCAGCGACGCCGTCTTTTCCCCGTCGGTGGTGCCGGTCTTGCCGAACACCGGGTGGCCGACCACGTAGCGGACCTGCCGGGCGGTGCCGCCCGCGCAGTTGCCCAGCTGCGCCGAGTCGCCGACCGGGCAGCGGGCCGCGTCGACCGCGGCGCGGGCCACGTCCTTGCTGGTGGCCCGGATGCACTGGGGCTTGCCGATGTCGAGCTTCTCGCCGTTCTGCGTGGTGATCTGCTCGATCGGGGTGGGCTCGCAGTACATGCCGTCGCCGGCCAGGGTCGCGTACGCGTTCGCCATGTCCAGCGGGGTCGACGCCGACACGCCCAGGGTGAAGGCGCCCCACTGGTGTGCCGACGCCGGGTCGTTGGCGTATTTCGCGTCCTGCGGGACCCGGAACTGGATCCCGAAGCGCTTGGCCACGGCGACCACGTTCTCGGCGCCGACCCGCTCCTCGAGCGGTACGAAGTAGGTGTTGATCGACTTACCGAACGCGCTCCACATGTTGTAGACGCCCTCGCCGCCGCCACCGCTGTTCTGCGGGCACCAGAAATGGGTCCCGGCGCAGGCCGACCGGCTGCTCGATTCGACGATGTAACCCGACTTGTACTGCTTTTCCGCCTTGATCGAGTAGGCCAGCGGGTAGCCCTTCTCCAGCGCGGCCACGATGGTGAGCAGCTTGAAGACCGACCCGCCCTGGTAACCGGTGATGTCGCCGCCGCCGGTCAGCAGCGGGTTCGTCGTGTTCGGGAACGTGCCGCGGATGCCCCTGGCCGCCTTCCGCGGGTCGGACGACAGCTCGTTCTGCGGCTTGTCCGGGTCGTCCAGCTTGTACCGCCGGTTGGCGGCGAGCAGGCGGACCTTTCCGGTGCCGGGCTCGATGCCGGCCAGCAGCAGCGCGTTCTTGTTTCCCTCGCTGATCTCGTCGGCGATCCGCTTGCGGGCGTCGGCCTGGGCCTTGACGTCCAGCGACAGGACGATGCGGTAGCCGCCGCTCTTCAGGCGCCGCTCCCGGTCATACGGGGTCGCGCCGAACTCCTCCCGACCCATCCACCAGCGGTAGAAGTAGTCGCAGGGGAAGCCCCACGTGTTCTTTGCCACCGAGACGCAGCCGTTGCCGACCGGGCGGACCTTGCGCGGGATCGGCTCCTTCTTCGCCGCGTCGGCCTGCTGCTGGGTGATCGCGCCGCTCTGCACCATGCCCGGGATGATGTAGTTGTTGCGGCGGGCCTCGATCTGCGGGTACCCCTCCTTGGTGGTGGGGTTGAAGCTGCTCGGCGCCTTGACCATGCCGGCGAGCATGGCGGCCTGGCCGATCGTCAGGTCCTTGGGCTTCTTGTTGAAGTAGACCTGGCTGGCCGCGAAGACGCCGTACGCCTGGTTGCCGAACGGCGCGATGTTGAGGTAGCGCTCCAGGATCTGCTCCTTGGAGAGCTCCTTCTCGGTCTGCAGCGCGTACTTCATTTCGGTGATCTTGCGCTTCGGTGTGTCCTTGGTCGCGTCGACGACCTCCTGCGGGTTGGTCGCCGAGTAGGCCAGCGACATCCGCACGTACTGCATGGTGATTGTCGAGGCGCCCTGCTTGGCCTCCGACTTGCCGCTGTTGTTGACGAACGCGCGGGCCACGCCCTTGAGGTCGACGCCGTTGTGCTCGTAGTAGCCCCGGTCCTCGGCCGCGATGATCGCGTCCTGCATGTATTTCGAGATGTCCTTCAGCTTTACGTCGCTGCGGAACTCGTCATAGAACTGGGTGATCTGGGTCTTGTTGTCCGATGCGTAGACCCGGGTGATCTGCGGCGAACTGAAGTCTTTGATCTCGCTGGGCAGCTTTGCGAAGGTTTGTCCGCCCGCCTTGGCCGCCAGGCCGGACATCGCGGCGGCGGGAAACGCCGCGGCAGCGACCACGACGCCGGCGAGTAAACCGCAGATCAGCAACGAGGTCGCGTTGGCGAAAATGTTGTGATCGCGTCGGCGCATCCAGGAGGTCACCCGAAGCAGGGTACGCGAACGGCGCACGCGTCGCCCGTCGGGAAGGTCATGCTTCGCCCGGAATGATTCTGCCTCGTCCGGGGAGTTCTTGAGGGGATTTCGGCGGACTGCACCGCGCTGGCACCCAACCTGTACCCATGGCCTTCGCGGTCTTTGCCCGGAACCACCGGGCTATACGTATTTGAGGGACAACGTTGCGTAATCGCCCGACTACAGAGCATGATGGTCCGGCGAGCTGTCGCACGACGTCTGCACCGCTTGGGGGACATGAGCACGCGGGCGTCAAGGGGGGTAACGCAAGGGGGGACGTGTACAGATGGGGATGATCAGCGATTGGCCCAGCATGGCGGCGTGTCAGAGTGGCGACCCTGACGCGCTTTTCGTGCAGGGCGCCGAGCAGAACGTGGCGAAGAGGATCTGCCGCAGCTGCCCGGTCCGCTACGAATGCCTCGCCGATGCACTGGACAACCGGATCGAGTTCGGCGTCTGGGGAGGCATGACGGAACGGGAACGGCGGGCACTGCTGCGCCGCCACCCGCACGTGGCGAGCTGGCGGAAGATGTTCGAGGCCGCGCTGCGGGAGAAGGGCGCCGACAAGGTGCTCGTCCCCACCCGCTGATCGCGGCGCTGTTCACGCGAGAAGAGCGCCGATCGTCCGCAGCCCGTCGACGTCATGGACGTCGGCGGGCTGCGCCGCGACGGCGACCGCCGGCACCGAGGGGAAGGCATCGGTGAAGGTGGCCGCCACCCCCAGTTCCCGCTCGGTCTGCCGGATCAGGCCGGCATGGATGCGCAGCGCGGCCACGGTGAGCGGTTGATCACCGGCCGCGGCCAGGTCGTCGGCCGCCGACTCGCTCTGCTCGGCCGAGAGCGCGCCGACCGCCGAGTGGTGCAGCCGGTTGAGCACGAGGCCGGCCAGCGGCATGCGCTCGGCCACCAACCGCTCCGCGAAATACGCCGCCTCCCGCACCGCGTCTCGCTCCGGCGCCGCGACCAGCAGAAACGCCGTCTGCGGGTCTTGCAGGATCCGGTACGTCTCGTCGGCGCGCTGCCGGAACCCGCCGAACATCGAGTCGAGCGCCGCGACGAACCCGGACAGATCGGTGAGCAGCTGAGCGCCGAGGATCTTCTGTACGGCCCGGGAGAACAACCCGAACGACGCGGTGACCAGGCTGAACATGCTGCGCCCGCCGGACCGTGCCGGGGCCAGCAGCAGCCGCAGCATCCGCCCGTCGAGAAACCGCGACAGCCGGGCCGGCGCGTCCAGGAAGTCGAGCGCCGACCGCGAGGGCGGGGTGTCCACCACGATCAGGTCCCACTCGTCGCCGGCCCGCAGCTGGCCCAGCTTCTCCATCGCCATGTATTCCTGAGTGCCGGCGAAGGTCGAGCTCATGGCCTGATAGAAGGGGTTGCCGAAGATCTCCGCGGCGCGCTGCGGCGTGGTGTGCTGCTGCACCACCTCGTCGAAGGTGCGCTTCATGTCGAGCATCATGGCGTGCAGCTCGCCGCCCGACTCGGTGTCGATGCCCTTGACCTGGCGGGGCGTGTTGTCGAGCTCGCTGAGCCCCATCGACTGGGCCAGCCGGCGAGCCGGGTCGATGGTGAGCACCACCGTGCGTCGCCCATGCACCTCGGCCGCCCGCAGCCCGAGTGCGGCCGCCGTGGTGGTCTTGCCCACCCCACCGGCACCGCAACAGACGACGATCCGGATGGCCGGATCGGCGAGCAGACCGTCGACGTCCAACCGTTCAGCGGTCAGTTCAGCCACTACTCCAGGGTAATGCGTAGTCAAACCGGCGCACCTGACTGTGCCGGGTCACGCGCGTCACGCTCGCATCAGGGCCGCCGCCAGCTCGTCCAGCCCGGCCTGGTCGACGCCCTGGGACAGCAGTGGCAGCTCCACCACCGGGTGCCCGGCCTCGGCCAGCTCGGCCCGCAGCGACTCCTCCAACTCAAGCCGGGTCTGATAGGCCTTCACCTCGGCGGCCAGCCCACTGACCGTGGCACCGTCGGTGGGCAGGCCGGCCTGGGCCAGGCCGCGTTTCAGCTCGGCCTTGGTCACCTTTTGGCCGGCGAGCAGGGCCGGCCGGGTGGCGTTCACGATGATCCGCCCGACCGGGATGTGCAGGGCGGTGAGCTCGACGATCGCGTCGAGCGTCTCCTGCACCGGCATCTCCTCCAGCAGGGTGACCACGTGCACCGAGGTGATCGGCGAGCGCAGCAGCGACGCGACGCCCTCGCTCTGTGTCTTGATCGGACCCATCTTGGCCAGCCGGGCCGTTTCCGCGGTCACGTTCAGGAAGCGGCCGATCCGGCCGGTGGGCGGCGCGTCCAGGACCACCGCGTCATAGATCCGCTTGCCGTCGTGCGACCGGGTGGTGGCCTCCTTCACCTTTCCGGTGAGCAGCACGTCGCGCAGGCCGGGGGCGATGGTGGTGGCGAAGTCGATGGCGCCGACCTTGCGCAGCGCCCGCCCGGCGGCGCCCAGGTGATAGAACATGTCGAGGTATTCGAGGAGCGCCTCCTCGGGGTCCACGGCCAGCGCGCGCACCTCGCCGCCGCCGGCCACCTTGACGATCCGCAGCTCCTTGTACGGCAGCGGCTCGGTCTCGAAGAGCTGGGCGATGCCCTGCCGGCCCTCGACCTCCACCAGCAGCGTGCGCTTGCCGCCGGCGGCCAGCGCCAGCGCCAGCGCCGCGGCCACGCTGGTCTTGCCGGTGCCGCCCTTGCCGGTCACCACGTGCAGTCGCGCCGGCCATCTGTTGACGTGCTCGCCCATGCCTCCACGGTACGGCGGTAGATCAGCCGGTCACTTCGCAGACCAGCCACCCCGTCTTGCGGATCACCGTGAACTGGAGATCCTGCTGCGCGGTCTTCTCGTCGGCGGTCGACATGGTGAGCCGCACCGAGACCAGCGCATGGTCCTTCTCGGTGCTCCCCACGGCCGGGTCCGCCCAGCGGTAGACCGGCTCCTGGTAGCCGTCCGAGTAGGCCTTGATCTCCCGGATCCGTTCGTCGATCTTGGCGCGGTCGCGCGCCTCGCGGCAGACCAGGTCGTCCGCCGCGGCGGCGTCCTGCCGGCTGTAGACCGCGGTGAGGAACCGGTTGACCGCGGTCGCCGGGTCGGGCGAGCCGGGATTGTCGGCGTCGCGCAACAACAGGTACGCCGAGACGGCACCGCCACCGCAGAGCAGCAGGGTGGCGGTGAGCGCGAGGGACACCCAGAGCGGGCCACGCCGGCGGGCCGGCGGCGGGGGCGACTCGCCGGGCTGCTGCGGGCCCGCCCAGATCGGCTCGGCCGGCGGCTGGGTCTGCACCGACGGCGAGTGCTGCCAGGCGAGATGCTCGGGCGGCCGGGTCTGCCACTCGCCGGGCGCCTCGTGCTGCGCATACCACGGCCCGGTCGGCGGCGGCGGCTGCCAGCCCGACCCCACCGCAGGCATCGTCGCGGTCGGCCGCTCATCCTCGGCGGGGGCCGCAACGAAATCCGCCGCGGGCGGGCCCGCGGCGGAGGAGGTTTCGGCGTGCGGTGGCCACTCGTGCGGCGGCTCCGGCGCGGGGATCGGCTCGTCCGGCGGGATCGGCTGAGGCGGCTCCGGATCGGGCGAGGGCATCGGAGCGGGCTCGGGATGACCCGGCTGACCGCCCGGCGGCTGCGTCATGTCGCCCCTCCGTGCTCGTCGGTCGCGCCGGGCTGTCCGGGCCGCCCGTACGACCAAGCGGCACCGCCCCGGCTCGGGTCCCAGCCTAGCCAAACCGGCCCGGCCGTGGGTCCTAAGCTGGCCCGGTACCCGACTATTAGGGAGTATGCCGGCGATGCAGAAGTGGGAGTACGTGACCGTGCCCCTGCTGGTCCACGCGACCAAGCAGATCCTCGACAACTGGGGCGAGGACGGCTGGGAGCTGGTCCAGGTCGTTCCCGGGCCGAACTCGGAGCAGCTGATCGCATATATGAAGCGGCCGAAATCGTGACGACGCCCGTGGCCGGCGAGGGCGGCGTCGACGCGTACGCGAAACTCGCGGAGCTGGGAATCACGTTGCCGCAGGTGGTGCCCCCTCTGGCCGCCTATCTTCCGGCGGTGCAAACCGGCAATCACGTGTACGTCTCGGGGCAGCTCCCGATGATCGAGGGCAAGCTGCCGCTGACCGGCAAGGTCGGCGCCGAGGTCAC
>Ga0070668_100000236_pt1 | contig 36141 bp, 32 predicted proteins | sample KBSS43metaG_FD_64661 | JGI IMG/M metagenome (GOLD analysis project Ga0070668, IMG submission 64661) | Switchgrass rhizosphere microbial communities from Kellogg Biological Station, Michigan, USA - KBS S4-3 metaG | ecosystem: Host-associated > Plants > Roots > Rhizosphere > Soil ...
CCCCAATGAGTTGCTCGGCTACACGCTGAGGGCTGTGATCGATCGCTCCGGGATCGATCCCGAGCTCGTACAGAACTCGCTCACCGGTTGCGTCCAGCAGATCGGCGAGCAGCAGTCAAACGTCGCGCGAAATGCCTGGTTGCAAGCGGACCTACCGATTGGAACGCCGTGCGCGACGATCGACAGCCAATGTGGTTCGGCTCAGCTCGCCGTCAACTGGTCCGCCTCGCTGGTATCTAGCGGAGTCCACGATGTCGTGATCGGATCCGGCGTCGAGCACATGGGCAGGCTGCCGTTCGAGGTCGGCTTCGAGACCGCCGAAAAGTACGGCACGCCCTGGCCGCCCGAGCTGATGGAGCACCACGCGATCACTTCCCAGGGAGTGGCGGCCGATGCGATCGCGGCGACTTGGGATCTTCCACGGGGCCACCTGGACGAATGGGCCCTGCGATCGCACCAGCGCGCCGCCCAGGCGTCCGAGGAGGGGCGTTTTTCGCGCGAGATCGTGCCGATCGAACTCGGCGGCGAGGAACTGGTCAAGGATCAGGGCATTCGTCCGGATGCGAGCCTGGAGAGCATCGCCGCCCTGAAGCCGGTCTTCTCGGCCGAGGGTCCGACCACGGCGGCAACGTCCTCACAGATCTCTGATGGCGCCGCGGCTGTGATGCTCACCACCCCCGAGAAAGCCGAGGAGCTTGGCTTGTCACCACGAGCCCGGATCTACGATCATCTCTCGATCGGCAGCGATCCGGTCCTGATGCTGACGGGACCGATTCCGGCGACGCAGACGATCCTCGAGCGCAACGGGATGACCATTGATGACGTCGACCTGGTCGAGATCAACGAGGCGTTTGCCGCGGTTACCGCTGCCTGGGAGAAGGAGCTCGGGCCCGACATGGACCGGGTCAACGTCAACGGCGGTGCGATGGCGCTAGGGCACCCGGTCGGCTCGACTGGGGCGCGTCTCATCACCACCCTTCTGCACGAGCTCGAGCGGTCCGACAAGGAGCTCGGGCTGGTGACGATGTGCTGCGGCGGCGGGCTGGGGACCGCCACCTTGATCGAGCGGGTTTGATGATGGCGAAGGCCGCCGAGCTGTTCGACCTCAGCGGCAAGGTCGCGGTCGTAACCGGAGCCTCTTCGGGTCTCGGCGTCGTGTTCGCCGAGGCACTCGCAGCGGCCGGTGCCGACCTCGTCCTCGCCGCGCGCCGGGAGGACGCCCTCGCAAATACTCGCAATTTGGTCGAAGCTTTGGGTAGGCGGGCGTTGGTCCACCGGACCGACGTGACCGACCCCCAGCAGTGTCAGGCCCTCGTCGAAGCCGCGATGGAGAAGTTCGGCCACATCGATGTCCTCGTCAACAATGCTGGGGTGGCGACCGCGGTGCCGGCCGCGCGCGAGGCGCCGGAGGAATTCCTCGCGGTGATGGACATCAACCTCAACGCCACCTACTGGATGGCGCAATCCTGCGCGCGGGTGATGCAGCCGGGAAGCTCGATAATCAACGTCACGAGCATCGTCGGATACACGACCATCGCTCTCCCACAGGCGGCCTACGCCTCGAGCAAGGCGGCTGTGGTCGGCCTCACCCGTGACCTCGCGGCACAGTGGAGCGGTCGCAAGGGAATCCGGGTCACCGGGCTTGCACCAGGATTCATGGCGGTCGGTATGAGCAGGGAAAACGAAAAGGCCGAAGCCCAGGCCCACAGAATCGCACTCGGCCGCTTCGGCAGCGCGCGCGATTTGGCGGGGCCGATCATCTTTCTCGCCAGCGAGGCGAGCGCCTACGTCACTGGCTCCGTGCTGATGGTCGATGGCGGCGTCCTGACCGCCTGATCGCCAGGCTGCTAGCGGACAGACCAGCCTGAGTCAGCGGTGACGACGGCCCCGTTCAAGGCCCGCGACTCCTCGGTGGCGAGAAAGAGCGCCAACTCCGCGATCTCCGCCGCCTCGGCGATACGGGGGTTGAGCTCCGCGACTGCGCGGAACTTCCGCCAGCCATCAGCGCTGACGGTTGCGCCGGCGTCCATCTCGGTAGCCGTCCATCCGGGTGCGATCACGTTGGCACGGATGCCGCGGTCGAAATAGGTCGCGGCGATGGAGCGCATCAGGCCGATCAAGCCATGCTTGGCGGCTGTGTAGGCGGCGCCGCTCCGCCCACCGCGCTCGCCGGCGTTAGATGCTGTTGCGATGAAGGTTCCGTTCCCCTGCTCCAGAAACACTGGGATGGCTCGGCGGCAAAGGCGCATTGGGCCGTTCAGGTTGACCTCCATGGTTCGGCTCCAGACCTCGTCATCGACCTCACCGGCGAGCTGAAAACCGTCGCCGACCCCCGCGTTGTTGATCAGGACATCGAGCCGGCCGAAGCGCTCGAGCGCCGCCTTGACGATCAGCTGTGGAGCCTCGGGAAGGGTCACATCGATCGCCACCGGGGCAACTCGATCAACTGCCCCGGTGGCCTCGAGGCGTCGCGAGAGCCGCTCCTCGCCCCGGCTTACCGCGACGATGCATGCTCCCTCGGCGAGGAAACGCTCGAGCATCGCCGCGCCCATGCCAGCGCTCGCGCCAGTGATGACGACCGTGCGACCCTGCAGGCGGCCACCGCTCACGGCGTGATCTCTGGCCTTCGATTGCTGAACCGTGGCCGCAGGGATCCTGCCTGTGATCCGGTGACCACCGATATCACTAGCTGACCATGCCGCCCGAGATGCCGCCCGTGATGTTGAGCACCTGCCCGTGGACGTAGTTGCTCCACGGCGAACAGAGGAAGAAGACGCCCCCGGCTGCCTCCGCCGGCGTTGCCGGCCGACCCAGCGGGATCGCTTCAGCTGCGCGGTCCCGCATGACATCGGTCATCCCCAGCTCGACCGCGGTGCCGTCGACGTCGATCTCATTTCCCTCAGATTTAGAGGCGGTGAGTCGGGTGTCGATGAAGCCGAAGGCAACGGCGTTGCAGTTGATCTTGAACTGGCCCCACTCCTTGGCGACGGTCTTGGTGAGTCCGACCACCGCGGACTTTCCGGCTGCGTAGTTCGCCTGGCCGTCCTTGCCGAAGACGCCGGAAGTGGAGGAGACATTGACGATCTTGCGAAAGACCTCGCGGCCCTCGCTTCGCTCGACCTTCGCGGGCTCGCGCAGGTGCGGGGCGGCGGCGCGAATGACCTGGAACGGGACCGTCACATGGATGTCGAGCATACGCTGCCACCAGTCATCGCTGAGTTTGTGCACCGGGCCGTCGAGCGTATAACCAGCGTTGTTGACGATGATGTCGATCTTCCCCCAGGCCTCGATTGCCGCTTGCACGAGCTTCTCCGGCGCTCCGGACTTGGTCAGATCGCCGCCCCACACCTCGGTCTCGCCAGGGATCTCGCCGGCGGTCTGCTCTGCCTCGGTGACGTCGAGGTCGTTGATCAGGACCTTGGCCCCGTGCTCGCTGAGAATCTCGGCGGTGGCTCGACCGATCCCCCGTGCGGACCCCGTGACGATTGCGACTTTGTCGTCCAGTACTCCCACTCCACTCTCCTTTTGACGTGGATCGCTGGCACGCTCGGAGAGCCGAGCCAAGTGCCATAAAGTGGCACCAGATTATCAGTGAATCCGAATCGCCGCGCTGCTCAGAGGCCGGCGGTGGTGCGCTTGATCTCCTCGACCCGACGCTCTACCTCCTCGATCTCAGCCGAGGGCAGCAGGAAGAAGGCGCGCTCGGCCCCCGCCTCCCCGAGACGTGCCAGCCGATCTCGATCAAGCGGCGGGGTGCTGAGCGTGACGCCGAGAAGGTCATCGGTGCGCTCGCGGAATTCCCTGATGCGGCTGATCAGGAAATCGTCGTCGCGGTGGTATCCGGGCAGCCAGTGCGTGCCCAGCCGCACAGCCCGGTCGATCGCCCGCGGTCCGTTCGCTCCCAAGAGGATCGGCGGGTGGGGCTTCTGGAGTGGCTTCGGCCATGACCAGATCTGCTCGAAGGAGACGAAGCGGCCTCGGTAGCTGGCGCTGTCTTCGATCCAGATCGCCTTCATCGCCTCGACTCGCTCGTCGAGAACCTTGAAGCGATCATCGGGATCGACGCCATGATTCGCCAGCTCCTCGAGGTTCCAGCCCGCCCCAACTCCGAGCATCAGGCGCCCTCCGGAGAGGAGATCGAGGCTGGCGACGACCTTCGCGGTTGTTATCGGATCGCGCTCGGTCAGGAGGCAGATCCCTGTGCCGAGGAGCAGGCGCTCGGTGGCTGCAGCCGCCGTCGTCAGGGCGACGAAGAGGTCGAGCATCCGCGTGTACTCACGCGGCAGCTCCTCCTTGATCTGTGGGTGCCGCGACCGCTGGACAGCCGGTATGTGGGTGTGGTCCGGCAGCCACAGCGACTCGAGCTCATAGGCCTCGACGAGCTTGGCCACCTCCTCGGGTCGAGCCGTCTCATCGGTCAGAAAGACGGTGACGCCGATCTTCAATTCACACCTCCGGTGAGCGCCAGAATCAGGTCTGGGAGGCCGAGGAGAGCACGTAGCGGAAGACGAGCTCAGCAACGCATGCCGGCTTCTCCTCGCCCTCGCGCTCGATCACGACCTCGAAGACACCCTGGATACCGGACGAGCGCTCGGTTGCCTCCTTGACGTTGACGTGGGCCCGGATCCGCGTCCCGACCATCGCCGGGGCGGGGAAGCGGACGCGGTCCAACCCGTAGTTGATCACCATCCCGGCACCGTTCACGCTGACCGCTTCGCCGACCATCGCCGAGCAGAGGGAGAGCGTCAGGTACCCGTGGGCGATGGTGCCGCCGAAGGGGCCCGCCGCCGCGGCCTCCTGATCGATGTGGATCCACTGCTCGTCTTCTGTTACGCGAGCGAATTCGTTCACCAGTTGCTGATCGATAAGGCGCCAACGACTTGTGCCGAGGGTCTCCCCGGTCAGCTCAAGCAGCTGCCTTGGGCTCTCGAGCGACCTCGGGACATCGGTCATCTTGGACTCCTTCGTGGGAACGCTTGAGGGCGAGCTCAAGGATCGGTGAAATATGACGTCATCTTATAAGATTTTGCAAAATCGTGGCGGCTGCTGCGCCCCAGCTGCGTGATGACCCGCACGGAGAACGCGGGCCTCCTGTCGTCGGGAACGTATACGGTGTCCAGATGGCAGCAAGGCAGAAATCAACCGGGAACAGGCCCTCACGGCCATCGAAAGCGCCGGAGCAATCGACGCCTGCGGCGCTGATGCAGGCGGGCCTCGAATGCTTCGCCAAGTCCGGATACACTGGCGCCCGCCTCACTGACATCGTTGCAAGCGCGGGCGTGACGACGGGGGCCCTTTACGGACATTTCGAGAGCAAGTCGTCGTTTTTCGATTCCCTCTTTCAGCAGTACGGCGACAGGCTCACCGACGCGCTTGGCGAAAGCGCCTCGCTCAAAGAGCAGCTCGCCAGCTGGATCACGGTCTCCCGCGAATATCGCGGAGTGGTGCGGGCATCCGCCGAAATCCTTCAACGTCGACCTGAGCATGCCGCCTCCCGCCGCCGCCTTCGCGAGGCGTTGGCGGGGCTGCTCGCCTGGCACCTGCGTGAGCCGTTGACGCAGCGAGACGCGCGTCTGATCGCGAGGATGCTGGTTGACGTTCTCGATCAATACGCGCAGATGGAGGCCGCCGAATGGATTCAGCGCCGGGATCCCCTCAAGGTGGCCGATGCCCTTCAATCGATGGTGTTGCGCGGCGTCTACCAACCGTGACCAAGGTCGTAAAGCAGAGCGATGAGGGCCTGGCTTCGCGCCTCGGCCGCAAGCCCGCATCGAAGCGCGGACTGCGCACCCGAAACCGCATTCTCGAGGCGGCTCTCGTCGTCTTCCAACGGGAAGGGCTCGTGGACGCGACGATGCAGGAGATCGGCAGGCAGGCTGGTCTCTCCTCCGGCAGCGTCTACCGATACTTCACCGACAAGGCCGAGATCTTCGCGTTCCTCCTGCAGCAGTTGGAAAGCGAGCTGCGGGAGGAGACGACGCTGCCCGTCGACGATGACGACAAGCTCGTCGTCCGTCCCGCCGTTCTCCGCTATTTCGAGCTCTATCGGATGCACTCCTCGCTCTACCGGGTTTGGTGGGAGTCGCTCGAGCCGCCGAGCGAATTCAGCGAGGCCTGGGTAAGGATGCACGACGATTATCGCCGGGGATTCGCAGCTGCCCTGAAGCGAGGCCAGCGGGCCGGCGTTACCGCTCCCGATCTCGACATCGCGCTGACCAGCGAGCTCGCCGTACTTCTCTTCGAGCGGCCGACCTTCACCAGGCTGGTGCTCGGCTGGGACGAGGAAACGACCGACGACCAGGTGGCCGAGATGATGGAAGCATTGCTCGGCTCGGGGCTTGGCTCAGTGGTCTCGTCCGATCCCCGCTAGCGGCGCCCCTCATCACGTTCGCCACGGATTGACGAGCCCTAGGCCCCGCTAGGAGGGATGCATGAAGCCCGAATCGCAGCGCCTGAAGAGGTCGCATCCAAGCAGGCTGATATAACCTGACGGCGAACTATTGACTGTATCGTCGCTGGCTTGCGGCGGCGATCGGGCGCGAAGGAGAACCGCATGGCTTTGGACTTCAAGCTCTTCGACGGGTGGGTCAACATCACCCCGAAGCAACCCGAGTATGGAGGCATGGATGTCTCGTACTTGTTCCCTGAGCTGGCGGACCGCTACAAGAACGGGCGCACGACCGAGCAGATAGTCGCCGAGATGGACGAAGCCAACGTCGAGCAAGCGATTCTCGCGGCGGGCTACGACCCGATCAACGACGACTACACCTGGACGATGGAATCGATCGAGAAGTTTCCCGATCGATTTCTGGGCTCGCTCGTCGTCGATCCCCACCGCGGGATGGACGGGGTCCGCGAACTCGAGAGCCGTGTCCGGGATGACAACTTCAAGATGGCGCGGATCATGGCCTTCCACACCTTGATTCCCTATAACGATCCGCGCTGTTACCCGCTCTACGCCAAGTGCATCGAACTCGATATCCCCATTTCCATAAACGTTGGCGTTCCTGGCCCGCTCGTGCCGGCGGCGCGTCTTCAGGAACCGCTCGTTCTTGACGAGATCTGCGCCTTCTTCCCCGAACTGAAGATCATCATGGCTCACGGTGGCGACCCTTGGGCAGACATCTGCGTGAAGCTGATGCTCAAGTGGCAGAACCTGTACTACATGTCCTCTGCATTCGCGCCCAAGCACATTCCGAAATCCGTCGTCCACTACATGAATACGCGCGGGCCGGACCGCGTCATGTGGGCAAGCGACTACCCGCTGCTCGGCTTTGACCGCTGTGCGAGGGAGATAGGGGAAATGGAGTTTCGTGATGAGGAGCGGCGGCGCAAATTCGGCCGCGACAATGCGCGGCGGGTGATTCTGGGGGAGAGCTGAAAAGCCTCGATTTGACCGCGAACATGACGTCGTGTTAGGCTAGGGACGAGCAGGCCGATCGGCTCTCGCTCCCGGCCGTCTACTACAGGAGACTCAATGGACATCAGCATCTTCTTGGAGCTCGCGTACGGCGATCCGATGAAGCGCGACTTCTCAGACGTATTCGAGGAGGGCCTCCAGCAGGTCGAGCTCGCCGATCGCCTCGGTTACCGCAACGTCTGGATCACCGAGCACCACTTCCTCCCGGGCTTCTCAGCCAGCTCCTCGCCAGAGATCTTTCTCGCAGCAGCGGCCGCGCGGACCGAGCGAATCCGTCTCGGCCACGGGATCGTTCTGCTGCCGTTCACGATCAACCACCCGCTTCGCATCGCCGAGCGGGCCGCGACGCTCGATTCGATCTCCGGTGGCCGCGTGGACTGGGGTGGGGGTCGCGCGATCTCCTCGATCGAGCTGGATGCATTCGGTGTCGAGCCCGATGACACGAAACCCCAATGGGAAGAGTCTCTCGCCGCGATTCCACGGATGTGGATGGAGGAAGAGTTCGAGTGGAACAGTCCGACGCTGCAGATCCCGAAGCGAAATGTTCTGCCGAAGCCGGTCCAAGATCCTCACCCGCCAATGTTCGTTGCAGCTACTCAGCCGAAATCGGTCGAGTTCGCTGGCCAGAACGGGCTTGGGATTCTCGGATTCGGCGTTCAGCAGACTGAGGCGGGGAATTTCGTCGAACTCTACGAGAAGGCCATCGCCGATGCGGAGCCGATCGGGGGCTTTATCAACAAGCGGTTCAACGTGTTTACGATCGCCCTTTGTCTGGACCAGCAGCAGGAGGCCCTGGACATCCAGGTTCCGAACTTCCAGCGCTATTGGGACTACGTGGAAGAGCTCTATAAACCGTGGACCAAAGGCGAGAAGCCCCAGTCCTATAGCTGGGCACTCGACCACATCTTCACCACCCTCGACGCCATGCGCGGCACGTCGATGGAAGACCTCACCGCGGCCGGTGGCGCGGCGATCGGTGACGTCGAGCACTGCGTCGAGACGCTTCAGGTGCTGGCCGATGCCGGCGTCGACGAGGTGATGCTCCACATGGGATCGTTTACCACTCCCCACGAGAAGGTGATGCGGTCGATCGAGCTGTTCGCGACCGAGGTACTGCCTCGGGTTAAGGACAAGACGACCGTCTGACCCGGAGAGTCGTTGGCCCCGCCCTGTCTCCTCCCCGGCGCCAACGGAAATGCCCACTACCCGTGGCGCGAGGGCTGCTACCCCCAGTCCTTGCCCATGGGTGGGGGCGCGGTTCGAAAGTAAGGGCGGCCACAGCTATAGGTTGGCCTGTCGGACACCTGGCCGGATGGTGATCTCCTCCGTCTTGGCTTACTTGATTGCGACCGGATTTATCGGTGATCCGATGCCGCCTGGCACCACCAACGGCGCGGTAAGCAGGAAGAACTCATAAACCCCATCCCGTGCGCAATCCTCCGCGAGCGCCTCGAGGTCCCAGATCTCGCCGAGAGTCATTCCCATGTCGCGGATCGCCAGCATGTGGAACAGCAGGAAATGGTTCTCGACCTCTGGGGCGATGACCTCGACGGCGATATTGTCGGCGGCGATCGCTCCTATCCGCCGCTCATGAAGCCACTCCGCGACTCGCCAACTCACACCGGGTGACCCGGCCAGCCAACTGTCGGGGTCACGGTGCTCGAGGAAGTGCGTCCACCATCCGGTTCGGATTACCAGGATGTCGCCCTCTTCGAGTGCGACACCTTGCGCGTCGACAATCTCATCGAGCAGGTCGGTACCGATTACGAAGCTGGCATCAAGTCGTTGCACACCGAGGTGGCGGGCAACGTCGAGCAGCACCCCACGGCCCATGATCCCGCCGGCCCGCCCGACATGATCGATTCCATCTTTGGTCGCGCCGGCGCTCGTCACACTCGTCGCAGGGTATCCGTTGTATAGCTGTCCGTCGTAGTAGACGTGGGCTAGCCCGTCCCACTGGGTGCCGGCCTGCAGGGGCATGATGATGATGTCGTCGTTCCATCGCATCGGGCCGTTGTCCCAGAGGCCGGTGATGTCCTCCTCCTGTTGACCCCCTGCCTCCCAGTCACGCAGTACCCGGTTCGCCTCCTCGTCGCCGCCGTCCAGCGCCATCATGTGAATCGGGTTGCGCCGGTAGCCGTGAGCCCCTTGGGGGCCGTATGCATCAACCGGGATGGCAAGCGAGAACCTGATGCCACGCTTCACCGCGTGGGCCGCTCGCGAGATCTTCTCCGGCGTGATGTAATTCAGCGTTCCCAGCTGGTCCTCGTCTCCCCATCGGCCCCAGTTCCGAACGCGCGCCGCCATCTCGCGCCACTCGTCTTGCGCCATTCCAACCACCTCCTTCTAGTCGCTTGTCGCGGGACCGACCCGGCCCATTGCTGCCAGGAATGTCCGCATCATCTCACCATGATCGTACCCGATCCAGATGACCTGGGCATAAAGAATGACGTCATGTTATGCTCGGGGTGCGCGCGACATCTTGGCTCGCGCTCGCATCTCGCAAGGAGCCTCGAAACATGCATGTGAGCTACTTCACCGAGCAGCCTTATCGGGGGTTGGATGAGGACCTCGTCCTTGCCTCTCGCTCGTTCTTCGGCATCTCGAACTCGAATTTCAATGCGCGTCAAGCCTCCGACGACTACAACGCATACCTTGACGAGTTCGTATTGGCGGAGGAGCTCGGTTTCGACGGCGTGGTGCTTAATGAGCACCACGGCAACCCCTATTGCTTGAGCCAAGCGATGAATCTCGAGGCGGCGATCCTTGCCCGAATCACCGAACGCGTGAACATCGTGCTGGTAGGAAACCCTCTCCCGGTTCTCCGTCACCCTCTCCGAACCGCCGAGGAACTCGCCGAGATCGATCTGATCTCACGCGGTCGGCTGATCAGCGGTTTCGTTCGCGGGGCCGGCAGCGAGCAGTTCTTCAACAACGTCAACCCGGCCTACAACCGCGAGCTGTTTGAAGAGGCGCATGACTTCATCCTGGAAGCTTGGACGAAGCCGGGTCCGTGGCGGTATGAGGGTGAGCACTATCACTACAGACACGTGAACCCGTGGGCCCTGCCTTACCAGGACCCCTACCCGCAGATCGTCGTCCCGGGCGTCCTCAGTGCGGAAACGGCCATGTGGTGCGCCGAACGGGCCTACCCCTACATCGGGCTCGGGACCGCCCTGGGCCCGACCACCGAACTGTGGGATCTCTATGCGGACAAAGCCGCAGAAGTCGGGTACCAGGCTGGTCCAGAGAATTTCGGCTACCTGGTCGGTGTCGGCCTCGCGGACACCGAGGAGAAGGCGCAAGAGGTCGGCGAGGGCCTCATCTTTGGCGGAGGCCAGGGAGCTTTCGCCCGAGTCGAGTGGGCGATGCCGCCCGGATACAACTCGAAGGAGTCGATCCGTCGCTTGGCGCGCTCTCCCGGGGGGGCATGGCTTGGCATCAGCCCAGAGCGACTCAAGGAGGCCCGGGAGCGCGATGAGCCCGCCGAGGAGCAGGACTTCGATGAGATTCGCCGTAAGCTGAGGGTTGGTTACAAAAAAGGTCAGGAGCGTCACACGCTTCTGATCGGGACGCCGGAGCAGGTGATCAAGAAGGCTCGCGTGATCCTGGAGGTTCTGCGGCCCGGAATGTTCGTGATGATGAATGTCCAGGGGCCGGTGTCCGATGATGACCGTCGGCGCAGCCAGTGGTTGATGGCCAATGAGGTTATGCCTGTGCTGCGGGAATACGCAGACGAGCTGGGGCTTGACAGCCCATTTGACCGCCGGCCCGGCTCCAACCTGCTGGAAGCGGGTAGGGACCGCGATCCGGTAGCCGATAGACGACCGCTTGAAGAGCTGGAGCTGGTGTAACGACTGCGCAGTTTTTCGAAACACAGGAAGGGAGCACGGATATGCCTCGCGGAATTCTTCTCGTTATGACCGAACCTGTTGACGCAGGCTCCGAGGACGCCTATAACGAGTGGTACGACAATGTTCACCTCGCCGACGTCTTGAAGCTCGCTGGATACACGGCGGCGCGGCGGTTCAAACCGGTTCCCAGTCCGGAAGGAGTCGATACGTCGGGCGGCGTCAACTGGTCTTACCTGGCGCTCTATGAGGTCGAAGCGGACGATCTGCAGGCGGCCCACGCGAATCTGCTGTCCGCAGCGGAGAATGGCGAGTTGCCGCTGACCGAGGCCCTGCGAATGGAGCCGGCGCCCATCGTCCAGATGTACGAGCAGATCAGTCAGCTCGAGAGCTGAACGCGCAAATGGGTGGGGCACTCTGCCCTAGCCTCGCGGGCTCAAGCCCATCGTGCCCCACCTGCGCCTTCGGCCGCGAGTGCTCGGCCGCTGACTCGGGGCGTTCTGGAGGATTTTTGTCCCCTTTACAACGGTTTGACTCGTCAGTACAATAGATACATGACGACTCTCAACGCTGTTCCCCTGGAAGCGATCGAAGAGCCGCAGCAGGCCGCTGCGCCGACGGCTAATTCGCCCTTCGCGACCATCGAGCAGGCGATTGACCGCATTGCGGCCGGGGAGCCGATCATCGTCGTTGACGATGAGGATCGTGAGAACGAGGGGGACATCCTCTTTGCTGCCGAGAAAGCCTCGAGCGAGCTCCTCGCTTTCACGATGCGCCATACCGCAGGAGTGATCTGCGTGCCGATGGCGGGGGATGACCTCGACCGCCTCAATCTGCCGCCGATGTGCGAGGTGAATGAGGATGCCAAGGGAACCGCGTTTGCAGTTTCCGTCGACGCTCGCAGCGGCATTACCACCGGCATTTCCGGGGCCGACCGGGCGCGCACGATTCGCCTGCTTGCGGACCCCGCCACCACCGACGCGGATCTGAGTCGCCCCGGCCACGTGTTCCCGCTCCGAGCTGCGGTGGGAGGAGTCCTCGAGCGGGCCGGTCACACCGAGGCGGCCGTCGATCTCGTTCGTCTCGCAGGGCTGCGGCCCGCGGCGGCGATCTCAGAGCTGGTCAACGACGACGGCACGATGGCTCGCATCGCCGAACTCAAGCTGCTCAGCCGTCGCTATGGACTGACGATGATCTCAATCGCCGATCTGCGCGCGTGGCGACTTGAACACGAGTCCCGGATCGAGCAGGTCACCGAGGTTGCGCTGCCGACGTCGGCTGGATCCTTCCGCGCGGTGGGCTTCAAAGACCTACTCGATGGCTCCGAGCACATCGCACTCGTCAAGGGGAGGGTCGGCGAGGGCGAGGACGTCCTCGTCCGCGTGCATTCGGAGTGTCTCACGGGGGATGTATTCCATTCCCAGCGCTGCGACTGTGGGCTTCAACTGGACGGTGCGCTTGGGGCAATCGAGGCGGAGGGGCGGGGAATCCTCGTATATGTGCGAGGGCATGAGGGCCGCGGCATCGGCCTTCTGCGCAAGCTCGAAGCCTACGCGCTGCAGGAGGGCGGAGACGACACCGTCGACGCCAACCTTCATCTTGGCCTTCCGGTCGATTCCCGGAGCTATGGCTCAGCTGCTCAGATGCTTCGGACGCTCGGTGTGCGCAGCCTGCGGCTGCTGACGAACAACCCCGCTAAGCGGGATGCGCTCGAGGCGTTCGGGATTCGCGTCAGCGGTACTGAGCCGATCACGACTGCACCCAGCCGCCACAATCTCAAGTACCTCTTGACCAAGCGAGACCGCCTCGGCCACTCGCTTCCGAACTTGCCCAGCTTGTCGGGGCCGGTTGCACAGCCCTCCGCGAGTAGAGCTGATGCGAAGCTGAGAGCAGTCGCGGGCGAGTCCCCAGCTTGAATCGGTTGTCACGTGGCGATCGGCTATGAGTGCAGTCGACTGAAGGAACTGTGACAGCCTCTGAGGCGCCGCTCCTCGACGGCCGCGTTGCGATCGTCACCGGCGCGGCTCGGGGTATTGGACGGGCAGTTGCCGAGCTCCTCGCCGAGCAAGGAGCCAGTGTCGTCGTCGCTGACCTCGATCTGGCGTTGGCGGAGGAATGTGCTCGCAGCTTGGCGACCGAGGGAATCGCCGTCGGCGCCGACGTAACGAAACAGGGGTCGCCGGAGCAGATCGTGGAGGCCGCGATTGACCGCCATGGCCGGATCGACATCCTCGTCAACAACGCCGGCTACCCCTTTGACGCGATGGTCCACAAGATGAGCGACGAGCAGTTCGCCAGCATGCTCGAGATCCATGCCACCGCACCGTTCCGCATTATCCGCGCGGCGGCTCCCTATCTGCGCACCGATCCGCTGCGCGACAGTAAGACCGGCGGCACCCAGATCCGGAAGATCGTCAACGTCGCATCGATTGCCGGTCAGATGGGCGCGCCAGGAACCGGTAACTACGCCGCAGGTAAGGCTGCCGTCGTGGGTCTGACCAAGTCGTTGGCAAAGGAGTGGGGAAGATTCTCAGTGGCCACCAACGCCGTATGCTTCGGGCCAATCGACACTCGCCTTTCGGCCCTCCAGAGCACGAACAACATCACGAGGGTCGGCGGCAGAACGATCAGGCTCGGAGTGCCGGCGGCGCAGCGAGAGGCGATTGCGGAAATCGTGCCGCTGGGCCGACACGGGACTCCCGAGGAGGCGGCCGGCGCTGTGCTCTTCCTCTGCGCCCCATGGAGCGACTACGTCAACGGACAGGTTCTGAACGTGACCGGCGGCTACTGCAGCGGAATGCAGAGTTAGCCACGGATATATAACCCGGCGTTGCATTATGAGACCAAACCCGCTATTTTCCGAGTTGCCCGGGGGAACCGTACGCTAATCCGCGGGCGTGTTAGGTCCCCGGCCGTCGGCTTGGGCTCAGGTCGCAATCGAGGAGAGGTGATATGGGAATGGTGCCGTTCCGCACTCTGCGGGTCCCTGTGTTGGCGGTGTTGATCGCATGCTTTGGTCTTGCGCTCGCCGCGTGCGGGGGCTCTAGCAGCTCCAGTTCGACGGCAGGGACCGAAACCGAAGCATCAACCACGTCCTCAGGTGGCTCAGAAGAATCGGCCTCCGACGTGTCGACGAAGGAAGCCGAAGTCGACGTTGGGAACGGGATGAAAATTCCCCTGAGCGTAAAGGATATGAAGATTGCTTTCGTCTCGGCTGGCGAACAAACGCCGCTGGGCGTCTCGCAGCGCAAACGGGTGGAAGAAGTCGCGGGAAAATATGGGATCCCCGTCGACTCGTTTGATAGTCAGCTCGACATCAATCGACAGTTCGGCCTCTACCAGAACGTAATTGACGGCGGCAAGTACAACGTCCTCATCACCCTCCCGATGGGGGGACAGCAGGACTGCGAAATCCTCTCCAAGACGGCTCCGGAAAAGGGCGTGGTAGTCGTTGACCTGACGATCCCGATCTGCAGCCGGGAAAATGAATCGCCTAAAGGGGACGGACTGTGGTCACCGGGCACGCTGGCCACGGTCGGCATCAACACCAACGTCGAAGGGCTTGGGGCGTGGGCTCAAGCGTGCGCGAAAGAAACCGGCGGCGGTGAAGCGGTGCTGCTGAACGGCGTTGCCGGCACTCCGAACAACAAAGCGATGACGAAAGCCTACGAAGAAACCGACCTGGATATCGTCGCCAACTACGCAACCGCTTACCTGGCGTCAGAAGCCGTGGAAAAAGTATCCGCCGCGCTTCTCGCCCACCCGGATGTCAAGGTCATCGCTACCCAGTTCCCCGCCCTGACCGAAGGGGCGATTCAAGCCCTGAAGTCGGCCGGGAAGAAGCCTGGCGAGGACGTCCAACTGTGCAACCAGACCGGCGGCACGGAAAACATGCTGAACGCTGTCAAAGCAGGCGAAGTGACCGTGGACCAATACGTCAACGACGGCTGGACCGCAATCGCGGGCACCCAGGCCGTCATCGACGCAGCTGAAGGAAAGACCAATCCACGAGTGATCATCCCGGGCAAGGACGGGGAAATCGTCAAGTCCGGGACCGTGCTCTGGCCGCCCTGGTACACCAAAGCGACGGCGAACCAGTACGAACCGACGGGGGAGTAGCCGCCAGATCCAGCGAAAGAGAGCACTCGACTTCCGGCGGGGAGCAACAAGCTTCCCGTCGGCAGTCGACCTCTCGCTCGAGAGATTCTCACTGTCCAGCCCCCACCATTGACCCACTCGCAGAAAAACTCAAACGGTCGAGGGAACCCGCGGAGCGAGATCGCGATCGAGCTGGAAGGCATTGATCGCTCCTTCGGTGCGACGCGGGCGCTGCAGGGGATTGACCTGAAGGTTCGCCGCGGCAGCGTCCACGCTTTGGTCGGCGAGAACGGCGCCGGAAAGTCGACGTGTCTCGGGGTGATTGCCGGCCGTGTAGCTCAGGACCGCGGCGATGTGCGGGTGTTTGGCGAGCCGCTCGACCACAACAACCCCCGGCGCGCCCGGGCCGCCGGAGTCGTGTCGGTTTACCAAGAGTTGACGATTGTGCCGGAGATGACGGCTGAGCAGAACGTTTTCCTTGGCCAGGTCGCTGCGCGCGGCGGGGTGACGCAGGACCGCGCGATGCGCAACCGGTACCGTTCTCTCTGTCGAGAGCTCGAAGTGAGCTGTCACCTCGACGTGAAGGCTGGGCACCTTTCCGTCGCCGAGCAGCAGTTGCTTGAGATCATGCGCGCGCTGCTCTCGGACCCCCGGATCATCCTGCTCGATGAGCCGACTGCGTCGCTAGCTCCGCACGAGCGCGAGGTCCTGCTGCGCTTGATGGGCACCCTGAGTAGGAGCGGAATCACCATTGTCTTCGTCAGTCACAACCTCGACGAGGTTCTTGAGGTCTCCGATCGTGTCACCGTCTTTCGCAGCGGCGTGATCGCTACCGAGGCCGATCGAGGCGAGATCACGAAGGATCAAAGCGTCGAGGCAATGCTCGGCCGTGCCCTCGAGGCCCGGCCCGAGCCCAGGCGCTTCGAGCCCAGTGGCGCCGAGCGCCTGCGGGTTCAGAACCTCAATGTGCCAGGCGCTGTCTCCGACATCTCATTCGACCTTTTCCCCGGCGAGATCCTCGGGATCGGTGGTCTCGTTGGATCCGGGCGTACGAGCATCCTTCGTGCGCTCGCAGGCGTCAGCCCAAACGCCAGTGGGCAAATCTGGATCGACGGAAAGGAGCGGCGCTGGCCGAAGACACCGCGTAACGGACGGCGACTTGGCATCGCGCTGCTGCCTGAGGATCGCAAGACCGAAGGGCTCGTGGGGCCGCTCAGCGCAGCGGAGAACATCATCCTCAGCGATCTCAGCGGTTCTGCGCATAGTGGTGTCATCTTCCAACGTCAGATCATCGAGTCGAGCACGAAGGCAGCTCAGGGATTTGGTATCGACACGTCGCGGTTGTCACAGCCGGCCAACAACCTCTCTGGTGGAAATCAGCAGAAGCTGCTGCTCGCTAGATGGGCTCACTCACGCCCGTCTATTTTGCTGGCAGATGAGCCTACCCGCGGCATCGACGTTGGCGCCAAGCAGGAAATTCTCACTCACCTTCAGCGGCTTGCCGACGAAGGTATGGCGATCGTGATCGTCTCCTCCGAGCTCGAGGAGATCGTCGCCGCAAGCAACCGCATCCTCGTCCTCTCGGAGGGGAGGTTGGTCGGCACCCTGGAGAACACCAGCGGCGGCGTCGACGAGCACGAGATCCTGAAACACATATTCCAAACCCAAACAGGTGGGAGTTGACGAATGACTGAGTCCGCCTCGGAGGCCCTCACGTCGCCGGCAGCTCCGGGTCCGCCCGAGGTCAAACGGCGGAGCTGGACGAAAACGGCGCGCGGGTTGACCGAAACCTACGGAATTCTCTGGGTGACGCTGTTGGGGTTGGTCGCCGCAAGCCTCATATCGGACCAGTTTCTCACCTGGGCGAACATCCAGAATGTCTTGAGCCAGAATGCGCCGCTCGGTCTGGTCGCCCTTGGCATGACGTTCGTCATGATCGGGGGAGGGTTCGACCTTTCAAGCGGAGCGATCGTCGGTGCGTCGACGGTGGTCGCGGCCGAGTTGGCCAACCATCAGTCGCTGGGAGTCGCAATCGCCGGGACCATTATCGGCGGCGCGATCGCCGGAGGGATCAATGGGACGCTCGTCACTCGACTTCGGATCAACCCGTTTGTCGCTACGCTGGCGACGAGCTCGATCTTCACGGGCGCCGCACTCTTATATACGAAGTCGCTCACTGTCGTCGTCACCAATCCCAACTTTGGAGTGATTGGTAACGGCACCATCTTCGGCGTGCGAACCTCAATTGTCATGCTGGTGGCTCTTTTCGTCATCTTCGCATTCATCCTCTCCAAGTCGATTTACGGGCGGGCTCTGTATGCGGCCGGTGGAAATGAGCAAGCGGCGCGACTCTCGGGTATGCGTGTCGACCTGTTGCGAGCCTCTACCTATGTGCTGGTCGGCGCTGGGGCCGGAGCCGCGGGATTGATCTACGCTTCGTTGCTCAACACCGGTGATCCGTCCAACGGCGCGGCGATCACGCTTGACGCGATTACGGTCGTAATCCTCGGTGGCACTTCGCTGTTCGGAGGCGCCGGCGCGGTCTGGCGCACCGCGGCCGGACTAGTCTTGCTGGCGACGATCACCAACGTCTTCGACCTCCTCGCGATTGAATCGGCTTGGCAGCAGGTGACCAAAGGCGTTCTGCTGATCACGGCGGTGGGTCTCGATCTCCTGACCCGGCGCAACGCGTCGTGATCGGTCGGCTGACCTCGGCCAACGCGCTTGGGCCGCGGGCAGGTTGGCGGCAAGCGTGGGCGCGATCGCGACATCGAGTCGAGCAGAAGCTCACTCCTCTGCTCGGCGCTTGGGCCGATCCGCGGTTGCAGGGACGCCTGCGCCTGCTGCGCCATGCGCCGCTCCTGCCTGGGCGCTTGCAGCGCTTCCGAAAGCCGGGTCCCTGGCCTGTTCCATCACGAGAGGCGCCAGAGATGCTTCGCACGGTGCCCGGTATCGAGCGTAATCCGGAGGCAGAGCAGGCGGCTTTCGAGGAGCGGCCCTTCCACCATTTTGTCGATGTCCATGCCGAGGCCGGACAGTTCGCGGTCAAGCACGGGTGGACCTACATCATCCCGTCGGCCCCTCGCTTGCTGCGGGCGCGCAAGCGGGTGGCCGACGCAGTTCGTCGCGGGCCGCGAAACGGCAGCGGCAAAGGCCTTGATCGCGAGCGGGTCACCGAGTTGATCCGCAGGCGCGCCAGCGAGCTCGAGATCAGCGCCGTAGGCTTCGTGGCCCACGATCCCAGGTACACGTTCGCTCCTTATGCCGAGCAGCAGGACCAGAACGTGATCGTCCTCGTGATCGAGCAGGACCACGCAGCGACGCAGACCGCGCCGAGCGTCCGGGCAGAGCGTGCAGCCTTTCGTGCCTACGCCGAGGCGGACGCCGCGGCAGCCGGGCTGGCCTCCTTCGTCCAGGACCTCGGGTTCCGGGCCCGGCCGCACGGCTATCTCGGTGAGGCGGTGGTAATTCACTACGCCGTGCAGGCAGGTCTCGGACAGCTGGGCCTGAACGGACAGCTGCTGACGCCCCAGGCCGGCTCGCGAGCGAGGATCGAGTTGATTGCGACCAGCGCCCCGCTGGTTTACGACGAGCCGGTCGACTACGGCGTCACCGCTCTGTGCGATGAGTGCCAAATATGCGTACGCCGCTGCCCCCCAGGAGCGATCCCTAAGCAGCGCAATGAGTTCCGCGGCGTGAAGAAGGCGAAGATCAAGCCGGAGCGTTGCTTTCCGATCCTCGCCCAAGCGCATGGTTGCGCGGTCTGCATGAAGGTTTGTCCCGTACAGCGCTGGGGCCTCGATGCCGTCAGGGACCAGTTCCTCGAGACCGGTGAGATCCTCGGCAAAGGCAGCGATGATCTCGAGGGCTTCCGCTGGCCAATTGATGGCCGCTTTTACGGCAGCGGCGAGAAGCCAAGGATGACGAACGAGCTGCTGCAGCCGCCAGGATGGAAGTTCGACAAGACCCGTACGGCGCCTACGGACGCAGCAAATATTCGCGCTGGCTCGATCGTCAAACCTAACGATCAAACCGTGGTGTAGGTGCCTCGGGACTCAGGCGCGGCCGGCGGCGAACCTGGTCAAGACGGATCTTCGCCCCTAAGCGCGTCTGAGAACTCTTCAACCAACTGTCCATAGAGCGCTTCCTCGTGGCCGTCGAATCGACCAGCGAAGGCGCTGTGCGATACGAGGACATCAGTCGCGCCGGTGTCTTCGAGAAGCGCGGGCAGATGGCGAAACGTCGAGGAGGGATCGACCCTCCCGTCAGCGTTCCGCATTGGTGCGACCGAGACGCGAACCTGTAGTGATCCCGGGTCACGACCGACAGCCGCAAAAGCGGATCGCAGCCGCCTGGTCCCCGCCACGATCTCATCGCGCCGCGACCCCGGAGGTGGTAGCCAGCCATACCCGCCCCGGGCGATCCGGTCGACATTTCGACCGTACGGCTTGCCGCCGATCCAAAAGGGCACCCCACCTTCCTGCACCGGACGGGGCTCGCAATGGACCCCGGATAAGGAAACGTGGTCGGAGTGGAAGTCGGTTGGTCCCGGTCGCCACAGCTCTCGGCAGGCGGCGAGGGTACTGTCGAGGAGCCGCCCTCGTTCCCCGAAGTCGAGGCCGAGGGCATCGTATTCCGCGCTCAGCCAGCCGGTCCCGACGCCCAGCTCGAGTCGGCCTCTGGAGAGCTGGTCTAGAGTCGCTGCGGCCTTCGCCAACAGTCCCGCAGGGCGCAACGGCGCGATCAGGATCCCGGTGATCAGCCGAATCTTCGAAGTACGACCAGCGATGGCCGCGAGGGTGGTGAGGGGCTCGAGCCACGGGCCGTCAGGCCCGCCTGGAAACGATCCATATGGATACTCAGCCAACTGATCGCTCAGGACGACGTGGTCAGCAACGCTGATCCCATCGACGCCGGCACGCTCGGCTGCGGCGGCAACGTCGACGATTCTGTTCCACTCACCGTCCGGCAGGAACGCGTTGTAATTCAGGAGGCCAATGACAAGGCGGGTTCGCATGCTCGGAAGGCGTTAGGTAGAAGCGGCGATTGACCGTAGCAGGCCGTTCGAATAAGATGACCCCAGGATATCTCACCGATGGATCCTTGGACCTCGCTTCCAACCCCATCATTGGTAAGAAGGGACAAAGTGCGCTGATGCGCGTTGAATCCTCGGCAGCGCAGGCACGGGCACAAGAACCGACCGACCCCGCTGAGCTAGCGAACTTCGACCCAACTGCCGACGGGCTGCGAGCGGACCCCTATGGGGTTCTGGGCTTCGCACGCCGGAACTCACCGGTGTTTCACCTTCCCGACCATGACATGTGGTGCGTTACTCGCTACGAGGACGTAGCAGCCATCCTGCGGGACCCCGGGACCTACTCGAACGCTCCGATGGGTGCGGTCCCCGAGGTGCCCGAGGGCTATCGGGAGCAGCTACCGAATGGTTACCCGGGCGTGATCCAGTTTGGTGCGCTCGATCCGCCTGCGCACACGCGGATCCGGCGCCTCGCCCAGCAGGCGATGGTGCCGCGAATTCTCAGCCATTACGAGCCGGCGATTCGCGATATCGCCGCCGGCATGATCGACGAGTTCGGCGACGGCGAGTTCGACTTCGTCGCCTCTTTCGGGGAGCGCTATGCGATCCGGGTGATGACCAGCATGCTCGGCGTGCCGCTCGACGATGAGCGGCGGTTCCAGAAGTGGGCGCGGGACTCGGTGTTGGTTGTCTTCGGGCCGCCGCCGAGCGCAGCGCCGCCGAGTGACGAAGCGGAGTCCGAACTGAGAAACCAGTTGACCGAGTCGATGATCGAATTCGATAGCTATCTGCGTGCGCAAATTGCCGCCCGCCGCGCCGATCCTCGCGAGGACATCCTCACCCCGCTGGCCGCGGCAATCGGCGACCCGGCCGAGGGTGGGTTCAGTGAACAGGAGGTGATGGGGATCCTCTCGCAGCTTCTGACCGGCGGAACCAACACGACGTCAGACCTCCTCGCGCACTCCTTGGTAATGCTGCTCGAGAAGCCGGACCGCTGGCGCAAGCTGCGGCAGACCCCCGAGGACATCGCGCTGGTTCTCGAGGAGACGCTACGACGCTGCAGCCCGGCCCGTGCGGTCTACCGCAGGACCACCAAGCCGGTGACGCTGGGTGCTGCCGAGATACCGGCGGGCGCGCTGTTGTGGGTGGGCCTCGGCTCGGCGAACCGCGACGACACCGTCTTCGCAAGCCCAGAGCACTTCGATCCACACCGAGAGAACCTAAGGGACCACTTCGGGTTCGGCCGCTGGACGCACTTTTGCCTTGGCGCCCCGCTCGGGCGCCTTATCGGCAGGATCGCACTGGAGCAGATGACCGACCGCTTGCCCACGCTGAGGTTGGTGGAGGCGCCTCGCGAGAAGGACTACTCTGCCCGAATCCTCCAGCCGAAGCTGATGCGGCTACGCCTGAGCGTCACCTAGGCGTGCTTGGGCTTGGCTCTTTTGGTTTCAGAGGGGCGTGAGGCATTTTGAGCGACGCTCGTCGCGGAGCGCTTGCAGCAACCTCGGCTGCCGAGATGCTGGAAGTGCAAGCCGATCGACTCGGGGAACGGCCCTACCTGCGCTGCGGAGAACAGGATTGGATCTCCTACGCGGAGCTTGACGAGCGCAGTGGCGTGGTCGCTGCCGGACTTCAAGAATTGGGTGTCAAGCGTGGCGATCGGGTCCTCATTCTCTCCGCCAATTCGGTTGAGGTAGCGGAGACGATCTTCGCCTGCTCGAAGCTGGGCGCCGTGCAGGTGCCGATCAATACCTACCTCCGCGGGAGCTTTCTGCAGCATCAGGTCGATGATTCCGGCGCAGTCGTAGCTGTCGCCGATGCGCAGGGCCTGCGCTCACTGGAACGCCTCGGTTCAGCGGACAAGATCGAGCACCTCGTTGTCACTGGCGAGTGCGACGATGGTCACCATGACTGCCTTGCCTTCGCCCAGCTGTACAACGGCGGGACGCCGCTGCGTTCGGTCAGGCCGGGCCCAAGTGAGCTGGCGGCAATCATGTACACCTCTGGCACGACGGGACTGGCGAAGGGTTGCATGATCCCGCATGGAATGTTCGTATCGCCGATGGCGACCTATTCCAAGGCAGGCTATGTCCAGTCGGGAGATCGCGTCCTAACCCCCTCACCCCTTTTCCACATGGGATGCCAAAGTGCGATGCTGATGGCGCCTCTCGCCAATGATGCGTCTGCTTGCTTCGTTGAGCGGTTCAGTGCCTCGGATTTCATGCCACGTGCCAGGAAGGTGGGCGCCACCGTGCTCTATGGGGTGGGCGCTGCTGCGATTGCGATCCTTCGACAGCCGCCGCACGAGGAGGATTCCATCAATCGCCTGCGCTGCGCAGTCTGGACCCCTCTGGCCGCAGATCAGGCCGATGAGTTCGAACGCCGATTCGGCGTCAGGACGACAACGGAAGCCTATGGCCAGACTGAGTTCCTCCCGATTTCGCTCGGCAATGTCGAAGCGAACATCGGTCGCGGAGGGGTGGGAGCGCCGGTTGAGATCGCCGAAGTGTGCGTGCTGGACGATCGCGACCGGCCGGTCGAGGTCGGGGAGGTCGGAGAGATCGCCGTCCGGCCGCGCCAGCCGGACGTCATGTCGATTGGTTATTGGGGGATCCCGGAAGCATCGCTTCACTCGATCTCGAACCTCTGGCACCACACCGGCGACCTCGGCCGCCTGGACGAAGAAGGCCGTCTTTCGATCATCGACCGAAAAGTGGACGCGCTGCGACGCCGAGGGGAGAACGTCTCCTCGAGCGAACTGGAGGGGGCGATTCGGCGCCATCCGGGCGTCGATGACGTTGCCGTTTTCGGGGTCCCGAGTGCGATGTCCGAGGATGACATCATGGCGTGCATTCGAACGACCTCTGAGCGAACGGTAACGTCAGCGGAGTTGTTTGAGTTCTTCCGCCGAGAACTCCCCTATTTTGCGATTCCACGCTACGTCGACCTGGTCACGGAGTTCCCCGTCAACGCGCTCGGGCGAATTCGCAAGGATCTCCTTCGGAAAGCTGGGGTCACACCCTCAACGTGGGACCTGGAGGCCCTCGGCTTCACCGTAACCCCGCAGGAGCGGCGCTAGCTTAGCCTTGGTCAGCTGGGGTCGGAGGCCGCCACAGCGGGAACGGCCACGAGTCGCGCTGTCCGCGGACGATCCGCTCGGACGTATCGGCGCGCCACTCCTCCCCAATTGCCCTCGGATGGCGGTAGGGATGCGCGGCCACTGCCTGCTCTGCGCTCTCGAGGAGCTCCGCGATCGCTGCCTTGTACCCCCTCAGGGTCCGGTCCTCCCTGTCGTAGTCAAATTCGTCGCCCATCCGCTGCTCCAGCGGCCCTCCGCGCTCTGGGGGATGGGTCGTCCACCAATGCGCGGTCTCACGGAGGGCGTCCACGACTCCGACTCGGCCCACATAGCCCAGGCCGGAGATCTTGGAGACGTCGTACTGGCGATGGTAGATGCAAAGGTCAGCGTAGAGGGATGAGGCGAGCACCGCGGGTATGCTCACAAGCTCCCATTCGTGTCCGAGCTCCTGGGCGAAGAACGCTGCGATTTGGCCGAGCGTGACGCCGCCGTCGGAATCGGCGGCGGTGTAGACCTCGCCCGCGGAGTCGGCCTGGCGGTCGACGATGGCAAGGAGGGCCTCCGCTGCGTTGTCTCGGTACAGGCGGCCGCAGAGCCGCAAGCCGCCGTCGGGGAGGATGAAGTACGGACGGCGGTCGAGGATGCGCCGGATAATGCTCCAGTCGCGACCGATGCGCGAATCGGGACCGTAAACCTCGGGGAAGCGGACAATCGAGACGTTTATCGCCCCCCGCGCATGCTGGGAGAGCAGGTACTCCTCGGTCTTCCCGACCGAGTAGGAGAGGCGGTCATCTTTGGTCCGCGCGAATGGACTGCGCTCGTCGACGACCGTCTGGCCGAGCGGCCCCCAGCGATCCTCGCCGCGGTCAAAGTAGGCGTGGGCCGTGCCCGAGACGGCGATCAAGCGCGGGCAGCGACCGACCAGGGCATCGCAGACCAACCGGGTCCTCCCGTACATCGCGATCGCAAGATCGAAGTTGCGCCCGCGAAGGCCCTCCTCGAGGGTCTCTGCGAAATGCGGATCGACATGGATGTGCTCGACCTCGGGGAGATCGGGGTGCTCGTGCTGACCGCCATGCAGGACGACAACCTCATATCCCCGATCGATCAGCCCGCGCACGATCAGCGGTCCGATCTGTCCGCTCCCCCCGATCACCAGGGCCGTCGGCTCAGCCATCGGAGCCTCTAACGGCAGCGCTCCCGCGCATCGCCGCGATCTGACTATCGGTGTAGCCGGCCCGGCGGAGGACCTCCTCGGTGCTCGCGCCGAGGCGCGCGATTTCGGAGTGGGTCGCAGGGGCAGCGCCGTCGAATCTGAGCGGAGGTCCCGACGCGGCACGCGGACTTTCGATCGGCGTCGCCGGCACGCCCGCCTCGCCGAAGAGGCGCAACCACTCGGCTTGGGTTCGCCGGGCGATCGCCGCTCGCACCGAGGCGAGGTACTCGTCGGCGTGCTCGGCGCGACCTTCCTTGGTCTTGAACCGCTGATCCTCGGCGAGCTGGGAGAAGCCGGGCTCTTCGCTGAGCACACGAAGCATCCGGTCGGCGAGATGGAGGGCGGTCTGGACGAGAATCCGGTTTCCGTCGCTGGTCTTGGCGATGAAGGTCGACGGCGGTGCGAGGCCGGGCGCGTGGCAGAGCGTCCTGGCGTAGACCATCACATCGGCCATGTTGAGCTCGACCAGGCCGCCCTTTCCGGACGACTGCCGCCGGAAGAGCGCTGCGAGCACTGCATGGGTGGCGAAGTTTCCGGAGATGAAGTCGGCGACCGTGAGCGTTGGATTGATTCCGAGGTCGAAGCCGTTGTCCGACGTCTCGTCAACCCAGCCGGAAAACGCTTGGATTACGCCGTCGGTCGCAGTCATCCCACCGCCCCTGTCCTCGGCGAAACCCCTGAGTGAGCAGTAGACGAGTGACGGGTTGACCTCGCGGACACGATCCCAGCCGAGGCCGAGCCTCCGCATCACCCCCGGTCTGAGGTTCTCGACGAACACATCGACGCCACGGAGGAGCTCCTCCATCGCGGAGAGTCCCTCTGGGCTCTTGAGGTCGATCACGACGCTCTGGGTGCCACCGTGCAGGGCACGCCAGAAGTCGTTCGGTTCCCAATCCGGATGATTGGCGGCCGGCCCCCTCGATGGGTCCCCGGTGGGGGGCTCGACCTTGATCACTTCGGCCCCCAGGTCACCCAGCAGTCGACCGACCAACGGTCCGGCAAGCATGAAGCCGGCGTCGAGGACGCGAACGCCGGCTAGCGGCGTCGCGGCCGTTGGATTGTCGCAGTCGCCCTGGTGCACCGGGGGCTACATCGATCCAGACGGATCGAGCTTGATCGGCGCGTCCCAAAACTTGCGAGGGAGCCACAACTCGAGGCGCCGGTCGGCGATGAGCCAACCTACATCGAGCTTACGAAGCTGGTCGTGGTAGCGCCCGACGGCGCGGAGCCGAACATCATCGCTGTCGATACGCAGCGCGATTACGTAACCTGTCCCGCGGGCCTGCATTCCCTCGCCTGCAACTACGACGTTGGTCGTGAAGTGCCGGATCCCAGGCTGAATCTCGGTTCGCTGGGAGACGAACGCGGCAATTTCCTCCCGGCCTACGAGGGGCGGGTCCTCGGGGCGGTGAAAGACTCCGTCCGGAGTGAAAACCGCCGCAAAGCCCTCGCCGTCGCCATCGTCCCAGCCAAAGGCGTAGCGGGCGTAGAGATCATTGATTTCCCATCGATCCTCGGATGTCAACGGCATTTAGATCTCCGACGTAGGGGTGGCGAATCGCAAAACACGACGTCGGATTATAGACTGACGGGAGATCGCTCCGCGGAGGGTCACGACGGAGCCAGTGGTTTGTATTGAACCGGCCGAAGAGGGAGGGCCGTTTGTGAGTTCAAGCAACGACGTGCCAGTTGCGGTCGTGACCGGCGCTGCACGAGGGCTCGGCCGGGCGACGGCGCTGCGGCTCGGAGTCGCCGGTTATCGGATCGTGGTCACGGCACGAAGCAGCCGCGACCGCCGCCATCCGATGTTTGCCGGCACGGTTGAGGACGTGAGCGATGAGCTGGAACGGGCGGGGATCGAGGCTTACGCGATTCCCGCCGACCTCGCGACCGAAGGAGCACCTGGAGAGATCCACGCGAAGACGATCGAGCGCTTCGGACGTTGCGACGTACTGGTCAACAATGCCGCCTACTCGCCGGTCGAGCCGTTTCTCCTGATGCCCCCGTCCAAGTGGCGCGCGGCTCTCATGGTCAACGTGTGGGCGCCCGCCGCGTTGACCCGCTGGTTCCTGCCAGCCATGGTCGAGCGCGGCTCGGGTGCGATCATCAACGTCAGCTCAGGGTCGGCGGTTGAAAATATTCCGTCCACTGCCCCGTACTGTGTGACGAAGGCGGCCTTGGAGCGCCTGACCGAGACGGTTGCGGCGGAAATCGCGGGAAGCGACGTCATCGTTACGTCCGTTCGCATCGCTGAGCGCATCGCAACTGAGGCGGACCTGATGATGCGCTCACGAGGCATCGGCGACAGCGGGGCCGTGGCGGACGAAACCTCACCCGAGCAGTTCGCCGAAGCGCTGCTGTGGATGGTGGGACAAAAGCGCCTGCAAGGGCGAACCTTGACGCTCGCGGAGTTGCGCGCTTCGGGAGCGATCGCGGGGAATTAGGCAGGAGCCTCCAAATGCGCAAAGGATCACGGGATGCCGTAGTCATCGCGGCAGCGCGCACGCCGATCGGCCGCTATGGCGGCTCGCTGTCCTCGGTGCGACCGGACGACCTGGCGACCGTCTCCCTGCAGGCGGTGCTGGCGGCGGTGCCCCAGCTCGAGCCCCACCGAGTCGACGATGTGATCTACGGCGCGGCCAACCAGGCCGGAGAGGACAACCGCAACGTGGGACGGATGGCGACCCTGCTCGCCGGGTTCACCTCGTTACCGGGCAGGACCGTAAACCGTCTCTGCGGTTCGGGTTTGCAGGCGATCAACGACGCGGCTGCGACCGTCGCCTTCGGCGCGGCGGACGTGATCGTCGCCGGGGGCGTCGAGTCGATGAGCCGGGCGCCCTTCGTTTTAGGGAAGGCGACCCGGGCCTTCGACCGGAGGGCGGAGTACCACGACACCACGATCGGCTGGCGCTTCGTCAACCCGCAGATGCCAGTCGAGCACACGATCGGCCTCGGCCTCTCAGCAGAGCTACTGGCCGACAGCTATGAGATCACTCGCGAGGAGCAGGACGAATTCGCGCTTCGCTCTCACGAGCTCGCCCTGACGGCGCGCGACCGGGGACAAACCGGGAGCGAGATCGCGCCAATCTCGGTTGGCGAGATCGAAATCGCCGAGGACGAGGGTCCGCGACGTGACACGACGCTCGAGCGACTGGGCGCTCTGCGTCCCGCGTTTCGGGAGGGCGGAACCGTCACAGCCGGAAACTCCTCACCGCTGAACGACGGGGCGGCGGCCGTGCTCCTCTGTGCGCGGCAGGTTGCCGAAGAGCTCGAAGTGCCAGTGCTCGGGCGCATCGTCGGATTCGCGGTCTCTGGCGTAGAGCCGCGCCGGTTTGGAATCGGGCCGGTTGAGGCGATCAGGCGACTGCTGAGACAGAGCGGAGGATCGCTCGGCAGCATCGACCACGTTGAGCTGAACGAGGCCTTCGCAGCCCAGGCGTTGGCGTGCCTGCGAGAGCTCGACGAGCTAAATCTCGATCGGGTCAATCCGCTCGGCGGCGCGATCGCGCTTGGACACCCACTCGGCTGCTCGGGGGCTCGCCTGATGGTGACGCTGCTGCACGGGCTTCGCAACCGCGGCGGCGGCAGCGGACTCGCGAGCCTTTGTGTCGCCGGCGGCCAAGGCATCGCGACGCAGGTTCTCGCAGACGGTTAGCCGCGGCAGCTCGGTCGCCTTGGCTCCGTTTCGCCGACGTGGCTACCGGCCGCTGTAGCTGGGTCGGCGCTTCTCGGCGAAAGAGTCCCTGAACTCGGCGAAGTCCGCCGTCGTCATCAGCAGGGTCTGGGTCCAAGCCTCCATCTCGACCGCGGAGGAGTAGTCCATGGTCGCGGAGCGGTTGAGCATCTCCTTGGTCATCGCGAGGCCCCAGGGCGAAACCCGCATCAGGCTCCGAAGGCACCGCTCGAGCGCCTCCTCGACCTGGTCGCTGGGCACAACCTCGCGGGCGAGACCGTAGGCGCTGGCGGTCTCTGCATCGATCCGGTTACCGAGCATCAGGAGTTCGGTCGCGCGCCCGAAGCCGATCGTCCGCGGTAGCAGCCAAGAGATCCCCATATCGCCTCCCGAGAGGCCGACGCGGGTGAAGAGGAACTGGAACGTTGCACGCTCGGAGAGGATCCGGAAGTCAGCCGCGAGTGCGAGAACCGCGCCCGCGCCGGCGGCCTGCCCCTCGATCACGGCGATCACCGGCTGCGGCATGTCGCGCAGATTCCGCACGCAGGCGCCGGTCATGCGGGCAAATTCGTAGACGTCCCGAGTGTCGGCGTCGTCAACGAGCTTGCCGATGATGTCATCGACATCGCCGCCGGAGCAGAACGCGTCATTGGCGCCGCGGAGGACGAGAACCTTGATCCGGTCGCGGTCCTTCGCCAGCTCTGCCGCAAGGTCGCGCAGATCGGCGTAGACACCGAAGGTGAGGGCATTCATCCGTCCCGGGCGATCCAGGGTCACCGTCGCCACCCCGTCTTGCTCCTCGTAGCGGAAGTTCTGCCAGCGTTCGCTCATGTTCTCTCCTGCTCGGGCGGTTTCAGGGTCCGATCCGCCGTTATCTTATGCCTCATGAGTGAGGATCAGTTTTCGCTAACCGGACGTCAGGTTGAGTTTCGGGAATCGTGCTTCGAGTACGCCCGTGACGTTCTTCTTCCGATCGCCGAGGAGGGCGCCCTCGGCAGGGTCAACAGGCCGCTGGTTGCGGCGCTCGGCGCCAAGGGGCTAATCGGAGAGATGCTCCATCTCGAGTCGGCCGAGGATCGGCGCCCAATCTCTGCGCTGAAGCTGTGCCTCGTGCGCGAGGGTTTGGCGCGTGCGTGTCCGGAGGCGGAGACCGCGCTGGCCCTCCAGGGCCTGGGCGGTTATCCCCTGATGCGATTTGGCAGCACGGAGGTCCGCGAGACCTGGGGGCGCCGGTTGCTCTCCGGGGACGCTGTCGCCGCCTTCGCGCTGACCGAGCCTGACGCCGGCTCGGATGTTGGCGCTCTGGCGCTCGCCGCGGAGCCCGACGGCGAAGGCTTCAGGCTCTCCGGAACCAAGGTCTTCATCTCCAATGCCCCCGACGCCGATGTCTACACGTTGTTCGCGCGAACCTCCGGGGCGCGTGGCGGACGCGGAATCACCGCCTTCGCGCTGCCCGGGGACAGCCCCGGCTTGAGCGGACAGCCACTCGAGCTGATCTCGCCGCACCCGATCGGCCGCCTCGACCTGGCCGGCGTATACCTGGGGCCGGAGCACGTGCTGGGCGAGGTCGATCGCGGATTCTCGGTCGCGATGGAGACGCTGGGGCTCTTCCGGCCGAGCGTCGGTGCGTTCGCCGTCGGGATGGCCCAGTGCGCCCTCGATGCCGCCGTGGAGCACGTCGGCAAGCGGGAGGTGTTCGGCCGCCCGCTTGCTGCGATGCAGGCGATCGCGCACCGACTGGCGGATCTCGCGACGCAGCTCGAGGGGGCCCGGTTGCTCGTCTACCACGCCGCGGCGCGCGCCGACTCTGAAGGCGCGAACGCGACAATCGCCGCGATGGCGAAGCTGTTCGCGACCGAGACTGCGCAGGAGGTCGTCGACGCCGCCGTTCAGTTCCACGGCGCCGCCGCGCTCGTCGTCGGACATCCGCTCGAGCATCTCTATCGCGACGTGCGATCGCCGCGAATATATGAGGGCGCATCGGAGGTGCAGCGCGAGATCATCGCCCGAGGCCTTCTGGGCAAGCCCTGACCGGCACAATCGGGTTGAGAAATCGTTCGGTCGCGGAGCCGGCGGTCGTCCGCCTAGCGCCGTTTCAAACGGTTATGCCGAGATCGACCGAGATCATCGAACCCGTCGTGTACCTCGCATCGTCGGAGGCGGCGAAGAGGACGATCCTGGAAACGTCCTCGGGCTCGATCCAGGGCACCGAGATTACGTTCTTTTCGGCAAAGACCTGACCCATTCCATCCCGGGTCGGATCGCCGGGGCTGACCAGCGCCCACGCCGACTCATTTTGCAGCATCGTCGTGTTGACGGTGTTGGGAACGATGTAGTTGGCGGTGATCCCGAAGTCACCGACCTCGCGAGCGATCGACTTGATCAATCCGGCAACGCCGTGCTTTGCCGCGGCATAGTGTCCGAGGTGGGCGAAACCGCGGATCGACGCGATCGAACCGGTTGCGATCACCCTTCCATACCGACGCTCGATCATCCCCGGGAGCACGGGGTGAATCGTGTTGAAGACGCCCTTCAAGTTGACGTCGATCGTCTCGGCAAAGGTCTCGGCATCCATCTCAGCGATCGATTGGTTGTGGAGGATGCCGGCATTTGCGACGACGATATCCAGCTTGCCGAGCTCGGCAGTGGCCCGGTTGGCAAAGGCTTCTACCCCCGCCGCATCGCGCACGTCGATGTGCTCGACGAGGACGTTGGCGCCGGCGGCTTTGCAGGCGTCGACAGTCTGCTCGAGGTCTGCGGAGCTCGCCCCAGGGTAGGCCGTCGAGGGCAGCTTTTTGCAAATGTCGAAGATCGCGACATCTGCGCCTTCCTCGGCGAAAGCGATTGCGTGAGCCCGGCCTTGGCCTCGCGCGGCGCCGCTGATGAGGACCGATTTGCCTTCGAAGCGTCTCATTCAATATCTCCCTCGTCCCTTTGCGAGGCGACGATAGCATGACGCCGAATTACGCTCTCAAATTCTGATCCCAGCTCAGGTCGCTGGACGCTCCGTCATAACGTGACGTAGTACTATCTCCTCCAGTGCGTTTCCGGAGCCCCGCAGCGACATCGCCAGCCGGTGCCGAGGTAAGGCAATGATCGCGGGGCGAGAGATCGCGCTTGGCGCTCTATCGGTGCCGGGTGCCTCCGTGTGGCAGTCCATCGATGCTGCCTCGGACGCGGGATTCGATTCGCTTGGCTTGCGTGTCTTCGACGACACCGCCGACGAGCCGAACCCGCTCGTCGCCGACGTCGCATTTCGTCGGGAGACGATTGCGCGCCTCCAGCACCATGGGTTGGCGGTGCTCGATGTCGAGGTCGTGCGCCTCAACGAGCGCACCAATACGGAGGCCTGCCGCACCGCGCTCGAGTGTGCCGCCGCGCTCGGCGCCCGGGCGGTGCTTGTCGTCGGTTGGGACGACGATGAGACACGCGCGATCGAGAGCTTCCGGGCGCTCTGCGAGGCCGCCGCAGAGTTCGGGTTGCGTCCGGCTCTCGAGTTCATGGCCTTCAGCGCGGTCCCGGACCTCGAGCAGGCGCAGCGAATCGTCGACGCGGCCTGCCACCCGGCGGGCGGCGTCTTGATCGATGCCCTCCACCTGCGCAGATCGGGTGCGGAGCCAGCTGATGTCGAGGCGTTCGTGGCCAGCCATTGCGAGCGCGTGGTCTACGCGCAGCTCTGCGACGCGCCGCTGGCGGGACCCCCGGCGCGAAAGAGCGGCCTGGCCGAGGCGGCGGCTGATCGGCTTGCGCCCGGAGAGGGTGAGCTGCCGCTCCGATGCTTCATCGATGCCTTGCCGGCAGGGGTGCCACTCAGCATCGAGGCTCCGATCGCCGCCCTCGCAAGCCTTTCCCCTAGCGCCCGGGCGAATTACGTGATGAAGGCGACCCGGCGACTGCTGACCGGCGAGCGCTGAGATGGAGTTCGAGCCCTCTCCGCGCAGCACGGAATACGAAGCGCGTCTGCTCGCCTTCATGGAGAAAGAGGTCTATCCGGCCGAGCCGGTCTATGAGGAGCAGATGCGCGAGGCGGGTGATCCTCACGCATATCCGCCGGTGCTCGATCAGCTCAAGGCGCGGGCTCGTGCCCTCGGGCTTTGGAACCTGTTCGACCCCTCTCAAGGACCTGGGCTCAGCAACGTCGATTACGCACCGCTCGCGGAGATCATGGGCCGCAGCATCGACCTGGCGCCTGAGGCCACGAATTGCAACGCCCCTGACACGGGGAACATGGGGATCCTCGCCGCCTTCGGAAGCCCGGAGCAGAAGCAGCAGTGGCTGCGTCCGCTGCTTGACGGGACGATCCGCTCCGCGTTTGCGATGACCGAGCCCGGGGTTGCGAGCTCGGACGCCACCAACATCGAGACCCGCATCGAGCGCGAGGGGGAGGAGTTCGTCATCAACGGATGCAAGTGGTGGTGCTCCAACGCACTGCATCCGAATTGCAGGCTCCTGATCGTGATGGGGAAAACAAGCCCCAACGGTCCCAGGCACCGGCAACAGAGCATGGTGGTCGTACCCATCGACGCTGCCGGCGTGACCGTGGTCCGAAACCTTCCCGTCTTTGGCTACAGCGACCGCGAGGGCCATGCGGAAGTGCTGTTCGAAGACGTGCGAGTCCCGGTATCGGCGCTGCTCGCCGGAGAGGGAGATGGCTTCATGATCGGTCAGGCGCGCCTGGGGCCCGGTCGCATCCATCACTGCATGAGGGCGATCGGGATAGCTGAGCGCGCTCTCGCTCTCAGCTGCAGCCGCGCCCAGCGCCGCTACGCATTCGGTGGGACGGTTTCCGAAAAGGCCAATATCCAGGACTGGATCGCCGAGTCGCGGATCGAGCTCGAGATGGTGCGGCTGCTGGTAATGAAGACCGCCTGGATGATGGACACCGTCGGTAATCGCGAGGCGCGGATGGAGATCGCGGCAATCAAGGTCGCCGCGCCCCAGGTCGCGCTCAAGGTGGTCGATCGTGCGATCCAGGTTCACGGCGGCGCCGGTGTGTCCAGTGACCTGCCGCTTGCCGCGATGTACGCCCACCTGCGTACGTTGCGAATTGCCGATGGTCCCGACGAGGTCCACAAGCGGACCGTCGCTCGCCAGGAGCTTGCTCGCGCGGACGAGGGCCGCACGGAGCGCAGCGGCCTTGCCAAGGCGGAGCGCCGCTGATGGCGGCTCAGGGACCCCCGTGCCGGACGGCGGTCGTCACGGGCGCCTGCTGTGGCGTTGGATTCGCGACCGCACGAGCCAGTTCGCGGTTGGCTCCAGCGTGGCGCTCATCCCGCGGCGAGGCCTTAGCGAACACCTTGCCGCTGGCTCGCCGCGGCGAACCGTCGGCGGTGGCCGGCCTGGCGGTGCTCCTCACCTCCGAGGCCTCTCGCCTGTGCTTCGCATGAGCGAGGGCTCGCAGCTTGACCGGCCCGAGGCGCTCGGGCTCGAGCTTGGTTCTGTTTCCGACTGGCTCATCAGCACTGAGGTCGGCGCCCGGCCGCCGCTGCGCTACGAGAGATTTGGCCACGGCAAGTCCAACCTGACCTTTGCCGTCTCGGATGCCGACGACAGGCGTCTCGTCCTGAGGCGGCCGCCGCTCGGCCCCCTCCTCCCAGCGGCGCACGATGTCGCCCGCGAGTACCGGATCTTGGCGGCCCTCGAGGCAACCCCCGTGCCGGCCCCCCGCGCCCTCGCCTTTGCCCCGGCCGGCGAGGTTTGCGACGCGCCGCTTCTCGCGATGGAGTTCGTCGAGGGCCTCGTTGTCCACGATGCCACCGTGGCGGGGAAGCTGGCGACCGAGCACCGACGCGCGATCGGACTCGGACTTGGGTCGGCGCTTGGGCAGGTGCACGCTGTCGACCTGGACCGAACTGGCCTCGTTTCCTTGGCGAAACACTCCTCTTACGCAGAGCGCCAACTGAAGCGGTGGCATGGGCAGTGGGAGCGTTCGCGCACCCGTGACATTCCCGCCGTCGATGACCTCGCAGCGCGGCTGCGGGCGGCTGTGCCGGAGCAAACGGAGCTGACCCTGGTCCATGGCGACTTTCACCTTCGCAACGTCATCACTTCACCCTCCAACGGCAGCGTTCGGGCGATCCTCGACTGGGAGCTCTGCACACTCGGCGACCCGCTCGCCGACCTCGGCGGATTGCTGGCCTACTGGCCGCAGTCGGGTGAGCCCGCGACGGCGATCAATCCAGCATCCACCCTGCCGGGCTTCCCCTTGCGTTCCGAGCTCGCGACCGAGTACTCCGATCAGACCGGGCGGAGCCTGGACTCGTTGGGTTTCTGGCACACGTTGGGTTTGTGGAAGGTCGCAATCATCGCTGAGGGTGTCCGGCGCCGAGCCCTCGAGGACCCACGCAACGCGACCCCCGGGTCGGTGCTCGGGCCAGACGGCGTCGACGAGCTCATCATGCGCGCTCTCGCCGTTGCCGAGGAGGAGGGCCTGTGAACGCCTCGACGCTCGCCGCTCGGATCCTTTCGCGGCGCGACTTGCAGTTTCTCCTCCATGAGTGGCTTGAGATCGCCGAGCTTGGCTCGCGACCGCGTTACAGCGGCCAGTCTGCAGACCTCTACGACGACGTTCTCGAATTGGCCGAGCGGCTCGCGACCGATCGTTTCGCACCCCACAACCGCAGCTCCGACGTCGATGAGCCCCGCCTCGAGGACGGCCGAGTCATCCTTGAGCCGGCGATCGGCGAGGCGCTCGCCGCCTATTCGGAGGCATCGCTGATGGGAATGTCGATCGACGAGGAGTTCGGCGGGATGCAGCTGCCGCTCGTTCTCACGACAGCGGTAAACGCTTGGTTTCACGCAGCCAATACCAGTACGACCGCCTATGCGATGCTGACGACCGCCGCGGCGAACATGCTGATCGCCTGCGGATCTGAGCCGCAGGTAAAGCGGTGGGTGCCGCCGCTCGTCGCCGGCCGCTTCTTCGGCACGATGTGCCTTTCCGAGCCGCAGGCCGGAAGCTCTCTCGCGGATATCACGACCCGGGCGGAGCCGGGAGAGGACGGGTGCCACCGCCTCTTCGGCACCAAGATGTGGATCAGCGGCGCCGAGCACGAGATGGCCGAGAACATCGTCCATATGGTGCTCGCGAGGCTCGCGGGAGCACCGGCGGGGGTTAAGGGGATCAGTCTCTTCGCTGTTCCTCGCTACTTGCTCGACGAAGACGGAGCGATCGGCGAGAGGAACGATCTTGTGCTCGCGGGGCTGAACCACAAGATGGGTTTTCGCGGCACCGTCAACGGCGTGCTTTCCCTCGGCGAGGGAGCGCATCAGCCAAAAGGCGCCCCGGGCGCAATTGGCTATCTAATCGGCGAGCCCAATCAGGGCCTCACTTACATGTTTCGGATGATGAATGAGGCCAGGATCGGGGTTGGCGTTGCGGCGGCAGCGGTCGGATACACCGGCTACCTCAAGTCTCTTCAGTACGCGCGCGAGCGACTCCAGGGCCGCTCCGGGCCGCAGCGGGACCCGAGCTCCCCGCAGGTGCCGATCATCGCCCACGCGGACGTGCGCCGGATGCTCTTGGCCCAGAAAGCGTATGTCGAGGGAGCACTCGCTCTGGTGCTCTACTGCGGTCGCCTCCATGACGACACGGTCAGCCTGGAAGACCCCGCGGAGCGCCGCGCCGCTGAGTCTCTGCTGGAGATTCTCACTCCAATCGCCAAGAGCTGGCCCGCGCAATGGTGTCTGGCTGCCAACTCTCTCGCGATCCAGGTCCATGGCGGATATGGCTATTCGCGCGAGTACGACGTCGAGCAGCACTACCGCGA
>Ga0070668_100000238_pt1 | contig 36117 bp, 32 predicted proteins | sample KBSS43metaG_FD_64661 | JGI IMG/M metagenome (GOLD analysis project Ga0070668, IMG submission 64661) | Switchgrass rhizosphere microbial communities from Kellogg Biological Station, Michigan, USA - KBS S4-3 metaG | ecosystem: Host-associated > Plants > Roots > Rhizosphere > Soil ...
TCCGGTAACGTCGCTCGTCATGGCGCAGACCAAGCGCAAGCGCACTCGCAAGCATCGCGGCACGCCTGCCGGGACGATCGAGCGTGCGGGGCGAACCGGTCGGCCTCAGACGCGCGAGGACGCCAAGCAGACCTCGCGCCAGCGCCGGCAGGAGCGCCTCGACAAGCCGCCGACCTGGCAGAGCTCGATCAACCGGGCCGCCATCGCGGCCGCGCTCTTCGGTGTGCTGGTGGTCGCCCTGTTCGGGAGGCCAATCGCGCAGGGAGCGGTGCTCGCCGCCTTCATGTTCCTCCTCTACATCCCGCTCGGCTATATGACCGATCTCGGGATCTTCCGCTACCGCATGCGCAAGAAGGCCGGAGGCGGCTGATGGACGTGCGCATGTTCACCGTCGGGCAAATCGCGGAGAACACCTACCTGTTTCGCCGCGACGGCTCGGACCGCGCGCTGATTGTGGATCCCGGCGACGAGGCCGACAAGCTGCTCGCCGCCGTCGACGCGCTCGGCGTGACGCTGGACGGCATCCTCCTCACGCACACGCACTTCGACCACGTCGGTGCCGTCGCGCCCGTGGCGAGGGCGACCGGCGCCGAGGTGTGGGTGCCGAAGATCGAGGCCTTCGTGCTCGCGGACATCATGAGCTACGTGCCGTGGCCCGGCTTCGGCCCCTTCGAGTCGTACGAGGCCGAGCACACGCTCGAGGGCGGCGAGACGCTGAAGCTCGCCGGATTCGAGATCGACGTGATCTTCACGCCCGGCCACAGCCCTGGCCACGTGACCTTCTCGATCCCGGACGAGCAGGCGATCTTCTCGGGCGACGTCCTCTTCCAGCAGTCCATCGGCCGCACCGACCTGCCGGGGGGCGACTACGGGACGCTGCTCGAGTCGATACGGACGCTGGTGGACGCGCTCCCCGAGGAGACCGCCGTCTACCCGGGCCATATGGGGACCACCACGCTGGGCGCGGAGCGAGCCACCAACCCGTTCCTGGCCGAGCTGGCGAAGTGAAGAAGCTCCAGGCGCCTCGCGGCACGCTCGACGTGCTGCCCCAGGACGCGCGCCGCCGCCTGAAGGTCATCGCGACAGCGGACGAGGTGCTCAGCCGGGCGGGCTACGAGCCCATGGAGACGCCCGTCTTCGAGGACACCGAGGTGTTCGCGCGCGGAGTCGGGGAGTCCACCGACATCGTCCAGAAGGAGATGTTCACCTTCGAGGACAAGGCGGGCCGGTCGCTCACGCTTCGCCCGGAGGCCACGGCCGGCATCTGCCGCGCGTACATCGAGCACGGGATGCACAAGCTGGCGCAGCCGGTGAAGGTCTGGTACGCCGGGCCGTTCTTCCGCCACGAGGCGCCGCAGGCGGGCCGCTTCAGGCAGTTCACCCAGATCGACGCGGAGGCGATCGGCTCCGACGATCCGAGCCTCGACGCCGAGCTGATCCTCCTCCTCGACGAGATCCTCGAGCTCGCCGGGACCGGGCCCCGGCGGCTGCGGCTGTCGAGCCTCGGCAGCCGCGACACGCGCGCGGAGTACCTCGAGGAGCTCAAGCGCTTTTTACGCGCGCGCGAGGATGAGCTGTCCGAGGAGGTGCGCGCCCGCATCGACCAGAACCCGCTGCGCGCCTTCGACGCGGACCATCCCGGGACCCAGGCGGTCATGAAGGAGGCGCCGCTCCTCCTGGACCGGCTGGCGGCCGACGACGCCGAGCACTTCGCCGCGGTGCGCGCCCTGCTCGACATGGCCGGGCTCGAGCACGAGCTCGACCCGACGCTGGTGCGCGGCCTCGACTACTACACGCGCACGGTGTTCGAGTTCGAGTCGGACCGGTTGGGCGCCCAGGCCGCCCTCGGCGGCGGCGGTCGCTACGACGGCCTGATCGAGGAGCTCGGCGGGCCGCCCACGCCGGGGGTGGGCTTCGCCGCGGGAATCGAGCGGATACTCCTGGCCGCGGGCGACGTCACGCCCGAACGGCAACCCACGGTCTTCATAGCGATGGCCAAGCCGGACTCCGGGCGCCTCGCGTTCCAACTAGCGGGCCTGCTCCGCCGCGAAGGGTTCCGCACCGAGATGGAGCAGGCCGGGCGGTCGATGAAGGGCCAGCTCAAGCAGGCAGATCGCGTCGGCGCGTACGCCACCGTGATCCTGGGGGACACCATCGAGGTGAAGGACATGTCGAGCGGGGAGCAGCAGGAGGCGTCATCGCCCGCCGACGTGCCGTCCCTGTTGCGATCGGTACACGAACGTGAAGCCTCCGCGACCTAATCGCTACAGAACGCACTGGGCCGGCCAGCTCCGGGCGAACGACGTCGGCCAGCAGGTCCGCGTGGCCGGCTGGGTGCACCGCCGCCGCGACCACGGCGGGTTGATCTTCATCGACGTGCGCGACCGGACGGGCCTGCTGCAGCTGGTGTTCCGCCCGGAGGAGGCGCCGGAGGCGCATGCGGCCGCAGGCCGGCTTCGCGGGGAGGACGTGATCTCGGTGAGCGGCGAGCTCGTGCGCCGCGACGAGAGCGCCGTGAACCCCGAGCTGCCCACCGGCGAGGTCGAGCTGGTGGTGTCCGGGCTGGAGCAGCTCGCCGACTCGGAGACGCCGCCGTTCCAGATCGACGAGGACGATCCCGTCGGGGAGGAGCTCCGGCTCCGCTACCGCTATCTGGACCTGCGCAAGGAGCGGATGCGCGACAACGTCCTGCTCCGCCACGCCGTCGTGAAGGAGATCCGCGACTTCCTCTCCGACGAGGGCTACGCCGAGGTCGAGACCCCGATCCTCACCCGCTCGACGCCCGAGGGCGCGCGCGACTTTCTCGTGCCGAGCCGGCTCATACAGGGCTCCTGGTATGCGCTGCCGCAGTCGCCGCAGCTCTTCAAGCAGCTCCTGATGATCGCCGGCTACGAGCGCTACTTCCAGATCGCCCGCTGCTTCCGGGACGAGGACTTCCGCGCCGACCGCCAGCCCGAGTTCACCCAGCTCGACATGGAGCTGGCCTTCGTGGAGGAGGAGGACGTCCACGAGGTCGTCGACCGGCTGCTGCAGCGAGTGCTCGCGCTGGCGGGCATCGAGGTCTCGCTGCCGCTCGAGCGGATGACCTACGACGAGGTGATGCTGCGCTACGGCTCGGACCGCCCCGACCGGCGGATCGGGGTCGAGATCGTTGACCTGACCGAGATCTTCCGGTCCTCAGAGCTGAACATCTTCCGCGACGCGCCGGTGGTCCGGGCGCTGAAGGCGACCGGAGAGTTCCCGAGAAGCCGCTTCGACGCACTGACCGAACAGGCACAGCAGCTCGGGGCAAAGGGTCTGGCGTGGGCGGTGGTCGAGCCGGGCGGTTGGCGGTCGCCGATCGCGAAGCGGCTCTCGGCGGAGGAGATCGCCCAGGCGAACGAGGCATTGAATGCTCGCGAGGGGGACGCCATTCTCATCGTCGCCGACGAGCCCGCGGTCGCGGCGCGCGTGCTCGGCGCCCTCCGGCCCGAGGTCGGGCACGAGCCCGAGGGGCACGACATCTTCTGGGTGGTCGACTTCCCGGCCTTCGAGTGGAACGAGGACGAGGGCCGCTGGGACCCGCTGCACCATCCGTTCACGAGCCCGACCGGCGATCTGGATGGCGATCCGGGCACGTGGCGAAGCCGCGCCTACGACGTGATCTTCGACGGCTGGGAGCTGGGCGGTGGCTCGATCCGCATCAGCGACCCCGAGATCCAGCAGAAGGTCTTCGACGCGATCGGGATCGGCCCCGAGGAGGCGAGGGAGCGCTTCGGCTTCCTCCTGGAGGCGCTCACCTACGGCGCGCCGCCGCACGGGGGCATCGCCTTCGGGATCGACCGGATGGTGGCGCTCCTCGCGGGCGCCAGCTCGATCCGCGACGTGATCGCCTTCCCGAAGGCGGCGAGCGGAGCCGACCCGCTCACAGGCGCGCCGGCACCGGTGGACGAGCGCCAGCTGAGGGAGCTCGGCGTCCGGGTAACCGCGCCGCCGGCGCCACCGGCCGAGCCGAGGTAGCAGAGCGGCGCGAGCCGCGCTAGCCTCGATATCGGCCCGAGCCTGTACGCGAGCTGGCCGCATATGTTGAGCCGAATAAAACCGGTATGGGAGTTCGCCTCGCGGTAGGACCGTGGTCCGCCGCGGAGGACACCCACCTGCTCGTAGCAGGTTCAACTGCCGGCGCTGGCAGACGGCAGGCTGGGGCCAGCCAAGAACCATGTAGACGTTGACGGCGATATACGCCGTCAACGCAGACACGGTTCACGAGCCCCGCAGCCAGCCCGTTACCGTTGCCCTCAATGCGGTCGTTCGCTGAGCACATCGCAGCGCCCCGCGGAGAAGGCGCCCTGAAGAACCATCCCCACTCCGGCGCCGCCGGAGGCGCACCGTGTGGCGACCTTGTGCGCGTAGCGGTGCGGATCGAGGGGGATCGGATCGCGGAAGCGGGCTTTGACGCCGACGGCTGCGGGGCCGTGACCGTGGCCGCCAGCGCGATCGTCGAGAGCATCGAAGGACGGTCCTTCTTCAGTGCCTGTCGTTTGGAGGCCGGCGAGCTTGCAGAGGAGCTCGACCTCTCGCCCCCGAAGCGGCACGCAGCCGAGCTGGCCGCCGACGCTCTCCACCGCGCCCTCGGTGCGGCCGCCAAGGACGGCGCGGTGCGGGTCGAGCCCAGCTCCCGCCGCACGCTCGTGGCCATGAGCGGCGGGGTCGACTCGGCCGTGGCAGCCCAGCTGGCGCTCGACGCGAGGGACGAGGTCGTCGCGGTCACGCTCGAGCTCTGGTCGGACCCCGGCACGGACGGTGAGCAGAGCTGCTGCTCGCCCCAGGCGGTGCGCGGCGCTCGCGGCCTCGCCCACCGGATGGGCATCCCGCACGTGACGCTGGACATGCGCGAGCGCTTCAGGGCGGAGGTCGTCGACCGCTTCCTCGAGGGCTACGCGGCCGGCCGCACCCCGAACCCCTGCGTGCGCTGCAACGGCGAGGTGCGCTTCGACGCCATGCTGGAGCTGGCCGAGGCACTGGGCGCGGCTCGGCTCGCCACGGGCCACTACGCGCGCGTCGCCCGCGACGAGCATGGCCCGCTCGTCCGAGCGGCTGCCGATCCGAAGAAGGACCAGAGCTACATGCTCGCCAAGCTCGATCCCTCGCTGCTCGACCGGATCAGCTTCCCGCTCGGCGGCCACACCAAGGACGCCGTGCGCGCGCTCGCGCGCGAGGCGGGGCTGCCCGTCGCCGAGAAGCGCGAGAGCCAGGACCTCTGCTTCGTCGCGGGGCTCGGCGGCCGCGCCTTCCTCGAGCGCCACGGAGGGCCGGCGCTGCGGCGGCCGGGCGAGATCGTCGACCGTCAGGGCACGGTGCTCGGCACCCACGAGGGCCAGCACAACTACACGATCGGCCAGCGCCGCGGGCTCGGCCTCGCGAGCGGCGAGCCGCTCTACGTGCTCGAGAAGGACGCCCGGTCGAACCGCGTCGTCGTGGGCCCGAAGTCCGCGCTCGCCACGAAGCGGGTTCCGGTCGAGGAGGTCACCCTCCACCGCCATGCGGGCGACGTGGAGACCGTCAGGCTTCGGTATCACTCGGAGCCGCTAGCGTGCCGGGTGCACGTCCATGACGACGGAAGCATCGACCTCGAGCTCGATCAGGCCGCGAACGGAGTCGCACCGGGACAGCTGGCCTGTCTGATGCGTCAGGATCGCGTCGTGGGCGAGGGAACCATCGGAGAGCCGCGTTGACAAACCACCACGAACGGATCGACCTCGTGGCACCGCTGTCGGGCGATTTCCAGGCGGTCGTGCGGCTGATCATCGGCGGCATCGCCGAGCGAGTGGACTTCGCGTTCGAGGAGATCGACGACCTTCAGCTCGCCGTCGAGCGCCTGCTTGCCGAGGCAGGCCAGGTGGGCAGCGTGCGGCTCTCGTTCGAGGTCGGCGAATCCAGCATTCGCACGCGCGTCGGCCCGCTCTCGGAAACCGCGGTCGCCGAGGCGCTCCGCGACGGCGAGGCGCGGCCCGGCCAACTGACGCTGCGTCGCATCCTCCAGACCGTGGTCGACTCCTTCGGTGTCGAGGAGGTCGAGTCCGGGGCCATCGTGGTCAGGCTCGAGAAGCTCAAGGGCCTTTCGTGAACTACCCGCAGCGCCGCTCGCCTGCAGCGTCTGAGAAGGCGCGCGAAGAGGACAGAGCACTGCTCCGCCGCTACCACGAGGAGGGAGACACCACCGCGCGCGAGGAGCTGATCGAGCGCCACCTCCCGCTGGTGCGCTCGCTGGCCCGCCGCTACGCGGGCAGGGGGGAAGCCCTCGAGGACATCGAGCAGGTCGGCGCCATCGGGCTGATCAAGGCGATCGACCGCTTCGAGCTCGACCGCGAGGTGTCGCTCGCGACCTACGCCACGCCGAATGTGGTCGGCGAGATCAAGCGCCACTTCCGCGACAAGGGCTGGGCCATCCGCGTGCCGCGCGCGCTCCAGGAGCTGAACGCCTCCATGTCCGGCGCGATCGAGCGCCTGACCGGCCGCCTCGGGCGCTCGCCGAGCATCGCCGAGATCGGCGAGGAGCTGAAGACGACGCCGGAAGAGGTGCTGGAGGCCATGGAAGTGGGTTCCGCCTACTCGACGGTCTCGCTCTCCACCGGCCCCGTCGGCGACGAGGAGCTCGACCCGCTCGAGACGATCGGCGGCGAGGACGAGGAGTTCGAGCGCTCCGAGGACCGCGCGGCTCTCGAGCCGGCGCTCGACCGCCTCCCGCCGCGCGAGCGCGAGATCCTCAGGATGCGTTTCGAGGAGGGCCTCCCGCAGACCCAGATCGCGCAGCGGGTCGGCCTGTCGCAGATGCACGTCTCGCGCCTGATCAGGAAGTCGCTCACGATCATGCGCGAAGAACTGCTCCGTTGACCCGGGCCGCTCGGACGGCGCTCCCTGTCGTCCTGGCCGCCGTCCTCGGTTTGGCCGGCTGCATGGGTGGTTCGGGCGAGGCGGGGAGCGCTCGCGACGGCGGCTCGATCGGCATCGGCGTCTCGGCGCTCCCGAAGACGCTGGATCCGGCGCTCGCGAGCGAGCCGCTCGAGCTGCAGATGCTCTGGCTCGTGCACACCCCGCTTCTGACCTACCGCCGCGCCGGCGGCGCGGACGCCACCGAGGTGATCCCGGGTCTGGCACGAGGCCTGCCCAAGGTCTCCGAGGACGGTCTGACGTATCGGCTGTCGCTGCGCCCCGGTCTCACCTACTCGAACGGCACCCCCGTCCGCCCGGGCGACTTCGAGCGCGCGGTCGCGCGCGTGCGGGCGCTTCACTCGCCGCTGGCGCCGCTGTACTCGAACATCGCGTCCATCGAGGCGAGCGCCCGCTCGGGTGCGATCGTGGTGACGCTGGCGCAGCCGGACGCCTCGTTCCCGAACCTGCTCGCGCTCCCTTCGAGCGCCCCCGTCCCGCGTGGCACTCCGCAGAGGGATCTGAGCCGACGCCCGCCGCCCGGCGTGGGCCCATACAGGCTCGAGGTATCCGGCAGCACAGCGCTGCTCAGGATGCGCGGCTTCGCCCTGCCCGGGGTGGCTGCGGGGCACGTCGATCGCATCACGCTGTTCCGCCCGCGACCGCCGGTCCGCCAGATGCAGGCGGTGATCACGGGCGCGCTCGACGTGATGCAGGAGCCGGCACCGCTCGACCTCCTGCCGGAGCTCCGCTCCAAGTACAAGAGCCGCTACCGCGAGAACGCGACCGCCTCGACCGTGGCGCTCGTACCCAGCACGGCCACGCCACCCTTCGAGGATCGCACCGTGCGCGGGGCCGTGAGCGAGTCGCTCGACGGCGAGACGCTGACAAGGCTCTACGACGGGCACCTCACGCCGAGCTGCAACCTCCTGCCCGAGTCGGTGCCCGGCTACAAGCGCCTGGACCCCTGCCCGCACGGTCAGCGCAGCGACCCGCCCGACCTGCCGGACGCCCAGCAGCAGATCGAGAAGGCCGGTGCGACGAACGCGCCGGTCACTGTGAGCGCGGACCCGGGCGTGCCGCGGTCCGTGGAGCGCTACGTCATCCGGACCCTGCGGAAAGTGGGGTTCAGGGCGGGCACGAAGGGAGGCGGCGGCCGCGTCCGGGTGACGCGCTTCGCCCCGCTCATCCCGCACCCGGCCGCGTTCCTCGAGCCGGTCACGGAGACGGTGCTCGACTCGGATCTGACCGACCTGGTGTCGCAGGGCACGCTCGCCCAGAAGACTGGCGAGGCGGCCGACTCGTGGGCGGCGGCCGACCGGCTCGTGGTCGACGAGGGCTACGTGGCGCCGATGGGTACGGAGCTCCGCCCGACCTTCTTCTCGGAGCGTCTCGACATCGAGAATTGCTTCCGTTTCCAGCCAGTTTTCGGGCTCGACCTGTCCAGCCTGTGCATCAGCTGAGCCGCATGATTCCTGCGTTAAGCGAAGATTTTCTCTCTGTAGACCTGGCTGAGAGTCGCTCCGTAACGGGTATTTTTCCGCGCGGCTGAGCGAAGGGACGCTCACCTGAAACCTGGAGGGAACTTGATGGGGAAGCTTGGTAGACGCGCGCTTGTGCTGCTCGTCGCCGCACTGTCGATGCTCGTGATTGCATCGTGTGGAGGCGACGACGACGACAGCGGCGGGACTAGTGGAGGCGGAGGGACCAAGGGCGGGACGCTGAACATCGACCATACGTCCTATCCGGACTTCCTGGACCCGGGACTGTCGTACACGGTCGACGGCTGGGAGGCGCTGCATCTCGCGTACACCGGCCTCGTGACCTTCGCGAACGGCAACGGCGACGCGGGCACCGAGGGTGCCAAGGTCGTCCCGGGCCTCGCCAAGGAGATGCCCAAGATCTCCGACGACGGCCTCACCTACGACTTCACCCTCCGTGACAACCTGAAGTTCTCTGACGGCACGCCGGTCAAGGCGTCCGACTTCAAGAGTTCGATCGAGCGGCTGCTCGAGCAGGACTCGCAGGGCGCCGGCCTCGGCTACACCACCATCAAGGGCGGCGAGGACTTCCTCAAGACCAAGAAGGGCGGCGTGCCCGGCATCGTCACCGACGACGCGAAGGGCACCATCAAGATCACGCTGTCCGAGCCGCGCGGCGCGTTCCTGTACGAGCTGGCGATTCCGTTCGCCAGCGTCGTCCCGGGCAACACGCCGGCCAAGAACATGACCAAGGACCCGCCCCCTGGGACCGGGTGCTACATGTTCAAGAACGTCGAGCTGAACCGCAGCTACGACCTGGTCCGCAACCCGAACTTCAGCCCGTCGCTGAAGGGCACGGACGTCGACCAGTGCAACGCTGACCAGATCCACGTGGAGATCGACCCGCAGACGTCGAGCCAGGTCACGAAGATCATCCGCGGCGACCTCGACTTCATGGTCGACAACCCGCCGCCGGACCGCGTGGCGGAGCTGAAGAACAAGTACAAGGACCGGTTCGAGCAGTTCCCGACGAACTCGACCTTCTACTTCTTCATGAACACGGAAGCGCCGCCGTTCAACGACCTCAAGGTGCGGCAGGCGGTCAACTACGCGATCGACGTGAACGCGATCAACCGTGCGCAGGGCGGCGTGCTATCGCCGGCGCACACGACGCTGCCCCCGGGCGTGCCGGGCTACGACTCGTCGCAGTCCGACCTGTACCCGTTCGACCTCGAGAAGGCGAAGAGCCTGATCAAGGAGTCGGGCCACGAGGGCGACGACGTGACCGTCTGGTCCAACCCGGAGCCCGAGACGCAGCGGACGATGGAGTACTACGCGGACACCCTGAACAAGATCGGGCTGAACGCCAAGATCAAGAACATCCCGGCCGAGGAGTACTTCGTGACCATCGGCACGCGGAAGAACAAGCCGCAGACGGGATGGGCGAACTGGTTCCAGGACTATCCGCACCCGTCGGACTTCATCGACATCCTGCTGAACCCCGACAACGTCGTGGACGTCGGCAACAACAACTACACCTACAACGCCAACGACAAGCAGCTCGCCCAGGAGATCAACGAGCTCAACAAGGAGCCGGAGCTCACCGACGACGTCATCAAGCGTTGGGGCGAGGTCGACCGTGAGATCCAGGAGAAGGCGTACTGGGGGATCTACGGCAACCGCAAGCAGTCGACGTTCTTCTCTGAGCGGATGGACTTCGACAACTGCAAGGGCGAGCATGCCGTGTGGACGCACCACTGGGGCATGTTCTGCCGCAAGTAGTAAGCGGGTAGGTGGGTAGGTAATTAAAGAAATGAGGGGGGTGCCGCGCCCGGCACCCCCCTCGTTTTAGACTGCGAACTAGCTTGGCAACCCAGCCGGCAACCGAATCGGATTTCAGCCTGGACGCAGCGGCTGCTGTCGCCGAACAGGAAGGCAGCGGCAAGCAGCTCGAGGGGATGGGGCCATGGCGGCTGGCCTGGCGCCGTCTCAAGCGCAACCGCGTCGCGATGGCTTCGCTCGCCGTCTTCTTCGTGCTCGTGGCGTGCTGCGTCGCGGCGCCGCTCTACGCGAAGCACATCGCAGGGCGCGGGCCAACGGAGACGAACGCGACCGGCACGATCGTGATCGACGGCAAGAAGCAGTTTGTCGTCACGCCCGACGGCACGCCGATCGGGCCCGGGCTCCACAAGGAGTACCTGCTCGGGGCGGACCCGCTGGGCCGCGACGTCATGGTCCGGCTGCTCTACGGCGGCCGTAACTCGCTGTTCGTCGGGTTCATGGCGGCCGTGATCACGGCCGTGCTGGCGGTGGGGTTCGGCCTGTTGTCCGGATACATCGGGGGCTTCACCGACGGGGTGATCACGAACATGTTCGACATCCTGTGGTCGTTCCCCGTGCTGCTGTTCGCGATCGCGCTCGGCACCGCGCTCGCGCTCGGAGGGTTACACATCGGGCCTATCAGCATCCAGGGCGACTCGCTCTGGATACCGATCGTCATCATCGGCGTCGTCTACGTCCCGTACTTCGGCCGCCCGATCCGCGGCCAGGTGCTGTCGCTGCGCGAGAAGGAGTTCGTGGACGCCGCCGTGGCGCAGGGGATGCGATCGCCGCGGATCATGTTCGGCGAGATCATGCCGAACCTGACGTCGACGATCCTGGTCTTCGGCACGCTGATCATCGCCAACAACATCCTGCTCGAGGCGGCGCTGTCATTCCTCGGCGCCGGCATCCAGCCGCCGGAGCCCTCATGGGGCGGGCTGATCTCCGACGGGGTGAACCAGATCTACACCGCGCCGCACCTGTCGCTCGTCCCGGGTATCGCGATCGTGATCGCGGTGCTGTCGCTGAACGTGTTCGGCGACGGCCTGCGCGACGCGCTCGACCCGCGCGCCAAGGTGAGGCTGCGCTAGGCCATGCTCAGGTTCACGGTCAGGCGCCTGCTCAACATGATCTTCGTGCTGTGGGCGGTCTCGGTCCTGACGTTCCTGATCTTCATGGTCATGCCGGGCGGTGGCGACGAGCAGGCGGCGCTCCGCATCGCGGGCCGCAACGCCAACGAGGCCCAGATCCAGACCGTGAAGAAGGAGTGGGGCCTCGACGATCCCTTCTACGTGCAGTACGCGGACATGATGAAGAAGGTCTTCACGGGCGACCTGATCTCGTACGTGAACCAGCAGAACGTGACGGAGGAGATCAAGCGGGGCCTCCCGGCGACCATGTCGCTCGTGATCGGAGCGGGGCTGATCTGGCTCTTCTTCGGCGTCCTCTTCGGCGTCCTCAGCGCCGTCTACGCAGGGAGGTTCACCGACCGTGCTCTGAATGTCCTCGCGCTGATCGGCATCTCGCTGCCGGTGTTCTGGGTTGGGCTGGTGCTGCTGTATTACCTGACCGACCGCGTCGCCCTGTTCCCACCCGGCGGCTACACGGAGCTCGGGCAGGATCCCGTCGACTGGGCGTACCACCTGATCCTGCCCTGGTTCGCGCTGTCGATCCTCTTCATCGGGTTCTACAGCCGCGTGCTCAGATCCAACATCCTCGACATCGAGAACGAGGACTACGTGCGCACCGCGAAGGCGAAGGGCCTGAGTGAGCGGCGCGTGCTGATCCGGCACACGCTGCGGAACGCGCTGATCCCGATTGTCACGCTGTTCGGGCTCGATTTCGGTGCCGCCCTCGGCGGCGGCGCGATCCTGACCGAGTCGGTGTTCGGCCTCCAGGGCGTGGGGCAGTACGCGTCCGAGTCGATCGGCCGCCTCGACCTTCCGCCGATCATGGGCGTCGTCCTCTTCGGAGCCTTCTTCATCGTGTTGCTGAACGCGATCGTGGACATCATGTACGCGTTCCTCGACCCCCGGATCAGGCTGCAGTGAGCACCGCAGAGGCAGCCGGACAGGCCACGAAGCCGAAGAACGAGGCGCTCCTCAGGGTGGAGGACCTGGAGGTCGCGTTCACGACGGAGGACGGCGTCGTCCAGGCCGTGGACGGCGTCAGCTTCGACCTGATGCCGGGGGAGGTGCTGGCGATCGTCGGCGAGTCGGGCTCGGGCAAGTCCGTGACGGCCATGACGCTGATGGGCCTCACACGCTCGCCGAACGCGAAGTTCGCCGGCACCGCGTACTACCAGGACAAGGAGCTGATCGGGGCATCCGAGGACGAGCTGCGCAAGGTCCGCGGCGCCGAGATCGCGATGGTCTTCCAGGACCCGATGACGTCGCTCAACCCGGTCCTCAAGATCGGGGACCAGATCATGGAGCAGATCCAGGAGCACGAGGCGCTGCCGGACGGCCCGGCGCGCGAGCGGGCGATCGAGCTGCTCGAGCGTGTGGGAATCCCGCGCGCCCGCGAGCGCATCGACAGCTTCCCGTTCGAGTTCTCGGGCGGCATGCGCCAGCGCGTGATGATCGCGCTCGCCCTGTCGTGCGATCCCTCGGTCCTGATCGCGGACGAGCCCACCACGGCGCTCGACGTGACGATCCAGGCCCAGATCCTTCAGCGCATCCGCGAGCTGCGCGAAGAGACCGGCGCGGCCGTGATCCTGGTGACCCACGACCTCGGCGTGGTGGCGGACATCGCGGACCGGATCGCGGTCATGTACGCCGGCCGGATCATCGAGGAGGGCACCCTCGACCAGATCTTCTACGACCCCCAGCACCCCTATACGTGGGGGCTGCTCGGGTCGATCACCCGCGTGGACCGCCCGCGCCCGGAGCGCCTGCCCGCCATCAAGGGCCTGCCGCCCTCGCTGGCTAACCGTCCGGAGGGCTGCCACTTCCGACCGCGCTGCCCGCATGAGTTCGCGAAGTGCATCGAGGTCCCGCCGCTCGAGTCGCGCGTGAACGGGCAGCCGAACCACCGCGACCGCTGCTGGCTCTCGCTCGAGGACAAGCGCCAGCGGCGCGAGGTGAGGCCTGGCGAGATCGGCCTGCCGGACAAGGACGAGGACGAGGAGGCTCCCGCCGCATGAGCGTCGAGACCTCGGCCACGACCCCGCCGGAGACCGCGGACTCGAACGGCGACACGCCGCTTATCTCCGTCGAGCACCTCAAGGTCTTCTTCCCGATCAAGCAGGGCATCGTGATCGACCGCGAGGTCGGGCGCGTGCACGCCGTGAACGACGTGACCCTGTCGATCGCGGAGGGCGAGACGCTCGGCCTCGTGGGCGAGTCGGGCTGCGGGAAGACGACGATGTCGCGCACCATCATGCGGCTGATCGATGCCACCGATGGCACGATCCGCTACCGCGGCAACGACATCACGAACGCCGGCCACAAGCAGATGGCGCCGCTGCGCCGTGAGATGCAGATGGTCTTCCAGGACCCGTTCGCCTCGCTCAACCCGCGCAAGCGCGTGGGGCAGATCATCGGCATGCCCCTGAAGCTCCACGGCACAAGCCGCAAGGAGATCGAGCCCAAGGTGAAGGAGCTGCTCGACCGGGTCGGGCTCCACCCCGAGCACATCAACCGCTTCCCGCACGAGTTCTCCGGGGGGCAGCGCCAGCGGATCGGCGTCGCACGCGCGCTCGCCCTGGAGCCGAGGCTCGTCGTGCTGGACGAGCCCGTGTCGGCGCTGGACGTCTCGGTCCAGGCGCAGATCATCAACCTGCTCGACGACCTCCAGGACAGCTTCGGGCTCACCTACCTGTTCGTGGCCCACGACCTGTCGGTCGTCCGCCACGTGTCCGACCGGATCGCGGTGATGTACCTCGGCAAGGTGATGGAGGTCTCGCCCTCGGAGGAGCTCTACACCAAGCCGATCCACCCGTACACCTTCGCTCTCCTCTCGGCCATCCCGGTGCCGGATCCGGAGGAGAACCGCAGCCGCGAGCGGATCGTCGTGAGTGGCGAGCCGCCCAACCCGATCAACCCGCCGCCCGGCTGCGTCTTCAACCCGCGCTGCCCGCGCGCCACCCAGATCTGCCGCGAGATCGAGCCCCCGCTCGTCCGCTACCCGAACGGCCACCTGGCCGCCTGCCACCACCCCCTGAACGTCTCCCCCGAGGAGATCAAGGCGGCGGTGAAGGACCCGACCAGCCCCCTCACAGCCAGCGACGACCTGCCGTCGCAAAGCGAGGGCAACGGCGCGAGCTCGTCGGCCGAGCGCTCCTCCGAAGGCTCCTAGGCGACCGTAGGCTTTCGCAGAAGCTCCCTCCGGGAGTCAACTTCGCGATCCCAAAGGTCCCCGAAACCGCTTACCCAAGGCGTTGAGCTATCTAGCTGCACAATCTTGTGCAGAAAGTCCGTGACAAATGCGGCAAAACGTGAGATAGTCGCGGCGGATTCGTAAGTTCGACCTTGGAACCTCTGCAAAACAGCACTGGGGACTGGGAGGGGAACCGGATGGCTTACCGCCACTAGCTTGAAAAGGATTTTCGGCAATCGGGGTCGTGCTGCGGTGCGGCCCTTGCCTTTCCTATAGTCGCCCCGAGTGGGGCGCACCCTCGATCTTCTGCGTCACGAGCGGGTGGCGCGCGTCTATTACGCGGTCCTCGCGCAATCCGCGCTGGGCAACGGCGCGGCATACATCGCACTCCTGGTGGTCGCGTACGAGCGGTTCAACTCGGCGTGGGCGATCAGCCTGGTCCTCCTCGCAGATCTCGTCCCGGCGGCGCTCTTCGGCCCCGTCTTCGGCGCGGCGGCCGACCGCTGGTCGCGGCGCAACTGCCTGATCGTCTCCGATGTGCTGAGGGGGTCCGCCTTCCTCGGCATAGCGCTCGTGGACAGCTTCGCCGCAACCGTCGCGCTCGCGCTACTGGCGGGGGCCGGCACGGCCCTGTTCAATCCAGCCTCGCTCGCAGCGATCCCGAGCCTCGTCAGCTCTGAGCGGCTGCCCGCAGCCACCGCTCTCTATGGGGCGATCACCGACCTTGGGTTCATCGTCGGCCCGGCGCTGGCCGCGTTGCTTCTGCTGTTCGGCGGCCCTGACGTGATCCTCTACGTGAACGCAGGGACCTTTGCGGTCTCGGCACTCGTCCTGAGCCGCCTGCGGTTCGGTGCAGCTCCTGCGGGCGACGAGGAAGCGGCGGTCCGGCCCGGGCTCTTCCGGGAGGCACGCGAGGGCATCGGGATCATCGCCCGGATGGTCGGCATCCGGGCGGTGATCATCGGATCAGGGGCCATGCTCTTGTTCGCTGGCCTGTTCAATGTCGCCGAGCTGCCCTTCGCGACTGACGAGCTCGATGCTGGCAGCGCCGGCTTTGGCGCGCTGACCGCCGTCTACGGGCTCGGGTTTGTCGCCGGATCGCTGTCCGGATCCCGAGGCGGTCAGGCCCTCGTTCTGAAGCGCCGCTTCCTCAGCGGCCTCGCACTCGTGGGTGCGGGGTTCATCGCGTGCGGGGTCGCGCCGGGCTTCGGAGTGGCGATTCCGGCGTTCGCTCTTGCCGGTCTCGGCAACGGGATCCTGCTCGTCTATGAGCGGCTGCTCATCCAGACGACGGTTGACGACACCGTGATGGCCCGGACCTTTGGCGTCAGGGATGGATTGAGCGCCTGGGCGTTCGGAGCCGCTTTCCTCGTTGCCGGCGCCCTCATCGAGGCCGTCGGAGTGAGGCCGGTGTTGATAGCCGCCGGTGTCGGAGGCCTGCTGGTTTGGGGCCTCTCTGCGATCGCGTTGCGCCACGCCTGGGAGGGCGCGACGACCTAGCTTGGCCGTTCGCTAGCTCGCGGCAGCGCCGGCGCTCTGGGCGACCGGGGCGCCGGCGAGGACAGCGCGCACACCGTCGGTGGCGGCGAGCGTCGTCGGAGCGCCCTGCTCGACCACCTTGACGAGCGCGGAGACGATCCTCGGATCGAACTGCGTGCCTGTGTTGGACTGCAGCTCGGCGATCGCAGCTTCGCGCGGCATGGCCTCCCGATACGGACGGTCGGTGGTCATCGCGTTGTACGCGTCGCAGGCGAATACGATGCGCGCCGCGATCGGGGTCTCCTCGCCGACGAGGCCGTCCGGATACCCGCGGCCGTCCCAGCGCTCATGGCACGAGCGCACGACCTCCCCGACCCGGCCAAGGAGGCCGCCCACGCGATCCAGCATGAACTGGCCTTCGATCGTGTGGTGCTTGATGACCTCGAACTCGCGGTCGGTGAGCGCCGAGGGCTTGTGGAGGATCTCCTTTGGAATGGAGATCTTGCCGACATCGTGCAGCATCGCGGCGAACTCGAGCTCCTGCCGTTCGTCCGGCGCGATCCCCAGCTCGTCCGCGACGGCGTTGACAAGGTCCACGACCGAGCGGGAGTGCTGGGCGGTGTACTCGTCCTCGAACTCGAGCACGTCTGAGAGGAGCATCACCGTGCCGCGATAGGCGCGATTCAGCTCGAGCGCCGCGGCGTACCGGGCGGCCCGGTCACGCGAGAAATTGTCGAGCAGCCAGACCAGTGGCGCGATCACGGCGACCAACACGATCGGTGCCTCGAAGGCCGCGAGCGTTGCGACGAAGGCAACGGGGGACAGGACAAGCTCGACACGTGTAGCGCCTACGAAGCCGCGTGCGAGCTCCCCAATCGGCACTCGGTCGAGGAGCTGATTGCGAATGACGGTCTGGGCGAAGTCGGTGCCGAGCTGGGCCGCGAGTGCGAGAACGTAGACCGGTGCCGATGACAGCTCCGGTGCGCCCGGCGCGAAGGCGGCGAGGATCAACACAGGAGCGAGGTACGACCATGAATCGGCGATCGGCTTTAGCCAGCGGTCCTTCGCCCAGCTCCCCTTGATGAAGTCCGGGATCAATCCGAGGACCCCGGCTGCCGCGATCAGGATGGGGACGTACGGAAGCGGAAGCAGCAGCAGCATCGGCACGACGACGAGCTGCTCGGGGACCACAAACCCGACGCCGAATTCGAATCGCACCTGCGAGACCGCGGCGTGGCCTACGAGGAGAGCTAGGACAAGCAGGAGGCTGACGTCGCGCTCAGAAGGAACGAGCAGGGCGATGAGAAGAGCCGCTACCCCGTAGAGAGCGGCGAAGACCGCCACGACGGTGCGCTCGCGCGCGTCCATCGAGCGCGCACGACGAGCGCGGGCTTCCCCCACCAGCTGTTCGGCCAGCAGCATTAATGGGCATCGTCGGCGTATTCCGCGCCCCCTCGCGCGCGTGCACGTGCAATGCACACCTTTACGGGTGAAAACTCCATGCGACCTGAAGAGTTCGTCCAGAACTGGACGCAAATTGCAGGCAAGGAGGGGTCTGCAACGCGGCTTGCGCCGGACCGGCACGGTTTTCCCGCGAGATCGTGCGCTATCTGCCCATCCTTGCTTGAGATTCCTCGTGCAAACTGCGGGGAGCGCCTCAGCTGAAGATCTTCAGCGACGAGCAGGAGGCCAGCCGGTCGAAGTCGGCGTCAGCGTGAAGCAGTGGCGCGCCGGTCCGCACGCAGGGGGCGGCGATCAGGCAGTCGAGCGTGTTGCGAATGGTCACACCCGCTCGTCTGGCGGTCCGGTAGAGGCCGGCCGCGAGCGCGAAGTCGTCGAGACCCTCCAGCCGCAGCATCGGGAAGGCACGCAGATGCTGCTCCACGAGCTTGGCTTCCTTCTCCGAGCGAAGACCTTGGAGAATCTCCGCGAAGATCACGTCCGTCAGCGCCACCGGGTCGCCGCGCTCGATCAGCTCTATGCAACGGCGTGCCTGTCGGGTCCGGCGCCCGCCGAGCACATCGATCCAGACACTCGTATCGACGACGATCATCGGCCGCGCCGGCTCGAGCGAAGGTCTCCCTCCCAATGCACCCGTCCGCTCAGCTCGAGGATCCCGAGCCGCCGATGCCGCGCCACGAGCTCCCGGAGCGCCAGGTCCACAATCTCACGCTTCGTCCGCGCACCAGTCAGCCGTTGGGCTTCGGCAATGACCTCGTCATCGATCTCGATGTTGGTGCGCATACACATGACCATACACATGCTTAGGTGTGCATAGGTTGGCGTTCGGCGTGTGACGGAACAAGACGCGAGAGTTACGTTCCGGCCGTCTGTGAGGGCGCGCCGCCTAGACTCCAGCGGTCATGAAGGCTGCCGAGATTCGGGAGCGGTTTTTGTCGTACTTCGAGCGGAACGGGCATCTGCGCGTGCCGTCGGCTTCGCTCGTCCCGAGCGTGTACGACCCCACGGTGTTGCTCACCACCGCGGGCATGCAGCCGTTCAAGCCGTACTTCCGGGGCGAGGAGGAGCCGCCCAGCCGGCGCCTGACCTCGTGCCAGAAGTCGTTTCGGACGGTGGACATCGAGAACGTCGGCGTCACGCTTCGGCACCTCACCTTCTTCGAGATGCTCGGCAACTTCTCCATCGGCGAGTACTTCAAGGAGCAGGCGATCGCGTTCGCGCTCGACCTCTCCACGTCGAAGGAGCATGGCTTCGGGCTCGAGTTCGAGGACATCTGGATCACGGTCTTCGGAGGCGACGAGCAGCTCGGCCTCGGTCCGGACGACGAGGCCATCGAGCACTGGCGCGCGGTCGGGGTCCCGGATGAGCGGATCGTTCGGCTCGGCATCGACGACAACTTCTGGCAGTCCGGTCCGACGGGTCCCTGTGGCCCCTGCTCGGAGCTCTACCTCGACCGCGGCCCCGACTTCGGCCCTGACACCGACCGTCCGGGCGACGACACCGAGCGCTTCCTCGAGTTCTGGAACCTCGTCTTCATGCAGTACGAGCTTCAGGCGGACGGGTCGCTGCCCGAGCTCCCGACCAAGAACATCGACACCGGCATGGGGCTCGAGCGGATGGCGAGCATCATGCAGAACGTCCCGTCGCTCTATGAGACCGATCTGTTCGCGCCGCTGATCCAGCTCGGCGAGGAGCTGTCGGGGAAGAAGTACGGCGACGACTTCTCGACGACGCGCGCGCTCCGGGTGGTCGCCGACCACGGCCGCGGCTCGACCGTCCTGCTCGCGGACGGCGTCGTGCCCTCGAACGAGGAGCGCGGCTACGTCCTGCGGCGGATCATGCGCCGGGCGATCCAGCAGGGCCACGTGCTCGGCATCGACGAGCCCTTCCTCGTGCGCGTGTGCGAGCGCGTGCGCGACATCATGAGCGACGCCTACCCGCAGCTCGAGCGGGAGTGGCCCACGATCGAGCGCTGGGCGCGCGCCGAGGAGGAGAGCTTCAGCCGCACGCTCGAGCAGGGCGAGCGCCATCTGCGCGAGGTAATCGACCGCGCGAGGGCAGACCAGACCTCGTGGGTATCCGCCGAGGACGCCTTCCGCCTGCACGACACCTACGGCTTCCCCTACGAGATGACCAAGGAGCTGCTCGCCGAGGAGGGTCTCTCGGTCGACGACCAGGGCTTCGAGGAGCTGATGGAACGCGCCCGCGAGGTCTCGCGGCGCGGCAGCTCGCGCACGCGTGCGACGGCGGACGGTGGCGGAGGCAGGGAGGTCCACGTCGAGCACGAGGACCTGCTGCGCTTCGCGCGCGAGGCGGGCTTCCGCACGCGCTTCGTCGGCTACGAGACCACCGAGGCGGACACCGTGCTGCGCGTCGCCGAGCGCGCGAACGGCTGGCTGCTCGCGAAGCTGGAGGAGAGCCCGTTCTATCCGGAGGGCGGCGGCCAGATCTCGGACGTCGGCCTGGTGGAGACCCCGTCCGGCCGCGCGCGCGTGGTGGACGTCTACCGCGTGGGCGACGACCAGGCGCTCGCGCTCGAGCCGGTCGAGGGCGAGATCGGGGCGGGGGAGACCGTGCGGGCGATCGTCGAGCGCGACCGCCGCCTCGCCACCATGCGCAACCACACCGCGACGCACCTTCTCCACGCGGCGCTCCGCGAGCGCCTGGGCACGCACGTCCGGCAGGCGGGCTCCTACGTGGGGCCCGACAAGCTGCGCTTCGACTTCACGCACGGCGAGCGGCTCTCGCCCGAGGACCTCGCGGAGGTGGAGCGGCTCGTGGGCGGCTGGCTCGCGGCCAACCATCCCGTGCGCGCGATCGAGACGACGCGCGACGAGGCCGAGCGCCTCGGCGCGATGGCGCTGTTCGGCGAGAAGTACGGCGAACGCGTGCGGATGGTGGAGATCGAGGGTGTCTCGCGCGAGCTGTGCGGCGGCACCCACGTGTCGGCGACGGCCGAGATCGGCCTCTTCCACGTGACGACGGAGACCTCGAGCGCGTCGAACGTGCGAAGGATCGAGGCGGTGACCGGGCCCGAGGCCGCGCGGCTGTTCCAGGAGCGCACGGAGCGCCTCAACGAGATCGCGGCGCGCCTGAAGGTGCCCGAGCAGGAGGTCGTGAACGCCGTCGAGCGGCTGAGCGCGCGCGTCAAGGAGCTCGAACGGAAGCCGAAGGGTGGCGGCCTCGACAGGGGCGCCCAGGAGGACCTGGTCGCGGACGCCGAGCAGATCGGAGGCGTCCCTGTGGTGATCAAGCCGGTCGAGAGTCCGGACGTGAACGCGCTCCGCGAGTTGTCCGAGGCCGTGCGGCAGAAGCTGGGCGACGCAGTCGTTGTCTTGGGCTCCGCGTCGGACGGTCGTGTGCATCTCGTTGCTAACGTGGCGCCCGCTGTCGTCGAGCGCGGCGTAAAGGCGGGCGACGTGGTCCGTGCCGCGGCGCAGGTGGCCGGGGGCGGCGGAGGCGGCCGCGACACCATGGCGCAGGCCGGCGGCAAGGACCCCGAGAAGCTGGACGAGGCGCTCGCGGCGGCGCGCGCGGAGATCGAGAAGGCGCTCGCCTGATGCGCATCCTCGCGCTCGACCACGGCTCCGCACGCTGCGGTGTGGCCGTGTCGGACCCGACCGGCACCCTGGCCACTCCGCTGGGGGCGGTGGAGCGGCCGGACACGAAGCGCGGGCTCGCTGCGCTCGCCCGGCTGGTCGAGGAACAGGGCGCCGAGCGGGTGCTGGTGGGCCTGCCGCTGACCATGAGAGGCGAGGAGGGCGAGCAGGCCCAGCGGGCCCGGACGTTTGCCGAGCGGCTCGAGCGGAGAGTCTCCGTACCGGTGGAGCTTCACGACGAGCGCCTTACGACGCGACTCGCGGAGCGCACCGGGGGAGAGGGAGACGCCGACTCCCGGGCTGCGGCCCACTTGCTCGACAGCTACCTCGCTCGCACCAGGGCGGGCACCCCCGAGTGAGCTCCGGTCCGCCGCCCGTGCCGGGCGGCCGAACGCCCGAGGAACGGGAGGCGGCCCGCTTGGAGCGGGAGGCGCGCAGGGCCGGACGCGACGGCCGTGCACCCACGCAAACGGCCCCGCCTCCTCCTACCATCGACGACCTGGCCCAAAATGACGGCGAGCCCCGTGACTGGCTCTCAGAGGCGCACGCCCTGACGCGGGATGAGCCGGCCCTGCCGCGAACCCGGAGGAAGCGGCGCGCGCCGGGGCGCATCATCGCCCTCGGCGTCCTGCTCCTCATCGTGGCCGGCATCGCCTGGTTCGCCAACGCCCTCTTCCAGCCCTTCAAGGGCGAGGCCGGCGGGAAGGTCACGGTGATCATCCCGCAGGGCTCGAGCCTCTCCCAGATCGCCGACATCCTCGAGCAGCGCGGCGTGGTCGAGGACGCGGGCTTCTTCCAGCTCCGCGCCCGCCTGACGGGCCACAGCGGCGACCTCCGGCCGGGCTCGTACGAGCTCCGCAAGGACATGAGCTTCACCGCGGCGCTCGACGCTCTCCAGAAGGGCGTGCCGCCGAACGTGGTGCAGGTGGCCATCCCCGAGGGTCTCTCGCGCACGGAGATCCGGCCGCTTACCAAGGGGCTCCGGGGCAACTACATGCGCGCGAGCCGGCGCTCCCGGCAGCTCAACCCGGTCGACTACAGGGCGCCGCGCGGCGCGAGCCTCGAGGGCTTCCTCTTCCCGGCCACCTACGAGCTCAAGAAGGGCAGGCCGGTCAGGGCGCTTGTCAACGACCAGCTCGCCCAGTTCAAGCAGAACTTCAGCAAGGTGGACATGCGCTACGCGCGGCGCAAGAACCTGACCCCGTACGACGTGCTCATCATCGCGTCGCTGATCGAGCGCGAGGCGATGGTCGCGAAGGAGCGCCCGCTGATCGCGTCGGTGATCTACAACCGTCTGCACGAGGGCATCCCGCTCGGCATCGACGCCACCGTCCGCTTCGTCACGAACAACTGGAAGCGCCCGTTGCGGAAGTCCGAGCTCGAGAACCCGAGCCCCTACAACACGCGCGTGCACGGGGGCCTCCCGCCGGGGCCGATCGGCAACCCCGGGCTGTCCTCGATCAGGGCGGCCGCGCATCCGGCAAAGACGAAGTACCTGTTCTATGTGGTCAAGGTCGACAGCTGCGGCGAGCACAAGTTCGCCAAGACCGACGCGGAGTTCCAGGCCTACGTGAACGAGTACAACCGCGCACGCGATGCGCGCGGGGGCAAGTCGCCCACGAAGTGTTGAGCACGCTCGCGGGCGTCCTCGGATTTCCCGTCGGCCACAGCCGCTCGCCCGCGATGATGAACGCCGCCTTCGCCGAGCTCGGTCTCGACTGGCGCTACCTGGCCCTGCCGGTCCCACCCGAGCGGTTCGCGGAGACGGTCCGGGCCCTGGCAGGGTCCGGTTACCGCGCAGCCAACGTGACGATCCCGCACAAGGTCGCCGCGCTCGAGCTCGCCGGCGAGCTGAGCGACGCGGCGCGGGCGATCGGCGCCGTGAACACGCTCACCCTCGACGAGGGCGGAGGCATCGCCGGCGACAACACCGATGCCGCCGGCCTGCTCGACGCGCTGGGCGAGCCCCCGCCGGCGACGGCACTGGTGCTCGGCGCGGGCGGCGCCGCACGCGCGGCGATCTGGGCGCTCGCGGAAGCGGGCGCCCGCGTGACGGTCTGGAACCGCACGCCGGGCCGCGCGAGGGCGCTCGCCGAGGAGCTCGGGGTGGGTGCCGCCGAGCGGCCCGGCCAGGCGGAGGTGCTCGTGAACGCCACCTCCGTCGGGCTCCGGCCGCACGACTCCCTGGACGGGCTCCCGCTGGTCGATGCCCGCGTCGTGGTGGACCTCGTCTACGGCGACGTGCCGACGCCGTTCGCGCGCTGGGCCGAGGAACGCGGCGCGCGCCTCGTCGACGGGCTGGAGGTGCTCGTCCGCCAGGGAGCCCGCAGCCTGACCCTGTGGACCGGCCGCGAGGCGCCCGTCGATGTCATGAGGCGGGCCCTCGTCCAGGGCGCGTCTAGTACATCCGCCCAGGTCTAAACCACCACCGGACGCCTGCCGATATGCCAGGCAATGGCGATCTCCCGCCCCTTCCTCCTCGCCCTTATCGGTCTCGCCCTCCTGGGAGCGACGGTCTTCGCCGTCAGTAACGCCCGCAACGGCGGCGACGACACCGGCACCCCGGTGGCGAAGACGCCGGACCAGGCGGCCCCGGCTCCTGAGCCGGCGGCCCCGGCCGGCCCGCAGCAGGTGCTCACCTCGGCGTTCAGCACGGACGCTGTGAAGAGCGCCAGCTTCGACGGCAGGCTCTCCTTCCGCTCGGGCGGGCAGCGCAACGCGATCAGCGTGTCGGGCGCGTTCGAGTCGGCAGGGCCCAAGGAGATGCCGCAGGCCGACGTTCAGGTGAGCGTCGACGTGCCGGGCTTCGACGGCAACGGCGGCTTCGTGACGACCGGCGACCGCGCGTGGTTCACGCGAGGGAACGTCGGCTACGCGGTCCCGCAGTCGGCCTGGACGAAGATCGTCGCGGGCCGCGAGAAGGGCACGCCGCCCACCGACAAGGCCCCGAAGCTCGACGTGGACCCGAGCTCGTGGCTCCAGAACGTCAAGTCCGAGGGCACGGAGCAGATGGACGGCGTCCAGGTGACGCACGTCTCCGCCGACGTGAGCTCGGCCCGCGCGATCGCCGACGTCGTGAAGGCGATGGACGGCACCGGCGCGGTCCCCAAGAACGCCGAGGCTCAGCTCGCGAAGCAGCTCGACGACGGCCACATCGAGGCGTGGGTCGGCGAGGACAAGATCCTCCGCCGCGCCAGCCTCGACATGTCCGGCAAGGGATCCGGCGGCCGCCGCGTCAGCATGAATCTCGACTTCAGCCTTTCGCAAGTCAATGAGCCACAGCAGATCGAGGCGCCGTCGAAGGTCAAGCACACGCTGCCCTCCGGAGCTTTCGGCCAGCTCGCGACCGGTTTCGTCGCCGGCCTCGGCAACACCGTCGGTGTGACCCCCGACGACCTGCGGCTGGGCGTGCCCGTCACGAACTCCCACGTGAAGGCAGAGCGCGCTGTTGCCGACAACAAGAAGGTCGTGATCTTCTTCCAGAACCCGCGCGCCCTGGACGACCAGGCTGTGGCTGAGTCGGTGCGCTCCCTCGACCGGCGGACCAAGCAGGTCGTGGTCCTCACCGACGACGTCCGTAACGCCGACCGCTACGGGACGCTCCTCGAGGACCTCCAGGTCAGTCAGGCCCCCGCGATCGTGGTCATCGGACGAAGCGGCAAGGCCGAGCTCATCGAGGGCTATGTCGATGCGGATTCGCTCGTCCAGGTAGTCGCGGACGCGCGATGAGCAAGAAGGAGGGTGCGGCGGCGTCATTGCACGCCGTGCCCGAGGGCGGAACGGACTCCGTGCCTGGCAGCGGCCTCACAGCTCCGCACAAGAAGAAGGCGGCGTCGCGCTTCATCTCGGACGTCATCGTCGAGCTCGGCTTCCTCCAGCGCGAGCGCGTTGACGCCGCGGTCGAGGAGGGCAAGGCCTCCGGCCGCTCCCCGGAACAGGTGCTGCTCGAGTCGGGGGCGCTCACGGGCGACCAACTGGCGCGCGCGGTCGCGCAGCGGTTCGGGCTCGACCACGTCGACCTGACGATCTACAAGACCGACGTCAGCTCGCTTAACTCGATCACCCCGCAGGCGGCCCGCCGCCTCGGGGCAGTTCCGATCGGGAAGGACGACAACGGCACGCTGATGGTCGCGATGTCGGACCCGTCGAACGTGCTCGCGCTCGACGACCTCAAGCTGATGACCGGCAACGAGGTGCGGCCGGTCGTGGCGTCTCCGGACGACATCGCCGGCCTGATCGGCCGGATGAGTCGCTTCGACGATGCGGTCGCCGAGGCCATCGAGATCGGGGAGGAGGAGCTCGCCGAAGTCTCCGAGATCCGCGAGTCCGCGGACGACGCGCCGGTCATCAAGCTCGTCAACTCGATCATCGGGCAGGCGGTCGACGAGGGCGCCTCGGACATCCACTTCGAGCCCGAGGGCCGCGAGATGCGCGTGCGCTACCGCGTCGACGGCGTGCTGCGCGAGACCACCCAGATTCCGCGCCGCATGATCGCCGGCGTCATCTCGCGCGTGAAGATCATGGCCGACCTCGACATCGCCGAGAAGCGCGTGCCGCAGGACGGCCGCGTCTCGCTCACGGTGGAGGGCCACGCGATCGACACCCGCGTCGTGACGATGCCGCGCGTCGACGGCGAGGGGATCGTCATGCGAATCCTCGACAAGACGCAGGCGCTGATCGGCCTGGATCACCTCGGCATGGCCGAGGCGAGCGAGGAGCTCTTCGAGGACGCCTTCAGGCGCTCCTACGGCGCCGTCCTCGTGACCGGCCCGACGGGATCCGGCAAGTCCACGACGCTGTACGCCGCGCTCAACGAGATCAACGAGCCGCAGCGCAACATCATCACGATCGAGGACCCGGTCGAGTACCAGCTGCCCGGCGTGAACCAGCTCCAGGTGAACCTGAAGGCGGGCCTCACCTTCGCCGGCGGCCTGCGCGCCATGCTGCGCGCGGACCCCGACGTGATCATGGTCGGCGAGATCCGGGACGGCGAGACGGCCAAGATCGCCATCGAGTCCGCCCTCACGGGCCACCTCGTCCTGTCGACGCTCCACACGAACGACGCGCCGTCGGCGATCACCCGCCTCACGGAGATGAACATCGAACCGTTCCTGAGCGCGTCGGCGATCGTGTGCGTCGTCGCGCAGCGGCTCGTCCGCCAGCTCTGCACCTACTGCAAGAGCCGGACCATGCTGACGGTGTCGTCGCTCGAGAAGGCGGGCTTCAACGTGGCCTTCGACCTCGAGGCGTACGAGCCCGTCGGCTGCGGCCGATGCGGCGGCTCGGGCTACAAGGGCCGGACCGGCCTGTACGAGGTCATGTCGATCACCGACGAGATTCGCGAGCTCACGATCGAGCGCGCCTCGTCAGAGGAAATCCGCAAGGTGGCCGTCGCACAGGGCATGCGCCCGCTGCGCGCGGACGGCTTCGAGAAGGTCAAACACGGAATCACGTCCATTGCCGAGGTGGCAAGGGTCACGTAAATCAACCCTCCGGCCGATAGGAGACCTGATGGACTTCGACTTCGCAGAAGTCCTGCTGCAGGTGATGGAGCGAAACGCCTCCGACCTCCATCTGACAGCAGGCTCACCGCCCATGATCCGGCATCACGGCCGGCTGCACGCGTTGGACTACCCGCACATGACGCCGCAGCTCACCCGTGAGGTCATCTACTCGATCCTCACGAACGAGCAGCGCCAGCGCCTGGAGACGGACTGGCAGATCGACCTCGCCTACTCGATCCCGGGCAAGGCCCGCTTCCGAGTGAACGCGTACATGCAGCGCGCTGCGCTGTCCGCCGCGTTCCGCCTGATCCCGCACGACATGCCGAAGCTCTCCACGCTGGGGCTCCCGCCCGTGCTCGAGGAGTTCACGAAGAAGCCTCGTGGCTTCGTGCTCGTGACCGGGCCCACGGGCTCGGGCAAGTCGACGTCGCTCGCCGCGATGCTCGACCTGATCAACGACACGCGCCACGAGCACATCCTCAGCATCGAGGACCCGATCGAGTTCCTGCACAAGCACAAGAAGTGCATCGTGAACCAGCGTGAGCTGGGCGCGGACGCGCAGAGCTTCGCGCTCGGCCTGAAGGCCGCCCTGCGCCAGGACCCGGACGTGATCCTCGTCGGCGAGATGAGAGACCTCGAGACGATCTCGACGGCTCTTACCGCGGCCGAGACCGGCCACCTCGTGTTCGCGACGCTCCACACGCAGGACACCGCCCAGACCGTGGACCGCATCGTGGACGTGTTCCCGCCGGCGCAGCAGCAGCAGGTGCGCGTGCAGCTGTCGGTGGCGCTCCAGGGCATCGTGACCCAGCAGCTGCTGCCGACTGCCGATGGCAAGGGCCGCTGCTGCGCGACCGAGGTGCTCGTCCCGACGCCCGCGGTCCGCAACCTGATCCGCGAGGGCAAGACGCACCAGATCTACTCCGCGCTCCAGACCGGCGGCCAGTTCGGGATGCAGACGATGGACGCCTCGCTGGTTCAGCTCGTGCGCGAGAACAAGATCACGCGCGAGCTCGCCGAGGCGCGCTCGTCCGCGCCGGAGGAGCTCCGTCGCCTGATGGGAACGGTAAGGGCGGCGTAGGCCATGGCCAACTTCGCATTCAAGGCACTCGACCTCGCCGGCGCCTCGACCAGGGGCGAGATCGAGGCCGGCGACAAGCAGGCCGTCGCGGCGCAGCTGCGCTCGAAGGGCCTGATCGTCGTCGACATCGAGGAGCTTGTTCCCGCGAGCGCCGGCGACATCCTCGCGCGCTTCAAGCGCGTGAAGGCCGACGAGCTCGTGATCGCGACGCGCCAGCTCTCGACGATGGTCAACTCCGGCATGTCCCTGCTCCGCTCGCTCTACGTGATCGAGGAGCAGACGGAGAACGACAAGCTCCGGGAGATCTTCGTCGATGTCCGGAAGGACGTCGAGGCCGGGCTCGCCCTCTCAGACGCGCTGCGCAAGCATCCGGACATTTTCAACGACCTCTACGTCGCCATGGTCCAGGCCGGTGAGACCGGAGGAATCCTGGACAACACACTCGTCCGAGTGGCCGAGCAGCTCGAGAAGGACGCGGCGCTGCGGCGTCAGATCAAGGCGGCGATGGTCTACCCCACGATGATCGCGAGCTTCGCGTTCATCGTGCTGTTCGCGCTGGTCGCCTTCCTCGTCCCGGTCTTCGAGAAGATCTTCAAGGACTTCGGCGGCGACCTGCCCGCGATCACGAAGTTCACCGTCTGGCTCTCGCACATGGCGACCCAGCGCTTCTACGTCATCTTCGCCGTGATCTTCGGGACCGTCTGGGCGTTCCGCACCTGGAAGAACAGCGAGACCGGCCGGATGCAGTGGGATCGCCTCAAGCTGAAGTTCCCGATGAAGATCGGCGACATCGTGCAGAAGGTCGCCCTCGCGCGCTTCTCGCGCACGTTCTCGGGCCTGATCGCGGCCGGTGTGCCGATGCTCGAGGCGATCGACATCACGGGCAAGACCTCCGGCAACAAGGTCATCGAGAAGGCGATGGACGACGTGCGCGAGTCGGTCAAGAAGGGCGGCTCGCTCACGGCTCCGATGATGGAGGTCCCCGAGGCCTTCCCCATCATGGTCACGCAGATGATCGGAGTGGGCGAGGAGACAGGCGCCCTCGAGACGATGATGACCAAGGTCGCGGACTTCTACGAGGAGCAGGTCGAGGCGGCCGTCAAGGCACTGACCTCGATCCTCGAGCCGATCATGATCGTCGTGGTCGGCGCCATCGTCGGGTTCATCGTGATCGCGATGTACCTGCCGATGTTCAAGGTCTACGACCAGATCAAGTAGTCCTCAGCGTCAAACGCCCTCCCGCCCAAAGAGGGTGGGTCGCTTCGCCATAGTTCGTGTCGTGGAGGTCGTCGAGCACGGGCCGCTGACGGACGCTCAGCGCGCGGCCCTGGAGGGGGGCGAGGAGCATCCGTTCGGCACCGAGGGCACCGAGCTGTACTGGCGTCCGAGGGAGCGCCACGTGATGCTGCGCGACGACGACGGCCGGCTGCTTGCGTCGACGGGGTTGCTGGTGGTCGAGGTGAGCGTCGGCGGAGCCGAGGCGTTCGAGGTGGTCGGCCTCGGCGGCGTCATCGTCGCGCCGGGGCACCGGGGCGAGGGCCTCGCGCGGGTAGTCCTGGAGGCGGCGCTCGAGCGTGCGGCAACGATCGGGCCGGACCTGGCCATGCTCTTCTGCCGCGACGGCGTCGCCGGGCTGTATCGGAAGCTGGGGTTCGAGCGCGTCGAGGCGCCGATTCGCGTGCTTCAGCCGAGTGGAAGTGCCCTGGTGCCGGTGAACACGATGTGGCGGCCGCTCGTCGACGGCGCCGCGTGGCCGCCCGGCGCCGTGCTGGTGCAGAGCGAGCCCTTCTGAGGAGCTACCCGGCGTGGTCGCGCGCCCGCGCCCAGGCGCCGGCACGCAGACCGGACTCGATCGCCCCGTCGATGAAGCCCGCCCAGCCGTTCGCCAGGTCGGAGCCGGCGAGGATGACGTTGCCCTCGGGTCGGCGCATCGCGGCGTGATGGTGCTCGTACCAGCCCGGGCGATGTATTGCCCAGGTCCCGCGCGAGAACTCATCGGCGAGCCAGTCGTGCGCCGTCGCGTCCAGGACCTCGTAGCCGGGGAGGGTCTCGTCGAGACTGGCCTGCATCCCCGGGAGGTCGGCAGGATCGCAGAGCTCGGCGTCACCGCCGAAGCCGATCATCAGCTGCGTCCCGTCGTCGCGCAGGACCTCGGTGCTCAGGTAGCCGAACGGGTGCTCGAAGCGGATCGAGTTCTGGCTCACGCCCTCGCCGCGCGCGTGGATCATCACCTTGATGCCCCGGCTGGCCTGGCCGAGGTCGATCGCCCGTAGCTTGTCCTCCGGGAGGGGCGGGCTGAACTCGATCCCACCGAGCGCGTTCAGCGCGACGGCGACGACCGCGGCGCCCGCGACGAACGTCTCGCCGGCGCGCGTGTGCACCTCCACCTCTCCGCCGTCCTGAACGACCGCAGCCACCGGCGTCGCGAGCCGCCGCTCGTACGGAGCGGCGTCGGCGATGGCGGCCAGCAACGCCCCGGTGCCACCGTCGATCGTCACCCGCCCTCCCGTGAACTGCGTGAGCTCCAGGCTGTAGCCCGACAGTGCGTGCCACCGGAGGATCGCCACCGCCCCCGCCTCAGAGAGCCGGCCGTGGGCGACGGACTCGATCTCGGCGGCCAGCACGTCGTGCTCCTCCTTGTCGAGCTCCAGCTCGTCGAGCCGCTCGGCCATCGACAGCCGATCGAATCGCGCGAGCTCGGGAAGCGTGCTCAGCGGAGCGTGCGGCTGCGGCAGGGCCTCGCGGACGCCGTCGACGAACCGGTCCCAGCCGCGGCGAGCGATGACGTCCCGCTGCTCGATCGTCCCCGTGCGACGCTCGTCGCCGACGTGCCAGTGAGCGCGACCGGTGTCATCGCCGATCGAGACCGACAGCCCTCCCCTGGTGAGCTCCGAGAAGGTGTGCGGCTGGTGCCAGTGCACCCATGCGCCGCCGTACTCGATCGGAAACCCGTTCCATTCGGAGCTCCAGGTGCGGCCCCCGAGTCGGTCGCGGGCCTCGAGCAGCAGGGTCCGGCGGCCTCCCAGCGCGCATTCGCGGGCGGCGGTGACACCGGCGAACCCACCGCCGACGACGATGACGTCATAACGCTCGGTCATCGGAGATTTAGAGAACGTACATGGTCGCGGCCTTAGACTGCGCCTGCCACGGATGAGCTGAGAGGGAGTCGAAGTGGCGCACCCAAAGGATCGATCGGGCATCACCCGTCGCCAGCTGGCCCGCGGGGCCGCGGGGGCGGTCGCGGGCGCGGGAGTCGTCGCCGGCCTTGCGGCATGCGAGAACACGACGACCCCGGTCGGCGCCGAGGCCGCCGGTGCGACCGGCGCCAGCGCGGAGCTGGTGGTCCCGAAGCCCACCGGCCCGGGTGGGCTGCCGCTGCCGCGAACGGACAACTCCGTCACCTGGGCGATCACCGACGAGAACAAGCCAGTGAAGGACGGCCGGAGTGCCGAGCCGGGCCCGCTGAAGGTCTACAACTACGCGGACTACCTGGATCCGGTGACCGTCAAGCGGTTCCAGAAGCAGTTCTCGACGAAGGTCGAGATCGCGACCTACAACTCGGCCGAGGAGGCGATAGCGAAGGTCGCGTCCGGCGCTGTCGACTTCGACCTGATCGTCGGGCTGACCGGCGCGAACATCGTCGACCTGATCGCGCACAAGGTGCTGGCCCCGCTCAACCACTCCTACCTGCCGAACCTCGAGAAGAACATCTGGCCGGAGCTTGCCGACCCGTTCTACGACCGCGGGAGCCGGTACACGGTCCCATACGTGGTCTGGATGGACGGGATCGGATGGCGCAACGACAAGCTCAAGGAGGACGTCACCGGCATGGACGTCCCGTGGGACATCTTCTGGCACGCGCAGGCGTACCGCGGGAAGGTTGGGATCCTCGACGACCGCCGCGACGCGCTCAGCATGCCGATGCAGCGTGACGCGCTGCGCACGGGAGCGCGGCCCGACCTCAACACCGAGGACGCCGACCTGATCTCGAAGGCGGAGAGCGACCTCGCCGAGCTCAGCGGCATCTGCAACCCGAAGGTCACGATCACCGACTACCAGACGCTGCCCGAGGGCAAGACGGTTCTGCATCACTCCTGGTCTGGTGACGTGCTGGGGGCGGCGTTCTACTACCTGCCCAAGGGCGTCAAGGCCGACGTGCTGTCGTTCTGGGGGCCGGAGCAGAACGGCGTCGTCCAGAACGACTTCTTCTGCGTCGGGCGGACCTCGAAGCGGCAGGTGCTCGCGCACGAGTTCGTCAACTTCATGCTCGACGAGAAGAACGCCTACGACAACTTCGTCAACTTCACCGGATACACGCCGCCGCAGAAGGGGATCGACGCCGAGGCATTGCTGAGCCAGGACCTGATCCCGAAGAGCCTCGAGCAGACGATCGTGCGACCCGACCAGTTCGCGGCGAACCAGGAGCTGCTGCAGCTGAGCGTGACCGGCCAGCGCCTCTGGGACGACGCCTGGTCGAAGTTCAAGGCGGGCTGATGGGCTCTCGCTGGACGTGGCGCCTGGTCGCGCTCCCCGGCGTCGTCTGGCTCTCGGTCTTCTTCCTGCTCGCCTTCTACGTCGTGCTGGCGGTGGCGTTCGGCAACCAGGACACCCTGTCCCAGCCGGTCCCGCACTGGAACCCGCTCGACTGGAACGTGGGCTACGTCCTGGACACGCTGAAGAACTTCTGGCACGGCGGGCCGTTCCTGAAGGTCTCGCTACGGACTGTCGAGTTCGTCGCGATCGCCGTCGCGCTCTCGCTGCTGATCGGGTACCCGGTGGCGTACTTCGCCGCGCGGCACGCCGGGCGTTGGAAGGGAGCCATCCTGCTGGCGCTGATCGTCCCGCTCTGGATCAACTACCTGATGCGGATGCTGGCCTGGATCAACCTGCTCGCGCCGGACGGAATCGGCTCCGACGTCCTGCACGGCCTGGGGATCGAGAAGCTGTTCCTCACGCTCGGGCTCCTCGACGAGCCGGGCGGCTGGCTCAACGGGCAGCCCACGACCGTGATCCTCGCGCTGGTCTACGGCTACATCCCGTTCTTCATCCTGCCCCTGTTCGTCGCGATCGATCGCATCGACCGCCGTCACATCGAGGCGGCCCGCGACCTGGGCGCCAGCGCCAGGAGCGCCTTCTTCCGCGTGACTCTGCCGCTGTCGCTGCCGGGCATCCTGGCCGGCTGCGTGCTGATCGCGCTGCCGATGTTCGGCGACTACTACACCGCCGACCTCGTCTCGGCCTCCACCCAGACGAACATGATCGGCAACCAGATCGACGAGCTCATGCGCCAGGGATCGGAGAAGGTCACCGGCGCCGCGCTGACGCTGTTCCTCTCACTGTTCCTGCTCGGGCTGATGTTCTACTACCTGCGCACCACTCGCCGGGCGGGCACCACCGCCCAGACGACATGAGCTGGCTGCGCAATCCCTGGGGGAGGCCGCGCTTCCTCATGCTGATCACCGGCGGCTACATCCTCTGGTCGGTGGTCCCCGTGCTGCTGGCGATTGCGTTCGCGTTCAACAACGGCCGCTCGCGCACGACCTGGCAGGGATTCTCCACGCGCTGGTTCACCGGTGAGACCGGCAGCGTGCTCCACGATTCTGCGCTGCGAGACGCGCTCGGGCACACGCTGCTCCTGGCCGTGATCTGCGTGGCCGTGGCAACCCCGCTCGGCGTGGCCCTGGCCCTGGGCCTCCAGCGCTGGCGCGGGCGCGGCAGCGGCACGGTCAACACGCTGATGCTGCTGCCGCTCGTGACGCCGGAGATCGTGATGGGCGTCGCGCTGCTCCTCCTGTTCCTGCGTCTCTTCGGGGGGATCGGGCTCGGCACCGACGCGCAGGCGATCGGGCAGGTGACCTTCACGCTTTCCTATGTGGTGGTGATCGTGCGCGGCCGGCTGGTCTCGATCGGCCCCGAGTACGAGGAGGCCGCAGCCGACCTCGGCGCGCCCCGCCGTGACCAGTTCTCGCGCGTCATGCTGCCGCTGCTCGCCCCTGCGATCGTTGCCAGCGCGGCCGTGGCGTTCGCGATCTCGATCGACGACTTCGTCGTCACGCAGTACCTCTCCAGCGACGCGAGCACCACCACCGTCTCGATGCTGCTCTACTCGAGCGCGCGGGGCGCGCCCACGCCGGCGCTCAACGCGATCGCGACCGTCAACCTGGTAATCACCTTGGCGACGCTCACCTTCGCCTACCTCGTCTACCGGCGGTTTGCCGGGCGCGAAGAGGCAACCTCGATCGCCACACTGGAGGTCTGATGGAGGGAGAGATTCGGCTCGAGGAGCTGTGCAAGAGGTTCGATGACGTCACCGCGGTGGACGGCATCGACCTCGAGATGCCGCCCGGCGAGTTCTTCACCCTGCTCGGCCCATCGGGGTGCGGGAAGACGACGACGCTGCGCATGATCGCCGGCTTCGAGCGCCCGACGAGCGGACGCATCCTGCTCGACGGAACCGACGTCGCCCGCGTGCCACCGCATCAGCGCAACGTGAACACGGTGTTCCAGAGCTACGCGCTGTTTCCCCACCTCGACGTCGCGAAGAACGTCGCGTTCGGGCTCAAGTACCACAAGCTGAGCAAGGAGGAGCGAGCCGAGCGGGTCGGCGAGGCGCTCGAGCTCGTCAGCATGGCGGACTTCGCGCGACGCAAGGCGGATCAGCTGTCGGGCGGACAACAGCAGCGTGTCGCGCTCGCGCGCGCCCTTGTGCTGCGGCCGCGAGTGCTGCTGCTCGATGAGCCGCTGGGCGCGCTCGACGCGCAGCTGCGCAAGAACCTCCAGGTCGAGCTCAAGACGCTCCAGACCGAGGTCGGGATCACCTTCATCTTCGTCACGCACGACCAGAGCGAGGCGCTGACGATGAGCGACCGGATCGCGGTGATGGACAGGGGCCGCGTGGAGCAGGCGGCCTCGCCGAAGGAGATCTACGAGGAGCCGGAGACCGTGTTCGTCGCCGACTTCCTCGGTGTCTCGAACCTGCTCAGCGCGACGGCGGTCGGGCCGGACGGCGGGGCCTCCACCGTCCGAGTCGGCGATCGCACGCTCCGGGCCCTGCAGGGAGCGACCGGCGCGCGCGGCGACGTCAAGGTGATGATCCGGCCGGAGCGCATCGAGATCGAGCCCCACTCGAACACTGGCGAGGATCGGATGCCGGGGATGGTCGAGCGCTCGGTCTTCCTGGGCGGCGCATACGAGGTGCACGTGCGCGTGCTGGGCGGAGAGCTGCTCAAGGCCATGGTGCCGAACGACGGCGGAGTCGCAGCGGCCGCCCTGGAGCCGGGCGCGGCGGTCTCCCTGCACCTGCCGCCCGACGCGGTGCGCGTGCTCAGGACGAGCGAGCCGGCCGTCGAGGCCGAGGGAGAGCAGCCGGACGCTACGAAGGTCGCAGATGGCTGATCTCGACGTGGTACTCCGCGGCCAGCCGGTCTGCGATCAGCGAGCGGTGGCAGGCCTCGGGGTCGCGTTCCACGCAGAGCAGGGCACCCGCGCCCTCGGCGGGTAGCTCGTCGACCACGGCGGAGAGGTCGGCCCTGTCGAGGATCTCCGCGGTGTAGCGCTCTCGGTACGCGGGCGCCAGCTCCGCGCGCGAGCGCTTTCCGACGCCGCGGCGGTCGTCCTCCGCGTACTGGAGCTGCCGCAGCTCGGTCGTGGGCGCGAGCTCGGGGCGATGCTCGTACCCGACGCCGGCCTCTCCGAGCGCGGCTTGGAGCCGCTTCGCGTTCGCCCAAGCGTACTCGCGCCCGCGCACGCCGCGGCGCTGACGCACGTCGAGCAGGAGGTGGACTTTCGCGGAGGCGAGCGCGTCCAGGAACTCCTCCAGCGTCCACCCGTACACGCCGATCGTGCTCAGCCTTCGGACGTGACCACCAGCTTTCCAGCGGCCTCGGGCTCGCTGTCGCCCGCGGGGGAGAAGAGCAGGTCGTAACGGCCCGGGCCGGGGGCCACGATCTCGAATCGAGCCGGGGTGTGCGGATTTGCCGGCGCGGTCAGCCCGAGGTCCGGGATGTCGACGCTGCCGGGCTGCTCGACCGCCACGAGGACAGTCGCCGCCTGTCCGGTGGGCACGCGCCGCGACGTGTTCTCCGCGGCGTCGAACTCGATCGGCTGGGCCACGCCCGGCGCAGGGGTCGCGGTCGCCGTCGGCGGGGCAGCGGGCGGCGGCTTGGAGGGCGTCGTATCGCCTCGCCGCTCCTCGAGCGGAGGCGACAGCGACGCCACCAGCGCGGCCACGCCGAGGACGATCGCGAACAGCAGCAGTGCCCGCCGTAGGTGCACCCGGCTCATGCTAGGGCCACCCGCGGGCGGCGCTTCGCGGGTCAAGCCGAGCGGCCCAGCCGCCGATAGGGGCACTGGATGGCCCTCGTGTCCCGCCCCAGCGCGCGGCGCCGATCCCTCATCGGCGCGTGCCTCGTCATCGTGGCGCTCGTCGCCGTGCCCGCCCCGGCGCTCGCCCAGCAGGATGC